>Ga0268262_10002865_pt1 | contig 19385 bp, 15 predicted proteins | sample TergutNc150P3_FD_190354 | JGI IMG/M metagenome (GOLD analysis project Ga0268262, IMG submission 190354) | Nasutitermes corniger P3 segment gut microbial community from laboratory colony in Florida, USA - Nc150 P3 (SPAdes) (version 2) | ecosystem: Host-associated > Arthropoda: Insects >...
GTTAGCTGGTTCGCCTTGTGGACGGCCAGCCACGCCGTCGCCGCCGTGGTGATGGCCGTGCAGACGGCAATGATGATGTTGCTGTACCGCATATCGGCGGCGATTTCGCCCCAGGAGCGGAAGCAGAGATAACGGAGTTCAAGCAGCACCCGGTGGTCAGGGTCTGGCACGGACTTGATGGCGGCGACGATACCGCGCTTTAAGTCCACCAGCCGGTCTATGTCGCCGTTGATCTCGTTCTCCAGATCAATCATCTTGGCGATGATGTCCTCCATGCGGTGGTTGTTGTGCGAGCCGCCCACCGGCGCGTCGGAAAGTGTGGACGTGGCGCGGGTCGCCAATTCCCGCAGGGACTGCACCTGCTGGAGCTTGCGGGGCGTCCAGCACTGCCGTCAAAGCGGTCGGGCTGAGATATTAAGTTGTGCGGGGCTATTTCTTCACGGGTTCTTTCCGGGCTTCGCTCGTGTATGTGCCATCGGGATTCCATCGCAACCGGGTTATGTATTCCCAGCCATTGCGCCTTACCCGGTGCTCTACCACCCGCGCCTCCTCGTCCACGGCGAAAGCAAAGTGCTTGTCCGCGTCCCTAATTGCCGTCATTGTCGTTCCTCTCTTTCTTTGGAAATAGCGTTACTGGTTATCGTCCGGGGACATATGTCCCAAGTTTCGCACCTTCTTCATGCCTCTCTTACATCCTACACTACAAACAGGAAGGTTCTTTGCCGGTTTGAAAAAATTCACATGGCGTTTTTCGAGGATGCATATCTCGGCGGCATCGCTATGGTGCGCTCCCGGTGGGCTTCTTGCCTGAGGGAACACCGGGCCAAGCGGCATCGCCATGCGGTGGTCGTTAAGTCGCCCCAGCTTTCTTGAACCGAACATAGCCTTTTTCCCTTTCGTTCCGATTGTCGATTTACAACTATTTGTGTGTATCATTAAATAAAGGGGTTGATTTTTATCCACATGGATGCTATAATGAGTTCATATCATTGCGTTACCACGTGAAGTTGCTTTGCAACCGCTATCCCGTTGCCTTGCTCCAATTATAAAGCCTTACAGCTTACAACGAAAGGGACATAGGCGGGACAAACGGGACAAGCAGGGGACAAAAATAAAAAGGGAGAAGGAGCTTTCCACCGCGTGAACTTTTCAGAATACTCTAGGCGGCTACGTCAACATCTGAGCGGCATTCATAACCAGAGCCACTTCGTCGGATTGCTTTTTAACGCTGCTGGAAGCAACTACTTCCCAGACAAAGGGACTTCTGGAGAGGACGACAACCAAAAGAAGTTGTTCAACGGTTCGCGGGCATTCAATAAGAACATGAAGGCCAGCTTTCCTTCGCCTATCAATAAGCAAGTGTTAGCAGCGTTCTTTGATACGCACATAGGCGATACGTCCCTCACTCAGATTATGACGGCGTTTGGTATGCCCGACGAGACAAGTCCAAACAAGGCCCTGCTCATCTCCGCCTTATGCACACAATTCCAGAACATCGTGTCTGAGGCAAGCAACTATGTGGACGATATTGTCGTCGCTGAGTACAAGCGGTTACTCCATGACCGGCGCGAAGAATCATCTCCTGCTTTTCCTTTATATCCAGGCGATGATATAGAACTTGTGGAATCAACTCCAGCGCATCACTCCGTTGGTTTTTATGAGTTGTTCGAGCACACGTGGGTTATAAGAAACGCCGGAGCCGTAACGTGGGAGAGCAGAACGCTGGAGTGCGTTGACGCGCCGATCACACGAATCCGTCCAACGGGTAAAAGCGTCATTCTTCCGAAGACTAAACCGGGAGATGCTATTACCTTGCAAATACAGATGGACGCCCGTGGATTCGAGGGGACTTATGAATCGGTTTGGAAAATGAAAGATGCCGAAGAGCGGCTGTGCTTCCCCAATAAAAACAAGATCATGATCATTACCGCTACTGTTGTCAATGACCGTAGCAAAACAGCGGAGGGCTGATATGGGTAACAACATCATTGAAAAATGGTCAACGCTTAAAGAGGTTCAGGAATACTTAGGCGTTGGACGCGAAACCGTTTTAAACTGGATAGCTAAGCGCAATATGCCCGCCTTCAAGGTAGGCAGGCTGTGGAAGTTCAAGCTATCAGAGGTTGACGAGTGGGTACGCTCTGGCGGAGCGGGTGAAGGCTCTATTCCTCAAAGAGAAGCTGAATTTGAAGGCTAAAGTATACATGGAGGCAGTTCAATGGCATTGGTGACGAAAACGCTAAAAGACGCGGGCTTCGATGGTGTCTTTACGGAAGTGGAGCATACGGAATCGCTGGGGCTTCGAAATCCCCACGAACTCCGCATGTTCCATCTCGACATCTCAAGCTGCGCCTTTTCATTTCGTGCGATGCACGACTTCCTCCTCAGCAATATCGGGCGTTACGTTTTCTCCCGGGCGAAAATGGAGCAGTTCCGCGTTGAGGATAATATGGAGGCCGTAGGGGCAAAAGCAATCCACCTGCTGAAACAAGCGGGAAATATGGACGAGGACTGGATCGGGGAGGAACTCGGCGACATCCTTTTATATGTTTTCCTGGAACAGATACTCTGCGCACCAAAGCTGTTCAGCAAGATAGAGTTATTGAGTTATGGGGGAACTGTTGATAGGGGCGGCATTCACCTTCTGTCGCTTGGAGAGGACGACACAATACCCACTTACCAGCTAGTGTTCGGTAACTCCAGCGTTGTCGGAGATTTGCGGGATGCCATCGACAGCGCGTTTGCGTCGCTTATTGCCGTCAGAGACAACACGGCAAGAGAACTTCAGCTTGTAGAGAACACTGCCTTTACGCAGATGTATGACCTTGAGACTGCGGAAAAGCTCAAAGACATTATTATTCCCCGTCCAGGCAGAAAGATAGCCGAGGTGGACAGGGCGTTTGGGGTATTCCTTGGCTATTCCCTTGGATTGGACGCTGAGAAATATTCCAACGCTGAATTTCGTGCCGAAGCAACTCGTAAAATGCAGACGGACGTCAAAGCACACGCCTCCTACATAGCGCAAAAAATCAGAGAGGCGAACATGGGGATGCATTCGTTCTATTTCTACATCTTGCCTTTCAATGATGCTGACAACGAGAAGGAGAGCGTCATGACCGTGCTTCTGGACGGGGAGGCGTGAGATGAGCAAAGAGGCTAGCATACGGCTTGGCGACGCGATTTTCGCGAACATAGACGCCAACCCCTATCTCAATGAGTTGTACACCAACATTCTGTATAACTACTCACTAAAGCTGTTTGGCCTGAAAAAAGAGCGCAGGTCAATCGAAGTGGCGGATGCATTGCGCTTTGCGGACATTCTCTCAAAATCTACAGACCCTCGAAGAGCCGACAAGCATAAAATTTGGGCACAGGAGATAGTCGCGCTATTGATGGCAATAGAGCCGAAACACCCCGCTATCGCCTTTTACATGGATTCAGTCCTCACAAACACAGGAAATTACCAGGGGCTCGCTATGCTTGAACAGAAAGCTGCATCGAGCCGCGCCATACTGAAAGCGCCAGCCAGAAATCTGCTTGACAGCTTCTATGTGGAGTTCAGCAAGGATTTCATGAGCATTCCCGCTGCGCCGGAGCTCCAGTTTTTCCGTTCGCAAAAGGCAGTATATGACCGCTTGGGAGATCAGTGCCTCAGCTATTCCGGCCCCACTTCCATGGGGAAGTCATTTATTATGAGGATGTTTATCAAAGAGCAGATACTAAGCGGTGCAACGGCTAACTTCGCTTTGCTCGTCCCCACTAAGGCCCTGATTAACGAGGTAACAACCAAAATTACTCAGGATTTGAAGGAGTTGCTTCCCCGATACAACTACAAAACCGTTACGTCAGCGGGAGCAGCAGCGTTGAAGGGACAACACAACTTTATATTTATCCTCACGCCGGAGCGGTTGCTGTACCTGCTGATCGGAAATCCAACAGTGGACATCGACTATCTCTTTGTTGACGAGGCCCATAAAATTTCGTCGCGGGACAGCCGTAGCACGTTCTACTACAAAGTGGTAGATATGCTGGCAGGACGCAGCAAGAAACCGCACGTTATATTTGCTTCGCCTAACATCCCTAACCCGGAAATCTATCTGCGGCTGCTGCCAGGCGTTGATAGCGTGGAAACCCACAGGCTTGCCACAGCGTTCGCGCCGGTTAGTCAAGTGAAGTATTTGATTGACTATCCAGGCAGAGAGATTCAGCTGTACAATGCGCAAAGCAATCAATTCATCCCCATTCGAACAATCCGTAAGGATGTACAACCTTCGCTATGCAAATTGGTGGCGCACATTGGCAAAGACTTGCAAAACATCGTGTATTGCAGCGCTACGGCCAGGGCGATTGAGTTGGCGCTGGAATTTGCAGCGGACAAACCTGTCAGCTCGGATAAAGAGCTTCTAACCCTTTCACGCGACATAAAAAGTGAGGTGCATGGGGATTATTTCCTTGCCGACGTAATATCTAAGGGCGTAGCATACCATATCGGCTACTTGCCTTCTACGATCCGTATGCGGATAGAGGAACTTTTCCGCAAAGGCCTGATTCACACCATGTTTTGCACCAGCACTCTCGTAGAGGGCGTGAACCTGCCCGCCGATAACCTCTTCATAACAAGCTACAAAAACGGTCTTGCAAAGATGACCTCCGTAGATTTTAAGAACCTTATCGGTCGCGTCGGGCGGATCGAATACAACCTCTACGGCAATGTGTTCCTTGTCCGAATGGAGGAAAAAGTCAAAGCCGAGAACTTTAAGGAACTTTTACAGCAAGACGTACCTGAACAGAAGCTGTCCATAGTGACACAACTCACGGGGCCTCAAAAGAAGAAGATCGTAGAGAGCCTTGTACAAGGCAACATTCAACTGCTCCGATACCCAGAGACCCAATCGGAAGAGGGATATACCCTAATGCGGAAATTTGCACTGATACTCCTACGAGACATTACAAAAGGGAACAACAGTCTCGTGCGACGTGAATTTGCCACCTATTTGGACGGCAACGCGGAGGAGCAGATACGAGCGGCCTTCAAGAAACAGGATATGGAACCCGACGACGACATCAACGTATCGGTTGATCAGTCGAATAATCTGACTGTCGCTATAGCTAAAGGGTTGCGCTATCCCGCGCTTGACACCGAAGGAAATGTCGATTATAATACTCTAGTGAGCTTCCTTGAACGGCTCTGTGATATATTCAAGTGGGAAAGCTATGAGAGTTCAACGCTCGGTTTCGTTAGCAAAGACGATAGCCATAAACATAGTTTGCTGGGGTGGTACGCGGTCATTTTATCGCAATGGATAAAGGGTACGGGGCTCAGTTTCATAATGAATCAAGCCCTCGAAAACAAGCGTAAAAGCCCAGTTATTTGGGTTAGAAACGCAGCAACGGGATACAAATGGGAGACTATCCCCTACATGGACACAAAGGAACATCGAAACATCGTTATCTCAGACACACTCCAAGTAATTGAGAATGTGATTCTGTTTAGCATCTCCAACTACTTTTTGAGGTTTTCGACGGAGTACAAGCGATTTCACAAGGTGGAGAGCTTTCCGAACGACTGGTATGAATATGTGGAGTACGGCACGACGAATGCGCTGTCAATCATGCTTCAGCGAAACGACTTTACCAGAGAAGCCTCCACCTATATACGACAGCACCAAGTTGATTATGTCGTTACAACGCCCGAAGGGATTAGACTCAGGCGTTCGATCGCTGAATGCTCAAGCGCAAGCGTAAAAAAAGAAGTAGCGAACATCCTATATAACATCCCAGAGTTGTTTATTGACTGACAAATGAGATAAGGAGCCACAATATGGCGAATCGAAAACATGGCATCCAAATGAGCCCTGTTGATTCCCCCTTCCCCGTTGATGCGCTCCCTCAAACGGTGGCGGACATCTGCCGGGAAATCAGCCACAGCTTTGAGGTGCCGCTGGAACTGCCCTGCACTACCGCGCTGGGCCTTCTCGCCGCCTGCTGCCAGAAGAAAGCGATTGTGCGGGTGAACTCGACCTACACGGAACAATTGAACCTATTCACCCTCGCCATCTCCGATACCGGGGATCGCAAAAGCAATGTATTTAAGTTGCTGCGCGACGCGGTCATCTCGGCGCAGGATGAATACTTCCAAGCCCACCGGGACGACATAACCCGCTCGGGCTTGGAATATCAGATGCTGCAAAGGAAGTTGGAAGCGGCAAAGCGCAGCCTTGTCGCCGAGGGTTCCGAGAGCGGCTACACCATGGACGACATTATGGAGCTGGAGCGGATGGTTCGCGACTTCGACCTCCTTGCGCCGCCCAAGCTGCTGGTGGACGACGCGACCAGCGAGAAGCTCATTGATGTTCTGGAAGAACAGGGCGGGAGCATCGCCATCGCGAGCCCGGAGGGTGGGCTGTTCAGCACCTTGCGCACCGCCGCGTCCGCGAACCCCACCTTTGACGCTTATCTCAAGGCGTACACCGGCGACAGCATTGAGGTTGCCCGGATATCCCGCAAGGGGAATTCCATTGAAGCGCCGAAGCTGAGCCTCATTATCGCCTGCCAGCCAAAGACCGCCGCCGAAATGATAGCCAACAAGACGTTCCGCGATAAGGGGCTTCCCGCCAGGTTTCTTTTCGCCGTCTGCCGCTCTCTGGTCGGGACGCGCACCTTTGACAAGCCGGAAGTGAGTGCCGGGGCCATAGCCGCGTATAACACTCTAATTCGCGATCTGCTTGATGGAGCGTTCGATAGAAATGTCCAACAGGCCGAGTTGACGCTGACCGAAAAGGGCCGCGCCGTTTTTCTTGAATTCAGCCGTAGCGTCGAGCCGAAACTCGCTGAAAACGGCGAACTGGAATTTATGAAAGACTGGTGCGCCAAGTTGCCGGGGCAGATGCTACGCATCGCGGGTATCCTCGCGATCTGCGCCGGGCAGCAGGTGATTGATGAGGGCAGCGCGACACGCGCCGCCGCAATCGCCGGATGGTTCACTGGGAACGCGGCGACGGTCTTCGGCGGGCAGGAGTTTGAGGCCGAGGATGTCTCAGCGGAGTTTTCCGCTGAGACCCTGCGCCGCTTTCTGGATGAGTGCACGGTTCCAAGTAGGAGCGAGTACGTCAAGACCTCCGCCCTGTTCGAGCGTTACACAGAATGGGCGGAGCAAAATGGGTATGCGACGCCTACATCACGTGAGTTTGTCGGTGCGCTGAAGGTTGTGCTGGAAGTGGCGAGGCGCAATGTTGGGAACGTGGCCTATGGCATCGCTCTCGTGGATTGAATGGGTTATGTGTCACTGGTATCACTGGTATCACTGGCAGGCGGGAAAACCAAGAGCCATAAGGGTTTTCTGAGGTGATACATGGAAGTCTCATCTATCACTAATCTACAGTTCATGTATCACTAAATGCCAAAAGTCCGCAAACGAAAAAGGGCGCTTTTTTCGATGGGGGAGAATATGGCAAATGGATCGTGGTCATTTATTTTCCGTTCCCATTGACCTTTTTCGCGGGGTATGCTATAATGTTGTCAACGCGAAAGAAAGGGGCGAAGCGGATGATACGCTCCCTGGAATTGTTCAGCGGAACCGGGGGCTTGGCACTGGGATTGCACCAGGCCGGGTTTGAACCCGCCGCGCTTTTGGAGTGGGACAAGGATTCCTGCGACAACATCAAGGCCAATATCGTCAACGGCTACAAGGGCATTGAGCGATGGGATGTCGTACAGACGGATGTGCGGTTGGTTCGCTATTCCGACTATGGCCTAGACGTTCAGTTTATCACTGGCGGCCCGCCGTGCCAACCGTTTTCCCTCGGCGGGAAGCATAAGGCGCACACGGATGCCCGTGATATGTTCCCCGAGGCTGTGCGGGCGGTGCGAGAGCTTCATCCCCAAGGCTTCATATTTGAAAACGTCAAGGGGCTGCTCCGCAAGTCGTTTAGCTCTTACTTTAACTACATACTGCTCCAGCTATCCCATCCTGAGGTCACGGCGAAAGAGGGCATGGACTGGACAGAGCATCTGCGGCTTTTAGAGGAATACCACACTTCCGGCGTTCATGACGGGTTGAATTACAACGTCGTGTTTCGTTTGGTGAACGCCGCCGATTACGGGGTTCCACAAATGCGTTACCGCGTGGTGATGGTGGGCTTCCGCGATAACCTGAACGCGAGTTGGTCTTTCCCCGAGCCGACGCATTCCAAAGAGGCGCTTTTGTACGCGAAGCACGTGGATGGCTCCTATTGGGAGGAACACAAGATTCCAAAAGCGAAGCGGCCCCCATCCACACAGCAGGAGAGGGATCGCGTCTTACGTTTCTTTGAGAATCAGGAGCGCGGCGAAAGATGGCAGACCGTTCGAGACGCGTTGCGCGGTCTGCCCGATCCCCGAAGCGCGGCGGCGTCCAAGTACGCCAATCATCTGTTCCGCGACGGGGCGCGCCCTTATGTGGGACACTCCGGGAGCGTCCTGGATGAGCCCTCCAAAACGATCAAGGCGGGGGCGCATGGGGTGCCGGGCGGCGAGAATATGCTAGTGCTTGACGATGGCTCCCTGCGGTATTACACCGTCCGCGAGAGCGCGAGAATACAGACCTTCCCCGACGCTTACCTTTTCCACGGTTCTTGGACAGAAAGCATGAGGCAGATCGGAAACGCCGTGCCGGTGCGGCTGGCCCATAAGGTGGGCGAATCCGTAGCGAAACAACTGGAAAGGATGGAGACGCGCGATGCCAAGAGAGAACATCCCGGTTCTGAGGCCCTTCAATCCGCTGGATAAGCGGAACCTTGGCGAGAGCGTCGCCGACGCCTTGCTGGAAGTACCAACGCAACAACTCCCGCCCCAACCTTTTATTGGAGCGGGCGTTTACGTGTTGTATTACACGGGGCCTTTCCCAGTTTACGCGTCCTTGGCTGAAGTCAACCGCGACGGCCAGTTCCGTTGCCCTATCTACATAGGGAAAGCGGTGCCCTCAGGCGCTCGGAAAGGCGGCCTCGGCCTGGAGGTCGAACACGGTCTAGTGTTATATAAGCGTTTAGCCGAACACGCCGAATCCATCCGCGCGGCGAACAACCTGGAGTTGGGCGACTTCCAATGCCGTTTTCTCTGTGTGGACGATATTTGGATTCCGTTGGCTGAATCTATGCTGATAGAGCGGTTCAAGCCCGTGTGGAATCGTGTGCTCGACGGCTTCGGCAATCATGATCCCGGCAGCGGCAGGCATCAGGGCAAGATGCCGCAGTGGGATTGCCTGCATCCGGGACGCGCTTGGGCGGCGAATTTGCAGCCCTGCTTGAATAGTCAAGAGCAGTTAGAGGAGCGCGTGGGAAAATATTTGCGGGAGTTCTTCGCGGCGAGGAGCGACTGACATGGGACGTGTCCAGCTGTTTGCAGTGTAGGACATTGATTTTTTCTGAATGAAGGGGTGTCATATTGAAAAAAACAGCAAAGGATGCTATCCAAAAAATGCTTACCATTCTTCAAGACATAGGTGAGTTTAAGCGTGATATGCTTCTTCCCGATGAAGAAACCTTGAGGGCGAAAATGCAAATAGCTGAAACATCTTCAACTTCTTCAGGTGTATTTCTTGGGTATCTAAGCCTGATTGATGAGTACATAGTAAATCCCATTTCCAATCTGCTTGCTTACCCAAGCACAAGCAGAGGTGATTTCAACAACCCTAGGGATCGGCGTATGGTGGATGATATGATTAAAAAAAGAAGGAGCGGGCTTCAAAAATTGGAAGTACTGTATGATGAACTGGAAGCTATCGTTCAAGCTGATATGAAGGAGGTCATTTCTTCAAATGGGTAGTGATCTAGCAACACTTCTTGAGTACTTGAAGAGCAATGGATTGCTGATTAGCAACCACCTAATAGTAACGCTGCTAGGAACCGTTGTCGTGCTTTTTGTAGCTAAAAGCGTGGTTGACATCTTGCTGTCAAAAAACAATGTCTCCGGTTCTCAAGCATCAAATGTAAAAACAATGTTAGACCTAGAACTTAGTTTTGCCAAAAGGCGTGAGACGTTCAAGCAAAAAAGGACAGAGTTTAGCTCTTCGCTGGAGAATAGCAAAAGCCTTGCATCTGAATCTCTAAAGAGCACTTACGTTACATTCAATGAATTTCTTATTGATTATTCTGAATACTTGATTTCATATCTATTCATGAGAAAGCATGGGTATAAAAACAAGATTCAATTTGCTGTTCTGAGAGATGATGTTTATGAGTGTTTGCATCTTTACCAACTATTATACGAGTTATTTCAGTCATATCCAAACTTGCAATCGGAATGTCCGTTTGCTTTTTCACAGGTGAAGCCTCTATTCCTTTTTGTCGATCATGGCATAAAGGCGAAAATACAAAATCATGTCTTAGGCAGAAAACTACTGAAAATTAGAGGCATTGGTCGTGGGCGGTAATGGGAACAACACATAGATAGGGTGTTGCTGAAAACATGAAAAAATCAAGGGAGGATTCATAATGTCATTATACGATGGAAACTATGCGACAGCTTCACCCTGGGAAATTCGGAATTTCACAGGCGATGCTGAAGCATTGAGCGCAGCATATGAGTTCTACTGGGAAGCACAGGATTTGCGCGCACTTGACACTTTTCAAAGGATTTGGGAGAGGGCAGTCGCGGAGTCTGCTGTTGAAGGTACGGTTCCCACTGAAATAGTGCAGTTGAATTGCTCTGCCGCTGAATTGTGCCAACACTTTCTTCTTGAAGAACGACTCTACGATAACAATTATTATGAGGACTTTATAGAAATTTACTATCAACTTTTTCTTTCAACTGCTATGCTTTATAACAGGACTGAGCAGATTGACATTTCAAACCGTATCATATCCTATGCTTCCGATTTGAACGAAGTGTATTCTAACACTTTGAATCAACATGTGAAACAGGCAATTGGAGGGATAGCATGTGCGCTACAACTAGCTATGGCCGCCGCCGATGATGCACCCAAAGGTTCTTTGATTGTATCCTTTATTTATTCGATTGCAAAACTTACCCTGCTGAAAAGGCAATTTGCGCCAATGAGAAAAGCGTATGATGCCCTTATTGAGAACAACAATCTTGAAGGATTATGCTCAGAAATATATGAAAGCACCAAATGCTTACTTTTTTTGACTGAACAGTCCCAGGAAACAAGCAATGAAATATTCGATCCTAAGGAGCGATCTAAGGTTGCGAAATATGCTTTCGTTAACTATACCGCAACGCTCCACTTTGTGCGCATTTACAGATTTCTATACGGGAAGAAGCGCGCTAAATTATTTGCCGAAAACCCAAAAGAATTTGCACAATCAGAAACTATATTTACTCGCTTTTTTGAAAGATGCGTCGAAAGACTATTCTCGTTTTATGATTCGATTTCTAAGCCGGACAGTAAAATCAGGTTGCTCTATATGGCATCAATGTATTACAGATACGGGATCGTACACGGTCTCCTGTCGAACATCTATGAAAAAAAGATGCTTGCTCACATATATCACAATTTAGACCACATCGCTCACACTATAACGCAATCGACTGAATTTGAGAGCCTTTTTGAATGCTTCGAATTGATTTTATGTATTATTTACCGGCGACACTACAGGGAATCCGTAGAGTTTGGCAAGCTAGGTTTCCTTTCATATATTCACTGGGTGTTTCGTTTTTATGCCGAGACAGGAGGATTTATTTCAGAGATTTTCAAGAGTAAGTACAGAAAATTCTATGGTCACATTCTTGGGTACATTCTTAATTTTCCGCTTACTAATGCAGACGAGCGTGAAACGTGGGAAATTTATCCCGTGCTTTCTATGTCGAAAATGACAGAGTACACATTATCTCAGTTAGAGCTTGGAAAACATCTGCTGTCGTTTTCCGGGCTTCAAGAGGCGTTCGAAACATTTGAATCCGTTACGCAGGAAGAGATATGCGAGCATATTCCAGACCAGGCTTTTCTACTCGACTTTTATTTTAATAGGAAGAAGTCGTTTTCTGACAGTGATGACTCTTTTGATGAGGAATACCGTGACCTTTCAAAGTATGATTTCAGTTGTTTTGCAATAGATAATAGCGGAGATATTTCTGTGAGCACTATAATGACAGCGGACGAGCTAAGGGCTTGTGTTGATCTTTATCTCGATAGAAAAATGCCTAAATTTCAGAAAGATGAAAATGGAGACGTGGTATATGATGGCAACGGAAACGCTGTATTACGGCCAAGGTATAAACCCGGCGAATCTGACTACATGGGGGCAGCCACCATTCACACATATGAAGAGGCAGAAAGGATGCTTTATGAGATGACAGAGAATCTTCTCTCTCCATTTGAGAGAAAAGGGAAAACTCGAATTATAGTAAGTGCAGAAAGCGTTCTTAACAGTATCCCATTTGCTGTTTTGCCATACAGGGACAAAGAAGGAAACAACGGCTATGTGATTGACTGCTTTGCCGTTCGAAATATAGCTAACATCTACGACCTAATAAATCCGCGCACCAGAGATCAAGTTGATAGCAGTCTTGTTGTGTATCCTGTTGAGTTTGGGGATGGAGGGAATGATTTGCTCCACTCTGAGCGCGAATGCGAGGATTTGCTGGACTTGATAAAGAAGACGATGTTTACGGGTGCAGCGGATGACGAGGGGGAGAAACTCATCGCTCGCTTCAAGCTCGCCCATGAGGACGCTACGAAGAACAATGTCATTTTTAGACTAAGAAACAACAAGCATGATGTTCTGCATATAGCCACTCACGGTATTATTGACGAGAATGGCAGTCCTTGTTTTGTTCTTGCTGGAGAGGATGGGGATATGACATTACTGAGCGATGCCGAAATCGTAGAGAGTGCTCAAAAAACAAACCTTGCTACGTTAAGTCTGTGCTGGGGAGGCCGAATGAGCGAAGCTGCACAGGATAGTTTGAGTGGCTTTATTAGAGCGATGCTTCAAAATGGAACGGCATCCGTTATCGCTCCATTAGAAGAGGTTGATGATAGAGCAACAAAGAAGCTTTTCCATTATTTCTATAGGATGTACTTAGATGTAAACAATTCAGAAACGATAGAGAGTGTTTGGCGGAAGGCTGTTCAGGCATTAAGAAGCACGAGAGGGTTGGTTGAATACAGCGAGCCACAGTTTTGGGCTCCCTGGGTGCTGTACTCTGCTATTTCTGAATAAAGTTCTATTATGTAATCCTCCGTTGGCTACACAGAGAATAGCATCTCGGTTTTCGGGGACTCTGTTGGATTTCGGTAAGCAAACAAATCGCCGGGGCGTTTTGAAATACATACCTTATGGGGGGTATTCCCCTTCGTTGCGCTTCATTTTGTGCTCCAAAAAATCTACGGTATTTCTCATACCATAGGGACAAATAACAAAACCCCCGTCGCCCGAAGGTGGCGGGGATATGCATTATACGGAAGTACGGGAATGTGCGCTAAAACCACATCCAGATCCACCCAAAGCAAACGAAGAATAGAATCCAGTTAAAAAATGTTGCATCGTACTTGGTGGAGAAGATTTTCTTGACGGGCTGTGGGTCGGCGGTCCAATGGGCATAGAGCGTTGTGTTGCCCGTCAGATTTACGGTGTCGGTCTTGTTGACCTTCGAGCCGCCGCTGGCCGCCGTGTACCAGCCGTCAAAGGTGCAGTTTGCGCGGGTCGGAGTGGGCAGGGCGCTGTATGTGCCGCCGTTGGTTACGGCGATACTTGTAGGCGAAACACTGCCGCCGTTGGCGTTGAGGGTGACAGTGTAGGTCTGCCCGGAGCGCTGTGTAATGGTGAGGCTTGGATCTTGCGTTGAACCTTCGCCTGACGTTGCTAATGTGAATATACCAATGGTGTCATCATTGATTTTTCCAAAGCTATATTCGTTATCGAGGTATTCAAAAGCAGCGTTATCCATCAATGGAACAATTGTAACCGTACTCAACTGTGCGGGGATTTCAAACATAACGTGTTCCCCCATTTCAACGTCTCCATCCATCGGATATGCGCGGACACCCTCCACGATAATTGCGTCTTTATCCGAGTAAATGACATGTGTCGCATCAAACCCGCCAACAGCGCTAAAGTATGTTGGGACGTTTCGAAGGGCTATGCAGTCGATAGATAATCCGAAAGTTGACTTTGGCGCTTGGCGAATCATACCTTGCGCGTCTTTGTAGAAGAAGGTTTCGCCATCAGGGAAGTTATTATCATAGGCATAAATTCTGGGCTGTCCTCCGACCTCGCTATAACGCAAAAAGTTTATTGCATGGCCACCAGATTTTCCGTTCATCTGCACTCCTCTAAACCCTATCTGTAGGGTGCCCTTATCGTCATAGGCGTGACCTTTAACATAGTTTACAACCTCAGTCCAGTCGGAGGTAATATTAGAAACATCCGTTTTGTAATAGCTGCCTCCCGCCACAGTGGCTCGAAGCGCGTAGCTTCCTTGCCTAGCTTGATAATAGCAGATAGGTGCTTTTACGGCTGAAGTGGGACTAAGAATCGCATATAGACCTTGGCTATAACTTCCCCCTGCTATAGCTATGTCAAGCAACCTAAGGTAATATGCGGAGCTGGTAGAGGACATTCCAAAGCAATGTCCAAAGCCGTTGCAGCTTCCATTCGTGCAAGCGCTATAGTTGCCAAAACAGTATGTATCTTTGCCGAAAGTGTAAATCTTCTCGTTCCACTGCGCAAAAATTGTCTGGCTGCCCGTCATGATCGTGTTGCTCGTCACTTGTGTTCCGCCGCTGGCAGCCGTAAACCAGCCCTTGAAAATTTGACCTTGAGGGTGCGTCGGTGTTGGCAACGTGCCCATGGTTGGGTTCGTCCATTGGGCGTAAATCGTTTCTGTCCGCGATGGGGTGTAGCTTGCCCCTGCGTTCGCGCGTTTTGTACCCCCGCTTGTAGCTGTAAACCAGCCATCGCAGGTGCATGACATATTTTTGCTAGAGGGAGATAACGCGTTGCCACCGTTCACGTTATAAGAAAGCGTGTAACTCTTTGTCGGCGTAGGCGTTGTCAAACTACTTCCGACATCTACCACCACGCTTGTAGGCGAAACACTGCCGCCGTTGGCGTTGTATGTAACGGTATATATACTAACGTCACGAAGGACCGGATATAGATATGAGCCACTACTTGGCATTTGCCATATAGTTGTAAAATTGAACCCAGTAAAGCTTGTCTGCTGTCTCAGTTGCGTAGCGCTGCGAGACATAACGTTGTTAAGTGTGCAAGGTTCATCAATACTGCCAATCGCAACGCTTACGTTGTTGAGATAATAACTATTGCTAACAGTACTGTTTGTCCTTGAAATCCCGGCAATGCCCCCACGATATGCATCTGCTTGTTCCGACATTGCCGTTAAGCTGCCGACGTTATAACACTGTGATACGTTTCCACCCGCAGAAATAAGAGCTACGACACCGCCTGATACGGCAATATTGTTTATAGCAGAAGAGCTGACATTGCCTGCGTTAAAGCAGTTGCTTGTTTTATACGACATTCCCGCAACGCCGCCTGCTCCTACCCCAGATACATCGCTGGTGGAAAAGGAATTTGCAGAAACGGCTCCCCAATTGGCGCAGCATGATATTTCTGTACCGTCTGCTACACCAACAATGCCGCCTGCTGATGTGCCATATCGTGAGTTCGACGGAACAGATACGTTTCCTTTGTTAGTACAATTTTTCACTTGCGCGGATTGCGCCATGCCAACAATACCACCTGCTCTTGCAATCCTACGCGATAACGTAGTTGTTGTGCCCTCGTTAATACAGTCCGTTACCAGCGAATTGGAGTTAATGCACCCTGCAAGACCACCCGCTTCCGCTTCATTGAAAGCGGCACACTCTGCATATACGTTACCTACCGAAACACACTTTTCCATAGTGCTGCTTATACCAAAAAATCCAACGACTCCTCCCGCACGAGCACCAGTATTATATTGATATGTGACACTTGCATAAACGTCGCCCTTAACGACACAGTTATATACAATGCAATCCTGAAGACTCATTCCTGCAAGCGCCCCTGCGCATACAACGGCATCTTCGGTTGTTGATTCCACGCGTATATTGCAGTTTTGAATCATTAGATTGCTGATCTGACTTTTGTAAGTAAAGCCAAACAGGCCAGCATACATTGTTGTAGCAAGCACAAAATTGACAGTCAGGTTACTTATAGAATAGCCGTTGCCATCTAAAATGCCTGAAAAGCATTCACTGTAATTATAATTGTTATAAGCATAGGCTCCGATCGGTGTCCAGTTGCCCCAAGAAGCAAGGTTAATGTCGTTCATGAGAATGAACTTGCCGGTCAGGTTGTTTCGAATGTTACTCAAGTCCTGCGCTGTGCGGATAGCGGTATACCCAGCGGGCACGGTTGTTTTGTGCGTTACCGGTTCCAGAAACCCCCAGTTGGTTACGCCGTCATCATCAGATTGGCCGAGAGCCTGTGCTACAATGATCGATTCAGTTTCCAGAGCAGCCGCACCGCTCATTGACCCCGTCCCACTGATTACCAGCGTAGCCAGAAATACTGCTAGGAGCCTATTTGTCCACTTTTTCAAAATTGATGCCCTCCATATTTCTTATTGTTTTTTTTATATCCCCGAAGCAATATAGCCGCTTCGGGGATGCTGTGCTTACTTATGCCCCCGAGTTAGCCACCTGAATAGCAGGTGCAGTTTACTCAAAACCACATCCAAATCCAGCCGAAGCCCAGGAAGAAAAGAATCCAGTTCCAGAACGTCGCTTCGTATTTGGTGCAGAAGATGTATTTCTTCGGGGTTGGCTGCGAATCGGCTGTCCAGTGGGCGAACAGCGTAGTGTTGCCTGTCAGGTTCACAGTATCATTTGGGTTGACCTTCAAACCGCCGCTAGCCGCCGTGTACCACCCATCAAAAGTATGATTCGCACGGGTCGGTATAGGCAGGGCGCTGTAGGTGCCGCCATTGGTTACGGTGATACTCGCGGGGTTTACGCTGCCGCCGTTGGGGTTGAGAGTGACGGTATAGGTAGTAGAGGGAACATAAACCGCCGGTATGTCTTTCAGCACTGGATAGCGGTAGTTTCCTTCAGTTGGCATTGACCAAATCGTTTCAAAGTCAAATCCGACAAAGCTGCTTTGCTGCCGCATTTGGGAATCACTCAGCACCAAAACATTGGTAAGTACTCCACCAGTTCCAACGCTTTTCTCTGCCGTGCCGCTTAAATAATAGCAATTGTTTATGGGGGTTGTGGTGGAATACCCTACAATTCCACCCTCATAATTATTGCCCTCGGAAGATGAGCCTCGTGTGCTTATTTTGCCTGCGTTATAGCAGTTGTCTACTTTTTCATTTGCGCCACAATCCCCGGTAATTCCACCTGCCGCCGAGTATGAATTGAGATAGGTTGAATCACGGAATGCGCTCACGGTTCCAGCATTATAGCAGTTGTTGAAGTACACAAAGGAAAGCTGCCCTCCAGCTATCCCTCCGGCATGTGCCCTATCGGTGGCGGTCGAAGTCACGGTTCCTATATTATAGCAATTGTCCACACGGCTTACAGCGCCGCCTCCCATGATTCCACCGGCAAAGCTGTCGTTTGAGGTAGAAGTGGCTATAGCCTGCACGTTACCCGTAAAATAGCAGTTTGTTATATCAGTAGAATGGGCATTTCCCATAATCCCGCCAGCTCTTCCCGAACTCGTGCCGGGCCATTCCAAATAAACGTTACCGTTGACCACACCTAGATTCTTGATTTCAGCGTTATAAACAAATCCAAACAGCCCCACCCATTGAGCGCCGCTGTCCGAGCCCTTGCTGACAGTCATATTCTTGACGGCGTAGCCGTTGCCATCAAAAATGCCTCGAAAGCAAGAGGGATTGGTCGGCCCAATCGGATTCCAGTTTCCCCAACCGACTAGGTCAATGTCATTCATCAGAATGTACTTCCCAGAGAGGTTGTTGCGTGCGTTGTTCAGGTCAGTAGGGGTGTAGATGCCCGTGTAGCCTGGTGGAACCGTCGCAACAGATTGCACTGCAACAATGAAGCCCGGCTCAATGTCTCCTGCGTCCTGCGCTGATGCAAACAGAGTCCCCAGCGGTGCAAGGCAACACACCATCACAGTTGCCAACAGAACCGCTAATAACCGCTTAGATGCTTTCTTCATGTTCCTTCAAGTCCTCCCAATAAATTTATGTCCAGGGCCTGCCGCCCGCTCGAGGCTTTTCTAAAATGGTATACATTTTTAGAAAGGCCCCATCTGAACCTCGCCCGAACAAACGCACCCGAAAATCGCGAAAACCGGTGAATAATTTTTGAAAAAGGGCTTGCAACCGGGGCTTTTTTGTGCTAAAATGAATAAGTCGAGCCGCTCGAAGGTCGCTATAAAAATGTATACCTTCTTATAGCGACCTGAACCGTTCCCCGAAACATGGACACCGCGAGGTCAGGGCTTCTTCGCCTGCCTAAGCCGGTAATCGCGCAGGCGGTTGTAGAAGGTGGCTTGGCTCATGCCCCCGCATTGCGCCAGCACCTCGTCGAAGGTCAGCTGCTTGCGCTCCCACTGCCGTACTAGGGCACCAAAATTGTCCGGCACATCCTTCATGGGCCGCCCAAACACCACGCCGCGCGCTTTCGCCGCCGCAACACCTTCTGCTTGGCGACGGCGGATGTTTTCCCGGTCCTTCTGGGCGCAATAGCTTAACAGCTGCAAAACGATGTCCGAAATGAGCCGCCCGGTCAAGTCGCGCTCTTTCTCGCAAGTGTTGAGTAAAGGCATGTCGAGGACTTTGATGTCCGCGCCCTTTTCCTTTGTAATGAGTTGCCACTGCTCCAGTATGGCCGCGTAGTCTCTCCCCAGGCGATCGAGGCTGGATAGCACGACACAGTCGCCGGGCTTCAGCCGCCGGACCATCGCGCGGTACGCCTTGCGCTCAAAGTCCTTGCCAGATTTTTTGTCTACAAAAATATTCTTCGCCGGGACGCCCTGCTCCGCCATCGAGATCATTTGCCGACTTTCGTTCTGGCAGACATCCGACACCCTGACGTATCCAAATAAACCCATGGTGAACCTCCACAAAGCAGAATGGCCCCGCACAGCGGGGCGTGCTTTTTTATTGTAAAGCCTAATTCAAGGGCGCGTACAGAAAACCCCCGCAGCCGCCATGCTCGGCCACGGGGTTTGCAGTGAAAGGCAATCGCCCTATTTCACCAGCGCGTCGAGCGCCGTGCGGGCATCGTCGCGCTCTTTGGTGAGCCTGGCTATTTTCCTGTCCTTGGCCGCGCCCTCGGCGCGCAGGGCGGCGGCCTCGGCCACGGCGGCCCGCATGGCAGAGAGATCTTCGCGCAGGGCAAGCATATCCTCCGCCATTTTTTTGTGGGCGGCGGCGGTTTCCTTTTTGCGGTCCTCCGCCGCCGTTTT
>Ga0268262_10002866_pt1 | contig 19384 bp, 16 predicted proteins | sample TergutNc150P3_FD_190354 | JGI IMG/M metagenome (GOLD analysis project Ga0268262, IMG submission 190354) | Nasutitermes corniger P3 segment gut microbial community from laboratory colony in Florida, USA - Nc150 P3 (SPAdes) (version 2) | ecosystem: Host-associated > Arthropoda: Insects >...
CAAATTCCCCGCTCCTAGCGGGGTGGCAGCGTAGCTGACGGGGTGTGCCGCCGAAGGCGGAGCAATTTTGTCTGCGAATGTGCGAGATTCTTTGCTTTATGCGAATATAAACGCTGCCGCCGTTGGCGGCCACGCCCCGTCAAGCCAGCAAATATCTTTATTATGAATTTGGCTTGCCACCCCTCTAAAAGAGGGGAATTTTCACCATCTCAATTCTTTTGTCCATACTCTAAACCCTTTTACGAGTTAATCATTTACTATATTTTTACTATGAAACTTAGTTGGGAAGAATGGTTTTTTGCCATTGCGTGGATTTTCCTCTCGATTTGGTATGTCTATCCAAACCTAGGGCTTCCTTCGGCGGCTCCAGAAAAACACAAAGAAGACTGTTCTTATCCAGTTTCGCAAGAAAGCCAATAAATGCGGTTAATTCTGAAAAATAGGTATAACAGACACTAGGTAAAGCATTTATAGATGGGCTTTATTCTAATTCTGGTAATCCTGCAAATTCTGGCCATTCTGGTTCAGACAAAAAAAGTCAAATTTTTTTAAATTACACTAATATATATATGGTTTCTATCCTGATGCCGAGTTATAATCACGCTGCTTTTGTGGAAGAGGCGGTGCGTTCCGCTATGGGGCAGAAGGGGGTGGATTTTGAGTTATTGGTGATAGATGACGGCAGCACGGACGAAAGCCCTGAAATTCTGCAAAAACTCTCAAAAGAGCTGGGTTTTTACTTTCTTTCACGGGAAAACAGGGGTATGCTTCCAACTCTGGGTGAATTGGCGAGTATGGCAAAGGGGAAATATATATGCACCCTTGCAAGTGACGATATAATGCCGCAGGGGAGGCTGGAGATACAGGTTCGCTATATGGAAGAGCATCCTGAGGCTCCGGTGTGTTTTGGACAAATCAGGCGAATTTTCCCAAATGGTGAATTGGACGAAAAACCTGACATTGGTTATTTGCTCGGAATACCGGAGGTTTCTTTTGAGGAATTATTTTTATTAAAAAAAAATGTTCACGGTTGTACTGAGCTAATCCGCAAAACAGCGTATGACTCCGTTGGTGGATATAATCAAAAATTTAAAATAGAAGATTTGCCATTGTGGCTTGCTCTTTCCAATAAATTTGGAAATTTACCCGTATTGCCCGATGTTTTTTGTCATTACCGTATTTTGGCAGGTGATAAAAATATGCATAAAGATTATACATTCTCTTTTACACAAGCCTTAGAAGTGATAAAAGAGTATAAAGAAAATAAATTTTATAAAAAAGCTGTTAATAATTGGAATACTTGCTGGTTTTCGCTTTTAGCATATAGCAACAAAAAAGAAGCCTTTTTAAGATTGCCAAAACTTTACTCTTTTTCGTGGATATTTATTTATAGACTGCCTAAACTTTTTATCCCTAAATTTTTCTTAAAATATTGAAAAATGTTTACAAAAGCCAGCACTTACGTTTTAATTTATACAATAAAATCAATAATAGAGATAATTTAAATTTTATCAAATAAAATAGCACCCTTCTTTTAAAAGGAATATTTAATGGGTTAAGTTTTTGCCCCAAGCTGTTAAAATACTCCATATCTAAAATATGTTTAACTTTTTTACGCAAAACAAAAATTGATTCTTTGCTACCGGATAAATTTACAAATGAATGTAATAAATAGTTGTAGGTTAGATTTGGGTGTTTGCCATATTGCTCTGGCACATATTCAAAAATACTCATTTTATCCAATCTATGCAATATTTCAACATAATCTAAAACTAATTTAGGGCTATAATTTTCCGTTAATCCCTGTGCATTATGAACATAATGGTAATAGGCGTTATGTTCAATGGCTACGCTTTGTGCTTTTAACAATGCCTCTAAAAAAAACAACCAATCTTCGGAGTAAGTTATTTTTTCAGTACTCAAAATATTCTGTTCTTCCAAGAATGTTTTTTTGAATAGAGCAATTTCTAATGAACCTAGTAATATGTCTTCTCCAATACCTTTTCCATAAACCAAAAATAAAGGCAAAATAAATTTACGAATATCGGAGTCTTTATAAAGATTATTTAAATTCTGTGGCATTACCTGCAATTTCTTTTTCTTTCCAAATTCGTGTATCAAACCGCTTAACACAATATCAGCGTTATTAGAACATTTAAGCATCTGCTCGTAAGCATTTGTCTCAATAAAATCGTCAGGGTCAACAAAAGCTATATAATTTCCAGTTGCAAATTTTCTTCCGTAATTCCTTGTAGCTGTTAATCCTTCGTTTTCCTTTCTTTTATACAATATTCTAGAATCTTTTTCTGCGAATTGTTTGCAAATCTCAGGGCTATTATCGGTGGAGCCGTCATCTACGAGAATTATCTCAATATCCTTTTCGGTTTGCTGCAAAATGGAGATAATGCTTTTCTCCAAAAAAAACTCTTTGTTGTATATGGGAATAATAACTGATATTTTCGGTGCCTTTTGCATAATCATTTTCTAAAATAATATCGTTTTAAACACTCATAAAAAATAACTGCTCGGTATTTAATAATAATAAATATGGTATTTTTGCTTTTTTGCACATCACTCAAATTACTTGAATGTCGTCTGTAATAAAACAACGGTTCTGCAATATAAGCTATGTCAAATTTTAGTTCCGCTAACACGCGAATCCAAATGTCGTGCGAAATTAATTCTTTTGGAAATGGCAAAGCATAGTCCCTTACTCTTTTTGTAAATGCAAAGCTACAACCCAAATTTTTAGTACGACCAAAATTATTAAAAAAACCTTTTTTATATGGTTTAAACTTGCTGGATTTGTACAGTTTTTCAAGATTATCATTTACAAGCCACGAATCGCTAATAACCAAACAATCTTTTTGCAAAAAAGGCAGCATAGTTTTAACTTTGTTTGGTAGCCAAACATCGTCTTGGTCGCTTAAAAAAATATAATCCCCTTTGGTATTTTTAAGAGCATTTTCATAATTTTTAGTGACTGATCTAAATGGGTGTTCTTTATTGTTTTCTTTTTCGTTATTAAAAATTTTTATCCTTTTATCATTAAAAGATTCTAAAATTTTTATAGTATCATCAGTAGAGCTATCGTCAGAAACAACAAGCTCATCTTCTTCTCCAAGTTGCATCATAATAGATTTAACTTGTTCTTCTATATATTTCTCGCCATTATATGTAGCCATGCAAACTGAAATCATTTCAATATCTCCGCATAATCTTTTTTTCTAGCATCCAAAAAACCGCGCAAAGCCATTTTTGATTTAGCAAATTTATTTTTTTCGTAAAGCAAAACTTTTAGAATGGTGAATAATAAAGATTTTCTATATATTTTGCACTGGTCAGGAAATTTATTCTTGTAATGATTTATAGTTATGATTAGATTTCTAAATGTGTAGTAAATCCGCTCTGGGCTATATTCTTGTATGTGGATATATTTTTTATAAAATGGAAAATATTTTTTTGTCATAGCTCCTATATTATGATTTAGAAGAGAGTCTTCAACTATCTTTATTTTCCACCCATAGCTTAACAACCTCAAACAATATTCAGAGTCAAGAGCATCTATAAAAAAATATTCAAGGTAGTAGCCACATTCTTTTTGAGCTTGCATTCTAAGCAAAGTACCCGAAGTTATTGCAAAAAAATCCCAATTAATATTTTTAAATTGAATTAAACTCGGAGCTATAATAGCCACGTCACTATTAATTTTTTGAGTATGAGAGAGTAAATTAAGCAAATCGTTTTCTGATTTAAAAGTGGAATCTTGGTCTAAGGTGAGAAGCCATTCCAAATTTAGCTCCCCAGCTTTTTCGCACATTATATTCAAAGCTTTTGCAAGCCCCCCACTATTTGCATTATATTTGTAAAATTCAACGCTAGTGGGAATAGAATTTTTCTGCTCCACATCAGAATTATCCACTATCCATACCCTTAATTTCAAATTAGTCAAAAAAGAAATATAGCTCCACACGGTTTCCGGTGGGTTATAAAGAGTAATTCCTACGGCTATGTTTTCAAACATATTATTGCATGGTTAATATAGAAAATTCATTTTTACGAGCGTCCAAAAAACCGCGTAGTGCCATTTTTAACTTTGCATATCTATTATTTTCATAAAGCAAAATTTTTATAATGGTATTGCGCAAAAATTTTTTTAGCTCTTTGCAATCCACAGGAAATTTACTCTTGTAATGGTTTATAGTAATTATATGATTTCTCATTATGTAATATAATCTTTCAGGACTGTATTCAAATATATAAAAGTGCTTTTTAACAAAGGGAATATATTTATGCTTCATCGCTCCCAGTTTATGGTCAAGCAAAGAATCATATACTGTCGTTATTTTCCATCCATTACTCTGCAATCGAAGGCAATATTCCGTATCCAAGGAATCTATGAAAAAATATTCGCAATATTTTCCACATTCTTTCCATGCTTGTACTCTTAGCAAAGTACCTGAAGTCATAACATAGGAATTCAAGCCCGTTTTTCTGGTTTGAAGTATCTTTGGTGCCAGAATGCCTATATCGCATTCTGCTTTTTTTGTTTGCTCCAGCAAATTAAGCAAATCTTTTTCCGATTTAAAAACGGAATCTTGGTCTAGAGTGAGAAGCCATTCCAAATTCATTTCCACAGCTTTTTCGCACAATATATTCAAAGCTTTTGCAAGCCCCCCACTATTTGCATTATATTTGTAAAATTCAACGCTGGTGGGAATGGAATTTTTCTGTTGGGTGTCGGAATTGTCCACTATCCATACTCTTAATTTTAAATTAGTCAAAAAAGAAATATAGCTCCACACGCTTTCTGGTGGGTTGTAAAGAGTAATTCCTACGGCTATGTTTTCAAACATATTATTGCGTGGTTAATATAGAAAATCAGAGATTTTTCTATATTAAAGTTATGCCCGCGGGTATAATATGAAAAATAATCGTGTAGTATATGCAGATTTGCTGAGGATATTTGCGGCTTTTGGCGTGATAATAAATCATATTCCTCGTTTTCAATCGGAAATAGCTTCTTTTAACTGGCAAATAGACAATATCTATTACAGTATTGTAAGATTTGATGTTCCAGTCTTTATAATGATCAGCGGAATGTTTAATTTGCAGAGTGATAATTCAAATAATTCCGAGTATGGAAAATTTTTCAAAAAAAGTTTGCAAATTGCTGTGGCATTGGTATTTTGGAGCGTTTTGTATATGTATATATTGCCTTCATGTAAAATTATTTTTAAAGGAGAAAGCGTAGCTTTGTTGGACTTGATGAGAATTCCAGCAAAAATACTCTCAATTGAGCCTTGGAGTCATCTTTGGTATTTATACTTAATTATCGGATTATATTTATTTACACCGTTGCTAAAAGTATTTGTAAAAAACGCATCAAAAAAAGACTTTGAATCTTTTCTACTGCTCTATACAATTCTCGGTTGGGGTATTAAATTTTACAATACAATAGGGGCAAAATCAAATGAGCTTTGCAATTATCTTCCTTCTGCTATTTATTTTCCTTTTCTGGAATTAACTGGATATTTGGGTTATTATATAGCGGGTTATTATTTCTCAAATTACATATTGCGCCGAAATATAAAAATATTCATATATATTATGGCATTAATATCTTTGTTTGCAACAATAATCGGAATATCCATAATGTCAAGTTCGGCAGGAAAATTAAATTTAGAATTATGTGATTTTACGCAACCAACCATAATGTTTATCTCTTTTGCGGTGTTCATAGCTTTTAAAGACATTTTTGAACAGCGTAATTTTACCGTAAAACAAGAAAATATTATAAAACATTTTGCCGGATGTACTTTTGGAATATATTTATCGCATTGGATGATACTTGGTAGATTAAATGACATCGGGCTTAATTATAATATATTCAATCCATTGCTTTCAATACCATTACTGGCATTGCTTGCTATGTTATGTTCATATTTAGTAACATTAATTTTGCAACGAATACCTAAATTTAAAGGTTATGTTGTGTGAATTAAATTTAAAATCATAGTTCTTTCGTTTTTATTAAGCCCAATAAAAATAGAACTGAGCAAAAACAACAAGATAAAACATCCGCTTGTTGCAAACAGCGCGGTCCATTTTTCTGTGTGAAAACTTATAAAAATCGGCAAGGGAATGGAAATTAAAACCGCGATGAGCAGCCTTAGGAATACTTTATAAAAATACGTTGCAATTGATAAATTTACCAACTTTTTTGCGAAAAATAAGTATATAACACAACGCAGCATATTTATGGATATGTAAATATACGGTATTGAAATAGGAGAATACTTTTGGCTTAAAAATATGTAAGATAATATAAAATTCATAGAGATAAATATGCTATCTATTATCATAAAATGTTTTATTTTTCCTGTTGCAATAATGGCAAAGGAAAGCGGAGTCACAAGCATCCACATAGTCCAATCCACAAGCCTGATTTTGCAAAAAATAACTGCATATTCCGGCACGGTTTTAAGCCATAAATGCAAAACAAAATCTATATTCAAAACTAAAGGTATTGTTAAGAGAAAAGAAATTAAAAAAGAAAATTTAACCGAATGAAACAGTAATCTGTGCAAATAGTCTATATCTCCTTTTGCGTAGCTCTTGGTTATTTGCGGCTCAACAGCCACGAGAAAATTACTGGCAAATAAGTTCATCGCACTGCTCACCTGGGTCATAATACCATAAGCTGCATTTACTATAACTCCATAAAACATATTTAAAAGCATATTCACGCCTTGCACAGCACTTATGCCCGTTATTTCACTTAATATGCTCCACCATCCAAAAGTTATTCTTTTTAAAAACATCTCTTTGTCCCAAAACCATTTAAAATGCGTTTCGTTAAAATTTCTTTGGCAATAGGTTATGTAAAAAACAAACAGAACAACATTTACCAAAAAAAGCAATATGGAATAAAATTTCAATTTATCAATAGGGGCAAACCCAAGAGCGAGCACTGCGGCAAGTTTAAGGATGGCATCTAAAAGACCGGCATAAGCAAAAACTTTCATCCTTTCGTGGGCGGTAATTGCAACTATGTATGGCACTTGCAAAATGGATAGGCAAATTGCAATTATAGAAAACTGATAGATAAAATTTGCTGCTTCCATTCGCTCGCTTGGAATATTGAGGCGTGTATTCAAAAAATAAAACCCAATGGTTTCTCCTAGAATTAAAATAATCAATGCGGTGAAGATATGCAAAACAACACTCAAATGGAATGTTTTTTCTAATTGTGCAAAATCACCTTTTCCTAAGTCAAAAGTGAAAAAACGACTTGTTGCGCTACCAACAGAGTGTAGTATAAACGAGAACAAAATAATAACGCTAGATACAATATTATAAATACCAAAATCGCTAATGCCAAGTTGAGCGAGTACTTCTCGGCTTGTGTAAAGTGCTACGGCAAGGGTTAAAATTCCGCGAAAATATAAAAAAAGAGTGTTTTTCGCTATTCGCTTGCTGTTTTCAGATTGCATTCTTAATACTCTTTTTCTTTTGGCAAAATTCCGTCATTATAAATATTGCTAGAACTAAAAAACCATACATAAAAGATACTTTATACCATATATTGAACCACCATAAGCCTACCATAACAATAGCAAAGGTGTAAAGCAACAGAAACCTCATTTGTAAAGTTGTTCTTAAACGCATATAGAGCCAAGTTATCAAAATTCCCCAAAAAAACGGGACAAATGCCACTCCAATTCCGCCAAAATCTTTATAGACTTCCCAAAGGTAATTTATCGAATTATATTTGGGACGTTTCATTATACTGTTGTTGAGCATACCGTCCCACCCAAAAGCCTCGCGCAAAGAACGACCAAAAAAAGGTAATTGACCAACGAAATGGTCTAATCCATAAGTTGGTGGGTGTCCGGCAAGTGGAATTTGCGGATTCAAAGCGTAATCCAAATTCCAATAATTGTTGGCAATATAATTATAAGGTAATAGTATAACTTTATCAATTGCCATATTTTGAATGGAGCTTGAGCCATATTGATTTTTAACCTGAGCTACTGCGATAAAAGCTCCGATTAAAATAATTATGCCGAACAGCAATATTTTAGCGGAGATATTTTTTCTGAAATAATTCCATATAACCATCAAAGAGGCAATAGACATAAAAATAAAACTTCTTCCGGGGCAAAATAGTATTAATGCCACAATTTGCAAAGCCACCATAAATCTCGAAAAATAACGCAAATATCTGTTAGGATTCACGGAACTGAAAGAAGCAGCTCCAAATAATGCAGTTGTCAGAGGAATGAGTGCTAAAGGATATGAAAAATGTCCAACAATTGAAGGAAGCTTATCACTCAAAATTTTAGGTATTTTTGAAGAAAATATTGGAATACCTCCAGCGTAATCAAAAATTTTTTTTGCTGGCAAAAGAAATGTTAAAAATAAAATAAAGGCAAAAAAAATATGAAAATTCCATCGGTAATTTTCAAATAAGGCAAATTTATTATTTGAAACAGAAGGTTTAATATTGAAAACAAGTTTCACGGCATAGCAGCCCATAACAAACGATAGCATTCCGCATAGGAAAACCGCCCAAGTTAAAATATGGAAATCTGTCATAGCTGGACTCAGTTTCAAATACGCTACTGCCAAAGTAAATGATTGCGTAAAAATATAAACACGAGTTGGGCTAAAAAAATCCTTTTTAAATATGCTTGCTTCAAATAAGCACAAAAAAGCAATGGAAAATGCTATGCCAGAAACCATCACCGCCCTCTGAGTTCTGCGAAAAAATCCCGCAACAAACGAGAGCTATTGCTATCTCCTTTATGCCACTGTGCAAAAACACACAAAAATACAGACAAAACTCCGAATATGCCAATAAATACCAACATCAAAGCGGTACGTGGCGGCGAAGTTTTTTTGGGATTGTCCCAAGCAGAGGATATTCTTAAAATGGCGTCTGTGCGATCCATCTCTTCAAATTTTATTGATTCGCAAATTTGCAATAAATTAATATAACGCAGAAATTGATTTTTTAATTCCAATTCTAACTGGGTATATTGAACAGCAAGCTCTGGAGCTTTGTCAAGTTCCAGCAAAGGTATTGCATTTTTTCTGGAGCTTTTTGATTTTTGCAATTGATTGTCTATATTGCTTAAATGCAATTTTAGTTTTTCGTGCTGTGCACTTAGCCCTTTGTGCGCAAGTTCGTCATCAACTGCAACTTGGGCAAGACTGCGAGCAGACAAAAATTCCATTGTTGCGGAAAGCTGTGATTTAAAATCGTAAAAACGATTGTCATTTTGAAATTGTATGAATTTTTCTTCAATTGCGAATAGGTCTTTTGTTGCAGAATCTAATTGCAATTCAAAAAACTTGCGTTTTTTATTTATGGAATGATTCCCAAGTATAGCATAAGTTGAATCCAATAAATAAATTATATGGTCGTTTATAGCACGTGCCATTTTAAAATCACTATCGGTTACCGATAATTCCAGCATATCATCTTTATTCCAATCCAAATCGACGTTCTTGCTAATCATTTTATATAAATCGGCTTTGTATTTGATTTTTGTTTTGTAATGATTTGCTAAATCAAATTTTCTCGCAATATTATCATAAAATTCCCAAGACTTGGAATAGGCAACCAGCAATTCTTCTTTATTATCTTGTGAAAGAAGAGAACTTAATAATTTTGAACCGCCTCCACCCATACTGGGCATTTTCAAAAACTCCGATATTGCAGATGCCCCAAAATTCGCAACGCCACTCGTTGTTGGAGTTGTTGTGAAAACAGCGGTTGCTTTGTATTTTGGCTCTAAAATGAACCATATAACAAAAGCCGCCACAAGGCAAAGTGGTATAAAAGATATTATAAAAAGTCCTTTACGCTTCACGCAACATATTGCTATCTTCAGCAAAGTTTCAAATAGACTGGGTTGCTCCATATCAATTCCATTTAAAAGCTACAGGTATTGTGTCTAAAACCGGAAGTGCGTGCAAAAATGACCTGAATGCGTATTCGGTTGCTGCGCGGGCTTGCATAATCACATCTATGTTAGCCCTCACATTGAGCTCTGTTTCTGCTTTTTGCCTTGCCTCTATTGCAAAATGGTCGGTGGCTCTGTACTTATTGAAAATGCCGTTATGCTGATCATATACTTCTGCCGTTTCTGGGTGCAATTCGTGGGCGAGAACTTTTATCGGCGGGAGTTTTATGAAAAGCGTGTCTGTGCGGGTTGTGTCTATTTTCATATCTTTGCAGTTAATGCCAAGTTTTATGGTTCCGTCTATAACCGCAAGCATTCTCTTTTCGGTGCCTGGGATAGGAACACCAAACATTTCCTTGCTGTTCATATCTTTGATCACAGCGGTGTATCTGTAAACAAGAGAAATGAATTCCGCCACTGGAAAAACTTCACGCACATTCACGTGAATGCTTGTTTCCTGCTTTGGGGTGATGACCTGCCCGCCGTTAAGGGAACGACCGACCAAAACACCTATAGTGGCAATCGCCGCTACAAGCAATAACAATAAAACGAGTGTGAGTCTGAACATATTACTACCTACTGGTTGCTAAATAAATGGTTACTGTTGTTGCCAAGATGCCCATAAGCGATGCTACAAAATATGTAACATCTTTTACTTGTTCATAGCCTGTACGTGGTATCTCAATAAAATCTCCAGGTAAAATTTCACCTTTTGCCCAGTCAACGGAAATTCTTTTTCCATTTCTCAAAACAGAGACTCTAGAAAAATCTCCGGTTATTACTGTAACTCCGCTTGCAGCCACATAATCTGCCGCACTCATTGATGGATTGTAATTCTCTCTTCCAACCGTTGCCGTAGCACCACCGATATATACAAAAGGTGACTGAATATGGAACTCAATATCAGATGAAGGTTCTGGGAAAAAACTGTCTATTTGGTTTATTCCAATCCATTTCACAAAACCAGTTTCTTGAAATTTAATGGATACTGCGTTATAACTGTTTTCAATATTTATACCTGCATCTTTGGCATATTCCCTTATTGTGCGGTTTGGAATGTATGGAACTGTTGTTGTTTTGCCCGCGTGAATTAAATTGATAGTTTGTTGCCATTCTTTGTACGGAACTTCTATTATATCTCCTGTTTGCAAAAGGATATTTTCTGTTGTTGCTATGGTATCGTTTTTGCGGTATATGTAAACACTATCTCTGTTTGCCGATGGTTTAAAATTTCCAGCGGCATAAATTGCTCCCTTTACTTTTGCCTGCCCACTAACAGTAACTTGCCCGGGATTCAACACCGCACCATAAACGTTCACTATAAATTTGCGAAGCTGAACCAAATGCACATCCACGTATTTTCGCGAACTACCAGTTTTTAATTTTTCTAGAATTTTTCGCTTCGCTTCATATAGTTTTAGTCCATTCAAGTCAACAATTCCGTATCCATAAATTGCAAGCGTCCCTTCTGGGGAAACCTGAACGCTCTCTTGCTCATCTGGAAAAAGTATTTCAAAAAAATCCCCAGCACCAACTATATAATTGGAATCCACGGAGTTTTCCAAGCTCACCGGAGTTTGCAAAGCCTCGCTTTTAGGTTTCACAGAAGTACGTTCTATAGGCATAATACTTGTTGCAAGGCCTACTTGCGCAAAGGAAAATGCAAACAATGACAATATTATTACAAAAAAACGTATCATTTTACTAACTCATAATATACAAAATGATGCTCAGGCAAAATTTCTGGGTGGAATATGAAAATAAGGTCTGCCAAAACCAAATCGGGATATGCCACGCCGGATTCGTAAAAATCCCTGCTCCCGTTTTTGCCCGTGCGTTTTGAGCTTTGATAGATTTTGTTGTTTTGCCAAGAAGGGAGTATTTGCATTCGCGGTTCGTTTTGCGCAATTTCTGCTTTGCCCCTCCAAAGGCTTGGATGCAACCAAAACTCTGCCTGCGCTCCGCTTTGCAAAGCGGCTTCTATGTTGAGCGTTAAAAGCCCTGTTTGCGGAGTGTTTTCCCAAATATATTTTGCTCCGGCATCTCGCAAAAATTTTGCAAAGTAGCTGTTGCCTCCGCCCGCAAGCCATTCGGATCCTTGGGGGTATCCGGTGATAACGGAGGGTTTTTCGGCAGAGTTCAGAGCTTGTTCCGCAAGCAAATTATATCTGCGAACCGTCTCTTTGAAAATTGAATCTGCCTCTTTTTCTTTTCCGAACAAGATGCCAAAAAACTTTAACCATTCAAAGCGGGCAAGCGGGTGGCTCTCCATCCACTCGGCGGTTAAAATAGCCGGAATTCCTGCGGTTTTGAGTCGTGGATAATCATCGTAAATGGTGGAACCGGTGCCAAAGGTTAAAACTATGTCTGGGCGCAAAATCAATATGGTTTCCAAATCCAAAGCGTTTCCGCTCTCAACCTGTTTTATGGAAAGGGAGTCTATTAAGTTCTGCATTTTTTCGCTGTAAATCAAATTTCTGTTTTCAACAGCTACTATATTCGGGAGTAAGTCCATTTTTTCCATGAATGCTATAGCCACTGTGGAAAGCACCACAGCTCTTTTAATCGGGATTTTAATCACGGGCAAATTTTTCAAACTATCCGGGATTTTATTCTCGTTTGAATCCAAAAGCAACCAGCGGTGGTTTTCATTATCTCCATTCCAAGCCTCCTTTATGCTCAAAATTTTATATCCATCGCCATAATTTATGCTAAAATGCTCTGCCTGCTCGCTGTTTTCTTTTGGCGTAGGTTCTTTTGCGCAAGAGGCAAAAAAAACCAAAAATGACAGTACGAGTAAAAATTTCATATCAAAAACTGAATCCGAAGGATGTTGGCACAACTAGTTCCCTATAAGAACTCATCAAAAAATCGTCTGTCATTCCAGATAAATAATCTGCCGCTATGCGTGCTGGACCATTTGCTTTAAAATATTTCCCGCTTTGGTCTTTTTCCCATTTTTGGTATTGCTCTTTGATATAGCCTCGCAGTTTTTTTTCTATAAGAGATTCCATCACGACATTGAACATATTCTCTATTTTGGAATCTTCAGACATTTTTCTGGGGGAATCGTAGATATTTTCGTAGTTCCATTTTTTCAAATTATTCAAGGCATTGAAAACATCTTTTGAAAAAGATATGGAATTTTTGCCATAGCTGTTGTTTATTATATCCAAAACAAGTGAATTGACTATGAGTTTATTGGTATTCCCGAGAATTTCAACTACATCTGCCGGAATATCCTCCCTTTTTATCAAATTCACGGCAATGGCATCTTCTATATCCCTGCCTATATATGCAATAACATCGGAAACACGCACAATGCAACCTTCCATTGTCATAGGTCGCAGCTTTTTTGTTGCGTTTTCATCAACGAGGCATTTTTGATATTCCTCAAAAAGCATTTCTTTTGTTTTGCCGGAATTGTTTTTATATTCCGCGTCTATCCATTCTCCGTTGTGGCAAAGTATGCCGTCCAAAGTTTGAATGCACAAATTTATATAGTGCTTTCCATCGGTTTTTTCAATTTCGTACAACTGCCTAAAGCTCTGCGCATTGTGGCAAAAACAACCCTCATCTCTGCTTTTCAAAAAAGCGGAGAGAAATCTCTCTCCTGTATGCCCAAATGGTGCATGACCAACATCGTGCCCAAGGGCTATTGCCTCTATCAAATCTTCGTTGTATTTCAAAACCCGCCCAAGAGTTCTGGCTATTTTCGCCACAAGTTGAACGTGCAGCACCCTATGCGTTAAATGGTCGTTTTCGCACAGATAAAACACTTGGGTTTTGTCTATGTAGCGGGTATAGGCTTGGGAGTGTATAATGCGGTCGGTATCGTGAAAGAAGGGCGGGCGAATTTCGCTTTCGTGATTTTCTGGGAGAAATCTAACCGCATCCGCGTTTTTAGCGGCATCTTTGGAAAGCAATTCTTCTGCTGCATGTCTGTGCAGTTCAGCGAGAATTTCTGGTTTTACATCTTTTATTGGCATAGTGTGTAAGGTAGCAATTTTACTGCGCTCCTTTTCCGGCTAAAACTACATAAATTGTTCTGATTAAAATTTGAATATCTAGCAAAATAGAGGCATTGGATAAATAATAAATATCGTAGCCCAGTTTTATTTTCACGTCTTCTATATCGTTGTCGTAATGGTGGCGAACTTGAGCCCAGCCAGTTACACCCGGTTTCATCTTTAAACGGCTTGCGTAAAAAGGAATGGTTTTGCGGAGTTCTTCTATGAATACAGAGCGTTCTGGTCTGGGACCTACCATGCTCATATCGCCTTTCAAAACACAAATCAGCTGCGGAATTTCGTCTATGCGGTATCTGCGGATTATTTTCCCGACTTTTGTTATGCGGTTATCGTTTTTTCGCGCCCATTGCGGACCATCTTTTTCTGCATCCAACTGCATAGAGCGAAATTTATAGATGGTGAATGCCCTTGAATACAAACCCACTCTCTGCTGCTTGTAAAAAACAGGACCTTTGGAATCCAACTTAATTGCGATGGCGGTTATGAGTAGCAGGGGAAATGTGAGCACAAGCAAGAGCAAGGCTATTGCTATATCCATAATTCTTTTCACAGTGGCTTGCCAAGGGAGCAAATTCGTCACAAAAAGCTCTTGCAATTCCTTTGAGCGCACAAGCATTGGCTGGCTAGACGTTTTGAAATTCTTTGCGCACTCCCACAAACTCGGCACCAAATAAACTTTTACGGGCAGGTAAGCCACCCAATATAAAATTTCATTGATTTTTTTCTCTGAATTGCTGCGGTGAGCTATGATAATCGCTTGCACATTGTTTTTTTTGATTAAGTTCGGCAAATCTGCATAAGTTCCCAAAATTTCCAAGCCTTCAAAGATTTTTTCCGGTCCGTGACTCTCTTCCACAATGCCTATCACCTTTTTCCCTAGCTGCGGGTTATCTTTGAACAGTTGCGAATATTCACGTGCTTCATTTGTGCAGCCGAGCAAAAGAACGCAGTCTGCGCCCCAGCCTTTGCTTAAAAAATGCCGCAAAATTTTGCAAATCAAAAGCCTAAAAACGCTAACAGAAAACCAAACCGAAAGAAAGTAGTTTGAAGCGAGAGCAACATATTTAAGGAATTTATCTATATCAAATGCGCTTTTGCCAAACAAGGCGGCTACTGTTAAGCAATATGCAGCTCCAACAATTTTTAGCATATACATGACATGAGCCGTGCGAGACTCCAAAAGCCACCTGCGATATGCACCTGCGCATAAGAATATCAAAAGCCAACACAAAATGGCAAGAGCTATGTGTTCGGTGTATTTTGGCAAAAATATCAGGAAGCACAGGCTGCTCGCTATGCAGTCAAAAATGATGAGCAAGAATTTTTCAAGGGTCGTAGCCCGCATATATCTATATAATATAAGAAAGAATTTGCAGAAAATGGGAAATTTTCGCAAAAAAAATAATTTTTTACAAAAGAAATACATATTGAATACACACTTAAAATACAATGGTGACAATTCTATCACTTTTTCTAAATTTACCTTTATGCAGATTTCAATAGCTTCTTTAATGGAAAGCAGTGGTGTGGTTTTTGGAACAAGTGGAGCGAGAGGGCTTGTAAGCGATATGACAGATGAGGTGTGTTATGCCTATACCCTTGGGTTTTTGCAGCACACTTTGGCAAACAAAAATGCAAAAAAGAAGGTAGCGATAGGTGGTGATTTGCGCCCAAGCACCCCACGCATAATGGCGGCTTGCATGGCGGCGGCAAAAAACGCAGGTTTTGAATGTGATTATCAGGGCTTTTTGCCAAGCCCAGCCCTTGCGCTTTACAGCATAAAAAAAGGAATCCCAAGCATAATGGTAACCGGAAGCCACATACCAGACAACAGAAATGGCATAAAGTTTTGCGATTATTACGGAGAAATAACAAAAGATGATGAACAGGGTATTCGCGGGCAAATCGTAGTAGGGGCAGCTCCCCGTGGCTGCCCCTGCGATTTGCCAAATCCAAATGATGACGCATTAAAAATTTACAAGGATTATATTCTAAACCTATTCCCAAAAAATTCCCTGCAAGGCACAAACATAGCATTTTTCCAACATTCCGCAGTAGGCAGGGATATTGCGGTGGAAATTTTAACCGAGTTGGGAGCAAGTGTAAAAGCGGTGGGGCGGAGTGAGAAATTTGTGCCTGTGGATACAGAGGCAATTCGCAAGGAAGATGTGGCTTTTGCAAAGCAGCTTTGCGCAAGCGGCGAGTTTTTTTGCGTGGCGAGCACAGATGGGGATTCCGACAGGCCGCTTTTGTCCGATGAAAATGGGGTTTGGCTTAAAGGCGATTCGCTTGGGATTTTAGCGGCAAAAGCAATGGGAATAGAGGCGGTTGCCATTCCAGTTAGTTGCAATACCGCTGCTGAAAAGAGCGGTTTTTTCAAGGAAGTTTTGAGAACGAGAATTGGAAGCCCCTTTGTTATTGAAGGCATAAAAAAGTTGCAGGGCAAATACAAGAGTGTTGCTGGTTTTGAGGCAAACGGCGGTTTTTTAACCGAGAGTTTAACAACAAGAGATGCGCTAACACCCATTATCGCGACCATTATAGAGAGCAAAAAACAGAACCTAAAGATATCTGAGCTTCTCGCAAAATTGCCGGCAAGGTATGCAGGGAGCGGTATAACCAGAGGCTTTTCGGTTGATGCCACAGATGGCTACAGAATAGAATTTGAAAACGGAGATATTATCCATTTGCGCAAAAGCGGAAACGCTCCTGAATTCCGTTGCTACACAGAGAGCAAAACCCCCGAACACGCGGAACTTTTGAGCGATAAGTGCATAAAAACTTTTGAGCTTTGGAAAATCATGGGTTCAAAGCTATACGATGAATTAAAGGAATTGACAAAAAAAGAGGTGAAACACCTAGAAGAAAACATTGCCCCGATGAATTTTGAAATGCTCCGCGACAATCCGAAATACGAGGAATTTGAAAAAAAGGGCAGAGAAATTTTGGAGCAGGGAAAGGCAGCGGCTTTTTTAATCGCGGGCGGTCAGGGTTCCAGGCTCGGTTTTGAAGGACCAAAAGGGGTTTTTAGGCTGGAATCCCTCGGTAAATCCATTTTCCAAATACATGCGGAAAATATATTGAAGCTGGGGAAAAACATCCCTTTGGTTATAATGACAAGCCCGCTGAACAATAGGGAAACCATAGAACATTTTGAGCAAAATAATTATTTCGGTTTAGACAAGGATAAAATTAAATTCATTGAACAAGGCACCATTTATGCAATGTCTCCGAATAGAGAGCTTATTTTTGAAAACAATGGCGATTTATTTTTAGCCCCAGACGGCAATGGTGGTTGTTTTAGAGCGCTTTGCGAGACTGGTGGGTTGAAATGGCTTGAAGAACAGGATATAGAAGTTGTTTTTCTGTACGGAGTGGATAATATTCTCGCAAAACCCTGCGACCCGCCTTTTATAGGGGCTTTTTTGGACTCAAAAATGGCTGCTGCCTCCAAGGTTGTGAAAAAGAAATATCCCGAAGAAAAAATGGGCGTATTTGCCTTTAAAAACGGCTTGCCTGGGGTTATTGAATATAGCGAAATCTCGCCCGAACTGGCAAAAAAACTGGACGGCGGCAATATTCTCGCTCATCTATTCACAATTGAGTCTCTGAAAAAATTAGAAAAGAAACCTCTACCATGGCATTTGGCGGTTAAGCGTGTTTGCGGCGTAGAAAAAGCGTTTAAGTTTGAGCAGCTCTTATTTGACGCTTTCCCAGAACTCGGAACAATGTACTTAACAGGCGTTTTGCGAGAGGAGGAATTTGCTCCAATTAAAAACGCCACAGGTGAAGATTCGCCGGATAGCGCGGTGGAGATGTTTAGGAAAGCTGGGCGTTAATTTTTACTATATTACTTTTCCACACAAAAACGAGGTAAGCTATGCTAGACCAAAAAGTTTATTTGGACGATATTTACGAAAGCGAGAAATGCGGCGGTTCGCCGTTTAAGGCTGTGGTTATGATGTCCAAGGAATCCAGGTTCATAAATAACCAAGCACACCAAGGTTTTATTCAGTTAGAAGAAAAACCCACAACTATAGCCATGAACAAGTTTAAACAGAACAAGCTATCTGTAGTGAATCACGAAAAAGAATGAAACTCTCAAATTTCTTTTACGCAACGCTTCGCGAAATTCCAAGCGATGCGCAATTGCCAAGCCACATATTTTTAATGCGAGGCGGCTATATTAAGCCATTATCCACAGGTATATACAGCATATTACCCTTGGGGCTCAGGGTTATTCGCAAAATTGAAAATATAATAAGGGAAGAGATGAACGCAGTTGGAGGAATGGAAGTGGATTTGCCAGTTGTGCAAACCGCCGAGCTTTGGAGCGAGGCTGGCCGCTACCAAGCGATAGGAGACGAACTGCTCCGATTCAAAGACCGCAACAGCCACAATATGGTGCTAGCAATGACCCACGAAGAGGCAATAACCGATATGGCACGCTACGTGCTTTCCAGCTACAAGCAGCTGCCTTTTATGCTCTACCAATTCAAAACAAAATACAGAGACGAAGCACGTGCGCGCGGCGGTTTAATTAGAGTGCGCGAATTTGAAATGAAAGATGCTTACAGCTTCCACTCCACATCAGAAGATTTAGACAAACACTACGAACTTGAATACAAAGCCTACCAAAAAATTTTTGGCAGAGTTGGAATAGAACCCGTTATAGTGCAGTCCGATACGGGAATTATGGGCGGAAAAATAGCCCACGAATTTATGCTGGACACGCCAAGCGGTGAGGATTATTTAATCATCTGCAAACACTGCGGCTACCAGGCGAACAGGGAAATAGCCGAATTCAAAAGGCAACCTGTTGATGGAAATTCTGGTCTTGAAAAAGTAGCAACGCCAAGCAAACAAACCATTGACGAGGTTTGCACTTTTTTAAAAGCGAACAAAAAAAATGCCGGCAAATGCGTATTTTTTGATGTTGAAGGTAAATTAATAGTTGCCTTGGTTCAGGGTTATTTAGAGGTGAGCGAAACAAAGCTGAGAAATTTTTTGAAAGTGAAAACCTTAATCCCCGCCTCCGAAGAATTGATAAAAGCAAGCGGAATGATACCGGGCTATGCAAGCCCAATAAACGCAAAAAATTGCAAAGTGATATTAGACACCGGAGCTGCCGAGAGCAAAGACCTAATTGTTGGAGCAAACGAAGAAGGCTACCACTTTGTGCACTGCATTCCAAAAAGAGATTTTGGCAGTTTTGAAACGGTGGATATCGCAGAAGCGGCAGCGGACTGTCTTTGCCCCAAATGCGAAAAAGAATTGACAGAAACAAGGGGCATAGAACTTGGCAATATATTCAAGTTGGGCACAAAATTCAGCGAGAACATGAATTGCTCATTCACAGATGCGGCAGGCGAGGTTAAG
>Ga0268262_10002867_pt1 | contig 19380 bp, 14 predicted proteins | sample TergutNc150P3_FD_190354 | JGI IMG/M metagenome (GOLD analysis project Ga0268262, IMG submission 190354) | Nasutitermes corniger P3 segment gut microbial community from laboratory colony in Florida, USA - Nc150 P3 (SPAdes) (version 2) | ecosystem: Host-associated > Arthropoda: Insects >...
AAACCGCGCAGGATATGCGAATTATAGAAGACTCTCACGAGTTCCCGGGTGTCTACCATGTTCTGGGCGGATTAATCGCGCCGCTGGAAGGGGTAAGCCCCGCAAATCTTTCCATAGACAAACTTATCAACCGTCTCCGCGCAGACGCCCCCAATGCCCAAAACGGCGCGCGCGTAAAGGAATTAATCCTCGCCCTAAACCCCACAGTCGAAGGCGACACAACGGCGCTGTATCTTCAAAAGACGCTGAAAGATTTCCCCGTGGAGATTTCCCGTCTCGCCTCGGGAATGCCCGTCGGGGGGAATATTGAATACATTGACAAGCTTACGCTATCGAGGAGTTTTAGGGGAAGGGTGAAGGTGTGACGGTATTGACTGGTTAATAAAGCATTAATTATTTCTTTTTAACAAGTTAATTTTTTCAATCGTTTTAATTATACATTTATTTAAATTTTTTTCTATATCTGAAGTTTTGAACCTTAATAATACCCAACCATTTGATTTGTAATATTTATTAACAGTTTTATCACGTTTAATATTACGTTTTATTTTATTCTGCCAGAAATCGGAATATGAGGCTAATAGTTCTGCTTGAGAGGGAAAATGTCTTTTTTTCCAATCATGTCCATGCCAAAAATCACCATCAATAAAAATTACAATTTTATATTTCTTTATCGCAATATCGGGTTTACCAAATAAATTCCTAACATTTTTTCGATATCTTATGCCCCATTTCCATAACGCTTTACGAAAATAAATTTCAGGTTTAGTATCACAACTTCGTATATGAGACATACATTTATGTCGTTGTTCAGGAGTCAAAATATCCATTATTCACAAAATTGTTCTATCAATCTATCACTTATAAATGATAAAGAACCTAATTGCCCTAATCCACTATATTCAAAATTTTTTGTTATATGATTCCATTGCATAAAGCCTAGGTTTGTTTCTATTAAATTATTTCCTTTCTTGCGTATAATCTTAGATACATCAATATTTTGTCTTAATAATTCCACTAACCTTTCACTTGCTCCATTATTAATATTTATTAACAAACCATATTTACAATCAGAAACTAAACAATAACCTATTAATTGAGACCAATTAGCAAGCCCTACAGATTTTAGCAATTTAATTTCTAAAATAAGTAATTCAAATTTTTCTCCATCTGTAATTACTGAAAAAATATCAACATTAAGAGGAGGCATTTTTCTCACAAAATCCTTTAAACAATTACATTCTTTTGGATATTCAACTATCAATTCTTCTATCTTTGATTTCATTTCACCTATTTTCCAATAGATGTTAATATTTTTTATTTTTTTTGCATTAAAGTTGCTTTGTAACTGCATTTCAATAAATTTAGTAATTTCTGGGTAATATGATGTCTCATTCATTTTAAGTCTTCCTCGGTTATTTCACTAACAATTATTTTATATGGATTATTTTTATCGTAGCGTATAAGTTTCTTATAAACTTTCTCATTTCTTGCACCAATTAAAACCGCATGAGTTTCATTGAATACCATTAATGGTGTCAACAAATCTGGTACCTTAAAATTAAAAGTCATTAAAAGTGAAGAAGATAGTGCAGATTCAATGGTTTTTAAATATCCTCCTTTTGGTCTCTTGCCATGTAGATTTCCTGTTTGAGCTGATACAAGATAAGCTATACCTTGCATTATTTCACTCAGTGGGTAGCCAGTAGTTTTAGTATCTCCAAAAAGAAGCGGGTGTTCGTTATCCTTATACATTTTATATAGATTATTTAATTTAAGTTTTTTTATACTATATTTTCTGTTTTTAAATAACGGCGATTTGTTAATGATATTTTCTATAACTACTAATTCTTCCTTTACAATTATCGGGAAAGGATTAATATATTTTTCTGACTCGTTTAAACATCGCTTAACTTCATTATATGGTGTATGTTCACAACCAAGTACAGCACACACGTGCTTATGATGTATATAATGCCCTCCTCTAATTATCGGTGGTAATAAATGATAATTTTCGTCAGGATGCACGCAAGAATATGAGGCACTTATCCCGTGTTCATTGCACGGTTCAGAATAACCTGTTGTTTTTCCATGTAATTCCAAATTTTCGGCACTTGATTCCACTTTTGTCGTAAATGCAAAAGCTCCAAACTGGGCATATTGATCTAACTTTACTCTTACCTTAAAACCTTTTTTCCAGCTTTTATAATAAGGGTCACTACCAGCATGAAAATTCGGGTGGTTCCATAAAACTTGATCGGGATAGCATTTTATGCTATGTAATAAACGACAAATCTGACATACAAAACTAAAACACATTCCAGATATTTCAAAAGAAATTATTTGGTTGTCATCAGTAAAACGCCGATGAGAAGGAGTCAGACTTCCTATTGTATCACCTAAACCTGCTACGAAGCGTCTTTTTAGGTTATCATCAACTAATTCAGCAACAATTTTTTCTATAGAGACATTTCTTTTAATTTCACCAGCCGGAGATATACCATAATGGTTTAAATCTTCAATTAATGTGTTCAAATATCCCTCACATAAAATTTCCCAAATTCCACTTTTGTGTGCATTGTATGATATATTTAAACCGTATATTGTTCTGAACATAGGGCTTACTACATTAAAAATATTTTTTGCTATTTCTCCAGCACGCTCTGGGTTATTTATATATGAGCCCCATTTTTTGTAGGGAAGCCGAATGGTAAAAACATTGTCGGCACTACCAAAAATTCCACCACCTATAACTAGTCCGAGCAAATATGCCTTGTCAGAATTCATAATACTACTCATGCTCTACATCTTACTAATTGTCGTTTTTTTCGTGCAGGTGGTTTTTCTTTTTCTTCAAAAATTTGTTCTTTAATAGCAAGAGCTATTATTTCTGCTAATTTAACTGGTACAGCATTACCTATTACTTTATACATACCTACAATATCACGTAAACTATCATCAATAAAAAGAAAATCATCGGGAAATGTTTGAATACGTGCAATTTCCCTTATAGTATATCGCCTGTTTTTTGTCGGGTGAATTATCCCACAATTCTCTGGTTGTGCTGAGGCAGTGATTGTTCCGCTTATCTCATCACGCGAGAAACGTCTATAAAAATTTGGTGAATGGTATTTTTCCATATTATCACGAATTCTCTGAAAACGAGGTGCTAATTTTTTATATGGTATACTCTTCCACGAACCTCCCTCTGGTATTTGCGTAACCATTTCTAATGCCTGCGGAGAAAGTTCCCAATCTACCTGATTAGGTACATTAGATGGGATACTAAGAACATTACGTAATGTTAATCCTTGTTTATTTTGCGGTATAGGAAAATTAAAGGTTATTTTTAAATCTTTTCGCACTCCTACAAATACTACACGATGTCTATTTTGTGGAACGCCGTAATCACTGGCATTTAGTAATTTGTATACTACGTTATAACCTTTTCCCCCAATAGTACTTAAATCATCATATATAACATCAACAAGATTTTTACCGTCAATATATTTTGTAGATAACAAACCTTTAACATTTTCAAATACAAATACTTTAGGAAGTTTTTTTTCAATAATCCTTAAACATTCTTTGTATAACATGCCTCGAGAATCATGAATTCCTTTACGATTTCCAGCATTAGAAAAAGGCTGACATGGAAAACCTGCTGTCAGTACATCACAATCTGGTATTTCAGAGGCAGTTATATCCAGTATATCCCTACTGTCAATTTTACCAAGTTTATTCTTTTTATATACTGCTTGAGCATCTTTGTCAAAATCATTTGCCCATAAAATTTTATAACCTGCTCGTTTGAACCCTAAATCCAAACCTCCACAACCGGAAAAGAGCGATACCACCGTAGGCTTATTTTTCACATCCCCCCCAAATAATAAAAAGCCGTTTTTATCTCTCTTGTAGATAATTATTAATTCATATAAAGAAATACTGTCTTAATAAAAGTCAAAATTTTAGTTTTCTTACTCAAATTCGACCTTTTAAATGCCATAATTTCTTTTTTGATAATATAATAAATTAATAATTTTAGCAAGTATAAAATATGGAAATTTTGTGTATACTTTTGTATACACCCAAATAATATATTTAGACTTATTGCAACATAACTCGTAGCAGAATACTTAATTCCACCGTTTATTTAATTTCTTTTAAATATAGTTAACATATTGTCAAGAATAATTTATATTAAAAATATGAAAACACTGACTATTATTGAAATAAAAACTAATTTCTCTGATATACTCAGTTAAGCAAAAAAGGAGGGAGCTTAAAATTTTGTATGGTAAAGTAAAAAAATCGACAACCATGATAATTCCGATAAAAAACATTAAGAAACCCAGAAAAATTGGTGTTATGGACAGAAAAGCAACATTAAAAATAAACAAAAATAGTAAAATTTCTGAAAAGGAATTTTTGGGAATATAATTTACTTACACAATATCACCAACCCACTCAATGAAAATCGCCCCACTTATTCCCTGTCTCTACGCTCACTCTCAGCGGAATGCTTAACGTCGCCGCTTGTTCCATTTCCGTTTTAATTAATGCCGATGTTTTTTCGGCGTCGTCTTTCGGGCACTCAAGGATCAATTCATCGTGAACTTGCAGTAATAGACGGGCTTTGCTTTTTTCGGCGGCAAGTTTTTTGTCCAAGTTGAGCATTGCCATTTTTACAATGTCCGCCGCCGAACCTTGAATGGGAGTGTTTACGGCTATGCGTTCTGCGGCGGATTTTTCCGTCTTGTTATGCGAATTAATCGTGGGAACATAACGGCGGCGTCCCGAAATTGTCGTAACGTAGCCTGTCTGTTCCGTCTTTCTAATTGTGTTTTCTATAAACTGACGCACGCCTGAGTATGTGTTAAAATACGCGCTTATAAAATTCTGCGCTTCCGTGCGGCTGATGTTCAATTCGTTGGCAAGACGGAATGCGCTCATTCCGTAAATTACGCCGAAGTTAATTGTCTTTGCCATACGCCTTTGTTCGTTTTTTACTTCGTTTTCATCAATGCCGAAAATTAACGAGGCTGTTCTGGCGTGAACGTCACGGTCATCTTTGAATGCGGAAATAAGATTTTTGTCCTGCGAAAGATGAGCAAGAACTACCAACTCTATCTGACTGTAGTCGGCGGAAATAAGAATACAGCCGCTCTTTGCGATAAACGCTTCACGGATACGCCTGCCTTCTTCGGCTCGGACAGGTATGTTTTGCAGATTGGGTTCACGGCTGGAAAGGCGTCCTGTGGCGGTTCCTGTCTGCACAAAATTTGTGTGCAATCGCCCTTCGCTGTCCGCCATATCAGCTAACGTATCTACATACGTTGATTTTAATTTTGACAAAGTGCGGTGACGCAGAATAAGGGCAGGGACAGGGTCTTCACGTGCCAACTCCTCAAGAGCGGCTGCGTCTGTGGAGTAGCCGGTTTTTGTTTTCTTGCCGGGGGTGAGTTTGCGCTCAACGTAAAGCACTTCTTGAAGCTGTTTTGTCGATGCAAGATTAAATTCGTGCCCTACAATTTTCCATGTGTCGGATTGAATTTTATCCAACTCGACGGCGAGTTCTTTGCCGTAACTTGTCAGCGATTTCGGCTCGATTTTTATTCCCTCTCCTTCCATTTCCGCAAGAATGGGAAGCAGGGGCATTTCAAGGGTTTCAAAAAGCGCGATGGATTCGGTTTTTTTCAACATTGGTTCAAGGTGATGTTTCAGCCTGATGCAAAAATCGGCGTCCTCCCCCGAATAGCGTGTAGCGGTTTCCAAAGATACAACGTCAAACGCCGCACCCTTCGGCACTATGTCCATATATTTTGTGGGAGTACAATCAAAAGTGTAGGCTACAAGAGAGTCCAAAGAATAATTGTTACGCTCTGCGTCAACTACCCACGCCGCCGTCATTGTGTCCCATATTTTGCACTGCCAGCGATCAATGCCCCAGCCGCGGCTCACCTTGTAATCAAACTTGGCGTTATGCGCCGCTATCGTCATTTCTTTATCCGCAAACAGAGGGGAAAGCAGGGAGCGGACTTTATCGGGATTATTAAATTTTGACGGCGTACCGCTAACGTCGTGGGGAGCGACGGGGACATAAAACGCCTCTTTGGGTTTTACCGCAAGCGAAATGCCGATAGGATGGGAATGCCACGCGTCGAGGGAATCCGTTTCAAAATCTAGCGCTAAAAGTTTTTGCTTTTTTGCCTTTTCCAAAATAGAGTTTAATTCATCAATATCAAGAATTGTTTTGTATACTCCGTCTCCAAGAAGACTTTGCTCCGCCGCGGGAAAAGATAAAGTTTCCATTTGGTTTACGCTGTCCGTTTCCTGCTCCGAAGGATTTTGCGTATCCGCGTTTTGTTCGGCGGCTGTTTGTGCGGCGGGCTTTACGCTCGGATCAAGTTGTTTGGCGCTCTGCCTTATGCCTTCACGGATAAGCACCTTCGCCCCTGCGGCTCTGTCAAGATTTTCTACGGATAACTCATCTATTGAATTAATTGACAATTCCATGTCGCTTCGCAGGCGGATAAGAGACTGAGAAAAATAGGCGCTTTCTTTTCCTTCGGCAATTTTCTTTCCTGTAGAACCTTCAATTGCCGCCAGATTTTTATATATCTCGTCTAAAGAGCCGTAACGAGACATCAATTTAACCGCTGTCTTTTCGCCTATTCCTTTTACGCCGGGAACATTGTCGGAACTGTCGCCTATCAGCGAAAGCAAATCCAGCACCTTCGGCGGTTCTACGCCCCACTCCGCTTTTACTTCATCATGACCGATAAGCTCCCACGCTGGACCCGGTGTGGTGGGGTTTTCATTCTTTCTATTAATTTTTGCCGGGCGCAGTTCAAAAATTCCGCCGCCAACAAGCTGCAGCAAATCTTTGTCAGATGACAGAATATAACACTGCCTTTTTTCGGCGCGGCATTTCTCCGCAAGGGTAGCGATAATATCGTCAGCTTCAAAGCCGTCGTTTTTTATACATTTAACACCAAGCACGTTTAAAAATTCTTCAACTAACGGAACTTGCTCGTGAAGGTCTTCGGGTGTCTTTTGCCTGTTTGCCTTGTACTCGCTGTACATTTTGTGGCGGAAGGTGGGAGTGCGCGAATCAAAAATCGCCGCAAGGCGCAGGGGCTTTTCGGGACTGTCAAGGCATTTACCGCTGTCATCGGCGCAGGGAGCGCCGTCGTCAATCAGGGAAATTAACGTGCGGGCAAATCCGAATAAAGCCGAAACATTTTTACCCGAGTTGTTACGCAAGGGGTGGGTTAAAAAGGCGAAATATGAACGGTATATAAGACCGTACGCGTCAATTAAATAAAGGGGAGGTAAAACAGAACTTTTCATAACACATAGTAACATAAGATTAGCGAACCTTGCAACGACACTCGATTTATGCAATAATTCTTTTATGAGTGAAAATTCCGGCGATAAAAACAATAAAGGCGATCCCATGTTTCCTTTTGGGGGACAAGGCGGACCAAAAATGCCGGACTTTAAAGGGTTTGGCGGTTGGAAATTCTTGCTTGTCTATATAATTATCCTGATTATCGGAATGAGTCTTTTTAATTATGTGTTTCTTAACAAGATGAACCCCGCGATAGATTTTTCCGAATTTAAAACTCGTATTTCAACAGGCGAAATAAAACATGTGGAAATAACAGAATCTTATATTACAGGTTTTACAAATCCTGATAAAAAAGATTCTTCAAGGGCTGTCCCCCGTTCTTACGGCAATTCTCAAGATAAAGTGTACCGCACTGTTTCTATTCTTACTGAAAGTTTTTTTAATTTTTTAGACGCGAATAATGTTTCCTACGGCATGGTTTCACGAGAAGGAAACGCTGTTTTAAATTTTATTTTCAGTTGGGTACTGCCAATAGCTTTCTTCATTTTCATCTGGCGGTTTGTATTTAGGCGCTTGGGGAATATTGGCGGCAATGTGCTTTCCATCGGACAAAACCGCGCGGTCATTGTCGCGGAGGGAGACATTGTTACGCGATTCAGCGATGTTGCCGGCGTAGATGAAGCGAAAGAAGAACTTGTCGAAGTTGTCGATTTTTTAAAGAGTCCCGAAAAATACAAAGAGATTGGCGGCAAAATACCCAAGGGCGTGCTTTTGGTTGGACCGCCGGGAACCGGAAAAACTTTATTGGCGAGGGCTGTAGCGGGAGAAGCGAGAGTTGCTTTTTTCCGCATGAGCGGAGCGGACTTTGTGGAAATGTTTGTCGGCGTAGGCGCGGCGCGCGTGCGTGATTTATTCAAACAGGCAAGAAACAAAGCGCCTTGTATTATTTTTATTGATGAGTTAGACGCCATCGGCAAAAGCAGAATAAACAACATTGCGGGCGGCAATGACGAACGAGAACAAACGCTCAATCAACTCCTTGTAGAAATGGACGGCTTTGACGGTACTAGCGGACTTATTATTCTAGCCGCCACAAACAGACCCGACGTATTAGACCCCGCGCTCCTCCGCCCGGGACGCTTTGATCGTCAGGTGCTTGTGGACAAACCCGATCTCAAAGGCAGAGAGGCAATTTTAAAAATTCATTCCAAGGATGTAAGACTTGACCCCGCCGTAGACCTTGAAGTTGTCGCGCGTATAACATCAGGTTTTTCCGGCGCGGATTTAGCGAATATTGTAAACGAAGCCGCGCTTTTGGCGGTAAGAGCGGGACGGAAAATGGTTGCGCAGCGCGACTTTGACGAAGCGATAGAAAAAACCGTAGCCGGCTTGCAGAAAAAGACCAGAGTGCTTAAAGAGCAAGAAAGAAAATTAACAGCCTATCATGAAGCCGGTCATGCGATAATTGCCGCGTTTACACCTAACTCCGACCCTGTGCAGAAAATTTCGATTATTCCGCGCGGCTTTGCTTTGGGTTACACCCTGCAGCTTCCGCTTGAAGACCGTTACACAGTAACCAAGTCCGATCTTTTGGGAAGGATAGATATCCTTCTTGGCGGGCGTATCGCCGAAGAAATGATTTCGGGCGAATATTCCACAGGCGCCGCCAACGATTTAACCAAGGCGACGGACATCGCCCGCAAAATGATCACCGATTACGGAATGAGCGACCGTTTCCGTCATGTTGCGCTGACATCGCGCGGCATGAGCATGACAGGGCAGGAACGGCAAGAGCCGTCCTTCCAGCGCGAATACGCGGAAAGCACACAGCAGTATGTAGATGAAGAAATCGCCCGAATTATCGACATTGAGTACGCTAAATCGAAGAAAATTCTTGAAGAACAGCGCGCGGTACTGAACAATGTATCCGCCGCGTTACTGGAAAAAGAAACCCTTGATGAAAAAGAATTCAAAGCCCTTATTGGAGAGGGAATTTCGATTGTTGTGTAAAAAGGTGACAGGCACCGCTTTTTCGTAGCGTCGCCAAAAAATAAGCGACACTATATATAGTGTATATTACTTTTTGGGGAAAAGATAGAGAAAAGTGGAGGGGAAAGCGGCGCTAGGCGGCTTGTACGCTGTTTACTTTTTATCGCCGCTTAAATACTGATGCGTTAAGTCGCTTACAACCTTTTGCAGGGAGTCGTTGAAATCTTTCACGTAACTCATTATTTCGTTATTCGCCATGCCGTCGGGCAGGAAGAACTGGTACGGCTCTGCGTTTAACGCAACTGAAAGCTTTGCGAGAGTTTTTGCGGAAACTCCTTTTTTGCAGTTTTCTATGTCGTTAATAAAATTATGAGTAAGACCTGTATTTAAAGCGAGGGTTAACTGCGACATATTATTCAGGGAGCGAAGACGTTTTATGTTACTGCTTATCAACTTAAAAACATACTTTTCATCAATTTCATTTTTCTTTGCCATTATTCTATTTTCATTCATTATCAATTATTAACAAATAACTACAGGTGTATTTTTTGTCGCTGTCAGTTTATGACAAAATTAAGATAAATACGAGAAAGATTTTTAAGCCTTTCTGGCAGAGTATTATTTTTCTTTCAGCGGCAGTCCGTTAAGGATAAAAACTTCGGGGCGGTATTCAAAATGCATGGTGTCAAACATATCCCATTTACCGCCCCAGACAAAACCATAGGCTTCAAAAATTTTTATTACCTTTTCGGGCGGATGGTATCGCTCGCTGTAGGGAACATTCCACCAGTCGTCTCTTTCTTGAGAAGCCCACAGCCAATAAGATTCTTTGTCGTCTAACGATTCGGGAAGTAAATCAATGGCAAGCCCGAAAGAGTGATACGATCTTGATTTTGTTTTTGCGATAACTCTCCAATAATATCCTCCCACAGGGGCAAGCTTTTCTATCCATGCTTGAATTGTTTTATCGGTTTTTGCTGCTTCCTGAATTTGCTCTTCAATAATCGCAAGTTTGGGTTGAATTACTTTGTGAACTCTTGTGGTCTTCCCTAGAAAATTTATTTCTACAATTTGTTTTTCGGTTTCCTTGCGTGTTGACGCATTTAAAAGTACGCCGAGGAATGAAACGGAGCGGCTGTGTATAATTGTTTGGTTTGTCCAGCTAAGATACATTTCTTCTTCTTCGGGAGTGGCTTCCCTCCACGGCGGCAATTCAGCGGGGTATTTATAAAATTGATACGGTCTGTATTTTGCCGCTTTTTTTAAATCTCTTTCAGGCAGCAATTTACCTTTGGCATAATAATACCAAACGCCGTTCATCAGAACAGCCCAATCGTCTTTTCGGTATTCAACTTTATCTATTTTGTCATTAAAAGCTTCGTATAAAGCTTTCATTACAAGTTCAGGGTCTGTTATCAACGTAGGATCAAGTTCTTCAACTGTTATCGCGGGCTCGGTCTCCTTATTTCCCGCAGGAAACAAGCTATTGGCGGATAATATCAATATTACAATAAATAATTTTAATTTCTTTTTCATTTGATTCCCTTATTCTTTCAGCGGCATTCCGTTTAAAATAAAAACCTCGGGGCGGTATTCAAAATGCATGGTATCGTACATCGCCCACTTACCGCCCCAGACAAAACCATAGGACTCAAATATTTTTATTACCGTCATGGGCGGGTGGTATCTATCGTTATACGAAACATTCCACCAGTCGCTTTTGTAATTGGAAGTCCACAGCCAGTATGTTTGTTTGCCGCCTAACGACTTCGGCAATAAGTCAACGGCAAGCCCGTAGGAGTGATACGAACGCGATTGAGAATTCGCTATGTTCCGCCAGCCGTACCCTTCCAGCGAACCGAGAGTGTTTATCCATGATTGAACCGCAGCTTCTATCTTTGCGGCGGCTCTGATATTCTCCTCTATAACCGCAAGCTTTTGTTTTATCGCTTTATGAACTCTTGTGGTCTTTCCAAGAAATTTTATACTGACAAGCTGACGTTCCGTTTCCGCGCGGGTAGAGGCGCGCCAAAGCTCATCAAGAAAAAAACCTGAACGTTTAAGCGCGTTCTGCCCCCGATTGTTTGACCAATTTAAAAGTCTTTCTATATCCTGCGGAGTACGTCCCGACAATGACGGCAGTTCCTCCGGGTATTGATAAAATTGATACGGTCTGTAAGTTTCAGCGTTCGCTAACTGGTTTTCAGGCAAAAGCCGGCCGCCGGCGTAATAATACCATTTGCCCTTCATAAGAAGAGTCCAGTCGTTGTTTTGGAATTCCACTTTATCGATTTGTTCGCGGTAAGCGCCGAATAACGCTTTCATTACCAACTCCGCTCTTGTCGGCTGAGGAATAATCGGCTCTTCGGGAACAGGCTTTTTTTCGATTTGTTTACTGCCAAAAGAAAAAATATTACAAGCGTTAAAAAGAAACATTAAGGCAAATAGCTTAAATATTTTTTTCATTTGTTAATATCCATCTATTAATTATTGATTTATTATAATATAATTTCGTGATATGGGGAATATAGTACGACACGGCGTCGATATGTATAAACAAACTATGAACCTGCCGTCTTCGGGCAGCGGCGCAGCAAGCAGCGGCGCACAGCGTCCTCCCAAAAACCCTCCCGCGGTTTTTTTTAAAGAAACAGAAAAATTCAAACCTCCTATTCTCACTCCCGAAGGCGAGCCTTCGCAGGATTCAAAGTACAGACGGGTGGCGAAATTTCTTATTTTGATCGGCAGCGAACAAGCGGCGGAAATTTTAGCGGAGCTTGATCCCGACCAAATCAGCGAGATATCAAAAGAGATCGCTTTAGTTAATGTCATCAGACCGGAAGAAAGAGACCAAATACTCGCGGAATTTCAGTCTCTGTCTTCCACCCCTTTTAATTATTACGGTCCTTCGCGCGGCGGAATAGAAACAGCGCGCCGTATTCTTTACACGGCAAAAGGTCCCAAGGAAGGAGAGGAAATCCTTAACAGAGCGATTCCAAAATCGAAGGATAATCTTTTCGGCTTTTTGGAAGAATATTCCGCGGAACAGCTTATAACGCTTTTAAAAGACGAAACGGATCAAACGGCGGCGCTTTTGCTTTCCAGAATGACGGCAAAAATTTCCGCGGAAATACTGAGCAAGCTTCCTCCTCACCGCAAGGCTTTAATCTTAAAACGAATAGCGCATCAGAGCGAAGTTGCGCCGGAAGTGCTTGAACAAGTATCCGCCGCAATGAAAGAAAAAATCAGAAACGTAAGCGTCGTTTCCAATGACATAAAAATTGACGGTATGCAGGCTTTAACGGCGATATTGAAGCAAGGTGATTATTCTTTCGGCGACAAATTAATTAATGAGATAGAAAAAGACGATCCGTTAATCGGTCAGAATTTAAAAGAAAAACTTTACACGCTTGACGATGTTTTACTCGCAATTGATCGTCCCATTCAGGATAAATTATCTACCATGACGGATCATGACATTGCCGTTTTATTGAAAGGCAGGGGAGACGAATTCCGCGAAAAAATACTGTCTTGTATTTCGGCGGGACGCAGAAAAGTAATCCGCGAAGAAAGCGAAGTTCTGGGCGCAGTGCCTAAGCGCGATTGCGATTCAGTCGCAAAAGAATTTCTTACATGGTTTAGATTTGCCCGTGAGAGCGGAGAAATTTTACTTTATAGCGACGAGGACGTAGTTGTATGAGCAAAACATCGTTGGAAAAAAATCAAAAATTAGACAGCGGTTTTATAATTCTTGACGTAATAGATATTGAAGAACTTAAAGCGCAGGGCATTTGGGCAAAACACGAAAAAACAGGCGTGGAAGTTTTTCATGTGTTAAATGACGATATAGAAAATTTATTTTCTTTTTCTTTCGCCACATTTCCCGAAGACAACACGGGAGCGGCGCACATTTTGGAACACTCGGTGCTTTGCGGCTCCGAGCGTTATCCGCTAAAAGACGCGTTTATTGTTCTTGCGCAGGGAAGCCTGCAAACATTTTTAAACGCAATCACTTTCCCCGACAAGACAATTTATCCCGCAAGTTCAACTAACGAGCATGACTATTTTAATCTTATGTCGGTATACGGCGAATCGGTTTTCCGTCCCCTGCTTCCCGAATGGACATTCATGCAGGAAGGACACAGAATGGAGTACCAGAACGGGAAACTTTCCATCACCGGCGTCGTCTACAATGAAATGAAAGGCGCTTATTCATCGCTTGATACTTACGCAGGGCATTGGTCGGTAAAAGCGATTATGCCTAACACTCCCTACGACTTTGAATCGGGCGGCGATCCGCAGGCTATTCCGCAATTAACATGGGACGGCTTAAAAGAATTTCACCGCAGCCGTTATTCGCCCGCTAACTGCAAAATTTTTCTTGCGGGTAACATTCCCACAGAAAAACAACTTGCGTTTTTAAACGATGAATTTTTCTCCAAACTGGAAGGCGGCAAAGCGTGCGACCCCATCGTTAAAACACAACGCTGGAAAGAACCCAAAAAATACCATGTGCCATGCCCTGCCGGAAGCGAACGTAAATCGACAATTTTTATTTCATGGCTCTGTTCTGATGTTACCGACATTTACGAAAGCCTTGCGCTGGCGGCGCTTACGGAAATTCTTTTGGGACACGACGGCTCTCCGCTTACAAGGGCGTTGATAGAGTCCGGTCTTGGAGAGGATATTACTCCCGTATCGGGACTGGAGAGCGAGATACGCGAAGTTTTATTTGTCGCGGGATTAAGGGGCGTTAAGGGAAATTTAAAACAAAAAAGCGAAGCGATAGAAAAATTGATAATGGGGGAATTACGCAGGCTTACGACCGAAGGCATTCCGCCCGAAGAAATAGAAGCCGCTCTTTTGGCGCTAGAATTTTCCCAGCGAGAAATCCGCCGCTCCGGAGGACCGTTCTCCCTTGTCTGGATGCGCCGCTCTTTACGCGCGTGGCTTCACGGCTGTAAACCGTGGGAAGGGCTGTTGATTTCCTGCCAACTCGCGAAAATAAAAGAAAATCTTTCGCGCGATAAAAAATATTTTGAGTCGTTAATAAAAAAATATTATCTTGATAATCCGCACCGCGCCATTGTTATTCTTGAACCAAAAGACAATTTCCTGCTGAAACAGGAAAAAGAACTTTTAAAAGAATTAAAAAATACTCAAAAAAAATTAAGCAAAGAAGAACAACAAAAAATAATTGATAAATCCAAAGAACTGGAAAAAATACAGAGCGAAGCGGACAGCCCTGCGGCGCTTGCGGCAATTCCTCATCTTTCACGTAACGATCTTGCGGTTTACGAAGATAGTATCCCTCGCCGTCAGGAAGATTTAAAAGGCGTTCCCGCTCTCTGCCACGAGCTCTACACAAACGGCATTACATATATTGATTTTGCTTTCCCCGTAGATGTTTTTCCTCCCGAAGATTATTTATGGCTGCCGTTTTTCTCCAGAACGATTACTTCCGTAGGGCTTCCCGGCATGGACTACGGGGAAGTGTCGAGTTTGCTCGCCCGCACTGTCGGCGGCTTTAACGCGGTTCTTCATACGGCGTCGGCTGTAAAAAATACTCCGCCCTTTTTGCAAACCGCTTCGGGCAGTTTCGATTTATCGGGGCGCGATTGGCTGTTCCTGCGGTTAAAATGCCTTGATGAAAAAATAGCGCCTTCTGTTGATCTTGCCATGCGTGTAATCTGCGACGCTGATTTTTCAGACCGCAGGAGAATAAACGATCTTGTCCTTGAAATGAAAAATGAGATTGACTCCAGTCTTGCGCCGATGGGGCATATTTATTCTTCCGGCAGAACAAGCCGATTTAATTCGCGTTCAAAAAGCGTGGAAGAAAAATATTCGGGCATTTCGCAAATTGAATTTGTCAATCAGCTTGCAAGATATGATATTGGGGAAGTAATTAAAAAACTGCAATATCTTCGGGAAAAAATTGTTAAGGCGGGTGTTATTGTAAACATCACGGGAACCGCCGTTAATTCCGCCGTTGCCGAAACAGCGCAAAGGTTCAGCCGCTTCGGCGCGCCTTCGCCCCGTCTCCCCGCGGAGACAAGCGGCAGTACGCCTGCGCCTGAAGTTTTTGCTTCCCGCTCCCTGCAAGTGGGCTTTGCGGCGCTGACGTTAAACGCCGCGCCTTATGACACATTGGAACAAACCGCGGAAATTGTTTTGTCTCATCAGTTGAGTACCGGGGCGCTGTGGGAAGTTATCCGCATGAAAGGCGGCGCTTACGGAGCGTTTATAAACAGCAACAGTCTTGATAACTGTCTGACTTTCGCCACATACCGCGACCCAAATCCTCTGCGTTCGTTAGATGTTATTTCATCAATTTTTAAAGATAACTCTTACGGAAAATGTACGGAAGATTATCTTGTAAAATCAATAATCGGCTGTTACTCGAAAGAAACGCGCCCGCAGACCGCCGCGGAAAAAGGTTTAATCGACTTTAACAGATTCCTTTACGGCATAGATGAAAGTTACCGCAAAAAAAGACTGGAACGAATAATTTCTCTTTCAACGTCCGACATTGAATCAGTTTTTAATTCTTTTAATTCAAGACCCAAATCGCCGCCTGTAATAATCGCGGGAGTAAAAAAAGCCGAAGAAGCCGCCAAAGCATTTGGCGTTAATGTGCAGATGTTAAAGATTTAAGCGTTCGGCTTTTTCTTTTGCGCTTCTTTTAACGCGTCTTTGAATATTTTATCCGCGTCCAGTTTATTATCCACGCCGAATAACGGTTCTATTCCTTCGTTTTTAATGCTTCTGAAAAGCGGTCCCGGTCTGCTGCTGTATACCCAACTGTTTTCATTATTAATGATATAATCCAAAACCGTAGCCGCGGAAAGCGAAAAGAAAATTAATGTGGCGTTCATTCTTCTTTCGGCGGGCAGCATCATATCAAGGCGCATGGATATCGGGTTCGGAACCTGAAAATTATAAGGTTCCCACGGATTGTTAATTCCCTTGCATACGGCTTTTGTCTTAGCTCCGCCGGCGCGCATACCTTGTTCAATGCCAAGAGCGACCGCCGTTAGGTGTTTACGCACCCTTCTTACTTCGCTGTAAATGGGGATAATCTCGCTCTTCGGAAACGGGGGCGGTCCCACGGATTCAAATTTATAATACGGCAGAAAATAAAGTCTTTTTATCCAATGCAGTTCGTTTAAATTTTTTCTTCCAAAGGGCGTTATTCTGGACTCTCTTGAATTTTCCAGCATACGGCAATATTCCGTCAGGCGCGGAAGATAATCTCTGGAAAAACTGTCTTCTATGTATCCGCGCCAGTTGTTGATAATTTCGGTAAGCTCCTCGCCTACTCTTAAAGCCGCGCCGTCCGGTCCCGTAACCAAGCCGAAGTTCACATAACGCATTCCGATAAAAAGATCGTCAAGTATGTGCAGTAATACGGAAATATACTGAAGCGGATCGTTAGGCGCAATTAATTCATAACCATGTTTCAGGTTGTATACATTGGCAAAATACGGATAAAAATCGGGAGATTCTTCCAGTTTGTCCCAGCCCGCCTTCGGGAAAAGAACTTCCAGCGCCGCTTTTCCTTGCTCCATGGATTTGCGCTCGGCTCTTTCGGCTTCTTGTTTCGCTTTTAACGCGGCGGTTTTTGGGTCATCGGGTTTTTCTTTTCCGTCTCCCTCTCCCTGCTGTTCGCCGGTTTCGCCTGATTCACCGCCTTCGTCCGCCGCTTCATTTTCTTTCATATTTTTTTGAAGAGCGTCAACATCCATGTTTTCAATTTGCTGCGGGCTTAAATCCACCGCGTTTAACTGATCCGTTTCTTTAGCGTCCAGAAAAGCCATAAAGCGCCTTCGTCTTTCGATAAAGAAACGCTCATAGGGTATAAATCGATCCGAAATTAACTTCATTAACAGAGGATACATTCCAAAATGAATATTTCTGCGAATTTCCGAAATAGACGATATAATATTTCGTATAACTTCCTGATATTTGTCTTTTGCTTCCATCGGGCTTTCTATGTACAGCACTTTATAAATTAATTTAAAGGCGGATTTAATGTTTTCCAAGCTTAATTCTTCAATTACAAATAACGGTTTGTATATTCCCCTTAGAACCGCCGAGAAATCGTGAACTCTTACGGTGCGCGGGTGCGCCTGTAATTCTGAAATATTTTTTGCGAGAGTTTCGATGTCCCAGCTGCGAATAACATCAAGAACTTTATAAACAAACAAAGACGCTCTTTTTAACTGGGTATTGCGTTTTTGGTTAGTTTTCGGAAACAGGCTTCCGGCGGCGTTTACCAGTTTTTCAATTCTGCTGTAATATTCATTCATACGGTTAACAACAAAACGATGATTTACATAATCAACAGGTTCTTTAAAGAACGAAAAAATCGACGTAAGCACCTGTATTGAACTTTTTATTTCAAAAACGTTTTGACCGGCATATTGATCTATTTTTACTCTTTCTCCGTAACTTAATTTTGCCGGAACAGAAGGATCGTCGCCCGGGTAAGGTCCCGATTTTTTGGACTTGGCAAAACCGCCTATGTCTTCGTCGTCTTCCGGCGCAAGGTCTATGGCGCGTCGTTTTCTGCCGCCTAAAACACTGCTTTTATCGTCTTTTTTCTTTTCTTCTACGATGTCGCGTTCTGTGCCCACTTCTCCGCCCAGAAGCATCGCCATTCGTTTTGCTTCGGCGTCGTCTGTTACGCCCAACTTGTCTCGGACTTTGGTTAATTCGCCCGGCGCGTAAATCGCGTTATTTTTCTTTGCCATAATCACACCCGTAAATAAAGTTTTTCTCCAATTCCAAAAAGATTTTTAATTATAATTTTTTCACCTTCGGAATTTACTAACATACCGTTATAATAGCCTAAAAAAACATTAAAATCGGCTCTTGTAAACATCAATTTTACGCCGCTGTTATCCGGTTCCTTCGGAGTAAACGTCAAATCGACCATGCCCTCAACATCCTGAATTATCCAATCGGCGTCAATCCCTTCGGTTGTCGTAATCAGTACAGGCGGCAGGGGGGTTAATTTCCCGTTTACCCATAAAGCGTTCTCGTTGTTTCTGTTAGTATCCCTAGTTTGATTTTCGGCAATATGAAAGCCAAAACGCCTATTTTCTTCGTCAAAACCTGAAGCATTGCAATAAGATGTCTGCATTCTGTACGGAAAAAACCCCTTACAATCGTAAAAAAAACCCGAACAACTGTCCTGTTTTAAAACTATCCGCTTTCCAGCCAAAACCATGTCGCCGCGGACAGGGGCAAGAGCTTTATGCGCGTACACTATCCTGGGCTTATCAAACCCCAAAGAGGTCGCCATAGGCGTTACATTTTGATTGCTCATATCATAGGCAAGGTGAACGGTCAGCGGGGGGCGGCGTTTTTTGTCTGTTTCAATATTGATGTCCAATTTTACGGTGTCGGCATCCAGCCAGTTATGGATACGGAAGAAAAAACGGAATGAACGGCTTTCTACGGAAGAATTCGCGAGGCTATTTGGCAGATGCCAGCCCGTGCCCGGGATTACTTTTCTAAAAATAAATTTTTGTCCTTTTTCCTTGTCGTAGAGCAAAACTTGCGCCATTCTGTACATTTTTACGTTGCAAAAGACGGCATCCAGCAAAAAATAGTTATCTTGTACGCTGAAACTCTGCCATTCCTTTATTCGTAAATCTTTCGCCCAGCGAGGCAGGGGGTAACGGAAAGGTTTGCTTATTTCCTGTAAATCCACCCTTTGAAAAGCCTTATTCCATGTCCCGATAACGGGAATTCCGTCTTCAATAGGCGAGGCAATTGGAGGCAGTATTTCCCTAGTGTACATCAAGGAGAATTGTAGCATATTTTGTTTTTAATTGCAAAATTCGACCGTTAGCCGAAGGTTGAAAAACCCCGATTTTTTATGTAAAATGCTTAAAAAGGTAAGAAAATGAAGTGTGATCCCGCAAATCCCAAAGGCTCAGGTTTTGTCGATATTTGGCAGGAAACCATTCCTGTGCGTTTCGGCATGATAGACAGATCCGACAGGCTTACTCTTGACGGCGTATTCC
>Ga0268262_10002868_pt1 | contig 19378 bp, 17 predicted proteins | sample TergutNc150P3_FD_190354 | JGI IMG/M metagenome (GOLD analysis project Ga0268262, IMG submission 190354) | Nasutitermes corniger P3 segment gut microbial community from laboratory colony in Florida, USA - Nc150 P3 (SPAdes) (version 2) | ecosystem: Host-associated > Arthropoda: Insects >...
CGATGTCGGCTCGTCGCATCCTGGGGCTGGAGAAGGTCCCAAGGGTTTGGCTGTTCGCCAATTAAAGCGGCACGCGAGCTGGGTTCAGAACGTCGTGAGACAGTTCGGTCCCTATCCGGCGCGGGCGATTAAGGCTTGAGGGACGCCGTCCTCAGTACGAGAGGACCGGGACGGGGGCGCCTACGGCGAACCGGCTGTCGCGCCAGCGGCACTGCCGGGTAGCCGCGCGCCCCGCGGAGAAGCGCTGAATGCATCTAAGCGCGAAACCGCACCCAAGATGAGGCCTGACGGGCCCGCCGGAGAACACGGCGTGGATAGGGCGCAGGCGCAAGCGGCGTAAGCCGTTCAGCCAAGCACTACTAATAGGCCCAAATATCCATCCCATGCTCGCCCGTAAAGCTGAACAATCTCATATATCTATACCTCGCAAGAACTATGTCTGAAATGCCCCGGCGGCTATAGGCCGCGGGAAACGCCCGTTACCATACCGAACACGGAAGCTAAGACACGTGCCGCCGAGGGTACCACGCCGAAACGACGTGGGAGAGAAGGTTGCTGCCGGGGCTATTTTAATGCAGGCGTGGCCAAATTGGATTAAGGCATCTGGCTACGAACCAGAAGATTGCAGGTTCGAGTCCTGCCGTCTGTATTTTTAGCTATTTCTTTTTTCTTTTTCCTTAAAATAATGTATTTTAGTAAAACTTGGTTAGTATATGAAAATGATACAGTTAATATCTATGAAGCCTGAAAAATGGGAGTATTTTAAAAAAAACTTGTCCGTTTCTTATGAATTTGTAAACTCTAAGCCTGAAGAAGACGCTGATTTTTCCGAAATAGAAATTATAGCTGTAGATGAGGTTGAAACTATAAATAAAATTCCAAGCGCAGAAAAAAAACGCTTGCCAATAGTATTTTTTGGTAATACTGGTGATTTCTCAACGGAAATTAAGGTTAGGAAGTTGGGTGCCGTAGATTTTTTTTCCATACCTTTTGATAAAGAACTGCTTTTGCTTCGCTTTAAAAATGTATTCAGAATATATGATATGATAAAATTCGAAACAGATAATTTACGCTGGATGCATACAGTAAAGCGTGAGATGGTTAATTTTCAAGAAGGCATGGCGGAAGTAATTGCGCAAACGGTGGAAAGCAGAGATGAATACACAGGTGGGCATATAACCAGAACAGCTATATTTATAGGCTTGCTGGGAGAGAGATTTGTAGAGAAAGAAGTGCTTACAAAAGAGCAGCTAAACCTAATTGTTCGTGCTGCACCTTTGCATGACATTGGAAAAATAGGGATTAGAGATTCAATTTTGCTAAAACCGGGCCAACTCACCGATGGCGAACGGTTGGAGATGATGAAGCACACTGAAAAAGGTGCAACTCTGATTAAAAAAATTCAAAAAAGATTCGAGAGCCATATTTATTTGCAATATGCCTATGATATAGCCTTGAATCATCACGAGCGTTTTGACGGCAAAGGTTACCCGAATGGCAAAAAAGGAAAGGAAATTCCTTTTTGCGCAAGGCTTATGTCTGTTGTAGATGTTTACGATGCCCTTGTTTCCGACAGGGTTTATCGCAAGGGGGTGCCTAAAGAAAAAGCCTTTGAAATCATTCTTAGCGGCGGTGGCACTCAATTTGACCCGGCTGTATTGAAAGCGTTTAATGATTGCAAAGATTATTTGATTTAATAGCCATACGTAGCCCGATTCTAAATTTTTTATTCCATTTTTCAAAAAAATTTGTATATTTCCATTTAAGACAACACAGAGAGGTTTTTAATGATTTTTCCAGGATGGATTATACGTAGTTTATTCACACTATTTTTTGCTCTTTTAATATCTTGTGAAGAGAAAGAGGCAAAGAATGCCGAATCTAAAACAATGAGTTATTCACGTGACCAAACCCTTTATCTATCGGGTTCTCAGTGGGGAGATCCAAACACCTTCAACCCTTTAGTAGAGCCTTGGCTGGTGGCTTGGCCTGCGAATGACCGTTTCAACATAATGTATGAACCTTTGACAGCTTACAACACTATAACCGGCGTAACCGAACCTATATTGGGAACTCTGGTTTCTTATGACGCTGAGAAAGTCGTTGTGGATATTCAACCAGAAGCCAAATGGAGCGATGGGAAGCCTGTTACTTCCGTGGATGTTAAATTTATATATGAACTTGGCAAAAGATTTCCGCAGGCTTCGGTATCTTATATAGGCGAGTTTGTTTCCGAAATAAAAATAGATACTATTAACAATGTCGAAAGGGTGTCTTTTATTGTTAATAAAAAAGGACGCGACAATCCGCTTGCTATTTTGGATCAGTTACAAGCAGTTCGCATAGTTCCAGCGCATATATTTGAGAAATATTTAGCTGAGAACAACAACGATTTTGATGCTGTCAAAAAAATTAAATGCGATAAAGACCCAGTTGTTTCAGGTCCATACACCCTTGACCAGTACAATAACGAACGCATAGTTTTAGTACGCCGTGATGATTATTGGGGAAACAAGGTTTTGCACGATGGTATGCTTCCAGTTCCAAAATATATAATTCATCCTATATACAAAAACAATGACCATTTTGCCATAAACCTGCAAAAAGGCGCGTTGGATGCTTCCATGAACTACATTCCTCGCATAAGCGAAAAGAAGAAAGACGGCGTAAATACTTGGTATGATGCTCCACCTTATTTTGTTCCGGGTTCTATGCACTTTTTGTATTTGAACAATACCAAAGCTCCGTTAAACGATAAAAAGTTCCGCCGCGCAATGGCTGCTGCCATAGATTACTCTGCAATTAGCCGCCTTGCGCTTTCTAACTACACGCCTCCGATAAAGCCGGGTTTGATAATGTCTTCTGGTTTGGAGAAAAAGTTTTATAATGAAGAAGAGGTGAACAAACATAGTGTTCCGCTTGGCAATAAGGAGTATGCAAAAAAATTACTCGCAGAAGCTGGTTATAAAGCAGTTTTTGATAAAGACAGCGTTTTGAAGCATTCTATTGGACCAAATGGCGATACCTTGCACTCTTTATTGATAAAATCTCCAGCCGGTTGGTCGGACTGGGAAGCCATTGTGAATTTGGTGGTTAAGCAGTTACGTTCTGTTGGCATAGATATTCGCGAAGGTTTTGTTGATGGTAGCCAGTACTGGCCCGCTTTGCCGTCTGGCGAATTTGATATTATTATGAGGAAGCCTCCGGTAGCAGTTACCGCTTCTCTTCCGTGGAACCGTTTTAATGCGGTTATGTCTGCACGTAACTGGGTTGCCGTGGGCGAGGGTAGCATGAACGAAAACGAAGGTCGCTATAAAAACAAGAGAGCAGATGAGCTGTTAGACAAAATACCTTTGCTACTGGAAAATGAAGAAGCTTTAAAGGCAGCCTACATAGAGCTTAACAATATCTTTTTAGATGACCAACCTGTTATACCTGTTTGCCATTTGCCAGAAGAATACTATCAATTCAGCACAAAGGTTTGGGAAGGCTGGCCCACAGAAAAAAATCAGTATGCTCCGCCTCAGTTACCTTGGGTTGGAAGCGGCATAAACACCCTTTGGCGGTTAAAGTCGGTTAAATAATATGCTAAAAAAATATCCCACTGTCCGTTATGTTTTGCTGAGGGCAATATGGTACTTCCTGACTTTTTTGGTTGCCATAGCGCTCAATTTCTTTTTGCCACGTTTGGGTTCAGATCCAGTTGACATAATGATGGCACAATCATCATTTAGTAGCCCCGAAATTCGCAAGCAAACGGAAGAGGGTCTTCGCAAGAGTTTTGGTTTAATTGTTGTGGACGAGCAGGGTAATATAAAACGAGATGAGAGTGGGAATGCCATTAAGGCATCTAAATTTTCACAGCTTACAAATTATGTAGGGCAGATTTTCCAAGGGGACTTAGGAACATCTTTTAAAAATCAAAAACAGGTATCTGAAATAATTGCGCAGGCACTGCCTTGGACAATAGCATTGCAACTGCCCGCAATTTTATTCGGTTGGATATTCGGTAACGGTTTAGGTGCTCTTGCAGCTTATAGACGCGGAGTGTTTGATAAGGTGATATTCCCTCTTGCTCTTTTGATGAGTTCCATTCCTTTCTTTGTGTTTGGAATGGTACTTGTTTATTTCTTCGGAATTGTTTGGGAAATTTTCCCCGCTGTTGGTGCTTATTCCCTTGAGCTTACTCCTGGCTTCTCTTTGGATTTTTTGTTTTCCGCAGTGTATCACTATATTTTGCCATTTTTCTCCATATTTCTTATCTTGGCGGGCGGCCAGGCTATTGGCATGCGCTCCATGGGAATTTATGAGCTGGGAACAGATTATATTAAATATGCAAAGTGGCTCGGTTTAAAAGAAACCAGAGTGCTCGCATATTTGTTCCGCAATGCTATGCTTCCACAGTTAACCGGCTTAGCTCTCTCCATTGGTCAAATGGTAGGTGGTGCGCTTATAACAGAAATGATATTTTCTTATCCGGGACTCGGTATGGCTATGCTCACTGCTATACAGACCAATGACTATCCTGTTATACAAGGTGTAACCTTGCTAATTACAACCAGCGTTTTGCTTGCGAATTTTACTGTTGATATTTTGATAGCGTTATTAGACCCTCGTGTAAAACAAAGTTTAGCTATAGACACTAAATAAGGAGAACGTAAGGTGCTTAAACTTCTCAGAAATTTAATAAAAGAGCCTATGTTTGTTATAGGTAGTTTTCTGTTTTTAGCAACTATATTTGCGGGATTGTTCGGGTCTTCTCTGTACACGGCTTCGCCGGACGGAATATCTTACGATGCACCGTCTGCAGGTTATTGGCTTGGAACGGATAATTTAGGGCAAGATTATGTGGCTCTGCTTCTTAAAGGTTTGCAAAACAGCCTTTATGTGGGTTTTATGGCGGGTATAATCGCTACTACAATTGGAACTCTCATAGGTCTTTTTGCCGGTTTTAAAGGTGGTCTTATAGATGATATTTTAAATATGATAACTAATTTATTCATAGTTATACCTTCATTTGTGGTTTTAGTTTTAGTTAGCGCGTCTTGGCCTCAGGGCCGTTCTTTAACTTTGATTGCCATGCTTATAGGACTTACAACTTGGCCCTGGACTGCTCGTTCCGTACGCGCTCAAGCTGCCAGTATAAGAGGGCGTGACCATATATCCCTTGCTCGCATAAACGGAGCTTCCAACTTGCAGATTATATTCAAGCACATTTTGCCTTACTTGGCTTCATACGTATTTATGGTATTCATTATGCAAGTGGCAAGCGGCATATTATCGGAGAGCGCTATCAGCATGATAGGTCTTGGACCCATAGGTGAGGGCTCTACTTCGCTTGGAGTTATACTCAATACTGCCAAAAATAACTCTGCTATAACTTACGGCTATTGGTGGGGTATTTTCCCGGCGGCTATTGTTATTACGGTTATAGTATTTGCCCTTTATTTGTTAAATAATTCTATGGAAGGTGTATTTAATCCTCGTTTGAGGAAGTAGGCGGTGATGGCTAATATATTGGAAGTTAAGGATTTAAGTTTACATTATTTAACCCGCTTTGGGCAAAAGATAAATGCGGTTACCGATGTATCTTTTACGATGAAGCAGGGTGAGATTTTAGGCATAGCCGGTGAGTCCGGTTGTGGAAAGTCCACTTTGGTCAATGGTTTAATGGGTTTATTTATCCCGCCTCTTTACCCAACCAGCGGTGATGTTTTGATAGAAGGCGAATCACTTATGAACAGAAATCCGGAGAATGTTCGTAAAAATATTCTTTCGCAAAAGGTTTCGATGATTCCACAAGGTGCATTTAACGCTCTTAACCCAACTCGTAAAATAAAGGACATCGCGACTGATGTGATAGCTGCACATAGCTCGGTAAAATCCATCAACAGGAATGAGGTATATGCGCGTTTGCGCGAACGTTTTAATTTATTTGGAATGGAAACTGAACGTATTTTGAATGCTTATCCGATTCAGCTCACAGCGGGAGAGAGGCAACGTTCAGTTATAGGAATTTCAACTTTATTAAATCCAAAAGTTGTTATTGCCGATGAGCCTACTTCCGCTCTTGATGTTACCACGCAGAAAGTGGTTATTAAAATGATATTTGATTTACTTGAGAAGAATATTTTCTCAACGATGATATTCATTACGCATGAGCTTCCTTTGCTCCGCCATGTTTCCCATAACATAGCCATTATGTATGCGGGTGAATTTGTGGAATACGGCACTGCCATTCAAGTGGTACACGACCCTAGGCATCCTTACACAAAGGCTTTGATGGGTGCCATGCTGAGTGCGGATCCAGAACAGAAAAATAGGAAACCTACCACAATAGAAGGGGCGCCTCCTAGCCTTACAAAAAAAATAATCGGCTGCCGTTTCGCAGAACGTTGCCCCAGTGCAAGGTCTGAATGCAAACAGAAAATTCAAAATATGCGTACGGTAAAAGAACGTTTAGTGAGGTGCGATTATGCAGAGTGATATTGTATTTTCTGCAAATAATATCAGCAAGTTTTTTGGGCAAGGCAAAAAAAGTGTTTGCGCAGTGAATGAAGTTTCTTTTGATATTGCAGATGAAGAAATAGTTTCTATAGTTGGTGGTTCTGGTTGCGGAAAGAGTGTTCTGGCAAAGATAATGCTTGGGCTTTATAAACCGGACAAGGGTTCTTTTTTATACAAAGGCAAAAGTATTGTAAATACCAGAGAGCATTGGAATGAGGTGCAGAGTGTTTTTCAGGACCCTTTTGGTTGTTTTAACCAATTCTTTTCAATTCGTTCTCAACTTAAGGATGCTTTTGGCATATTAAAAGACAAACCGTCAAAACAGGAAATTGAGCGAAGAGTTGATGAAGCTCTTCTCGCTGTGAATGTAAAACCGGCAGATATTGAGGGGAAATATCCTTTTGAATTGAGCGGTGGCCAGATGCAGAGAATGCTTTTGGCTCGCATATTCGCCTTAAAACCCAAGGTGCTTATTGCAGACGAACCTACGTCAATGGTTGATGCTTGCGTTAGGGCAAATATTTTAGATTATCTTATGAAACTCAAAGTAGATTTTGGGATGACTATTGTGTTCATCACCCACGACATAGGGCTTGCCTATTATGTGAGCGACCGTATTTTTATTATGCATGAATCCAAAATTGTGGAAGCCGGAAAGCCAGAAGACGTGACTCAGCATCCCAAAAGTCAGCATACAATTCGTTTACTGGAGGATATTCCAGACATAAATAGAGAATGGATTAAAAAATGAGGCGTTGATGTTAGAATTTCTATATTTAGTAATAATGGAGAATAGGCATGAATGAAAATTTGGCTAGACTTAAAGCTAACGGAAAAAAATACCGTTTGGTAACTAGGTCCGATTTTGACGGGCTTGTATGCGGAATGCTTTTAACAGAACTAGACCTTGTGGACGACATCAAGTTTGTTCATCCAAAGGATATGCAAGATGGCTTGATTGAGCTTACGGAACGGGATATAAGCACTAACTTGCCTTACCAGCCTTCTTGCGCTTTTGTTTTTGACCATCACGAAAGCGAAATTTTGAGAAATATTTCAGTTGACGTAGATAATTATATAGTGGACCCCAATGCTCCTTCCGCTTCAAGGGTTGTTTATGACTGGCTTGGCGGTTTAGAGACATTCACGCGAATAGATGTTGATATGATGAGAGCTGTTGATAAGGCGGATAGCGCACGGTTTACGCGTGAAGATGTTTTGAATCCCAAGGGCTGGGAACTTTTGAATTTTTTAATGGATAGCCGCACAGGGCTTGGGCGTTTTAGAGACTTTCGCATAAGTAATTACCAACTGATGATGGAGCTTATAGCCTATTGTAAAACACATTCTGTAGATGAAATTTTAAGGCATCCAGACGTTGATGAAAGAGTACAAATTTATCATGCCCATGAAAAACAGTTTAGGGAACAGGTTTTACGTTGCACAAAGGTATATAAAAATCTGGGAGTTTTAGATTTAAGGAATGAGGAAACCATTTGGGCAGGCAACCGTTTTATGATTTATGCCTTGTTTCCAGAAATCAACATAAGCATTCATGTTCTATGGGGGCTCAGAATGCAGAATACTGTTTTCGCAACAGGAAAATCTATTTTTGACCGTTCTTCCCAAACGGATGTCGGTACGCTTATGCTCAGATATGGCGGCGGTGGACATGTAGCAGCAGGAACTTGCCAAATTTCAAATGAACAAGCAAACAAGGTTTTAGATGAGCTTATAAAAATTATAAATTCAGATGGTTAAATTCAATCTTCACCCATAAGGGATGTATGCCAGTATGAGCGATACTGAACATATTAAAATTATAGATGAGCAGCTTGTTTTGGCAGGTGACGAATTTGTATATCCTAGAAAATATTTTCTGCAAATTATAAAAGAAGAAATATATCGCAGCAATCGCAAAAATCAGTGCTTTTTGTGGCTTGAGATTCCATTTCAGGTCACATTTGGGCGACAGGAAGAAAAAGACAGTAAAATTTTAGAGATGTGGAAAATATCCGCGCAAACTATACTTTCGGAAGAAAATATAAGCATTATAGGGCAAGGCAAGGATTGCCTTTGGATTCTGTACATAAATAAGAATTTGTTGTTTTTGGAAGACATAAAAAAGCGTGTAGAAGAACGCGTAAGGGAAGCAGGGCTTTCGGAATATTTTATGTATTTAAATTTCAGTGCGTATTTTTATAGCGGTAAATCACAATCTTTTGTTCAAGAAGAGAACAGATTTATAAAAAAATGGAACAGAGAATCGTATTTTTTTAAGATAAAGCGTTTTTCCATTGAAGCCGTGAAAGAAAAGACTTTTCGTGGGCTTTATATGAGGTTCTTGAAAAGAACTATAGATATCGTAGTTAGTTTATTCTGCATAGCGATATTTTCTTTAGCTATGTTTATATGTGCTGTTTGGGTGAAGCGTGCTTTGCTGAAATGGGCTTCTGAGCAAAAGGAACTTGGCAATTCCGCAAAACATTATTCGGTTATATTCAAGCAAGTTAGGGTTGGGCGTGACGGCAAGCTATTTAAATGCTATAAATTCAGGACTATGTATCCTGGAGCAGACAAGGAAAAGAAAGAGCTTAAAAAACAGCAAAATGCCGAGAATAACGGGATAAACAGAGGACCTACGTTTAAAATTGATGATGACCCTAGAATATTAAAACATGGCATGGCATTTATGCGAAAACATAGCTTAGATGAATTACCGCAATTTTTTAATGTGCTAAAAGGCGATATGAGTCTTGTTGGACCTAGACCTCCAACTCCTGATGAGGTTAAGGAATATGCTGCGTGGCACTACATAAGGCTTTCTGTTAAACCAGGGCTTACATGTTTCTGGCAAACTAGCGGACGCAATGACATTGATTTTGACGAATGGATGCGGCTTGACAATAAATACATACATAACCGCAGTACCTTGGTTGATTTAAATTTGAAATTGAAAACGGTTGAAGTGATGTTAAGCGGAAAGGGAGCTTCTTAGAATGGAGAATTGAGAATTGAAGGAAATTTCTGAGCGAGTTATATTTTTGAATAATTTTGATTATCCTGAGACTTTGGCTATGCGTATTGAGAATGTGGCGGAGGACATGTATAAAAAAGGATGGTTTTTCACACATTCTTCTGTGGATGAGCTAATGGAAAACATAGTGCTGTTTTTTGAAAGGGATTACGAAATAATGGAGAATGGGAAATAAGTGAATAAAAGATTTATATACACGTTGTTCATAATACTTGCGTTTGCACTATTGGTTTTCGTATGTTCATGGTTCATGGGTAACATAGAGAACAGACATATAATGAATGACGCTAAATCTGCGCTTGATACCACAGAACTCAACATCACCTCTAATCTTCAAGAATTGGAAAATATGCTCGTGTACTTGTCAGAAACAGTCCGCGTGATGATATTGCAAGGCGCAGATTACGAAAAGGTATCAAAATATATAACGGATATTACCGATTATCTGTTATCCGATAAAAAGTTTAAAATATATACCACCGGAGTATACGGTTTTTTTGACACATTTGGCGGCAAGTTTCACGATGGCACAGGTTGGATACCGCCGGACGGTTATACACCCAACGACCGCCCATGGTACAAAGCAGCGGTGAAGGCAAACGGAAAAGTCGCAGTTACCGAGCCGTATATAGCAATGGCAATGGGCGTGCATACCATGGCATTCACGCGTCGTATATTTAGCACAGATGGCAAACCGCTTGGCATAGTTTGTCTTGATATAGTACTGGACAAAGTTAGGGAACTTACCGTTAATACGCATTTTGCGCATAACGGCTACGGAATATTGCTAAACAGTCAATTAGAGATACTTGCCCACCCCGACAGTACTACGTGGGGCAAAAAAATGACAGACATTAACAGCAGTTTATTGCCTATAGTGGAAGACTTGAAACATGGAATACCTATTTTAGAACACAGGATAATAAATTACAAAGGTGAAGCATCTGTTTTATTTTTCCGCAAGCTTGAAAACGGCTGGTACATTGCTGTTATGATACCGGAAGCCATCTATTTCAGAGAAATGAGAATAATGAGACTAGCAATCATAGTGCTAGGAATAATACTAGCGGCGTTATTCATTGGCATGTTTAGAAAACTTGCCATTGCAAATGAAAAATTGGAAGCTTTATCAACAACAGATGAATTGACAAAACTGGATAACAGACGTTCATTTTTAGAGTATATAAATTTAATATGGAAACAAAATCACCGTTTAAATCTTCCTGTAACAATATTGATGATAGACATTGATTATTTTAAAAAATATAACGATTCTTTAGGGCATTTAGAAGGTGACAAGGCTCTTATCGCTATCGCAAAATGTTTAAAGAATAATATGAAAAGAGAAACTGATTTTATTGCAAGATTTGGCGGTGAAGAATTTGTTTGCGTTTTACCATTTGTTGAAAAAGATAAAGCATTTGAATTTGCAAAAACAATGGTACAAAGTGTTGAAGATATGAAAATCCCTCATCCCATGAATTTATGTTCAAAATATTTAACAATCAGCGTAGGTATGGCAAGCATTGTGCCAGATGATGATAATTCTCATGTACAATTATTGGATGAAGCGGATAAAGCGTTATATTCAGCAAAGGGAACTGGAAGAAATAGAGTTTTAATGAGCTAATTACCCCACAAACTCGCTGTAAATAGCTATTATCGCTTTTTCAAAATCCCTTTCGTTAACACCAACAATAATGTTTATTTCCGATGAGCCTTGGTCTATTATACGCACATTTATTTTTTCTTTCGCAAGCGCGCCAAAAAGCCTTGCTGCAGTTCCAACTTGATTTACCATCCCGTGCCCAACAGTGGCAATCAATGCAACATTGTTGAAAATCTTCATTTTGTTCGGTTGCATCTTTTGCTCAATTTCCGCGCAGACTTCTGTTTCTACCTTGCGGAGAGTTTTGGAGTCTACAACCACGTTCATTGAATCTATGCCGCAAGGGGAAAGTTCATAAGACACTCCGTGTTCTTCCAGAATTGTCAGAACCTTACGTCCAAAGCCTTTTTCTTTGTTCATCATGCTTTTTTCGATGTAGAGCATTGAAAAATCCTTACGTCCGGCTATGCCAGTTATTATGCTTAAAGTGTGTTCTGGGGTTGGACCAATGATTGTACCTGAGTCGCCCGGTTTGTTGGTGTTCTTTATATTTATGGGAATGTTTTTTACCCTGCATGGCTGTATGGATTCATCGTGCAATACGCTTGCACCGCTGTATGCAAGTTCTCTTATTTCACGATAACTGACATAGTTTATGGAATGCGCCCCTTGAACAATGCGTGGGTCTGCCATTAATAGCCCGGAAACATCGGTCCAGTTTTCATAAAGCAGACAGTCGCAGGCATTCGCCAAAATCCCGCCAGTGATATCTGAACCGCCACGTGTGAATGTTTTCAAGTTCCCTAGCGTGTCGCTTCCGTAAAAACCAGGAACAACGTAAAGGGAGTTTGTGTCTGAAAGAGCAATGGCGATGTTCTCATAGCTTTGCGATGTTACGTGGTATTGGTTATCGAATTGTATAAGGGGATAAGCATCTACGAATTTTGCCCCCAAAAATTCCGCCATTATTTTTGCGCACAGGTATTCGCCGCGGCTCACCACAAGGTCAATCGAAAGATTGTCCGGTTGCGTTGACAAAGTTTTTTCCAAAGCATCTAATTCTTCACGTATGGTGGATTGCAGGGAAAGCTCTTGTGTTATTTCTATGTAGCGTTCTCTTATGAGTTTCCAAGGTTCTGCGAAATCTAACTTTTTTTTGGCGAGGTTGTGAACCGAGTAGAGCAAATCGGTTAATTTGGACTCTTGGGAATTTCTTTTGCCCGGTGCAGAAACTACGACAATTTTTCTTTTTGGATTGCCTTCCAGAATGCTTTTTATTTTGTGAAACTGCGTTGCATCTGCTACAGAACTTCCACCGAATTTACAAACTATACGTGTCATATAGGAGTAAAATAGTAAATTTCTATATTACCTTTAAGCTATGCCATTTGGAACCATAAAAAAAGCTCTGCCTTGCGTTGGCAAAAGAAATACGCTTTCTGTCTGTATGATAGTTAAAAATGAGGAAGCGAATATAGGGCGCGCTATTCAAAGTTTTTTGCCCTTTGCAGATGAAATTATCGTAAACGACACCGGTTCCACGGATAAAACTGTTGAGATTGTTCAGTCTTTTCCAAAAACTGTTTTGATGAATTCCGAATGGATTGGGGATTTTGCGTATTCCCGCAATCTTAGCCTTGAAAAGGCGAGTTGTTCCTGGATTTTGTGGATGGATGCGGATGACTATGTTCCGCCAGATCAGATAGAGGCATTCAACAAATTGAAATTTGCTCAGCTAGACCGCTTGATTTCGTTTACGGTTTGCAACACGGAGAACGGCAAACCTGTGGGAGTGAAATTTTTGCAAGCTAGGATGTTCCCCAACCATCCCGAAATTCGCTTTGAGGGACGTATACATGAAAATGTTATGAAAGCCGCTGCGAATCTGGGTTTAAATCCTGTAAATACCAACATTCTAATTTGGCACATGGGTTATGAAACTTTAGAAATTCGGCAAAAGAAAGCTAAGAGAAATTTAGAGCTTCAGCTAGCGGACCCGGAACAGGAAAAAAGATTGGAAGGTTTGATTGAGCTTGGCGATTCTTATTCAATAAGTGGAGAAATAGAGAAAGCTGCTGACTATTATAAACGCGCAGCGGAATTTAATTGCGCTTCTGACCTGATTGATTTGAAGATGAATGCCATGAACAAATATGCTAGGCATTTGGCAGCTTTGAACCAAATGGAAGAAGCAAAAGAGGTGTTTGAAAAATGCGTGAAGCAGTTCCCGAAAAGCGAAGATGCTTATTACGGGCTTGCCACGATTCTGCTAACGCAGAATAAAAAAGCGGAGAGCATGTCTTTTTTCAGAAAAATATCTTCCATGAAAGCGAGTATCACTATAGGCGGAACGAATTTTTTCGTTATAAAACAAGATGCTCTGAAAAATTTGAGCTTGTGGGAATTTGAGCAGGGAAATTATAAGCTATCAAAAAATTATGCCGAGCAAATGCTGAAAGAAGATAAAGATAGCGAAGAGGCAAAATGGCTGTTTGAACGCGCAAACACGGCATTGCTAAATAAAAACGATAAGCGCTCTTTGCTTTCGCTTTGCATGATTGTTAAAAACGAGGAAAAAAACATAGGGGAGTGCTTGAAATCGGCTCAGGGTTTGGCTGATGAGGTTATAATCACAGATACAGGTTCAACGGATAAAACTGTTGAAATAGCACAGAGCTATGGAGCAAAAATAGAACATTTCATCTGGACAAAGGATTTTGCCGCCGCGAGAAATCATTCCATTTCAAAGGCTACCAGCCGTTGGATAATCTGGCTGGATGCAGATGATAGGCTACCTAAAAAAACGGTTGAAGAACTTCGCGAGCGACTGAAGCGGGAAACCCCTGATAGAGTATTTTACCTTGAGGTTTGCAATTCCAGTGATGAAGGTAAAACAGGAATAAGGTTTTCACAGATAAGGGTTTTCCCCAATACGCCAAAGATACGTTTTGAGGGTCGCATACATGAGCAAATTTTGGATAGCGTGAGAAAATTCAGATTTACGGAGATACAACTGCCACAGGAAGTTTTCCACACGGGTTATGAAGACCCTGCACTGCTGAAGGAAAAACAGCTCAGGAATTTGGAGCTTTTTAAAGAGGAATACCCGGACCCCACGAAGATGAATCCAAATGCGATGTATCATTTTGGAGCGAGCTATGAAATTATAGAGGATTATGAAAATGCGCTTATATGGTTGAGGAAGGCTTTGGAAAAATCAGCAAAAGAGCATTACCATGAATTTGAAATTTTGATTCCACAGAACATAGCTAGAATTTTGGAACATTTGGGCAAAACGGACGAAGCTATGGATTGCTTGAATCAATCTTTGAAACTCGAACCTTATTTTGAGCCAGCTTTAAGTCAAAAGGCGAGGCTCCTGTTAAAGCTAGGGCAAAATGACGAAGCTGTTAAGTGGTTTGGTTACTTAGCGTCTTTTGTTCCGAAAGTTGGTTTTTTGCCGTCTGATACAAATCAAGCTCACGCAAGTTCTTTGCAGTTTTTAGCGGAACATTGGAATAAAATTGGACAAACCGCGCTTGCGATAGATATTTTGAAAATACTTAAAAATTTAATGCTCGGAGCTCCGCATAATCCTCTTGCGCTCTCAGAAATCTATGTTGCAAAAGATAAACCAGCCGAGGCTCTGGATAATTTGGAGTTTTTGAAAAAGGAACTCGGCGATAAGCCGGAATTTGCATTCCTCTATGGGCAGGCGTTGGCTTTGAGCGGCAAAGTGCAGGAAGCGATACAAATTGTTTCAAAAGCAAAGCAAAAATTTCCGAAAAATCCCGATATTGCGGAACTGGCAAAAGCAATGGAGGTTTAAACATTGACATTTACTATATTATTCTTTTAAACTAAGGAGGTATTATTATGGCGTTTTTCGTTCCTTTTGTACTTGGCGCTGCAGCTACAGTTGCAGGCTTTCATGCTCTTAAACATTATAATAACAACCGCAAGAATGGTGAATGCACATGTGGCTGCGGTGATGAATGTAATTGCGAACCGGATTGCGATTGCGGTTGCAATTCATCTTTGAAGAAAAAAGTAGTGGAAAAAGCGGATATTGCGCTTGATAAAATTAAAAGCGGCTTGCAAGTGCTTGAAAATAATATAAACGAAGCTACTTTGGAAAAAGTAAAAAGCGGTTTGCAGACTGCTGAAAATAAAATCGCAGCTTTACAAGAAAAACTTAAAACAGAAAAACCTTCCGATAAGCAGGGTTAATCTTCAAGTCGATTAATGTTCACTGTAAATGAACATATTTTCAATGCACCGTTTTGCTGCTGCCAAGACGGCTGTGTTTAATTTTATCTCTTTTGCATTACCGGGTTCCTTCAAAGTTTGAAGGATATTTTCCAGAGAATTGCTTTTCATGTATTTGCATAGATTGCAACTGCCTATAAAGCGGCGGTTTGGAAGCTCGCTCTGAAGTCTAGCATTCAATCCACATTCAGTTAGAAGCAAAATTGGATATTCTTCTGGGAGGTGGCGGATATAATCCAGCATTTGTCCCGTGCTACCGACAAAGTCGCTCAACATGGCAACCCCAGGGTGACATTCTGGGTGGCATGCAATCCGTAAACCTTTGTTTTGAATTCTAAAATACTCCACCAGGTCAGGGTCATATTGCTCATGCACATAGCATGTTCCTGTGTGCAGCACAAATTCCTTTTTAAGACCCATTTTTTCCAGTTCGTTTTTCAAATTTTCTCCCATGAGCTTGTCGGGCAAAAACACGATTTTATCATTTGGAATGCTACTCACTATTTTAACCACATTTGAGCTGGTGACGCAAACATCACAAGCGGCTTTTACTTCGGCTGTTGTGTTTATGTAGCATACAAATGTATAGTTATTATATTGTTCTCTCAATTTTTTTACTTGCTCTCCAGTTATGCTGTCTGCTAGGCTGCATCCGGGGTTTGTTCCTGGTATTAGCACTTTTTTATCGGGGTTTAGAATTTTTGCGGTTTCGCCCATAAATTCAACCGCGGCGAAAATTATGGTTTGCGCACCTGTTTCCCTGGCATTTTTACTCAGTTGATAGGAATCGCCACTGTAGTCTGCTACGCCAAAAGTGATTTCCGGCGCAACGTAGCTGTGGGCTAAAATCGCAGCGTTTTTTTCTTTTTTCAATTCATTTATTTCGTTTATCAAATCTGTCAGTTTTTCGCAATTTTCCATTGAATATTGACAAAGCACCGTTCCGTTTTGCACGGAACGCAATTTGTTATATAGTTCCACTGCTTGCATAGTTGAAACTTAGAAAAATGCGGATGAAAGGACTTGAACCTTCATGCTGTTGCCAGCACTAGAACCTGAATCTAGCGTGTCTACCAATTCCACCACATCCGCATCACGCTCAAATATAGTAAAATCGCTGTTGTTTGTTGGAATATCATTGACTAGAAGTTGATTTTTTTCTATATTTATATCAATATGACAATTGGCTATAATTCAACCCTCTTAAAATGGAGATAAACCATGAACAAAGTCATTTTCAAAATCGCTTCCCTAGTTCTTTGCTTTGTTGTAGTTATTTCTGCACAACAAGCGGAGCATAGTTCGCCGCAAGTTCTGCCCCAGCAGGAATATCAGCCACAGGTACAAGAGCAGCAGCCTCAACCCCAAGTGCAACAGGTGCAACAACCCCAAGTGCCACAACTGCAACAGCAAATGCAGCAACCGCGAACGGATTGTCCCCAACCACTAGAACAGCCTAAGGTTGGATTGTGGGCAAAGTTTAACCTGAACAGTGTTTCTTACGGCTTCAATTCAAAAAAAAATAAGGAAATAGATATGGGTATAGGTTTTGGAGGCGGAATAGTAAGGCGCACTCCGATTACAAATTCCTTAGACGTAAATCCTGAAATAGGCTTTTTACATAGGAATTTATATGGCGCGAAACGCGATAGCCTCAACCCCAAAACAGGAAACAGAGAAGAGTATTTGGAGGATGAAAGCGAATTTATTCTGAGTATCATTCCTGTGCTTGCTCAATTTACGCCTTTTGAATTTCCTCTTTATGTAGCAGCAGGCTTTCAAGTGGATTTTCCAATATTGGCGAAACTTACAACTACCCTTGGAGCAGGCGACGAAGAAACAGAAAGATATGATAGGGCAGGATACGATTTAGGAATAATTTGGGGGATTGGCTATAACATAACCGAACGTTTTTCGTTTAACTTCAGGTCTGTTATTGGTTTGAGAAGTATTACGGGCGGAAGGGCAGATTCTCGCACATCAACCCAGTATGGACTAGGCGTAACCTTCTTTTAAGAAACCTTGCAAAAGCCTTGCTAATTAATCTTCACCGTCTTTCCTTCCAAAATCAAGCTCCCGCCTGCTTTTATGGTGATGTTGGTGGGAGCCTCTATCTCCAAACTTTTGGCGGAATCATCTAAAAGGAATTTTATTCCGCTTGAAGTTTTTAAGATGTTCTGGTGTGAATTTTTTTTGGCAACCGGGCTTTTGCAGGTTTCTTTTGGCAAGGCACCTAAAGCAATAGGGCAGTCTATATCTCCGTTCTCAAAGGCTATTAAAACAGGGGTGTCTTTTTTGAGCGGAAAATGAATGCCATAGTCTTCTCCGGCAAAATTCTGCGCTAAATGAATGGGATAGCTCGCCAGCGTGCTGTTGTGATTTTCATCGTCAAAAGGCATACGAACGGTATAACGTCCACGCTCATCAAGCGATGCAAAACTCCCTTTAAAGCCTTCAACTTTTGCCACTATAATGCCGGGCACCTGCGGTTTTGTTTTGCTATGGGGCAATTTGCGCAGCATCCGTTTTGAAAAAGCCGCGATTTGGCAAGTGTAGCCATCAGTTTTGTCCTTTAACCCGAATGCCGCTTCTTGGCTACCGCTGTGGAGAGCGGAGCAAATTATAAAAGTTTCGCCAAAAGCCTCAAATGCCGTGCCCGGTCTCAGCGGACAATGCCCATATCCAAAAAAGAAATTCCCGCCTTCCCTCGTTTCCAAACGGCATTTTGCAAAGTTCAATTTCTGCACTTCAAAAACATCTCTGTCGCTAATAGCCAATTCGCTGCCGCCCTCGGAGTGCTTTGCAAACTCAATTATGTTTAAACCCTCTAAAAGCCTTTGCAAAAAAAACAGGTCGCTTTCGTCATATTGTATTTTAAAATTCGTCTCGTAAAAGGAATTGAGTTCGCATTTCGCTAGAATGCCGTTTTTCTTCAGAAGCGAGCGAATGATGGTTTCCGCATCGGTTTCGCAATAAACTGCGCATTTTTTTTCCTTGTCCGCATAATGCCGCATAGTTTTAACGCACAGGTTTATTCTGGAAAATCCCGCCCCAGATTGTTCCTCGGAACATTCCGTAACCACGCCGTTGAAAAACTCCTTTTTATTTTCATATTCAAAGGAAAAACTCGCTTTTTTCCCGAACATGGATTCCGAGCAGTCGGAGGGAGCCAAAAAACTGACATTGAGATAATCATCGCCGGAAATACCCTCTAGCAAATCAAAGGAGAGGACTGCGGGTTTGCCGCTGAATCCGGCTATGGACAACTTAAATGATGATGTGTTTGACATAACACATTAGACGGAGGTAAAGGGAAAAAAAATTCAAAAAAGTGATTTTTTGCAATTTTTTTACACCAATTCTGCTTCTTTGCCGATTTCTGCCATAAAGGGGTCGGGGTCTATGTACATTATCGCCAAGCACATTTACTACATTAACCCTATGAACCTATATCACGGAAGCAATATTGCTATTGAGATTCCAAATTTGAAATTTAGCAGAAAAGAGCTGGATTTTGGTGCAGGTTTTTATACAACAACAAATTATGAGCAAGCGGTGCAATTTTCTGAAAAAGTCGTTGAAAGGAAAAAAGGAAGTAAAATTGTGAATATATATGACTTTGATAGCGAAAACTTACAGAAATTCAAAGTTCTTGAATTTAAAGAAATAGACAAAAAATGGCTAGATTTTGTTTCCGATAATAGAAATTCCGTTCCTTTGCAAAATGATTACGATATAATAATCGGTCCAGTTGCAAATGATGATGTTTTTCGTACATTGTTGCTTTATTTTGCAAGGGAACTTGATGTAAATGAAACCTTAAACAGGTTAAAAATCAAGAAATTATTCAACCAATATGTATTTAAAAACGATGCTATTCTAAAATTATTAAATTATGTAAAAGCGGAGGTTATAAAGTGAATAAGGAATTATTGTCTATTTATTTGTATTTCATT
>Ga0268262_10002869_pt1 | contig 19378 bp, 20 predicted proteins | sample TergutNc150P3_FD_190354 | JGI IMG/M metagenome (GOLD analysis project Ga0268262, IMG submission 190354) | Nasutitermes corniger P3 segment gut microbial community from laboratory colony in Florida, USA - Nc150 P3 (SPAdes) (version 2) | ecosystem: Host-associated > Arthropoda: Insects >...
CACACCCGTTCCCATTCCGAACACGGAAGTTAAGACCTGCTGCGCCGATGGTACTGCGTGGGCGACTGCGTGGGAGAGTAGGACGCCGCCGGGTTTGTTCTCTAAGGGTTCTTCGATTTGCGTCGAGGAACCCTTTCTCTTTGAAAAAAATGGCGTGATGCCGGTGCTTTTTATTATATTCATTAATAACCCATAGTTGCCAAAAAGCGTCTAAGTTATGGATATAGGGGGTGGCATATGCCCAAATATATTGAGTTGGAAAAACCGGGGACGGTAATTCTCGAAGAATTTTTTGAACCATACGGCGTGAGTGTCGACACTGCCGCGAACGCCACCTCAATCCCCAGTTGGGACTTGTCGGCGATATTGTACGGCGATAAGCAAATATCCGCTGAGGTTGATTTGCTTCTGACAAGATATTTCGGTTTGTCGCAGGGTTATTTTTTGCGGATGCAGGATATGTATAATATGCGTTTGGCAAAGCAAAGACTGCGCAAACAAGTAAAAAACATCATTCCCGTATTTAACCCGATTGAAAAGGTCGCGGCGCTGTGATAAAATCGTTCAGAGATAAGGAGACTAAAAAGATCTTTGACGGGGAGTATTCTAAAAAATTTCCACCTGAACTGCAACAAATCGCAAGGAGAAAGATTGATATGGTGGATTTGGCGAACAAGATAAGCGATTTAAGCGTTCCGCCGTCAAACCGCTTGGAACAATTATTCGGCGACCGTAAAGGGCAATGGAGCATTCGCGTTAACGATAAATACAGAATTTGTTTTGAATGGACTAAAAATTCAGCCGAGAACGTTGAGTTGGTGAATTATCATTAAATATCTATAGTTGCTGAAAAAGGTCTAAGTGCAACTATAAAAATCCATTGCAGAAAAAAGCGGTAGACAATATGCCATTTACATTTTCACATCCGGCGTTGGTTTTACCGTTGGCTTATCTACTAAAACAATGGTTCTCATTGACCGGGCTTGTGATAGGTAGTTTGACCCCGGACTTTGAATACTTTCTGAGAATGAGAAGCGAGGGCCGTTACGGTCACACAATCGGCGGGATTTTTTGGTTTGACTTGCCTTTGGGATTGTTACTTGCTTTTATTTTTCACAATATAGTTCGTAACAGTTTATTTGACAATCTGCCGTTTTTTTTAAAATCAAGATTTTCGGCGGTTAGACGTTTTGATTGGAACGAATATTTCAAAAAGAATTGGCCGGCAGTAATTGTTTCAATCATCATTGGAGCAATCTCCCATATACTGTGGGACGGTTTCACGCACAGATACGGCTATTTTGTCAGAATAATGCCGGCGTTGGCGAATGAGATTAATTTTTTTGATACACAAATCCCTATTTTCAAAATACTGCAACACGTAAGCACGGTAATAGGCGGAATTGTGATTATTTTTGCTATTTACAAATTACCTATAGCCCGCCGAGAAACGGAAAGCGTAAGCGTAAAATATTGGATGATTGTTATAGGAATTACGTTGAGCGTTGTTGGGATAAGATTTTTATGCGGGCTTGACATTAGACAATACGGATACGTAATTGTCACAGGAATTTCAGCTGTATTGATTTCATTAATATTGACTCCGTTGTTAATAAGGACGAAATAGGACACTACAATATGAATAAACTCCTTACACATCTCAAAGAAGAAAAAGAATCCAAACGAAAAGGCGGTTTGTACCACAAGACGCAAGTCAATCTTGCGTACAATTCAAATAGGATAGAGGGCAGTAAGCTGACCGAGGAGCAGACTCGGTATATCTTTGAGACCCGAACCATCGGGTTTAAAGAACAAGAAGCCGTGCCGGTTGATGATATTATCGAGACTTCAAATCACTTTGTCGCTTTTGATTATTTGCTTGATACGATTGATACGGCGCTCTCAAACACCCTGATAAAAGAGTTCCACCGTATCTTAAAGACAAGCACCTCCGATGCCGCGAAAAATGGGTTTATGGTCGGCGATTGGAAAAAACAACCTAACGAAGTAGGCGGGACTGAAACGTCATTACCCAAAAATGTCGATACAGACATGAATAATCTCAATACATGGTATAATTCTTTATCCGAAATAACGTTTGAATCCATCATAGAATATCACTACCGTTTCGAGAAAATCCATCCATTCCAAGACGGAAACGGCAGAGTAGGTCGTTTGATTTTATTCCGCGAGTGTTTGAGAAACGACTTTATCCCGTTCATCATCAACGATGATCATAAACAATTTTATTATCGCGGCCTAAAAGAATTTGCGAATCTAAGAGGCTATTTGATTGATACTTGTTTATCGGCGCAAGATACGTATAAAGAGTGGGTTGAATATTTTTATATGGACTTACAATGCATATCCTCTACTACATAACGTCTCACGGCTACGGCCACGCTGTAAGGAGCGCTGCGGTGTGCAATGCCCTGTTTGAGGCTTTGGGTAATTGTGACCGCAACGGCTTTCAACTGACAGTACGTACCGACGTCCCGCAATCTTTCTTCAAAGAGGAACTCACGTTTCCGCATAATTGGCGTAGCGGCGGGTTCGATGTAGGGTGTTTGCAGAGCGACGGGGTTTCAGTAATCATAAAGGAGACGCTTGCGACCTACAAGGGCATATCCGTTAATAACAGACTGCTCTTAGACGACGAGGCGCGGTGGTGTCGGGATAACGGTGTCGACTGCGTCGTCGGCGACATCACGCCGTTCGCTTTTGACGTGGCGGATAGGGCGGGGATTCCTTCCGTGGCGATCGGCAACTTCACGTGGCACGACATCTATTCGCCCTACGTGGAACGATACCCTGAGTACGGGCCGACGCTTGCGGAGATGGCGGATCAGTACCGCAAGGCCTCAATCGCCTTAACGCTCTACCCGTCGGCGCCGATGCCGGTCTTCGAGAGGAAGAAGCCTATGCCCGTCCTCGGCAGACGCGGTATTAACCGGCGGGAGGAGATTTGCGGGTACTTTGGGATCGGTCGGGCCAAGCGGCTTGGCATGATATACGTCGGAAACTTCGGACTCGGCGGCATTGATTGGGGACGGCTTGAAAGATTTGTCGGGTGGGAGTTTTTCGGCGTCTACCCGTTACCGGGATGGCCGAAGAATTATCACTTGGTATCAAAAGAACAGTTCAGGTACCAAGACATATCGGCCTCGGCGGACGCCGTTATCGCCAAGATGGGGTACGGGGTCTTCTCAGAATCGATACTGAACGGGATACCGCTGATATACCTTCCGCGTGACGATTTTGCGGAGTTTCCGGTCTTGGACGCGGAGGCGAAGAGGCTTGGGAGCGGGGTCTGTATTGATACCGAAGCGTTTTATAAACTTGGATGGGCGGGGTTGTTGGACGGGGCCGTAGATAATAACAGGATAAGGCCGGCTGACGGCGGCGGGGCGGGGATGTGCGCGGAGGAGATAATAAAAATCGCGGGATTGTGATTGATATTGGTTGATACCGTTGTATTAAATTATATTTATTGATGTAGATTAACGCTGGATTGCTTCGCTACGCTCGCAATGACCGTTATTGCGAGGAGCGAAGCGACGAAGCACCGTGTTTATCGCGGCGAAGCCAATCCAAAAAATATTTAAAGATATAAAATGAAGATATCGACCGCCATCATCCCGCAAACGATAATCCTGCTGACCGCCGTATTCGCGCTCGCCCAAGCCCAGCAGCAACAGCAGCAACAGACGCCGCCACAAGTTCGTACGCCCAGCAGCTCTCCCGACGGTTTCAACGGCGCGTTTTGGGGCAGCACGGCCGCCCAGGTGCAACGTGACGTTGGGGCGGCCGGTTGGCAGCCAGACGGCGCCGCCCAAGACTTTCCCCCGGAGATGGGCGTCACCGCTTTCAGGACCAACTCCACCATCGCCGGATACAATGCGGCGGTCACCTACTACTTCTGGCGGGACAAGTTCTTTCAGGCGACGGTACGCTTCAACTTCGACGACTTGGCCTCCTTCGATTTCAACTACAACGTCTACCGCAGTGTGAACGAGTACTATTCAACGATACGGGCGCGGACGCTCAACTTCGTGCGGGACATATACACCTTGCTCGGCAAGAAGTACGGCAAGAAGGAACCGATATTCAAGGGACTCGACCCGCGTTACGCCTTCACGCGGCTCGACGCCTACCTCAAGCAGGAGCGCTGGAACCTGCGTTACCACCCCTACGATTACTACCAGCGGATAGTCACGGCCTCCTACGCCCGGTGGGACTTCCCCAAGACGCGGGTGATCTTCTCCATAAATATCTCGGCGCCAGATAAAAGGTTTGAATACGCGCTCTCCGCGACGTCGCTCGACATGGAGAAGGGGATTCAGGCTGAATTAGACAGCTTGAGGATGCGGGGGCTTTGAAGCGGTGAAAGCGACGACCTTATTCGCGGTGTTTGCCCTTACGTTTTTAGCCTGCGTTACGGCGAAAAAATCGACAGCGCGGGTGAAGAACGTGGCCGTTGTGGAGACGGAGGTAGACGCGCAGTCCGGCGCGTCAGCCGGGCTGAGTCCGGCGGAGGTCAGGCAGGTGACGGCGGAACTCCGCAGGGAGGCCGTTAGAAACCTGCCGCGAGACAAATACAACATAATGACATCGGAAACGGTCATAGCTCAGGGCGGCGCCGTTCTGGAAGAGTGCGCGGACGAAAATTGCGTGATCGTCCTCGGAAGCAAAATCGGCGCGGACTACATTGTACGCGGGACTATAAGCAAACTTCAAACTAAGTTCACGTTGTCCGTGGAAATGTATGAGACCGAAAACGGAAACTTAGTCGCCTCTTCAGACCCTGTCCGTTCCGAGAGCGTCGTGGAGCTTTTAGAGAAGGCTACCGCGGCTTGCGCTGATATGTACCGGGGGTTTGCGGATCCGCGAAGCTCAAAACGGCGCTCCGCGCAACCGGCGGCGTCTCCAAAACCGGTTTTGGCAACGCAGCCTGCCGAAACGCCGCTTCCGCAGTTCAGCGCGGGCGTGTTGGGGACGTTCATCGACAATCGAGACGGTAAGAAGTACAAGACGACGACGATAGGCGGCAAGACGTGGTTGGCGGAGAATTTAAATTATGATACGCCGACCGGTTCTTGGTGCTACGGCGACGATAAATCCAACTGCGGCAAATACGGCAGGCTCTACGATTGGATTACGGCAAAAAAAGCCTGTCCACCCGGCTGGCGTCTGCCTGCGACGCAAGATTGGGGGAATTTGGCGAAAGCCGTCGGCGGGAGCGCTACGGCGGGAAAGAAACTGAAAGCTGAAAGCGGTTGGAGCGACTATCGCGGCAGAAGCGGCGACGGGACGGATTCTTACGGATTTTCGGCCTTGCCGGGCGGTTACCGCGATTCCAACGGCAAGATCGGCAGCGTCGAATTCGGCGGCCTCTGGTGGACGGCTACGGAGTACGGGGAATACAAAGCCCTATTCAGGTACATAGACTACTACGACCACAACATATCCGAGGGCGCAAGCAACCAGGAGAACAGTTTCTCGGTACGATGCCTTAAGGAGTAAACCTAATCCGCGCCCCGTCCATCACGAAATCCTGACCCGTATGTACTCCGCCAAGTCCTTCAGGATGATTCCCTTGTCGCCCAAGAACGCGATGTCCGCCCATGATTTTTCTATCAATTCGTGAGCGTATCTTTTAGATTCGTCCATCCCAACGACCGCCGGATAGGTCGCCTTCCCCTTCTCAACGTCGCTTCCGGCGTCTTTGCCTAGAGATTCGGTAGTTCCCTCTTCGTCAAGTATGTCGTCCACCACCTGAAAGGCCAAGCCTACATTGTTTCCGTATGATGAGAGTTTTTCCAAGGTATCGGGCGTCGCGTCGGCCAACAGCGCTCCCACGCGGATGGATGCTTTGATCAGCGCCGCGGTCTTGTTCGTATGTATGTACTCCACGGTCTCCCGGCCCACGTGCTTCCCCTCGGACTCTATGTCCACCACCTGGCCGCCGAGCATACCGCTTGTCCCGAGCGCCGAGGCGATCTCCGCGATGATGTCTATCCGGCCCACGGATGCCAGCGTCTCGAAGGCCAATATGCAGAGGGCGTCGCCGCCCAAAACGGCCAGCGCCTCGCCGAACGCCTTGTGCGCCGTGGGCTTGCCGCGCCGGAAGTCGTCGTCGTCCATGCAGGGCAGGTCGTCATGGATTAATGAGAAGGTGTGCAACATTTCGATAGCCGCCGCGGCTTTAAAGACCTTTTCGTTCCCATCCGCCCCGCCGCAAGCCTCGTAGGCCGCCGCCACGAGGCAGGGCCGCACGCGCTTGCCGCCCGCGAAGCTCGAGTAGCGCATAAGCGTATGGATGGATGTCGGGTAACGCCCCTCCGGCGGCAATACCCGTTCAAGCATGGCGTCGGTAGCCTCGCTCACCCTCTTTATGAAAACTCCAAGCCTATCCATCCCCATCGTCGTCGTCCCCCAACCCATCGGTAAAGGATTCTATGCCTTCGCCCAAAATAGCCGTCACCAGCTTGCCGTCCTCGCCCCGAGTAAGCTCCAAGAGCCGCCCCTTGGCGGATTTGAGGTGTGCGTCGCAAAAACGCATAAGCCGCACCCCCTCCTCAAAGTGCCCGAGCGCGGAGTCGAGCGTAAGGTCGCTGCGTTCCAACCGCTCTATGATCCCCTCAAGCTCGGAGAGCGCCGACTCGAAAGTCGGGGCGGACTCGCCGTGGTTGTGGGCCGCTTTGTTTTTTGCCGTCGCCATAGTATAAATATATATCTTGGGCGGATGAGTGTTTTGAAAAAGTAAAAAACCGTCAATCCTCCTTAACGCAACGCACGGAAATGCCGACGTCTTTGTCGTAGCCTTCCTCGCCCAAATAGTCGCCGTTGTGGCATACTTTACGGTAGTAGGCGCCGCCGCGCCAGTCGTCCGTGCCCACCCACCAAGACCCCTCTTTGCCGGCGTCGCCGAACTTGCCGTTTGTGGAGTATTTGCCGCCGGGCAGGGCCGAAAAACCGTAATCATCCGTCCCGCCGCCGCTCACATTGTTTTCAGTGTTCCAAATCCAATCGCTTCCCGCTTTCAATTTATTACCGGCGCCGAGCCAACTAATCTTACCGCTGCCGCCTGACACGCTTTCGCCTCCTACCGCTTTCCCCAAATCATTCCACTCCTGACGAGACGGTAAACGCCATCCCTGCGGACAGACCGTCTTTGCCGCCTCCCAGTCGTACAGCCTGCCGTATTTGCCGCAGAAGAGAGTATCGTTTGTATAGCACCATGACTTATTGTCTTGCGGTTTATAGTTCAGATTTTCCGCCATCCATGTCTTGCCGCCTATTTTTATAACACGATACTTCCGACTATCTCGCGAATCTGTAAAATAAGCGGATAATTTCTCAATTCTCTTCTGTTCTATTTCCGTTTTTCTCCGCGCCGCGTCAAGCCTTTTTTGTTCGGCTTCTTTTTTCCCTTGTTCCATTTTCTTGTCTTCATATCGAACGCAGCGCACGGAATAGAGGTTCGTCTTGTTGTCGTAATCTTCGGATACGTTGCCGTTGCGGTTTAGCATATACCTGAGGTAGGCGCGGCCGTTGAGTTCCGCCGCCGTCCACCACCACCCGCCGTTGCCTACGTTGTGGAAACTGCCGTCGAAGATACGGTAACCGCCGGGCATGGCCGAAAATCCGTATTCGTCCGTGCCGTTGCCGCTTAAACCGTTGTCGGAGTTCCAATACCAGCCATTTTTGGTTTTCAATTTCTTACCGGCGCCGCGCCAGACAACCTCGTCTTTTTTCTCGCCCCGCCGCTTGCCCCCTATCGCCAGCGTCAAACTATCCCACTCGCCGCGAGCCGGTAAATACCATCCGGACGGGCAAACCGTCATAGCCGTTTCCCAGTCGTAAAGTCTGCCGTATTTATTGCAATTTGAAGTATCGTTGTCGTAACATCGAGATTCACCTTTTGTGGGTTGATAGTTCAGATTCTCAGCCATCCACGTACTGCCGCCTATCTTTATCGCCCGATACTTCCGACCGTCCCTTGAATCGGTAAAGTATTCGGTTTTTTCCTCAATCAAACGATCCGATTCCCTCTTCCACGGATCATCCGCCTTTTCTTTTACCGCGACGTTTCCGTTCATGACGCAACGCACCGAGAAACCGTTGTTCCGGCCGCTTTGGTTCGGGGTCATGTTGTCGTCGCTGTATTGTATGTTTTGGCCGTATACATGTTTACCGTCGTCCTTGGTCGTCCACCAATATCCGTGGCCGTCGATCTCTTTGAAAATGTCGTCGCCGCGGCGGTCAGCGCTGCGGTAGCCGCCGGGTAGGGCCGAGAATCCGTAATCATCCGTACCGTTGCCGCTTTTACCTTTATAATCTTTCCAACCGCTTGTCGTTTTTAGCGTTTTCCCAGCGTCAAGCCATGTGAGACCGTACCAACCGGAGACACCCTCGCTTCCTATCGCCAGCGCCAAATTATCCCACTCCGCGAAAGACGGTAAATGCCATCCGTCGGGACAGGCCGTCATAGCCGTTTCCCGGTCGTACAGTTTGCCGTATTTATCGCAATTCTCGGCATTGCCGTCATAACACCAGCTTTTACCGTTCGGCGGTGTGTAATCAAGATTCTTCGCCATCCAGTTCTGATTGCCGATTGCCACAGTCTTATATTTTTTCCCGTCTCTGGAGTCGGTGAGCGTACCTGACTCGACGATGATTGTATCGAAGTTCGCCGTTACAGTTACGTCGTTTGCCGGCATTATAAACATCGTCGTTCCGCGGAACGCGTCGGCAAAGGCTGCGTCGTTGCGTGCGGACGTCCATTTTCTGAATCGCCGGCCGGCCGCCGTTCCCGCCGTGACGGTAACCGTCCTGCCCGGCTCGTAACGGCCGCCGCCTTTCGCGTCCGTAGCGACGCTTGACACCGTTACCGTTTTAGTATTTGAGACGGCTTCCGCTCGTGTGTTTTCATCCCGAACGCAACGCACCGAAAAGTTACCGCTCTTGTAACCCTTGTTTTCGCTCAAAGAGGCGTTGCCGTACCATATACCTCGATAATAGGCCTGACGGGGGTCCTTCTCGGTTTCCGTAGCCGTCCACCAGAATGCGTTCTCTTCGGCATTTTCCGGCCCGCCGGCATTATTGCGGCTGCCGCCGGTCGGCAGAGCCGAAAATCCGTAGTCGTCCGTACCGACGCCTTTCCAGTCGGTTTCCGTTCTTAACCGCTGGCCGGCGCCGTACCAGTCGGGCGGTCTTGCGCCGCACGCCGCCCGCCCCAAGCTATCCCACTCTTGACGGGACGGCAAATGCCATCCAGAGGGGCAAGCGGTCAACGCCGCGTCCCAATCGTATACCCGGCCGTATTTATTGCTGTTGGAATTATCCGTCTTACCGGTCTTATTATTATTTGTAAGCCGGTAATCCAAATTTTCCGCCATCCACATTTTGCCGCCTATTTCCACGGCGCGATACTTCCGGCCGTCTCTTGAATCGGTAAAATAGGTGGAGATTTTCTCAATCCCGCCCTCGGAAGTTTTAGACGGTTCGGCCGCGTTGGGCGTCCAAAGCGCTCCGATTGTCGCCGACACAACCGCCGCCGTAAGTAACGGCATCCGTCTCAACCGTTGCCGAATAAACTTGCTCATAAACGCTCCGTTGTTGGATGTTAAACCTAACATAATAATCTTATGAATGAACCGCGCCGCGCATCACAGCGCGGCGCAGGTTAATTTTCATTCCTCGATAGGCGCCACAAAAACGCGGGCGTCGGGCAGTTCGTTCAAATCCCACTTGCGGAGAAGCTCGCCGTCGGAAACTATGTAAGAGGTCGGTTCGTATGTCCAGGCTATGGAGGTCATGTTCTTGACTTGGCCGAGTATCGCCGTATTACGCGCGTCAAGAAAACCGCCGCGTTCCTTGCCGCCTGAAACGACTGGGATAGCGATGAAAAACGGGTTTTTAAATTCGTTGCCCGCTATGCATCCGACGACGTACCACTTCCCGTCTGGTGAAAAACTCTGGTAGGCAAGCGCCATGCGGTCTGTGCTCAACATGTCGAAGACATCCTTTAGCGGTTCAAGTTCTTCGTTGAGCGAGATTATTTGTTCCGCCTTTTTCTTGGGATCGGCGGCGTCCCACCGCAAAACGATAATGTCGTGGGCCTTCTCTGGGCCGTTTTCATCAATGATAACGCCAAACGGTAAATTAGGATGGACGGCGATGTCTTTTACCGATTCGAAACGTTTGGAGTTAGCGTTAAATATATCCGGAAACGGATGCGATACCGATTTGTCGCCGTCGGCGCATATTATTTGACCGCCGTCATACGCGAACAGTTTTTTGTCGTGAACAAACCATGTATTGTATAACGGAAAATCCTGCGATATGCGACGCGTCGGTCTAAGTTTTGTCGACCATTTGGTATCGACAAACTTCTGACCTTCCAATTTAGCGACATGCAAGTAAGTCTCCCACCCGTTGTTGCCTTCGTCTATCGCTTTGACTATCGCGAACAAATTCTTTTGCGGATCTAAAAAGCGTATTCCAAGCAAGTAATCATCCATAGACAAACCGCAATTAGCGTGAAACGCTTCGCCGGTTTTTACATTCGCGACCACAGCGATTCTGGTTTTGCTATAGGCGATGGTATTATCTGAGAAATTCTGGCTGAATTGGTAATCAAAGGGACCGTATACCTCCTTACTGAAATCTTTGGCGACGACTTTGCTCTCGGGTTCCGCCATAAATCCGCCGAACTTTAAGAACGCAATGCCGTTACTATGCCTGTCTAGAGTCCCGACTGTATTGGATTCGGGAACAGGAAATATCCATTGTAAGGTCGTTTCTCCGGCGGCGATCATTTGAGGGGCGAAGTGTTTGCGGCCGTCCCTTACGAAGATATGGTACGTCATATCGCCATCAGCCGTGTTTCCACTCGGCGCGACGTTCGCGTTTTGTTGTTTGTCAGTATAATTCTCTTTCTGCGTATCGCTCACAGATTGTTGTTTGTTTGTATGACCGCAACCGATAAACAAACACGCGCAAGCAAAAAACGCCGCTATCCTTATCATAATGTGTTCTCCTTCCGCTATCATCGCTAACTTTTTCCAATCCGCCGTATCAGGTAATTTCCCTATCGACCGCATAATCTCTTCATTCATAATAGCGAATAGTAAAGATTCCTAAGTTCCTAGGTCATTAATATAATAAATCGCGGATATCGCCTGAGAAAATTCCCAGCGTTATTCCTTAATCCCCGCCCCGAAGCATTATGAATCAGTTATTTGCCGCAATAACGCATCGGCCCCTTTATTGGTCGGGTCTAATGTCAACGTTTTGTTTATGTCGCGTAGCGCGGCGTTACGGTTTCCGCCGCGAAAATTAGCAACCGCCCGAAGATGATAATCTATGGGATCTTCCGCAATCCTCAATGTCATAGCTTTGGTTATATCGCTGATCGCTTTCCCGTAGTCCCCGTTTTCGAGATAAGCGGCTCCGCGTCCCAAATAATCATAGATGTCCGCCGTCGCCCTCATGTCAATTGCATTAGTCAGGTCATTTATTGCCTCATTGTACTTTTTGCAGTGGAAATACGCTATTCCGCGCTCATTATACGCGTTTGCGCAATCCTCCGTCAGTTCGTACCAATTCTCCGTGCCGCTGCAAATTTCAATCGCCTTTGTCAGATCGCTGATCGCCTCATCAAATTTTTCTAAGCCGACAAACGCCTTTCCGCGCCCGTAATAATCGGGGGCGTACTCCTCGCCGCGCAGTTCGATGGCTTTTGTGATGTCGCGGACGGCCTCCTTGTAATTTTCGAGCTTGTAATAAACCGCGCCGCGCCCGTAGTAATCGTAGGCGTCCTCCGAGTCCCGCAGCTCGATAGCCTTGCTGACGCACAGCAGCGCCGCGATGTATTCCCCGTCCTTAACAAGCTCCTGCCCCTTGTCGTAATACTCGTCGGCGGCGTCGGCGAGGTCAAAGTCGTTCATTTTAAATCCTTTTTTTTATGTTGATTACGGGCGGGTAGCCTTATCTATGTACATTAATATAATATATGCCGGTACGCTTGGGGGGGCTAAACCAATAAAATCAAAATTTTTAAAATCAAACCAACTCCGTAAAAACAGCCTCGACCTTCTTGGCAAGTTCCCAATAATTCCGGACTTCTTCTATTGTAGGTATGCGTCCTTCGGGTGTCATGCCGATATTTCCGGGATAACGCGCCACCGTATATATTTTGTTGATGTCTTCAAGCAAGGCTTCGTTCAAATTCCAATCATGGATGCTTTTTACTTCCGAATATAACACCAACAAATCGTGGATTTTCTGTATGCTCTTGCCGTGTTCAGCCAAATAGCCCTTAAAGTATTTCTCAATAGCCTGCTGGCAATGAAACGCGACTTCCCCCGTTAATTCCGTATGTTCAATTATCGCCTTAGCTGCGATCATATCATTGTTAGCAAAAAATACCCAACCCGATGTCTTATTTTTCATATAAAACCTTCCCAGTGCTCTCTATTTCCTTTATGAAATCATTCCCCTCTTCCTTCAGATATTTTATCTCCGCCTTTGAATACACGAGAATGTCCATAGCGATTTTGTAATGGACTTCTCTGACGGCCTTTGCCACCGGACGCCACCGATCCATATCTTCATCGAAAGTCTTCGCGATCTCGTCCGAGTCCAAAATAACGGCGACGTCGAGGTCGCTGTCCTCAGTCGGGTTGCCGGCGGCGTAGGAGCCGAACAGAATGACCTTGTACGGGTTCAGCGCCTTGAGACGCTCGGTCATCTCTTCCACCAAATGCCAGTTCTTCTCTACAAGTTGCGTCATTCTGTCCCCTTTTCGTTATAATTGCAACGAATATAACTACAATAAAGATAATATTCGGCGACGCGGGATGTCAAATTAATGTTTGGGGCGGGACGGGCAAAGTCAAAATCTTTAAAAGCCTTAAAAGCCTTAAAAACCTTAAAATCTTTAAAATCAAATTCTTTTTAAGACGAAAGGCGCTGCGCGCCTTTCATAGATAAATGCGGGGCTGAACCCCGCATTTTCAGTCAACGTCAACTGCAACGTCAACTGCAACGTCAACGGCAACGGCAAAAGAAAAAAACGCTCCGCTACGCCGCCTCCGGAACGTCATCTTCGGGCTTGGGGTGGTGATGGCGGTGCTTCGCGGCGTACTTCGTTATCACGGCGTTCAGCGTCTGCATGAACGGCTCGTACGCCTCCGGACCCTCAACCTCCGATAACGCGTTGATCCGCGCCACTATCCTCTTGTACGCGCCGTCAAGCTCGGCGCGCTCCGACTTCAGAACGATGTCGCACCTGTCGCCCGTCTCCTCGAAACGGCGCTTCATCAACTCCTCGAACGCGACGTTGCGGCGGCTAAGCTCCGACACCCACTCCGATATCCCCGCGGCGCCGGAATCGACGGCGTACCTCTCGCCCTGCAAGTCCTGGACTAAATTGTAAACGGCGCTCGTCTCCTCGTTGAGCGGCTTCTTGGCGACGTTGCCGTAGGTCTCGAAAACAACCCGCAGCCGCAGCGCCGCCTCGCGACGCTCCGCGACAAAGTGCTTGCACGCCGCGCTGTGCGTCTCCGCGAGGGCGCTGAACGCCTCGTCCCGCGCCGCGTCGGCCTCCTGTATCTGCCGCGTGAGCGCGCTCTTCACTATCCGCTTGAGCGCCTCGTCCTCGCGCCCGTAGTGCGGCAGGTACGCGCCCCACAGCGGCGCGATCTTCAGCGCCGACGGCGTGTGCTTCGCCACAAGGTCGCGGAACTCCGTGTGGAACTGGAAATGCGCGTCGTTCCGCAGGTTGTGCAGGTAAATCTTCTTGATGGTCATAAAAAACCTCCTCCTTTATTGTTTATTGTGAACGGCATAGACGGCGTATCTGCGGCGGCCCCCGTCCCCGCATGACGGACGCCGACGCCCCGGCGCCGGGAAAGGGCGGTTTCTAAGGGACGACGGGCGTCCCGAAGTTGGGAAAGGATGATTTCTGAGGGATGACGGGCGTCCCGAAGTTGGGAAAGGATGATTTCTGAGGGATTGCGGGCGTCCCAAAGTTGGGAAAGGGGGATTTCTGCGGGATTGCGGGCGTCCCGAAGTTGGGAAAGGGGGATTTCTGCGGGATTGCGGGCGTCCCGAAGTTGGGAAAGGGGGATTTCTAAGGGATTAAGGGCGTCCCGACGTTGGGGCGTGGGGATTTTCGCCGCGATTGTCATTTCGCAAGCGTTTGGCGCGGTGATTTTTGTCGGGATTGTCATTTTGAGAATTTTTTTTACGGGTATTTTGCGGGTTGCGGCGGTGTCGGGGGGTTGGGGCGTGATGATTCCCGGGGGGGCGGGCGGTTCGTATCTGTTCGGCGGCATGGGTATTCCTTTTGTTGTCGTTTCGCGAAAGCGGGAGGGTGTGATTTCTCTCGCGGGCGCGGGTTACTATATAAGATAACGCCGATGGGGATGAAAGTCAATAGGCGGGTTAAAAAAAGTTTATTTTTTTTTGCGCGTGATTTGCGCATAATATATATTAGTAGTGGGTTAGGGCTGAGGGGCGGGGACAGACCAACATATAAAAGGAGAATTGCTGTGAGCAAGAAAACATCGATTTTGACGGGGGCGGTCGCGGCGGGGGTGATTGCTATGGCGGCGGTTACGGGGTGTCAATCACCGAACGGGCCGGAACAAAAGAACGAACCGGATAAACCGGGGACTACTGTTACTAATCCGGCAGACACAACGAAAACGGTCACCAAACCGGACACCACGGCAACAAAACCCGACACCGCCCAATGGAAACCTTTGTGCATGCTATATGTTAATGGGGCTGCTGACATTACTACGAACAAAGACGTAAGCGTGCCGGTGGGTTGGGCGACATTGTATTCGGAGGATGGAACATGGAATGGGCGTGGCCCAGCTGGGCAGACGAGAATAGAGCTTCACCTAGGTGAAGTAACATCAGAAAGAATGTACAGATTTAAAACTGACATATGTGAAAAGGGCGGAGCTTTTTATGCCGGGCAGTTACAATACTGGACCGATGGTTCAAAGGGTTGTCGTCCGGTAGATTTTTAACCCCCGATTTTTCTTTTGACATTTTTTAAAATCTATTGTCTACAATACCCTATACAAGGGCCACGAAAGAGTCATTCCCCCCTCCAATCGCGTCCCTAGTCAAGTCCGTCGCCCAATTGTGAGCTTTCCCCCCCCAAATCCTTCCCCGTCCCCGTAAAGCATCCGCCCCGCTCCCCCCGTTATCCGCAGTAATCAAGGCTTTGCGCGTTCTGTACATAAAGTCAAAAGATTTAAAGTCAAAATCATTAAAAGATAAATCATTTTCAGACGAAAGGCGCTACGCGCCTTTCATAGATAAATCGGGGGGCTAAACCCCCCGATTTTCAGTCAATGGCAAAGTCAAAGTCAACGTCAAAAGATTTTGCCTTGGGGTTTTGAATCCAACGTAAATCGGTCAATGTCTCTATCTATAATTATCAAGAGTGGCCGAAAGGATGATGTTGTCCGTCAATGATTTCCTTTAATACACTGCCCAAAGCCGCCCCGTGTTCGCGGGCGATGGCCGCGACGTCGTCGTATTCGGGCTTGGATCTTTTTACGCCGAATCCGTTTGCAGATTTGACACGTACCTCGCCGTATTTTGTTTGGACTGTTGATTGGTCGCGGTGCAGGATATAGCGGTTGACAATGTATTCGCGGATGCCTAATGTGGATGTATGCTTAAATATCAGCGGGATGATAGTGTCTTTATCATTAATACGGCATAGACAAGTAAACACGATTCCGGCGCGCCCTTTTTTCATGACGGTCGGCGTGGCGTGGACGTCAAGCGCACCGGAGGAAAGCAACGTTTCTTGGGCGAAAGCGATTGCCTCCGGGGTCATGTCGTCGAGAGTGCAAATCAATTCGGCGATTTGGTCGTTCGGTTGGATGATGTTATTTGTACCGCTATCATCATTAATACCATTAATACTATTGACGCTGCCGATATAAACGCGTAAACAGTTCGCTCTATCGAAATCTTTTTTTCCCATTCCGTAACCTATTTTATCAACGGAAATAGTCGGCATATTACAGAATTTATTGACAAAATGTTTGAGCAGCGCCGCTCCCGTGGGCGTACAGAGTTCGCCGCTGTTATCGTTCCCGTAGATAGGAATACCGCGCAGTAAGTAAGCCGCGGCGGGGGAGGGGACAGGCATGACGCCGTGGGCGCAGTGTACGCTGCCGCCGCCGACGTTTATCGGGGAGGCGAGGATTTGGTCGGGAGAGAGTTCGTCGATCAGCATACAGACGCCGACGATGTCGGCCACGGCGTCCATGTCGCCTACCTCGTGGAAGTGTATCTTGTCAACCGGTTTTCCGTGAACGTAGCTCTCGGCGTCGGCTATCAGTTTGTAGACGCATAGAGCGTTTTTCTTAGCGTTATCGGATATGCGGAGGCTGTTTATCAGGCGTTCGATATTGGTGTAGTCGTTGTGGTGATGAGGGGCGTGGTTATTGTGGTGATCGTCGTTATGGTGATGATGGTCATTACTGTGGTGATGATGATCGTTATCGTCGTGATGGTGGTTATCATCGTGGTGATTATCATCACCCTCAACACGCCCATCAACGCTAACGACCACGTGTGTCCCGGCAATCCCGCATTTCACAGCCGATTCAACGCGAACTTCAACTCCCGGTATTCCCGCGTTATTCAATCGTTTCAAAAAATCAATTCTGGCATTATCATCAAACAACTCCAGTAACCCGGCCATCATCATATCCCCGGCCGCTCCCATACCGCACTCGAAGTATAACGTTTTTGTTTCCACGCTACAATTTCCTCTCAAGCCGTCGATGGTTTATCAAACTAGCCAAGTACCCCGCCCCGAACCCGTTGTCGATGTTCACCACGCTAACCCCCGACGCGCAGGAGTTTAGCATTGATAGCAACGCGGAAACCCCGCCGAACGAGGCTCCGTAGCCGACACTCGTCGGGACGCCGATGACCGGGCAGTCGGCCAGCCCGCCGATTACGCTGGTCAGCGCACCTTCCATCCCCGCGATTGATATGATTACCTGTGCGTCCATGATGTCGCCGAGACGCGCCATCAACCTATGCAGTCCTGCCACGCCTACGTCGTACAGTCTGATCACCTCGTTGCCCAGCGCCTCGGCGGTGACCGCCGCCTCCTCGGCCACGGGCATATCGCTCGTCCCGCCGGTGGCGACCACGACCTTGCCGATCCCGTTAGGCGCCGGCATTTCGCCCGCTATCCCTATACGTGCGTCGGGGTAGTAAGTTATTTGGAGGCTCTTGTTGACCGATTCGGCGGATTCCTTGGAAAGCCGCGTGATGATGATCGTCCCCTGCCCGCCGTCGCGCATAGCGGAGGCGATGCCGACGATCTGGTCGGGGGTCTTGCCCGCCCCGTAAATCACCTCCGGAACGCCCCGTCGCAGCCCTCGATGGTGGTCGGGCTTTGCGTACCCCAAGTCCTCAAAGGGCGCGGTACGCAACCGACGCAGGGCGTCCTCCGGGGAGACGGCGCCGTCGCGGATCTGGGTCAATAGGGTCAGAGTTTCTGTTTGATTCATAATATAGCCGGTTATTTGTTTATCCGTATCCAATATCAAATCCCGCTTCTTTAAGATACAATATTTACAGTGGCAAGGACAAGTAAATTATCAAAACATTATAAACATTGATTGAGTATTGACATTTAACGTGCCATTATCCTATTTTTAGAGAGATAGAGAATGCCTTTGAAAAGACAATCTATCGAAAGGGTAAGGTACTGTATGAATATTAACAACGTCAACAACGTCAAAGAATCGACAAAATCAATGAAGACTATCAAATTATCAGTAACGTCGCGATTATCCGCAATAATTGTGATCGCCATACTCTTTCTATCCGTCTGCGTTCCGCAGCAGCCCCCCGTACCGCCGCCCGACGACCTCGCGGCCGTCGATTCGTCGTCGCCGCCCGCCAAGTACGTCTTCCTGTTCATAGGCGACGGCATGGGCCTCTCCCACGTGGCGGCCGCCGAGGTCTTCCTCGCCGCGTCGTCCGACAGAATCGGGAACGCCGAGCTTTCGTTCACGAGGTTCGCGGCGCAGGGCTTAGTGTCTACGTTTTCGGCCAATTCCTACATAACATGCTCCGCGGCGGCGGGTACCGCTCTTTCCGCCGGGTACAAGACGAACAACGGCATGGTCTGCGTAGGCCCGCAGGGGCAGAAGTACAAGAGCATTACCTACACGTTGAAAGACGCCGGATACAAGATCGGTATCGCCACCAACGTATCAATCAACCATGCCACGCCGGCGGTCTTTTACGCTGTGGAGGAGAGCCGCGAAAATTACTACGCCATCGCTCGCCAGCTTGCGCCCTCCGGTTTCGACTTCTTCGCTGGTTCCGGCTTCCTGCAGCCGAGCGGGAAGGACGGCAATGATGAGAGCGTGTTTGCGCAGATAGAGAAATATGGTTACGCTGTCGTACGGACGCCCGGGGAGTTGAAGAAGGCCCCGGCTTCGCAAAAACTTATACTGTTGCAAGAGGAGTCCCGCAGTCAACAGGGGCTTACGTCGGCGGCTGATCGTACCGGCAAAGACGGGTGGACGCTCGTCGATTTCACGAAGACCGGGATAGACCGCCTCGATGGTTCCAGGGGTTTCTTCTTCATGGTGGAAGGTGGGCAGATAGACTGGGCGGCTCACGTCAACGACGCCGGTTGTGTGGTGTACGAGGTGCTTGATTTCGCGGACGCTGTGGAAATCGCGGTGGAGTTTTACAGGAAGCGCCCCGACGAGACGCTGATAGTGGTGACCGCCGACCACGCGACCGGCGGGCTGGCGCTCGGTGTGGGCAGCATCCCCTACGAACTAAAGCCGGAGCTGCTGAACGCGCGGAACGGCGGCGGAAACAAAACGATGACCGAAGCGGAGATCGCCGCGTTGAACGCCGAAGCCGGCTTCGGCTGGACTACAGGCGCGCACACCGGAGAACCCGTCCCCGTCTACGCGCTCGGCGTCGGCAGCGAGCGGTTCATCGGTCGGATGGACAACACGGACATCCCCAAGCGGATCCTTGGGGCGATGGGGGTGCGGGGGCAGTTTTGACCCGAAATCAGACCGCGACCAATTCTTGAGCGGTCACTTCTGGCATAGGTTCGGCTTCCGAAGCCTCTTTCATCTTCATGAGTTCGGCAAGCAGGGTTTCGCCCGCTTCGCCTAGTTCCTCCGCAAATATTACCGCAAACTCAAAATCATGCCTGCTGTCATAGCCCCTCGGCCCCTCGCCCGGACGCCTTGTTCTCCTTACAAAGGCGGCCATGGCTTCAGGAGTGCCCCAAAACTGCAGTTCAGCGTTATTCATGGTTCATGCCTCCCTTGTGTAA
>Ga0268262_10002870_pt1 | contig 19373 bp, 15 predicted proteins | sample TergutNc150P3_FD_190354 | JGI IMG/M metagenome (GOLD analysis project Ga0268262, IMG submission 190354) | Nasutitermes corniger P3 segment gut microbial community from laboratory colony in Florida, USA - Nc150 P3 (SPAdes) (version 2) | ecosystem: Host-associated > Arthropoda: Insects >...
TAAGACCGCAGTTTGTAAAGATTGTGTTCTTCTCAATTGCCCTCATTGCGTTGTAGTTTGATTGATCGCTTGTTCCCGGAGCGACGCCGAAGAAGCCCGCTTCGGGGTTAATGGCGTAAAGTCTTCCGTCCGGGCCGAATTTCATCCACGCGATATCATCGCCGACGGTCTCGACTTTCCAGCCGGGAAGGGTAGGCTGCAACATGGCAAGGTTTGTCTTGCCGCACGCCGAGGGAAAAGCGCCTGTGATATATTTAACCTCGCCTTTGGGGTTGGTTATTTTTAAGATGAGCATGTGTTCGGCTAGCCAGCCTTCGTCGCGGGCAAGAACAGAGGCTATGCGCAGCGCGAGGCACTTTTTGCCGAGCAGGGCGTTTCCGCCGTAACCTGAACCGTAGGACCAGATTTCCCTTGTTTCGGGGAAGTGGCTGATGTATTTGTGTTCAAGCGGGGCGCAGGGCCATTTGCCGTTGTCGCTTTCTCCTTGTGCAAGGGGCTTGCCGATTGAATGGAAACAGGGCACATAAAAGCCGTCGCTTCCCAGCACATCCAGAACCTTTGTTCCTACTCTGGTCATAATGTGCATATTAACGACTACATAGGCGCTGTCTGTAATTTGAACGCCGATTTTGGCAATGTTAGAGCCGACAGGTCCCATGGAGAAGGGGATTACATACATAGTGCGGCCCTTCATACAGCCTTTGTAAAGGCCTGTCATCGTTTTTTTCAGTTCGTCCGGGTTGATCCAGTGATTGGTAGGACCTGCGTCGCTTTCGTTTTTACTGGCAATAAATGTGCGGTTTTCCACCCGCGCCACGTCTGAGGGGTCGGAACGGAACAGGTAACTGTTCGGCCGTTTTTTGAGCGGCGTTCCAAGGCCGGAATCCACAAGGATTTTAATCATTTTGTCGTACTCGGCCTGTGAGCCGTCGCAAACTTCCACCGCATCGGGGGTCATAAGAGCCTGTGCGTCTTCGACCCATTTTTTGAGTCCCGAATGTTTTATTTCGCTTAATTTCATAAAAATCTCCTGATTATCAATCTATAGTTCTTATTTATATACTATTTAACGCGTTTATTCAAGGGGAAAAACATAATTTATGGGGTAGAATACGTCGTTTTAATGGCTTATACTATCATTATGGATGATCGTAAAAAACGTATAAGTGAGCTTGAAAGAGAAAAACAGGAGGCCCGCGCCTCCCTTGATACCCTTTTGGAAAATTTCGGCGAAAGCCTGTATTCCCGCACAAAGGATATGCAGGTTAATTTTGATGATATAGGGCATTATAAGGAATATCTTAACAATATTGCCGCTACAAATACCGCAATCGGGAAAGTAGAGGAAAAAAACCGGCGGTATAGAGAACTTGAGGATACAATTGATTTCAAGGAACGTGAAGAAAAAGAACGATTAAGGGAAGTGGCGCTTATTTACAGGAAGCTCGGCAAAGCCCTGCTGGAGAACAGCGCTTATAATGATTTTACCTTTACTTTCAGGGAACAGGCGGACGCCCTTTCCTCAAAACTTGAGTCTCTGGAAAACCGTATCATGGAACTTGAGGCTAAAGAAGGCGGCAATGTCTTTACCTGGATTGGAAAAAGCGCGCAAGGGCTGGTTCTTAAATCATTTCTTTCCAAAGCTCAGGAAAGCCAGGAACAGCTATATCATAATGTAGGCGAGCGCTACAGCAACCGCGAGAAGGAACCTTCCGGCAGAGAAGAAGGCGCCACCGTAGGTGATATCGCTTCCCTAAAGAGTGAGATTGATAAAACGCTGGAAGTATCCCGCGCCGCCATGAGCGAGCTTTCATCGTTAAAAGATGAAAGGCGCATGATTTCCGCCGGTTTCGGACTGGACGGCAATCCTCAAAAGCAGATTCAAAATCTGAAAAACCGCATAAACGAAATAAGGGATAATCTTCGTAACCTGTACAGAACTTTCGGCGCGCAGGCCGCCGGGATTATGGACGCTGAAATTCTGCCGGAGAGAAAATATTTTATTGATACAATCGTTACCGCCGAAGATGGGGAAATCATCGGCAGGGCGGTAAAGATGAATCAGACAGTAATTGAATATGAGACGAACATAGGCAAACTTACCGCGTCCCTTGCCATAGACGAAGAAAACGCGAAGATAGAAAAATTCAAAAGGTCAATTGAGGATAAAAACAACCGTATTGACGAATTAAAAAAAGCGATAGATGATCTTGAGGAGAACGTCCGCGATTCGCAGGCGTATATTCAGGAATTGAGAAAACAATTATAGGTAAAATTATGCCGGTAAAAAAAACAAAAGCAAAAGCAAAACCCGCGGTAAAATCGAAAACCGCGGTAAAAACTTCGGCAAAGGCAAAACCTGCCGCAAAGTCTGCCGCCAAACCTGCCGCAAGACCCGCGTCATCTAAGGTTCCCGTTTACGATGAATCAAAAATAAAGACGCTGTCCTCGCTTGAACACATCAGGCTGCGGACGGGAATGTATATAGGGCGGCTTGGAGACGGCTCCAATCCCGACGACGGCATTTACGTTTTATTAAAAGAAGTAATTGACAACGGCGTCGATGAGTTCATCATGGGCAACGGAAAAAACATAGAGGTTTCGATAAAGGACATCGCGAAAGCCGGAGGGGCGACCGTAAAAGTGCGCGACTTTGGGCGCGGAATCCCGCTTGGAAAGTTGGTTGAGTGTGTTTCCGTAATTAATACAGGCGCGAAATACAACGACGACGTGTTTCAGTTTTCGGTAGGGTTAAACGGAGTGGGAACAAAGGCAGTTAACGCGCTTTCCGTTCACTTCAGGGTAGTCGCCATTCGCAACGGTGAATTCGCGGAGGCGGTTTTTCAAAGAGGAAAATTGTTAAACAACCGCAAAGGCAAATTAAAAGAAAAGCTCAAAGACGGGACAATGGTTGAATTTACTCCCGACCCGGAAATTTTCAAGGATTATTTATTTAACGCTGAGTTTATTGAAAAGCGCATGCAAAATTACGCCTACCTTAACGCAGGTCTTACTTTGGCGTTTAACGGCAAGCGTTTTGTTTCGACCCGAGGGTTATTCGATTTGTTAAAAGAAGAAACGGGCGACGACTGTCTGTACCCTGTCGGCTACTACCGCGGCGAACATTCCGCCGGCGGCCAGCTGGAAATCGCGTTTACGCATACCAACAATTACGGCGAGGAATATTTTTCCTTTGTAAACGGCCAGTTCACATCCGACGGCGGCACGCACCTGTCCGCTTTTAAGGAAGGGTTCTTAAAAGGAATTCAAACCTATTACAAAAAAGACTACAAAAGCGAGGATGTGCGCGAAGGCACAACCGCCGCGATTGCGATAAAACTCAAAAATCCCGTCTTTGAAAGCCAGACAAAAAACAAGCTGGGCAACTCGGACATACGCGCGTGGGTAGTGCAGGAAGTTCGCAACGCCGTAGAAGACTGGCTGCATAAAAACCCGGAAGCAAGCAAAAAACTGGAACAGAAAATAAACGCCAACGAAAGCCTGCGCACGGAGTTAAACGCCGTCAAAAAAGAAGCGCGGGAAGCGGCGAAAAAAATCGCCCTTAAAATCCCCAAGCTTAAAGACTGCAAGTACCATTTGGAAGACGGCAAGGATGGGGAAGATTCCACCATTTTTATCACAGAAGGCGATTCCGCCTCCGGCTCGATAGTTTCCAGCCGCGACGTAATGACTCAGGCTATTTTCTCCCTCCGGGGCAAAGTAGAAAACGTCTACGGCAAAAAACGCGCTGCAATTTACAAAAACGAAGAACTTTTTAACATGATGATGGCCCTCGGCATAGACAACGACATAGAGGGCCTTCGTTACGCGAAAATAGTAATCGCCACCGACGCCGACTTTGACGGTTTCCACATACGCAACCTGCTCTTAACCTTCTTCCTCTCATATTTTGAGGAACTTGTAACCGCCAGCCATGTTTTCATTCTTGAAACGCCTCTGTTCCGCGTCCGCACAAAAAAAGAAACCCGCTATTGTTACTCTGAAAAAGAGCGCGACGAAGCCGCCGTCGCCTTAGGCGCGCAATGCGAAATAACCCGCTTCAAAGGACTGGGAGAGATCAGCCCCAAAGAGTTCGGGCAGTTTATCGGAGAGGATATGCGCATAGTGCCGGTGTCGGTTAACACTTTGAAGCAGGTTCCGCAGGTGCTGGATTTTTACATGGGGAAAAATACGCCGGAGAGACGGGAGTATATTATGAAAAACTTGATTGAAGATGCGGGGTAATGCCCGATGTATGCCTAAAGATTTATAATAGCGAAAAATAATATCTATACTAAGTAAAAGCCGGATACCGCAAAGCCCTTCCGGGGGCTAGATAGCTGTTTGAAATTTGTCTACGCATGCTTTGGCATGGCTTGGTAGGTGATCCAAACACTATGCGCCCCCGGCAGGTCTTCGCGGTACTCCGGCTATTACCTAGTGAGGGATTTTTTTCGGTATCTTGGGATTAGGCATACATCTATGAACGCTGGGGGGCATGGTAGCTCGTGGGAGCAATTCGCTCTTTGTAACACAGCGTACCTGATAGCAGAATTTTTTGAGATCACAAATTGTGATCTCAAAGAGCAATGGATTCTACAGTGGACATTTGACGAGGTGGTCACAAATTGTGACTAGCTTCAAAAACTAAAATACAGACATAAATGATTATCTCATTATTACCTACCTCTTTGCCGTTTAGCTAAATCAAGACTATTTTTCGCATCGACATTATTTGGATTAAGTTTGATTGCATTATTAAAATCAGCTATTGCTCTGTCATAATCATTTTTATTCATATAACAAAGACCTCGATTATAATATGCACCATCATCTTTAGGATTAAGTCTGATAGCCTGATTGTAGTCAGCTATAGCTCGATCATAATCCTTTTTATTAAAATAACTATTTCCACGACTAATATATGCCCAATCATTATTAGGATTAAGTCTGATAGCATTATTAAAATCAGCTATTGCACTATCATAATCATTTTTATTCATATAACAAAAACCACGATCATTATATGCATCATCATAATTAGGATTAAGTCTGATAGCATTATTAAAATCAATTATTGCTTTGTCATAATCGTTTTTATTTTCATAACAAAGACCTCGATTATAATATGCCTCATCAAAATTAGAATAAAGTCTGATAGCATTATTAAAATCAGCTATTGCTCTGTCATAATCATTTTTTTGTATATAACAAAATCCACGAGCATTATATGAAAAATAATTATTTGGTTCAAGTCTGATAGCATTATTAAAATCAGCTATTGCTCTATCATAATCATTTTTAATTTTATTCATATAACAAGAACCTCGATAATGATATACAATAAAATTATTAGGATTAAGTCTGATAGCATTATTAAAATCAACTATTGCACTATCATAATCATTTTTATACATATAACAAAGACCTCGACCAAAATATGCATCATCATAATTAGGATTAAGTCTGATAGCATTATTAAAATCAATTATTGCTTTGTCATAATCGTTTTTATTTTCATAACAAAGACCTCGATTATAATACGCCTCATCAAAATTAGGATTAAGTTTGATAGCATTATTAAAATCAGAAATTGCTCTGTTATCATCATTTTTATACATATAACAAAGGCCTCGACCAAAATATGCCCAATCATTATTAGGATTAAGTCTGATAGCTTGATTGTAGTCAGCTATTGCTTTGTCATAATCAATTTTATACATATAACAAAGACCTCGATTAAAATATGCCCTATCATAATTAGGATTAAGTCTGATAGCATTATTAAAATCAATTATTGCTTTGTCATAATCTTTTTTTCTTGCATAACTATTTCCACGATTGGTATAACTCAATATATCATTAGGATCAAGCTTGATAGAATGGGTATATTCTTCAATGGCTCTATCATCATTTCCTTGTCTGGAATACACAGTACCACGATTATAATATGCAGATGCATAATTTGGGTTAACATCAATAGCCCTATTGTAATCCGCTAATGCTCTGGTATCATCACCTTGAAAACCATATACATTGCCACGTTCTCTATAAGTAGCCGGATCATTTGGATTAAGCCTTAAGGATTGATTAAAATCCGCTAATGCTTTTTCATAGTTTCCTGAGTAACTGTATGCTACTCCACGGTCACGGTAAGCAGGCGCAAATGTCGGGTCAAGTTTAATTGCTTGAGTATAATCCGCTATTGCCATGTTATAACCTTTTCTTTGCTCTTCTGTGATAAATTTTGCATCTTCGGCAATAGCTATAAAATCGCTAAAATCTTTTTCTATTTCCAACATACGAGATACACTGGCAGAGTAAGCTCTTGCACGGAATGTCCATGCTGCCATAATATTACCATTAAGTTTAATTGCGTCTGTAAAATCTGCTATTGCAAGTTCCCAATCACCACGAACAGCAAAAAGAATACCACGATCAATAAACGCACCTGCAGTACCCGGAGGAGATGCAGGACGGCTATATAATGTAGGGGTTGTATTTATATTATTTTTAAGGTCTGTAATCATTTTTTTTAGATTTTGATTATTTTTTACATCATGTCTGGTTGAGCTAACTTGCACAGCATTTTCTACGTTAATACTTGAAACCCGATAACGGTAATTATTTCCTACTTTCAAGAACTGTCCTGTAATCACATATTGAGCACCTAAAAATTTACCTATCGAAGCGGCTGTTTCATCGCTTACATCACCAGACATTTGAAAACCTAATTCTTTATATACAACAGCCAAGTTTCTACGGTCGGTTACCTCAAGACTTCCATTAGTTAAAGAACCTTCAAGTTCATCTATTATATAATAAGATATATTCTGATGTTCTGCATCAAATGCGGCAATTGCCACACGTGTTCCAGCAGGTAATTTTTGAGTAATTTCTCTTGAAGATTGTTCAATGGCCTCTTTTAGTGAAAGCTCCTTTTCGTTACCTTTTCCAGTACCGACACAGGACATTAAGAATATTAGAATTATTAAATTCAATAATTTTATATTCTTTTTCATATTATTACTCCTTTTTTGCTCTACAAAGAATGGTTTATTTTATCATAAAATAATATAAAATACAAACTATAAAATTATTACAATTTAAGAATATTTTAGAGACAAATGTGGCCTAGCTGCTGTCAGGCGGCGTACTTTTACCGACCTGTTGTGCCGTGCCAACAACAACTCATTTTTAGTTCCGGCATGAATATATATTTTTTCAGGATATTTATTAAAAGACGTATTAAAAATTATGAATTTGCAACTGTTTTCTTGCTTCAAGATATGCATCATTTACTGAAAGATTACTAAAATTAAAAAAATTTATTCTTTCTTTCGTTGCCGAGTTAATTTCTTTATTTTCTGATATTTCTATAAGAGTATAGATTTTTAATCTTATTTTATAATACTCATTTAATGAGTGTAAATTTTTCATTAAACTTCTTATATGCTCTCCTCTTCTTGAATTTGCTTTCTCAGGCCAATTATTCTCATTACATAATCTGTTCCATTCAATCTCTCTATTAATCTTTTTATTAATCTTTCTATTAATCATTTGTTTTCTCCTTACTTATATTTAATATAATTCTTTCAAAAATGGTCTGAAAGCGCAAGGTGCCTGACACCTAATTCTAAAAATCGCGGAAATTAAAGATAAATCCATTAATGCTCAATACTACTATATATCTGTATAGTAACATTACAAAAAATCTCATATTTTCTTCATTTTTTTGCTTTTAAAGTAATGCAAAAACGCATGTCCGCACATATATACAGTATCAACATTATGTTTATTTATTTTTTTTCATGTGGTGATAAAAACCATGTGCGTTATATAGAAAAGAATAAAGGAGGATATTATGAAAGGTGAAATAACTAAAATCCAAAAACGGATATTTATTATTCGTGAAAAAAGAGTAATGCTGGACAGTGATTTAGCGTTTCTTTATGAAGTTGAACCTAAACGACTAAATGAAGCTGTAAAAAGAAACATAAAGCGGTTTCCGGACGATTTTATGTTCCAATTAATAAAAGATGAGTTTGACGAGGTGGTCGCAAATTGCGACCACCTAAAAAAACTTAAATACAGATCTACAATGCCTTATGTCTTCACAGAACAAGGCGTAGCAATGCTGGCAGCAGTATTGAAAAGCCAAAAAGCGATAGATGTTAATATTCAAATAATGAGGGCATTTGTCCAATTAAGGCATTATATTATTACAAAAGCAGATACAAATGATCAAATTGAGGAACTGCGTAAATTATTATTGCTTTACATGAAAAATAACGATGATCGTGTGAATGAAATAATAGCCGTTTTGAATAAACTAATTGCAGAACCGCCAAAAACCAGAAGGATAGGGTTTAATGTTGATAATTCTTAAAATAAAAGACAAGAAAGGAGGATATTATGAAAGATGAACTTTCGCAAATAAAAAACATAATTTATGAAATTCGCGGACATAAAGTTATGTTTGACAAAGATCTTGCGGCTTTGTATCAAGTGGAAACAAAGTATCTTAACAGAACAGTAAAAAGACATTTGAAGCGTTTTCCGCAAGATTTTATGTTTCAGCTTACTGATAAAGAATGGGAAATTCTGCGGTGCCAAATTGGCACCGCAAAAAAGGTGGAAAAAATGAGATTTAATCCTTATGTGTTTACCGAACAAGGTATAGCAATGCTTTCGGGGCTTCTAAACAGTGATATTGCCATTAATGTAAATATTCAAATTATGAGGGCATTTGTCCAATTAAGGCATTATGTGCTTACTAAAGCAGATACAAATGAACAAATTGATGAACTTCGCAAATTATTATTGCTTTACATGAAAAATAACGATAATCGTGTGAATGATATAATCGCCGTTCTGAATAAACTAATTGCAGAACCGCCAAAACAAAGCAGAAGGATAGGGTTTAATGTTGATAATTCTTAAATCATCAGGTATATATCTACAGGCGCAGGGGAGGCGCATACGGGCATGGTAGCTCGTGGGAGCAATTCGCTCTATATTACACATTCAAGCAAGGTGTAACACTTAAATTACGCTGTAATATATTATTTATTTTTAGTTTTTGTTTTTGGACCATAATGCTTTTGTATATTTTTAACCGTTTGCGTTACCGCTTGAATAATCTCGCCGCTCCATTTGTTTAGGACAAGAGTTAATTGAGGGGAAAGAATTTCTTCAGGTTTAAACAATTCGTGAGGTTCAATTTCTAACACCTCGGCAAATTTTACTAAAGTGGCCGGAGATATCCATTTTCTGCTGTTTTCAACATCGCTTAAAAAAGGAATCGAAATTCCCAATTTTTCCGCTAATTCTGCTTGAGACAAATTACGGTAATTGCGGTATCGTTTTATATTTGCGCTTAAGATAGCCCTTAATTCTTGTTCTGTCATCCTTTATTTTCCTTAATTTTGCCAAATTTGCTGAGATTGGTTAACTTTTTATTATCCTATTAGCTTGACATTTCATAAAATAGCCATTAGAATTATTAATAATATGCTAAAAGAAAGGTATCTGGACACGCCGAATGTCAGTTACTCTTTTTTAATCAAAGCAAAACGCACGGAGTTTCCCTGTTTTTATTATTTGGTTAAGGAGTTCTTAAAAACTCAAAGGAGAAAAAAATGGTAATGAAAACTTGCATATGGTGTGGTAGAAATTATGAATTACGCGGAGGAAGCGTTGCTGCTGGACATACGAGAACGGATCTTTATTGTTCAGCTAAATGTCAGCTGGCAGCACAAGAAGGGAAGAAAGCAGCGAAAGCAGCCCAGAGTGCGGAGACTGCTAAACACATGGAGGGTATGCTTAAACTGATTGGAATAATATTTATAGCGCTGGTGGGACTGTTTACAATACTTTGTTATAAATTTCCAAAATTTTTAAAGGAAAAAAATAAAAAGCTTTTGTATGCCTATATTATTGCTTGGGTTGTTCTTATTGCCGGTGTAGTAGTTTATTTTTCATTTTTTTCTTCGGAAGCAGTTTCCGGTATAAAAATTAAAGTAGTGTCAGTTTCTTGCCAAACAGAAGAAGAATTTGTTACACTTGTTAAAGAAGCTCTTTCTAAAGTATCAGTGACTACTATACAAGGTGATGATTTTGCAAAATACTCCCGGCAAGCTCGTGATGCGGTTAAAGAGAGGAACAAGTATGATACATTTAAGGATTCTGTATATTTTGTGAAACTTCCGGACAAAGTAAATGTTTATATTTGGTTCGAAACTAAAGATAAACCAATGGCTTATGTCTATAGGATAAATAAAAAATGAAGGATTAATAAATGACCGTGAAAGAAAGGAGTTTTTAATGGGAGATATACCTGAAAATAACGTCTGTCAATTGTTGACAAACGTCGAGAAGGTCAGAAAAAGCTTTGAGGCGAAGTGGCGTGAGACCGGAGAGAAGTACAACCTTTTCAATGTCGCCGGAATCGCGCACAAAGAGGTCATCATGTGCCGCGTTATCGCTGACTTGCTTGACCCGCATGGCAAACACTGTCAGGGAAGCCGCTATCTCCGTTTGTTTTGGGAGACCATATCACCAAAATTACAGAAGCGTCTTGACCTTAAAATCGAAAACACGAAGGTAACGGCAGAATATGTAATTGATGAAAACCGCCGCATTGACATCACCCTTGAAGATGGCAGGATTTTTATTCCCATCGAAGTTAAAATTTGGGCGGGAGACCAGCCAAAACAAGTAGCGGATTACTTCGCTTTTGCCAAAACAAAAAACCATAACAGCCATGTCCCTGTGCTTTACCTCACCGTTGACGGTCATGAGCCATCGGATTATTCAAAAGCCGGTGTCGGCAAGGACGACTATGCGCTGCTCTCGTTCAAGGACGACATTCTCGCCTGGCTTGAAGCGTGTGTGCGGGGTAATACACCGGAAACAACAGTTCCCGTACGGGAGAATTTACGGCAGCTTATCGCGGCGATAAAATCGCTATGCGGAAAATCGGAGGATGCGGAAATGGAAGACGCAATTTTCAAACTAATCATCAAAGACGATGACACGGTTCGGGCGGCGCTGGCAATATGCGGCGCCGCGGATTTTGACAACAGGGCTTATGAAACCTTCAAAGGCCCCGTGCTGGAACTGGTGAAGAAAGCGTTCCCGGATGCCGTGTTTACCTATGAAGATGACTGGTTTATGATTCAGGTCCACATCATGGGCGGGAATTACATTCTGGACGTGAACTACGACTGGACATCTTTCAGCATTGAATGCTGCGTCGATGAAAAAGAACGCAATCGCCAGATTGAGGATCGCATGGCCCGGAAAATGGCTGAACTCACCAACCGCAAAAGCGAATCAAAAGACGGTATCTTTGATCTTTATGGGACATACCGGTATCCGGATTTTGAATCTGTAGATAAAGACCTGTATTTATACAAACTTTGCAAACTTTATACCGAACACCCGCAGGAAGCGGCAAAAAAAATTATCGATATCGCCCATGCTCTGGAAAGCGTATAGCGTATTTGGCTGCGCAGCGTACCAGACACCAAAATTTAGTAAGTCGTAGAAGTTGAAGATTAATCTATTAATACTCAATACTACTATACATTTGCATAGTAGTATTACAAAAAATCTCATATTTTCTTCATTTTTTTGCTTTTAAAGTAAAGCAAAAACGCATGTCCGCACATATATACAGTATCAACGTTATTTTTATTTATTTTTTTTCATGTGGTGATAAAAACCATGTGCGTTATATAGAAAAGAATAAAGGAGGATATTATGAAAAATGAACTTTCGCAAATAAAAAACATGATTTTTGAAATTCGCGGTCAAAAAGTCATGCTTGACAACGATATTGCGGTTTTGTATGGAGTTGAACTACGAGCCTTAAATCAAGCTGTAAAACGTAATATTGGCCGTTTCCCTCTTGATTTTATGTTCCAATTAACAAATGATGAATGGGAATTTTTGAGATCACAATTTGTGATCTCAAAGAGCAATAGAGGTGGCAGGCGTTATACCCCTTATGTTTTTACAGAACATGGCGTCTCAATGCTGTCTAGCGTAATAAATACAAAACGAGCAATTAATGTAAATATTAATATTATGCGTACTTTTGTCCAATTAAGAAATTATATTATTACAAAAGCAAATACAAATGAACAAATTGATGAACTTCGCAAATTATTATTGCTTTACATGAAAAATAACGATAATCGAGTGAATGAAATAATCGCCGTTCTGAATAAACTAATTGCAGAACCGCCGAAACAAACCAGAAGGATAGGATTTAATGTTGATAATTCTTAAATCATCAGGCATACATCGCATATAAACTTGACATTTGCTATATATTTACATATCTTAATAATACTGAACGCATAAGAGGTGTTACAATACCAATAATGACCAATAAAGAAAAAGAACTGGTAAAAAATTATCCTGAAGCCAATGCTTTTGCCGGAGCGGCGGAAAGCGTCTGGAATGGCAGTACCTCACCTGTAAAAATAGAAATGGTAGTTAAAGGCAGATTGTTTACTGAATTAAAAAAGTTGTTGAATAAAGATATTCAAACCGTATTTTTAACAGATAGCGACATACGGCATATAAAGAAAAAACATGGAAATAATGAAGCGGAAAGAGGTCAGATAAATATTACTCCTGAAGATTTTGCACTTATTCCGCTTGTCTTAAATGAATTTGACAAAATAGAACATGATTTTACTGACAAAATGGGCTATAAAAAATTACTCTTTAAAAAGAATTGTGAAGGATTAGTTTATATTGCGGCTGTAGAACGAGGGGAATACAAAATGGAAGTACGAACATTCTGGAAAATGCGCGTCTCAGGTGCCTCGTGCTGACTGTTTCCAGTCCCCTTGAGCTTACGTCCGAAACGACCCTGAGCGGCTATTTTAAGTATTATACAACAAGCCTGAAATGTCAAGCCTTATATTGAGGTATATTTCCTACTTGCTGCCAATGCTCAAGTGCGTTCATAGATGTATGCCCATATAAATACTTGAGGGGTTTTGGGAAGCCGCAGGCTTCCTTTGAAAAAAACGTCGCCTCCGCGCGGCGTTTTTTTCAGCCGAGCAGGACCCCAAGTAAGTTCTTTAGGCATACATCGTGCTATCACATTTAGATTTGGAATTTAACTGCTAAAACTCCCATAACTCTGCCTGTTACTAAACATAAGCACAATAGTATTCCCATTCCCCCGTAGCGGCACAAATAAAACATAAGTTCCGCCGTAAGACACAAAATATTTTTCATTATAATTTTCCTTGAAAACCTTATCCAAATATTCACGCTCTTTTAACGCCGATCTGCTTATATAATCTATTTTGTTTAATACGATTTTTTCATCCGTATTGACCGTGCGGTCGGAAAAAGCTAAATACATATTATTTCCGTTGATAACATCCTGCAAAATTAAATAAACATCGTTAAAATCCCGATCTATTTTTTCTATTATTTCTAATGAATTCGCGGTTTGGTTTATCCATTCTTTTGTAAAAGAATAATTAGAGAATTCTTTAATTTCTGAAGAGTATGTTTTTATCATTTCATCCGCCGATTTTTTCAGATTGTTTTCAATTTTTTTTTCAGAAATAAAATTTCCAAGAAACAATAAGCAAATAATTACAGGAAAAGACGCCAGAAAAATAATAATTTGTTTTTTGCTTTTTTTGGGCGGCTGCTCTTCTTCCTTATCCCTTTCCGCGATTCTTGACAGGTTAAACATTACATTTATTATTAACGCGCCGAACATTAGCGCTAAAATTCCCATAATGCTGAAATAGAATGATGTTGTCGTATGCTCTTTGAAGACCCTTAAGTCAAAAACCTCCATTGTTATGAATATAATGATCCAATAAATAAGCGCCAGAACCGAAATAAAGCCTATCATATTGCTGAGTTTTACCATTTTTTTAGAATTCATAAATTCCTCCAAAATTTAAGGATATGATGTTTTATCAGACAATTTACAAATTGTCAATATTATGATATAAAGTATACCCATGGCATTCATTAAACCTATTTTTGACCGCAATTTTCTTGAGTACGCCTCCTACGTAATTAAAGACAGGGCTATCCCCGATCTTGAGGACGGCCTTAAACCCGTACAGCGGCGCATCATGCACACCCTCTTTGAAAAAGACGACGGCAAGTTTCATAAAGTCGCCAATGTAGTGGGGGAGTGCATGAAGTTCCACCCCCACGGCGAGGCTTCAATTTATCCCGCGCTTGTTGTGCTTGCCAACAAAGAGCTTTTTATCGAAAGGCAGGGAAACTTCGGCAACCTTTACACCGGCGACGAAGCCTCAGCGCCGCGCTATATCGAATGCCGTGTAACGCCTCTCGCCAAAGATGTTTTTTACAACCCCAAGCTTACCCAGTGGGCGGAATCCTATGACGGCAGAAATCGCGAGCCCGTTCTTTTTCCGGCGAAAATTCCCGTGGTGCTTATTATGGGAGTGGAAGGGATTGCCGTCGGCATGTCCACGAAAATTCTGCCGCACAACGCCGTCGAGGTGCTGGAAGCGGAGATTGCCTGCCTTACCGGAAAGAAGTTTGACCTTTACCCCGACTTTCCGACAGGCGGCTATGTAGACATTTCCGAATACCACGGCGGAAACGGCAAGGTTCTGGTACGCGCTAAATTGGACACTTCCGATCCAAAGCGCATCCTTATTACGGAGCTTCCGTTCGGCTCAACCACCGAAAGCATCATTAACAGCATAGACAGCGCGGCAAGAGCGGGCAGAATTAAAATTCAGAGCATTAACGATTTTACCACCGACAAGGTTGAAATTGAAATTAAACTTGCCCGCGGCGTTTACGCTCAGGAAACAATTGACGCGCTTTTCGCGTTTACCGAGTGCGAGCAGTCAATCTCCGTAAACCTGCTTGTAATTAAAGACGGCCTGCCTTCCGTGATGACCGTAAACGAAGTAATCAAACATCACGCGAAACAGCTTGTAAAAGTTCTTACAAAAGAACTAGAGCTTGAAAAAAAGGAATTACTTGACAAACTGCACCTTCGCACGCTGGAAAGAATTTTTATCGAAGAGCGCATTTACAAGGGCATAGAAAAAATGAAGACCGCAAAAGGCGTGCAGGACGCCGTTGTTGCGGGTTTTAAGCCTTTCCTGAAAGATGTGGGGCCGCGCGGCGTTTCGGACGACGATGTTGAACACCTTTTGCGGATTCCTATCCGCAGAATTTCGTTATACGACATCAACAAGGCAAAAGACGAAATGGAGCAGATACAGGCGCGTATTAAAGAAATAAACAGCCACCTTAAAAATATAGTCGCCTATTCTGTCGCGTGGCTTAAAGGCATTATCGCCAAGATAAAAGCCAACGAGGAAATCGGCGGCGGAAAGAGAAAAACAATCGTGGGCGCTTTCGACAAGGTAATCGCCAAAGAAGTTGTCAAGCGGGATGTTGAGTTAAAATATGACAGCAAGACAGGCTATCTGGGAACAAATGTGTCCGGCGCGAAGATAGCCGAAGTTTCGCCCTTTGACAGAATTCTTGTTATCCGCAAGAACGGAATGTACACAATTATGGATTTAAGCGAAAAAACATTTGTGGGAGCGGACGCGTGGTGGATAGGGGTCGCGGACAAGGAAGCGCTTTCCAAAACCATTTTTACAATTATTTACAAGGAAAAAGAAACGGGTTTCGCGTGCATAAAACGCTGCGTAATTGAGGGCTGGATAATGAACAAGGACTACTTCCTTGTTCCCGACGGAGCGCAGGTTTTCCATGTGGACACAAGGCAAAAATTTGTTTTTAGCGTGAAATATGTTCCAAAGCCGCGGCTTAAAGTTCTTTCCGAGGATTTTAAGGCGCATGACTACAATGTGCGCGGCGTTAAAGCCGGCGGAATCAGGCTTTCCGCGAAAGAAGCGGCGAAAGTAGAATGCAAGGAGAAATAATATGGCGGAAAATGAAGTTGTTTTCGATTCATCTTCGGGAATCCCTATAGAAGAACAAAAGGAAATTCTTACAAAAATAAACGGAATAGCGGAAAAAAGACGCAGACATTTATCGCAGTCGGCGGACGAAGGCGCGGATTTAAAGGCGAAAAACAACAGTGTGCTTTTTCCTGTATTGGTTAACGCGGCCGCTTTGTTAATTTTGTGCGCCGGCGCGTGGTTTATCTTTTACTTTAACGGGAAAAAAGACGTGCAGGTAAGACAGGGAACCGGCGTTTATGATTTAACAGAAAAAGCGTTAATCGAGGAAATCCGCAAGGATTCGGAAATGACCGAACTGGAGCAGTTGTCAAAAGATCAGGATAAAACCGCCGCTATTGAAGCGCAGTTGGCGGGCGGCCTTACAACAATCAGCGAGCTTATAAAAGACGGCAAATATGATCAGGCGGCGAAGAGCATAGAAAATTTCCGTTATATTAACAACGCGGGCGTTTTTCCCTCTTCGCGTTCCGCTCAAGCAAAGAGGGAATTTTACAACAAGGCGATTGATTCCATGGAGACGATGATGTCCCATCTTCGCGCGACAGGCGGAACGGATAGTCTGGAATTAGCGTCAAAAAATGAAAAACTGGAAAAAGAAATCAGCGATATGAAAAAAACTATTGATTCATTCAGTTCCGGCAGTTCCGGGCAGGCGCGTCTTCTTAAGGAAAAAGACGACTCAATTTCCAAACTGCAAAAAGAGTCCGCGGATAAAGACAAGTCTATAGCTGACAAAGATAAGACAATCGCGTCCCTTGAAACCGATAAAAACAACCTTACTCAAACAGTTTCTGATCTTAAAACTGTAGCCGACGAAAAGGAACAGAAAATAGCGGAACTTCAAAGTATGGTTGACAATGCCCTTAAGTTTCTAAAACCTTAGCGTAAAACAAAAGACGGTCCAGTTAATTTTTCAACAGCGCCGAGTATTCTGTCTCGTAGCGTTTCAAGCGCGGGTTGTCGGGAGAAATAGCCAGGGCCTGCCTTAAATAGTGAACCGCGCGGCGTTCTTCGCGGCGGCGGTGGTAGATTTCAAACATGGCGATTAACGCGTCAAGATTGCGCGGGTCTTCGAAAAGGCTGGAGCGCAGATCGCCGAGCGCCGCCTCTTCATTGGTTTGAATGCGGCTGCGCAGAAAAAAATACCGGCCTTTGTCCGTCCCGGCGCTTGCCGCCGCGATGCGGCTTTCCAATAATCTGGACGCTTCTTCTTTTCTGCCGTTATCAATTAACGCCGAAATATAGACGGCGGCATATTCATTTTTAGAGGTATCCCTTTCATACAGTTCCCGAGCGAAAGCGAGAGCTCTTGCGTTGTTATTCAAACCGCGCTCCGTATTGTACGCGTCCTGAAGATCCTGATCTGTGCGGCGGACCGGAAGTATCCTGTTCAAATAACCCTGCGCCTCTTTCCAGTTTTCACGCCGCACGGCGTCGCGAAGGCTTAAACTTAGCACCGTAATTGAAGAGCCGGACATTTGCCGCAGGCGGTCAAGGAGCGCCCTTCCTTCCTCCTGATCGGAGGCGCGCTGGGAATCCATGAGCAGACTCGCGGCGTAAATTACCGCTTCTTCGTCATCGGGATTGTTACGAATGATCGAACGCAGATAATTCAGCGCGGAATCGCGGTTGCGGTTTCCTTCCGCCTGTAATCTTGCGCGCAGGAAAAGATACTGCCTGTTGTTTGAGTTGATCGAGGCATATGTGTCAAGCGGCGCGTTTGCCTGCGAAAAATTATTCTGCTCTATCAGGATATGGGCTTTCATCAGCAATAAATCGCCGTTACGCGGATCATTCTGTAAAATATCATCTATAACCGGAAGGGCGCGCGACCAGTCCTTGCTGTCATAATAGATAACGGCAAGCTGGCGTTTTACGTTCAGACTGTCCGGATATCTGATTATCAAGTCCGATAAAAGGGCGGCGGCGTCCGCTTTTTTCCCGTTAAGCGCCATAATGCGCGCGGAACCTATCAGGGCGGGATAGAATTCATTGCTGATTGAATACGCTTTTTTATAAGACGTATCGGCGTCCTGATATTGGTTCATGCGTTCATAGATATATCCCGAAAAATAGGGAGGCAGTACGGAATTCGGCTTTAACTCCCCGGCTTTTGACAGGTTTTTTAAAGCCGCGGCGAGAAGTTCGCGGCTTGTATCATTGTTAATCGCGAAGAACGGAAGCACATATTCAAAAAAATCGGTTGAGTTTTCCCCTGGATGAACGTACTCGCCTTTTTCCGCTTCCCTGATAATGCGGTTGTAATTGGAAGTTTGCGGAAGATCAAGATTGGCAAGCGCTAATTTTGAATCGGGATAAACCCGCCTGACTATTAAAGTGATAAGCCCGTTCATTGTGCGGCCGAACTCAACATTGCCAAGGTCCCTGTTTCGTATATATTCCTGCGCCTGCGTCATGGAAGATAACAGGCCTGTTTCCACCAAGCCGCGTATTTCTTCCGCAAGACCTCCGGCGGGAGCCCGCCCTTCGCTGCCTTTGGGCTGTTCTGAGGATTTTGGTTTATCATCGGACGTTGATTTACATGAAAAAAAAATCAACGCAAATAGTAATAAAACTATTTTCAATTGCCGGATTTTCAAGATCACCTTTATTTATCGGAATTATCATCCCATTTTCCGTCCCGCGGCATTAAAAAACTACAATTTCAAAAAGAATGATATACAAAAGTATACTATAATGATATATTCTAGACAATGAGAAACAAGACAATCTATCTGCTATTTATGGTATTTTTTCTGTTATTTTCCTGCGAAATAACGCCTAAAACTATTTTGGCCTCCCTTTTCGGGAAAAGCGGCGCTTCCTTAGGAAGCAATGTATCCGGCATTGATTCGTATTACATTACCGGCACAAGGGTAAACAGGGAGCATTTAAAGGAACTCATTAATCTCTTAAAAGAAGAAGAGCCGGGCAGCGAGGGTGAATTTGCCGTTATCAGGGAAATTGCCGCCGGTTTTGTCCGGCAAAGGGACTATAACCGGCTTATCCCTTTTTTAACGGCAAGAACGATAAATAACCCCGCCGACCCCTATAACGCGTATTATTTAATGATGATTGCCTATGCCTACATCCAACTGGATTCCCTGCCTATAGCGGCTATGTACTTCGACTTAATTGTTAATAATTATCCCGATCTTTCAATAAATGACGAGTCTATTCACCTTATATGTTTAAGGCAGTTAATTGAATTGAACCGCAACCCCGAACGCCAGGTCTGGTATTATAATGAGTTAATTACCCGTTTCCCGGATCAAATTGATCTTGGAACCGCCTACTTTATGCTTGGACAGGCCTGCGAGTATATAGGCGACTGGAACGGCGCGATTCAGGCGTATACCAACTATTTGCCGTATACCGGCACCTTTATTTACG
>Ga0268262_10002871_pt1 | contig 19365 bp, 9 predicted proteins | sample TergutNc150P3_FD_190354 | JGI IMG/M metagenome (GOLD analysis project Ga0268262, IMG submission 190354) | Nasutitermes corniger P3 segment gut microbial community from laboratory colony in Florida, USA - Nc150 P3 (SPAdes) (version 2) | ecosystem: Host-associated > Arthropoda: Insects > Digestive...
AGGGGGAAATGTCCACCGTTTGCCGGTATTCCTTGCCGGTTACCAAATATTCAACCGAGAGGCCCAGCGCGGCGGCTATTTTTACCGCCGTGTCGGCAGGCGGCATGGATTGCTGCGCCCCTAAATAAGCGTCCAAAGCCCGTTTTTTTATGCCCGCTTTTATGGCAAATTCCTTTCGATTAAGACCAATATAGTCAATTTCAGAACAAAGTCGCTGTGAAAAATCGGACATATGTTGAAAAAATAACATAATTATGTCATAAAAGACTTGAAATAGTTCGTTATTATGAATATACTAGCAATAGTGCATAATTATGTAATTCATTATTTTTTCAAAAACAAGGAGTTTGTTATGAAAAACAGGGGCGTTTTTTCTCTATTTACCCTTATTTTGGTCATTCTCGGCTTGTTTACCACATGCGCAGACACATCTGACTCAGGTTCTCCTGATTCAAAATATACGGTTGTTCCCGGTGATACCCTTTACGCCAAATTACAATGGCTCGGTACCAATGCGGCAAGTAACTCCGGCTATATACTTGAAATTGCTGCCGATGAAACACTTGGCTCCCAGAGTCTTTCCTATAGTGGTAAGAGTAATATCACCATCCAGCTTAAGGGTATCGAAAGCCCAAAAACTATCTTTCTCAGAAACGACGTTTCGCTTTTTAGCATAGAGAATGGTGTTACGTTGATTTTGAAAGAAAATATTATCCTGTCAATGTCAGAGAATATATATGTTAGCCCCTCCATTATTGAGGTAAAATTTGGGGGTAAACTGGTTATGAATCAGGGAGCAAAAATTATCGGTAGTAAGACCGTCTCCGGTGTGAGAGTATACGGTGGTACATTTACCATGAGTGGAGGAGAAATCTCCGGCAATACCGCCAACAGCAGCGGCGGTGGCGTGTATGTAGGCGGTGGAACATTTACCATGAGCAGTGGAGAAATTTCCGGTAATACCGCCCCCTCCGGCGGCGGCGGGGTGAATGTGGCTGCAGGAACTTTCGTTATGAGTGGTGGGAAAATTTCTGACAATATCGCCAGAAACAGCAACGGCGGTGGAGTGTATGTAGGGGATTATGGAACCTTCACCATGAGTGGAGGAGAAATCTCCGGCAATACCGCCAACAACGGCGGTGGGGTATATGTGAGTGGCTATAGTTCCAACACTCTTATTAACTACGAGGTACACAGAGGAACTTTCACCATGCGCGGTGGAGAAATCTCCGGTAATATTTCCTCCGTCAACGGCGGCGGGGTATATGTGGCTGGCGGAAATTTTTCCGGTACTAGCAAGCCGGGCGGAGGCGTTGTCGAGTCGGGCGGAATATTTACCAAATCGGGCGGAACCATTACCGGTTATACCAGTGATATGGTGAACGGTAATGTGGTCAAAAATAGTTCAGGCGTTGTGAAGGAAAATCAGGGACATACGGCGTATGACGTCTCTGTCTCTGGCTCTAGCCTCAGAAGACGGGAAACCACTGCAGGGCCGAAAGTGAACATGAAATCAGGCTTAAACGGAGCGACGGGGGGATGGGAATGAGTGAAGAGGTAAGAATAAAGTGGCAAATTCTACAAAACCTTTAAGTGAAGATGATTATCCGAATGATCGTGTTGTATCATTTTTACCATTTGAATTGGTCGGAGGTATTTTCAATGAAGTTGTGTATTAATAATAAGTTCTGGAAAGAGTATAGGCGTACAAAAAATAATGTTCATGAGCCTTTTCCTGCAACATATCAAACATTTTTAGGAGATAATGAAAAAATGTATTTTCAGCTAGACACATATTCAGGAAATGTCGCAATTGATACAGATGGATTATTGGAGCAGTCTAGTCATAAAATACAATTTGATAAAGAAACAGCAGTGAAATTTATTAATTTGCTGAAGAAGGAGCTGTCTATTTCATAATAAATGATAGGAATCAATGGCAATCACTATAGATTATTGACGAACTTGGCAATTTAATAATACCCTCTAAAAAAGGCATCCTTTATGAAAGAACTAAAACAAATTTACAATTCAAATAAATCAATGTTTGAAGAGCGCCTGTCTGCTTTCAAAAAAGTCTGGACACAGGGAAGCGATATAAAAATATTCGCGGAATTATGCTATTGTCTGTGTACAGCGAGGGAAAAAGCAAAAAATGCCTTAAATGCCGTTGATTCATTATCAAAAAACAATTATAAGGTTTTAATTAACGGTGATAAAAATAAAATAGATAAAGTTTTATGCGAGAATAATATCGCGTTACACCCTGATAAAGCGGATCGAATAATCAAAAATAGAAAAATATTTTATCCAAATACCAGGAATATTTTACAGTCAAAATATTGTTTTGATGATATTAAGAAAGCCCGTGAAGAACTTGTGCGTGATGTAGTCGGGTTTGGGTTTAAGGAGGCGTCCCATTTTTTAAGAAATATCGGGTTTGGCGGTAATTTAGCGATAATTGACCGGCATATTAAAAACCAATTGATAAAATACGGAGTGATAGCGGAACATGCAAAATCCGCGTCCATTACCAAAAAGCGGTATTACGAAATTGAGGAAAAAATGATACAGTTTGCCCGTAAAATTAAAATACCGGTAGATATCTTGGATATGTTGTTAATATATGCTGAAAATGAAGAAATAATAAAATAATAATTGCCGATAAAATAGCATAGTGCCGGAAACCAGTAAAAAGGGCGTAAAACGAAACAATTCAACTCAAACCCAAAAGCGCAAACGTAAAACAGGGGTACGTACCAAAAGAACAAGAAAAGGCACGCCCCGTGACCTCTGGCAGGCGGCGCTGTTTACCGCCGGTCTTATAGCTGTTTCCGCTTTAGTTTCAGTGGCGGTACTGGGCATCAAGCGGGGGAAGACCCCGCAGGTTCGGCAAATGTCTGAACCGGTGACAGAACTGGCGGCGTTGCCATTAACGGAACCGGATACAGAACTGCCGGAACTAACCGCACCGGAGAAGCTACTGCAAAAAACGGCGGCCCAGGAAGAACATGCCGTACAGGAGCCGTCCCCGGTAAAGAAATCTACCGAGGTTTCAAAACCGCTGGAAAAAAAGCCGTCGGCTTCAAAGGAACCGGCGTCGCTCAATTCCACGGAAAAGACCCCGGCAAAAAAAACGGATAACCGGCAGCCGTCGAAAACATCTGCGGCGAAATCGGCTGTACCGCGGCCGGCGGCTCCCCCGAAATTGCCGCCTAAACCAGCGCGTCAGGGGACATTGGTTTTTATGATTGACGACGCGGGTAACAATCTGAAAGAACTGGAACCGTTTCTCCGTTTTCCCGGTCCCCTCACCATTGCCGTTTTGCCCGGTCTTCCCCATTCAGCGGAAGCCGCCCGGCGTATTCGCGCCGCGGGAAAGGAAGTGTTTCTTCATCAGCCGATGGAGGCAATCGGCGGACAGGATCCGGGGCCGGGGGCCATTTATACCGGAATGAACGCCGCCGAAATAACGGCGATACTCAAGCAGAATGTCGCGGAAGTCGGCCCTGTCGCCGGTATGAACAATCATCAGGGGTCCCAGGTCACCATGGATCAACAAGCGATGGAAACCGTGCTTGCCTTTTGCCGTGAACAGGGGATTTGTTTTCTCGATTCCAGAACAACCGCCCAGACCGCGGTTCCCGCCGCCGCCCGGAGTATGGGTATAAAAATAGGCGAGCGCAATATTTTCATCGACAATGAGCAAAACCGTCCGTCAATGAACCGTTATATCGAAAGCGGCCTCGCGGTGGCGTCGCAAAAAGGCAGCGCGGTTATGATAGGCCATACCTGGTCGCCGGAATTGGCCCCGCTGCTTGCGGAACTTTATCAAAATATCATTGAGCAGGGCTATACGCTTGCTACAGTGGCTGATCTTATCAATCAACGTACGCCCTGAAGGGCGGAGCCCTTGTAAAGAAGGCGAATTTTGCGTATAGTGAATTGGTACCCCTTAGCGAGAAAGGTACTATTATAGGTTCCCTGCGGGAACCTTTGACCGTCTGCGACGGTCAAGCTGCTTCTCGAAGCGGCACTGTCGCATGGCTAAAGCCATGCTTGCATTTGGGGTTGCGGCAGCGTTTATTGGTGCCTGGGCTGTTTTGATTTTTTTGAAGTAACACCGCTTGACGCGGTGCTATTGGTTAGCCGGCGTGGCGGAATGGCAGACGCGGTAGACTCAAAATCTACTGTACGCAAGTATGTGTGAGTTCAAGTCTCACCGCCGGCAGAACATAATGGAAAAGTACATTAACTGTATCGCGCATAAAACAAGCGAAGGTAATCTTCTTGTTGGGGATGATTATACAGCCCTGTTTGACTGCGGGATGGCTCATTGCGCGGATGGCACTATACAAAATGTTAAGAACGCCCTGAAAGATAGGCCGTTAGACTATCTCTTTATTACGCATACTCATTATGACCATATCGGCGCGCTGCCTTTCTTAAGAAAAGAATGGCCATCATTGCGTCTGGTAACATCGCAGACGGGGGCGGCGATCCTTTTGAAAGACACTCCGCGCAGGGTTATTCGGGAGCTTTCAATCGTGGCGGCCAATGAATGTAACGCGAAAATTGATACTACCTACAGTGACGATGTGTTTCATGCGGACGTTATTGTTAAAGACGGGGAGATTATCCCGCTTGGCGGGCTTTCGGTTAAGATACTGGAAACGCCCGGACATACCAGGGACACGCTTAGTTTTTTCATTCCTGAACTTGAACTGTTAATAGTAAGTGAAACATCCGGATTTATGACGCCTGACGGTACTGTGTATCCCACTTACCTTACAGGTTTTAATGACGCGGTCAACTCTATAGAAAAATGCGGAAAAATTCCTTATAAATTTTTATCTTTTCCGCATAGGGGAATTGCCGCTGAAAAAGACGCGGATGGTTTTTTTGACAAAGCTTTGAAAGCCGTTACCGATTGTCGTGACTTTATTTTGGACATGAATGAGAAAAAACTTGATAAGGAAACAATGTTTGAAAAGTATGTGCAAAAATACGGAAGTGAAAAACTTTACTCCTACCAGCCCTGGGACGCTTTTGCCACCAACGCCCGCGCCACCATCGCCTGTACCCTGCGTGAATTCGCGCCTAATGAATAATTTTTTTCGCGTAGACGGCGATACGATCCGTCTGGAGATAAAAGCGGTACCCGGCGCTTCAAAAACTGAGTTAGCGGGGATTAAAGACGGCCGCCTGCGGATACGGCTTGCCGCCGCTCCCGAAGACGGCAAGGCAAACGCCGAAATGTTCAATTTTTTATCCAAGACGCTTGGCTGTCCTAAACGGGATTTACGGCTTCTCTCCGGTGAAAAGTCGCAGCTTAAAACAATCGCCCTTCCACTTGAGTGTAGGGCGCGGTTGGAAAAGATTATCGAGGGATAGAAGCAAAAGCGGTTACGCTCACTCCGCCGAAGACTCCACGCGCACGCGAATTCCCGAAGAACGACCAAGATTGTCTACCACAGAAATATCCCAAAGGCCCGGTTCGGGGGACCAGACAAAACGTTCTCTGGGTTTTGCCCTGCCTAAAAAACTGGCGTTAGCAAACCAAAAGAGTTCACTCGCGTCCTGATCCGTGGAGGCGAGCAGTACCATCTGATTAAATTTGCTGTCCGCCTGAAGTCCGGGGCGGATAATGTAGACGGTGTTGGCAAGGGGCGAAATTATCGAAGGTGGAAAACCGCTTGACACGGCGCCGCCTTCGGCGGAATTGGGCGGGTAGGGCGGCGGCGAAAAACGCGGAAGACCGGCGGTTTCAAAAATTTCCAGAATGTCTGAGGGCCAGAACTCGCGGACTTCACCGCGGATATGGGGGCCTTCGGTTTCATTTGTCCGGTATCCGGTGCGGGTATCAATGTAGACTTTACGGTGTATCCGGCAGCGGTTAATCGGGGAGACACCGGGGATAAAAAGAGTTGCTTTAAGTTGAGGGCAGTCGTCGGAGGGAATGTCGCCCGAGACGGCGCACACTTGCACCTCTTTAACTTCCGGCGGCAGGGGACGCCGTGCGAAAAGTTTTTCGTTGGGAATTTCCGCCAGCATCGCGTCTATTATGCTGAAACTCAAAGGGGCGGCGCTGAGTCTGCCGATAAACGCGCTGTTTCCCTCGCCGGAGAAATTGCCAAGCCATACGCATAGCACATAACGGTCAAAAATGGCGATGGACCACGCATCCTTAAAACCAATTGAAGTGCCGGTTTTGTAAGCCACGGGCGCTGAACGGGCGGTCTTTACCCGCAAATCATCGGGGGCGGGATTTCTTTCCAGCATATTCACCGTAATCGCCGCCGCCTCACGGGTTAAGATTTTTTCACCTGACGCGGAATTTCGCGCGGCGTCGCTGGTATAAAAATTGTCCCTTGCCGATAAAAAGCGCAGATCCCTTTTTACTCCGCCGTTGGCAAGGGCGGCGTAGAGGGAAGCCAACTCCAGCATGGTCAAATCCGCGCTGCCCAACACTATCGAAAGGCCGTAATGCCCTTTTTCTTTTAAGCCGGAAATTCCCGCCAGTTTCAAAAAATCATAAAGGTCGGGATTGTGAATTTCTTTCGCGAGTTGAACGGCGGGAATGTTCCGGCTGTCTACCAGAGCGTACCAGGCGCTCACCGGCCCTTTAAATTCGCCGCGAAAATTATCAGGCGTATACTCGCTGAAACCGACGGGTGTATCCTTCAGCATTTTTTCAGGATGAATCAATCCCTGTTCCAGCGCCAGCGCGTAGATAAACGGTTTAAGGGTTGAACCCGGAGAGCGTTTGGAAGCAAAGCCGTTTACCTGCCCCTGGATGTTATCATTAAAATAATTCGCGGAACCTACCGCCGCCAGCACTTCCATGTTTGAATAATCAACAAGAAGTATACTGCCGTTATTTATTCCCCATCCGCGGTTACGCACGAGATAAAATTCAAGTTCCCTTTCGCACATATTCTGCAGAGCCAAATCAATGGTAGTGCGGTAACGGTTTACCGGAGACAGATTCGTCTTCGGCAAAGGCCGGGTATTAAGGTATTCGGTCAGGTGAAGAAGCCGCCGGGGAAAACGGTTTACCAGAAAGGGAGGCATGTCCATTTCTGTTTCCAGCAGGGCGTCTTCGGGATGGTTGGTAAGCCATGCCTCGTACAAAGTCTTGCGGGAATCAATCAATTCGGTCGAAGCCCGCCTGTCCAGCGGCGCGCGTTTCGCGGGGTTTTGGGGAATCACAACGAGGCTTAAAATTTCAGATAACGAAAGTTCTTTTATGTCTTTGTCAAAATAAAACCATGCCGCCGCCGGAAAGCCCTCGATATTACCGCCGCAGGGAACCATGTTAAGATAGGCTTCCAGAATTTCCTGTTTCGAATAACATATCTCGAAAAAAATCGCCGTAAAAATTTGCGCTATCTTTCCCGGCAGACTTCGCGTGTACAGGTTATGCCGCAGGCGGGCAAGCTGCATGGTGACAGTTGACGCGCCTATTCTGCGGTTTTTTTTAACGTATGTTTCCCATCCCGCCTTAAACATCGCCATCGGGTTAAGCCCGATGTGCCCGTAAAAATACCGGTCTTCCTGAAGCAGGGCCGCTTCAATAAGCGTGGGCGGAAAATCCGCCAGATTCGCGCGAAGCCGGTACTTGTCGTCGGTGGTAAGAAAGATGTTCAGCAGTTTGCCGCTTCTGTCAAAATAGGCTTGTGAAAAAGATACGCCGTTTAATATGTCAAGAAAAACAGCGTTGATAACAAAAAAAAGAACGATGGCGAGACAGATGCCGCATATCCAGTAAAGTCCCGGACGCGGTCGGGGAAATCGAAACGTCGGGAATATCCGAGGCATCCTCATCATTTAACAATCTTAATCGAAGCCTGCGGGCGAAGAGCCCATACCGATTTATCGTATAACGCTTCGGCGAAGAGGGGCGGAACGGTAAAACTGCCGGCGTTAATCGCCCTCGCGCGGTAACTGAAACTCGCTATCCTGCTGCCGACAGTGCCGTAGATTACCAGCCTGTCCTCGCGGATATCAACATAGTCCGCTTTCCAGTCGTCGCGGGACGATTGATCCCGCGCCGATTCAATTTGCGTCTCAAGACCGGCGGGGCATAAATCGACAATAGCCACATCACGGTATTCGTTGTTGGAAAGGCTGCGGAAATTGAGTTTGACCGTTACCTCGTCGCCCACTTTGAAAGAAGTAACTGTTTTTCCGGAACTGTCAAGAAATTCCCTGTAAACTTCAATGCCGTTCTTTATTTCCTTTGTGGGCAATTCACGGTCAAAACCGGCGGCTGTTATCTGATAAAACAAATTAAGACTGTCCTTGTTTTCAAGGGCGATTTTCGCCGCGCCCGCGGAGAAGGGAGCGCTGAACAAAGTGGTTCCCAGCGGCTTTAATTCGCTGCGCTGGTTGTCTTTTGAAACTTCCTGCACGGTAAAGCGGCCTGTCTGCGCGGTCGGGACTACTTTCATGTAGGCGTCAATCGCCATCAGCGCGTGATTGGCCGAGAATGTGGTATATGACTGCATTTCCATCTGTTGCGCCATGTCAACTAACAAAGACTCTGATATATCCTTTAATCGCTGAGGGAAATGCCGCGAGATAATATTGAGGTATACCGAATGATAGGTAAGATCGTCAATATAACGGAAACTTTTGTCTTTCGCCATCGCCCTCTTGATTTTTCCCAGAATAGAAGAAGCGTCGGATGTTTTTTGCAATAGCGCGTAACTTCCGGCGAGATAAAGGCCGGCAAGCCCTGTCTGTGTCTCGTCGTTGCGGCTCATGTCTTTTTTAAGCGATTCAATCAACGGAGTGGTGACAATTTCGTTTAAGGTCAGAATATAAATCGCGTAAGAACGGTTGGTAAAATCGTAAAAACTTGTTCCCGAACCGGAAGCGATGTTTCTGCACGCTTGCAGCAGTTTTTCCATCATCGAGGACGGAACATAATAATTCGCGTTACGCGCTTCGGTAAGGAAATGGGCGGCATAGATGGTGATCAACGGGTCGTCATAAGAACGGGAAGTCCATACGCCGATAGCGCCGTTATCTTTCATCCGCGCCTGAAGTATGCCGATAGCGCGGTTAATTCCCTCGTCCGCCTGCGCTTTTGTATACTTGAGTTCTTTGAAAAGCTGCGGGTACAGGAAGGGGAAAACGGCGCTGGTAATTTGCTCCGAACAGCCGTAGGGGAAATTATTAAGGAAGAACGAAAGCCCTTTTGCCATTCCCATAGGAAGGTAAGAAAGCGAAACTTCCCTGGTGTGAAATTCCTCATAAAGATTGCGGTCGATTGAAGTTTCGGCGTTTTTATTTTTTATCGCTCCCGAATACAGCGACACGCGGTACGGCACGGCGGGACGAACGCTCATATAAGCGGAAAGCGCCGATGTCTCGCCATTATTGGAAGCGGTAAAACGTATCTGCGCCGCTCCCAGCGGACCCGCCGCCTTAACCGGAATGTTCAGGGTCTGATCCTTACCTTCCGGAATGTCCAGGTTAAATTCGCTGTTCCCCGAAATGGCAAGGTGTTCCGAAGGAATCGCTTTAAGGCTCACCTTGCCCTTTTCTCCCGCTCCTTTCTGGTTGTTGGTTACCGTCAGCGAAATGTTAAACTCGTCCCCCGGAGCCGCCATCATCGGTGCGTTAGGCGAAATTATAAACGCGCTGCGAACCAAAGAACGGTCTTCGCCCGCGCCTATCGCGCTGTCGCTTACGGCAATGGCCATCACCCTTAATGTTCCGTTAAAATAATCCGGCACACGGTAACGCAGTTCTTTTGCTTCCGGCCCCGAATCAACAATCCCCGACCAATAAGCCACGGGAACATTCTGCTTGCGCTTAAACGGATTAAGGTTACGTGAAAGATACTCATCGTCAAAACCGCCGCCGCCGCCCATTGCCGCGAGGCTTTGAACAACGGAATAACGCGGCAGTACCATGTCGAGTATTTGGGCGGTCTTCACTTCAAGCGCCCTTTTCCTGAAAAAGAACGCCAGCGGATTGGGGGTTTGATAGCCCGCAAGCTGAAGTATGCCCTCGTCCACCGCGTAAACAATTATTTTTCCCCGGCGGGCGGTGGAGTATTTTATCACAAAATCTTCGCCCGGTTTCGCTTCGCCGGGAATGTCCAATTTGATCCGGTTGGTACGGTTCTCGCGGCTGATGGAAAACGGAACCACCCCATAACATAAAGGAGACATAAAAATCTCAGGTGAATCCTGCGATCTTAAATAGTGGACGTTCACATACGCGTTCCCCTCAAGATCAGCCGGAACGGTGATAGTCTGCATGGAAGTTTCCCCGCTGCTTCTGAACCAGCGGTGCGCGTAAATTTTGTCGCGTTCAATGGTGATAAGCCCCGCCCCCGCGTACGGCGCTTTGATCATCAATTCGATCTCCTCGCCGTTTTTGAAATCGGGTTTGTTCATGGTAATTTCAAGTTCCGCGGTGCGGTTAAGGCTGCGCTGGATGTTTTCCGATCCGGCGACGCTGAAACTCAGCGAATTGTATTCCAAATCGCCGGGGCCCGTGATCAAAAGTTTAAACTCGCCGGGTGTTTTTGTGGGCAGGGGGTAATCTAAACCGGTAGCGGGTATGGTAATCTGCTTTGAGAATACCGGATACTCTTTTTGAATCGACTGGTACTTGTATACGCCGTTTGGCTGGCGTACCAGGGCGGACACATAACGCAATTCCGTTATCGTAAGGGTAAGATCGTTCACGCTTGTTTTTTGCGTTTTCGGATTTATCGCGATAAGAGACAATATTCTTTCCGTGTTACGCGCAATATACCTTAAATCGCCGTCCGCCTTGTAACCGACAAGGTAGGGCAGGGGGCTTACATAAACCGCGGTTTCGGCGGACACATTCCGCCCGCTTCCTTTTTCAAACGCCTCAGTATAAAAAGAAAGGCGGTACGTCGCTTTTTCAAACTTGGCAATATTTAGATTATATTCGACAGTTCCTTCCGAATTGGTGGTTTTTGTCCCCAGAAATTCCTGAAAACTGTTTTTCGCGAGATACGGGTCCCTGAACTGATAGTCGCGGTACTGGCGGAAATACTGATGACCCGGCGACAAATTGATCTGCGCTTTAACTTCGTTGCCGGAAGCCGCCGTGCCAAAAAGGTTGCGTACCGCTACCCTCGCTTTTAATTCACCGGGTGCGATCCAGCCGTCCTGCGGAACCGGATCGAAAACGGCGGAAACATTCAAAGTGTCCGGCAGAAATTCTTCTACTTTCACGGTTTGAGAGCCGAGGAATGTATAGCTCTCCTTCACTCCCTGTTCGAATTCCCGGATTACATAAACCGAAGCCGTATAAGTCCCGGTCGGAGACCAGTCCTGGGTGCTAAAGCGAATTTCCTCAACTCCTTCGGAAGACAGCTTGATCCGCTTGTTGTTAATTTCCGCGCCGCGCGGGTCTGTTATGCGATATTCAAGCGGAGTGCCGCCCAGATTTCCCGCCCAGCTGTCGTTTTTGATCACAAGCCCTATCCGTACCTCATCTCCGGGGCGGTATAAACCCCTGTCGGAGAAAAGAAACGCCCTGAGCGTTTTAGGATCGCTTGCCCCGTAAATGCCGCCCACGTCAAAGGCGGAGTAGTCAAGATTACGGCCGTTGGTATTGTACGCCATAAAAGACATATCTTCGCCCGAAAGAACCGTGTAAACCGTGGGAGCGCGTTCATTTTTGTAGGTGTTATCAAAATTCGGAATTCGCGCGCGGCCGCCTGAGTCGGTTGAAGTGGAAAAAATCGGGTTACCGTTAAGCCCAATCACATTAACAGCCGCCCCCGCGACAGGATTCCCCGAAGCGATTGATTGGACAAAAATATCCTTGCCGGAATCGGCGTTGGTTTTTACAAAGAAGCCCAAATCCGTTACTATTATCAGCCGCCGGTCGCTGTAAGAATTATCCCATGTGCGGACGGTAAAGATGAAAAGACCGTGTCGTAAATTTTTGTTGGGTATATTTTCCAGATACCGCGAAAAGTCGAAAGAGAAATAGCCAATATCCCGTTCGCTGGCAATCGGAACATTCGCTTTGTCGGTGTACTGTTCGGTAATATTGTACTGGTTAAAATTGTAATTTCTAAAGTTGATATTGCTGACATCGCCCGAAGTCTGCGACACCAGATGATTGATGTCGTCGGGCCTTATGCGCCCAATGTTATATTCCACTTCTTTTATCCCACGGCTCATAATGGAAAGACGTTTGTCCCCGCTAAAAGAAAGAATAGAACCTTCCGAAAGTATTGAAAGTTCTCTGGGGAAACTTCCCAGCCGGAAGATTTTTTCGTAAGAATCGTCAAGAACATAACCGCCGTAGAATTTCGTTCCCGCGTTCAATTTGAAGTAAAGGTACTGTCCGGATTCGGCTTCGAATTTCCAACTGTTCGTTGAGCTGTATTTAAGTTCATTGGGGAGCGCCTCAAGCTTCACTTTTTTTGATAACGCCAAAACTTCCGGCACTATATCATCTATATCGTTCCATCTATAATCCTTCCGGTCTTTTGACCACCCCGGCAGTTCCGGCAGATCCTTCGGCAGTATCCACGCGGTAATATTCTTTGCCAATTCAGCCGGGTCAACGGACCCCCTGGTTTCCATTACCAAAACCCGATCGTATAACTGTTTGTCGTTCTTCACGGTTATGTAATTCATGTCGTCTACACGGACAAAACTGGTCATGCCGGGAACTTCCACATACGCGTACTGGCTTCCCGCCGCCCTTCCTTCATTGTCTGCGTCTCTTACGCCCGCTGAAATCGTCAGCCGCATTTCGATTGTTTTTGCCGGCATTCCCAGCGGTTCGGACACAATATAAGCGACGGTACGATTGGTGTTATACGTCAACGAATACAGATATGAACGTTTTTTTAATGAACCTGAATCCGCTTTTATCTGCGGTTCAATGCTGATATTTTTTTCCAGAGAAGACGTATCAAGAGGATAATTTGCCCATACCGTGAACAGCACCCGTTTAATTTCGCTGTCTTCGGGGTCTATGTAAAATTCACTTTCGGTAATTTTCATGAAAAAATCTTCGATATCAAAGGTAAAACTGTTCTCTACTTTTATATGAGAAGGGAAAAAATCTTTGGGAAAGGTGACGGTGTACTTCTTTCCTTTTTTCCATGTTTGTTCCGTAGAAAAGATCAACGTATCATCATCATTCCATTTCCAGACGCCTTCAATGGGCGGATTGATGGTGATCATCCCCGCCGGAACTTCGCTGTTCTTCATTTCCAGCGTTGCCGCCGAACCTCTGAAATAGACCGCGAGTTTAGGGCGGTTTTCGGGGTCTCCGATCGTGCCGGGAGCCTGTACGCGGTAATCGACGGTAATGAGCTGAGGCAAACGTGATTGATAAAATTTATAAGCGTGAAAACCCACAGGAATTAAACACAGAACAGCGATAACTATACCGCAGCGGACACGGTGATGCCGCCACTGATTAGCGAAAAACGCGCCTGTCTTTTTGGCCGCCGAGGGAATAGGCCCGCGTTTGAAAGTGTCCGCGATAACGGTAAAAAATTCAGGCGGCGTGTAAGAACCCAGAAAAAACCGCGCGATTTCCCGCGCGCTCTTTTTATTTTCTCCTGAACGAGTAATTATCAATACTATTATAATATCAAGAACAGGTATCAACTGTGATATTGTAAAGTTTATCGTTTTTTCAAGGCTTAATTTTTTTTCTTTGTACAATAACCTTATGCAGGCAATACTAAAGACCGATGTTCCTCCTAACAACACTGAATAGTGCAATATTAATAATATGATTTTATCACTACCCGAAAGATACACCCCAAAATACATTGTTTTGTAAAGAACAAACGCCACAACCCAGAAAATGATCGAGCATAATTTAACAAGGCGCGCTGATTTTTTCAGTTTTTCTTCGTTTTGTTGTTTTATCAATTTTGATGATTTAAAAATACTTATGACAGATATAACGGCAAACGCCAGAAATAAAAGAGCCAGCAGCACCCAGGGAACCCAGACAAAGTCGTAGAATATATAGAAATGTACCATTATCGCACCCGCGATAATTACGGCGCTCATTATGCTTAACAACACCGACTGAACTTTAGCCATTTACAGCCTCCAAAGAATTGTTTATTTATATGGAAAAACACGAGGGGTAGGAATAAACATTGTTTATTATATGCGGGATGCTGGGGTTTTTCAATGCCTTTATGTATGGATTGGTATTAAAGAGCTTTTTTGTATGGTTTGGGTATGTTCTCGTTGGCGTAATTGTGAACATATTGGGTACTTGCGGGATTAACGAATTGATAATAGATTTAAGGTATATAACACAGGAGAAATAAACCTGAACACAGACGAAATCGTTTTTATTGATGCCGAAATTGAGCTAAATGGTGAAAAGGTTTTGGATATTGGCGCAATTAAAGGGAACGAAGAAAACAGGCAAGAATTTCATTCAAAATCCCTACAGGATTTCTCCAGCTTTCTGCGTGGATGTAAATATATCTGCGGTCATAATATTCTCAACCACGATTTGAAATATCTTAAAAAGGAAATAGAGGAGTGCGGGGCAAAACACTTTATTGATACTTTGTACTTGTCACCTCTTATGTTTCCGAAAAAACCGTACCACAATTTGGTAAAAGACGATAAATTAACTACGGACGAACTTAATAACCCATTTAACGACGCAAAAAAAGCCAGAGATTTGTTTAATGACGAAGTAGCGGCATTTAACAATTTAGATGAGCCGTTAAAAAAGATTTATTGCGCTTTATTGAACAAGCATAACGAGTTCAAAGATTTTTTTCATTATATCGGCTACATAGAATCGCAGCAAAATATTTCTACGCTAATACACGAAATTTTTACAGGTAGAATCTGTGAAAATGCACCTATTGAGAAATTGTCGGAAGAATCCCCGGTAGAACTTTGTTTTGCGCTTAGTCAAATCAATGTTATACAATACGATTCTGTAACACCACCTTGGGTTCTGAAAAACTATCCTCGTGTAGAAAATATTCTGCACATTTTACGAAGTAGCAAATGTTTGTCGTGTGCGTATTGTGATGAATCCTTAGACGAAACCAAAGCATTAAAACGGTTTTTTCATTTTAACGAATTTAGAAGTTATAACGGAATACCCCTACAAAAAGAGGCGGTAAAAGCCGCAGTAGATAATAAATCTATAATTGTGATATTTCCGACAGGCGGCGGTAAGTCAATCACGTTTCAACTGCCAGCGCTTATGGCAGGTGTAAACGAAAAAGGCTTGACGGTGGTTATTTCGCCACTCCAATCCCTTATGAAAGACCAAACCGATAACCTTGAAAATCAACACCATATAACCGAAGCGGTAACTATAAATAGTTCGCTCGACCCGCTTGAAAGAGCCAAAGCCTTTGATCGGGTGGAGGACGGTTCGGCAAGTATTTTATACATATCGCCTGAATCTTTGCGTTCAAATTCAATCGAAAGACTTTTATTAAAAAGAAATGTCGTCAGGTTTGTTATTGACGAGGCGCATTGTTTTTCATCATGGGGGCAGGATTTTAGGGTTGATTATCTGTACATCGGCGATTTTATCCATAACTTGCAAGAGAAAAAAGATATGCCACAAAATATTCCCGTTTCGTGTCTTACTGCAACGGCAAAGCAAAAAGTAATAATAGACATTAAGAATTATTTTAAGGAAAAGTTGTCGCTTGATCTTGAAGTATTCAAGGCAAGCACGGAGCGTGAAAATTTAAGTTATCACATTTTCAGCGAAGAAAATGACGATGAAAAATATCTAAAACTACGCCAGCTTATTACTGACAATGATTGTCCGGCTATTGTCTATGTATCGCGTACAAAACAAACCGAGTGGCTTGCGGATAAACTTACTGAGGACGGATATCTGGCAAGTCCGTATCACGGGCGTATGGAAAAACGGATTCGTGCGGCTAATCAAGACGTTTTCACGCGCGGAGAAGTAAAAATCATTGTCGCGACTACAGCATTTGGTATGGGAGTAGATAAAAAAGATGTCGGGATGGTCATACATTACGATATTTCCGATTCGCTTGAAAATTATGTGCAGGAGGCCGGGCGTGCAGGACGTGATGAGAAAATTAGAGCCGATTGTTATGTGTTATATAACGATGAAGATTTAAATAAGCATTTTATTATGTTGAATCAAGCCAAACTATCGCAAAAAGAGATACAACAGGTTTGGAAAGCGTTAAAAGAATTAATCAAATCAAGAGAATCTATCTCGCAATCTGCGCTTGAAATAGCAAAAAAATCAGGGTGGGATGATTCTGTACCAGACATAGAAACTAGGGTTAAAACCGCAATAAACGCATTGGAACAGGCTAAATTTGTTAAGCGTGGACAGAATATGTCAAGAATTTATGCCGACAGCATTATGGTAAAAAATATGGAAGAAGCTCGGACGACAATAGATAAATCAACGCGCTTTGATGACGCTTCCAGGCAGCAGGCTATCTGCATTATACAAGGCCTTATTGGTACAAGAAGCAAAACACGCGGTAAAGACGAAGAAGCTGAATCACGTGTTGATTACATATCAGACAGACTTGGAATAGTTAAAGAGGATGTTATAAGAGTCATCGGGCTTTTACGTGAGGAGAATATTCTAGCTGACGCAAAAGACCTTTCTGCGTATATCAAAAAACGCGAAAGAGTCAATCGTTCAAAAAATATTCTTTCCATGCACAGTAATATAGAAAACTTTTTATTCTTGTATTTGGACGAAGCGGAAAAAACTTACAATATAAAGGAAATGAACGAAGCGCTTGAGGCTAAATTTCCGGGTACGTCAATAAATCAACTTAGCACTATATTGAACTATTATTCTATTAAACATTTGGTTAAAAGAACACGGGATTACAGCAAAAGTCATGTAACGCTTAAACCATATTTCCTGACGGCTGAAATGCGTGTTAAAAGTGAAAAACGCTGTAAAATAGCGGAAGTTATTATTGATTATTTATATTCAAAGGTATCAGATGTACCGGAATCACAGGATACAGAGGATGTCAAAGTTGATTTTTCAATACTTGAATTGAAAAAAAAATTCAACCATAACTTATTTGGCGAAAAAGCAAAAAACGATGAAATCGAAGATGCTTTATATTATTTACTTAAAATCGGAGCAATGAAAATAGAAGGCGGTTTTTTGGTTATTTATAATACAATGAGAATTGAACGGCTGGAGATGGATAATAGGGCACTATACAAAAAAGAGCATTACGCACAGCTTGAAGAATATTATAAAAACAAAAGGCAGCAAATCCATATTGTAGGCGAATACGCAAATCGCATGATCAATGACTATGATGAAGCGATGACCTTTGTGAGTGATTACTTTGAAATAGATTACGAAAAGTTTTTAAATAAATATTTCAAAGGTAGAATTAATGAAATCGATAGAAATATTACATCGAAAAAATTTAATCAATTATTCGGCGAATTATCACCAGCGCAATTAGGAATTATCAAAGATCAGGATTCTAAATATATCGTTGTGGCGGCAGGTCCCGGAAGTGGCAAAACAAAACTGCTTACCCACAAGCTGGCGTCGCTTTATATGATGGAAGATGTGAAACATGAGCAAATGCTTATGCTTACATTTTCACGGGCGGCAGCCACGGAATTTAAAAAACGCTTAATGACGCTAATCGGCAAATCCGCTCACTTTATTCAAATCATGACTTTTCATTCTTACTGTTTTGACCTAATTGGAAAAGTCGGCAGTATAGAAATGTTAGGTGATATTATAAAACATACAGTTAAAAAAATTAATGCCGGAGAAGTAGAGCTGACCAAACTTACAAAGACCGTATTGGTTATAGACGAGGCGCAGGATATGAGCGAGGCTGAATATTTGCTGGTTAAAACTTTGATGAAAGAGAATGACAATTTGCGCGTAATTGCTGTTGGCGATGATGATCAAAATATATATGAATGGAGGGATTCAAGTTCTGCGCATTTTGAATCACTTTTAAACGAACCTGAATCTAAAAAATATGAATTAGTTGACAATTACCGAAGTAATGCCAACATTGTGGAATTCGCTAATCAATTTGCGCAGAGTATTACACATAGATTTAAAACAATTCCAATTGCTCCAATAAAAAACGAAAATGGCAAAATCAGTATTTGTAAATTATCTTCGGAAAACATCGCAATTCCCGTTGTAAACATGATACAAAATATTAAGCCGTCAGGTTCAACATGTATTATCGTAAAAACTAATGAAGAAGCGTTAAATATTGTTGGTCTTTTAAATAAAAATGGTATTACTGCCCGAAAAATCCAAACTAATAACGATTTCAATTTATATAATCTTGTAGAGATTAGAAGTTTTATAGATAATATAAATAAAAACAATGACAGTTATGCAATAACTGACAATATTTGGCAACAGGCAAAAGATAACCTCAATAAGAAATATGTAGGAAGCAATAATTTATCCAGCACACAAAAACTCATCATGGATTTTGAGGAAACAAATAAAAAAACAAAGTATAAAAGCGATTTTAAGCAATTTGTTTGCGAATCAAAACTTGAAGATTTTATATCGACTTCAGAAGGCTCTATTCTTGTTTCCACAATTCACCAAACCAAAGGCAGGGAGTTTGACAATGTCTTTTTGGCGTTAAGTCATTCTTATGAATTGGATGATGCAAGAAGAAGAGAGATTTATGTCGCTATAACGCGGGCAAAACAAAATCTGTACATTTTATATAATAGCGGTTTTTTTGATAAAATTAATATTGAAAATATTGAGAGAACAACTGATAGTAATAATTATCCTATGCCGGAGCAGATAACGTTACAACTATCCCATAAAGATGTTAATTTAGATTATTTTGCATACAAAAAGATAAAGATAGGTTCTCTTGTGAGCGGCAGAGAACTATCAATTCATGAAAAAGGTTGTTTTATGGGAGATACACAAGTATTAAAATTCTCATCCAAATTTCGTCAGCAGATAAATGAGTTAAAAGAAAAAGGTTATTCTCCGGCAAGAGCAATCGTCAGACATATTGTTTTTTGGCAAGGCAAAGACAAAGAAGAAGAAATAAAAATTATTTTGCCTGATGTGGAGTTTTTGAAAGAATAACTTTCCTAAATTAAGCAGGTAAAGTCCTGAAGAATAGTGTTGGAAGCCTCTAGGGAAACACTCATCAAGAGGTCAAAATCCTACGGAAAAAACACAAAAACTGCCCCCAAAAGCCGCCGCATACCCAACTTACCCTCTCCCACCCCCCAATCCCCCCCCCTTACAATTTCCCTTTTTTTGCCGATAATGACCAAAGGAGTGTATATGAACGATACCGGTTTTCCCGTTGAAAACAGGCCCCAGCGGCGGAAA
>Ga0268262_10002872_pt1 | contig 19358 bp, 17 predicted proteins | sample TergutNc150P3_FD_190354 | JGI IMG/M metagenome (GOLD analysis project Ga0268262, IMG submission 190354) | Nasutitermes corniger P3 segment gut microbial community from laboratory colony in Florida, USA - Nc150 P3 (SPAdes) (version 2) | ecosystem: Host-associated > Arthropoda: Insects >...
TTTCGAGGCTATGCCGATTGCTATTATTGCGAATATTGTTTTAAGCATTCTCTTTCCCTTTTATGCAAGAAACCGCCGGAATAGGCGGCCAGGGAGTTACAAAAATCATAATCAGAATGACCCCGCCGATTTTCGGGCAAGCCCTGTTTTATAACCGACGGCTCCCCGACCAAGCGGGGACATTTGCTGCATAAAAAAACAGGGCATCCGCCCCATATTTCTTTTTATGCGGATTACAATGCTCCAACTATTATTTGAAAGCACTGCTGATTATGGACTTTTGTAGGTCCTGAACGCACTATCCTTGTGGGTTCGCCCTCATTATAAAATAATGCGCCGAAAAAAGCAAACACTTTTTTTCCGCCGCGCCGCTTGACTTTTCCGCCGCCGCGTATTACAATGCCGCGCAACGCAAAGGAGCGCAAATGTCTAAATATTGCCAGGTTACGGGTAAGAAAACCGAAGTGGGGATGAACGTATCGCACTCCAAGCGCCATACGAAGCGCACGTTCAAAACAAATCTGCAGACCTTGAAGTTCAAAAGCGAGATTCTCGGCAAGGAATTCGCGCTGGCGATTTCCGCAAACGGCCTGCGCACCCTCGTGAAGCACGGAGGCATCGACCAGTACGTGGCGGCCAAGCCGATTTCGCGGCTGACGGCGGATATGGCGAAGATCAAAAAGGCCATTCTTAAAAAAATCGGCGCGGGCGCGGAAAAGAAGCCGGCCGCGAAAGCCAAGAGAAAGCCGAACCGCAGCGCCAGACTGGTTAAGAAAACCGCGAAATAGTGATTAGTTGTTAGTGTTTAGTGAAATAGTGAATGAGATGAATAGAGAGTGTTTTACGGGACAAAAGCGGAAAATTTGCCGACAGGATTGCAAAGCTGTACAGGTATCTGACCGACACGAAAAACGAATTCATTTTTTCCAAACAAATCGCGCGCTCGGGCACCAGTATCGGCGCTAATGTGGCGGAAGCCGGATTCGCCGCCTCGAAAAAAGATTTTATATGCAAGCTTAAAATTGCGCAAAAAGAATGCAATGAAACGATGTATTGGCTGGAAAGATTGAAAGCAGGAAGTTTCATTACCGAAAAGGAATTCAATTCCATGAAGGGCGATTGTATAGAAATTGGAAAAATGCTCACTACATCGGTTAAAACCGCAACGCTTAAACCCGCCCCCGCTAATAAACTAAACACTAACAACTAATCACTAATCACTAAAAAAAGACTTGAAAATCATAAACTAATGTACTATATTCCATGTCGCTAACCGAGGACACCACATGAATTACCCGTATATGCAAAAGTCCACCGCCTTATGGCTGATTGAAAACACCGCGCTTAACTTCGAGCAGATCGCGGAATTCTGCGGCCTGCACGAATTGGAAGTAAAGTCCATCGCGGATTCGGAAACGCACAGGATTCAGGGACTGGACCCGATAATCTCGGGCCAGCTGTCGCGCGAGGATATCGCGGAGTGCGAGCGCGATCCGGCGAAACGCCTTACCCTGCTGGAAAACGTGGTCAAGATGCAGCAGACTCAGGATAAAAAAGGCCTCAGCTATACGCCTATCATGCACCGCAAAAACCGCCTCGGCGGCGTTCTGTGGATTATAAAAAATTATCCCGAATTGACGGACTCGAAGATTGCGAAACTGATGGGATCCACCAAGCCGACCGTCGCGTCGATCAGAAACCGCACCTATCGGAACTATAACGATATTCACATCCAGTCGCCGATCGTCCTGGGCCTGATATCGGAATCGACCCTGCACCAGCAGCTGGACAAGGTGAAGAGAAATCCCGCCGCGAACGCCGACGGCTAACGGCCGCGCCATACTAACCCGCCCGTCAACCCCCAACAAACCGATTCCGATTTTGCCGACAATATGAAGAAAATAGACGAAACCACCCGATTTTTAATGAACTCTCTGCCCGAGAACTTGGGCGCGCTGGCCAACCAGGCCCGCGAAAACGGCTTTTTATCGCAGCTCGATTTCGACAACGCGCTGGAAGCGGACGAAATTCCGGAAGACGGGCGCGATGAAATCCTGTCGTTTTTCAAACAGGATTTGGGGCTCGAGGTTCTCGAGGCCGCCCTGTTCGATAAAAAGCTGGAACAATTCTACGACGCCGACGACAACGAATCCGAATCCCGCGAAATGAACAATATGCTGGAACCCGAGGCCGAACAGGTGGAATCCGGCAGCGAGGCGGACGAACAATACGCCAAACAGCTGGAAAGGTCGTCGGTCGGCGTCATAGCGCTCGGCATTCAGGATTCGGTGCAGTCGTATTTGAAGTCGATCGGCACCGTGCAGCTGCTGACCGCGGTCGGCGAAATCGCCATAGCCCAGCGTATCGAGGCGGCGAACAAGCTTCTTATTTACGGCCTGTGCGAATCCCCGATGACCATACGCGCGATGCTGGAATGGTACGATCAGCTACTGGCGGGCGAAGTGCACCTGCGCTACGTCGTGAATTTGGAAGTCATGTATTCTTCGGACAACGAAAAGAAATCGCTGGCGACGCTGGTGGACGCCATGAAGCAGAAGGGCGTGGACGACGTGGACGCTTTGGACGACGAGGATCTCGAGGAAACGGTCATCGGCGAAATCGAAGAGGAAGAAGAGGAGGAAGCGGCGGAGGACGAGGAATCCGCCGTAACGGAAAAGCCCGCGCGCGGAACCTCGGGCGTGCCGATTCCCGTGATGGAAGAGGCCGTGATGCCGCTGGTGATGGAGCAGTTCGCGAAAATCAGGAAGATTTTTTCCAATATGGAAAAGATGCAGGCCGAACGGCTGGAAAAGCTGATGAAAACGGCGAAGCTGGACGAACAGCTGGAAAAAGAATACGACCGCGAGAAATTGAAGCTGTACGAATGCGTGAACCAAATACGCCTGTCGGACGACAGAATCAAGGAGATATTGGAGAAACTTACGGCGCGGAACGCCCTGCTGATAGGACTGGAGGGCAAGTTGTTGCGCCTGGCGATGGCGCAGAAAATAAAGCGCGAGGACTTTTTGGCGGAATACGCCGGGAACGAATTGAACAAGAACTGGATCAAAAACATCGCGCGCAGGAAAGAGCCCGCCTGGCAAAGGTTCGCCGAAAAGCACGCGGGCGACATTCAAAAGATTCAGACGGAAATTCAGCGCATAGCGACGGAAACCGGCCAGCCTACGAACGAATATAAAAAGGTCGTCGAATTGGTGCGCCGCGGCCAGATAGAATCGGCGCGGGCGAAGCGCGAAATGATCGAGGCCAACCTGCGCCTGGTGATAAAATTCGCCAAGAAATTCAGCAACCGCGGACTGGGGCTGGACTTCGCGGACCTGGTCCAGGACGGCAACATCGGACTGATGAAGGCCGTCGATAAATTCGACTACAGATTGGGCAATAAATTCTCGACCTACGCGACAAATTGGATCCAGCAGGGAATCAGCCGTTCGATCGCGGACCAGGCGCGGACTATCCGCATACCGGTTCACATGATAGATAACATTCACAAGATTCAAAAGGCCTCGCGCCAATTCATGCATAAAAACGGCCGCGCGCCTACGGCCGAGGAATTGTCGAAGATAATATACCTGCCGGTCGATAAGATACACAAGGCGATGAAAGTGAACCTCAAACCCATTTCGCTCGAAGCGCCGGTCGGAACGGAAGACGACTCTTCCAGAATGGAGATTATAGAGGACACGACGGCGATGAATCCGTTTACGGTCGCCGCGCAAAAAAACCTTCGTAAAATAGTTTCGCAAACGCTGGACGGGCTGGACCCGAAAGAGGAAACCGTTATCAGAATGAGGTTCGGCATGTCGACGAATCAGCCCTGTACATTGGAAGACGTCGGAAAGTACTTGGGCGTTACGCGCGAAAGAATCCGACAGATAGAACAGAAAGCGTTGCAGAAATTGAAACACCCGACCCGCGCCCGCAAGCTGAGGAGCTTTTTGGGCGAATGACGCCGCCCGCGCAAAGGGAACTATTCATAAACAAATCGTTATAATTCGAGTCGAACCCATTTGCCGTAAAAAAGCTTGAATTTTGGGATTATATGTGATAGTTTTTAGGGCAAGCCGAAAACGAAATGCGGCAAAAGTTTTGGAGACGTAGCTCAGTCGGTAGAGCAAATGACTTTTAATCATTGGGTCCGGGGTTCGAATCCCCGCGTCTCCACCAAAAATCAAATCGCCCTCAAGGGGCGATTTAATTTTTGGTAAAAACGCACGGTTGGATAAGAACCTCTGCCGCGCCAGCGGCGGGGTTCGCGTAAAATCTTGACGAGAACCATCCCCGCGTCAATCGCCCAAATGGCGATTTAAATTTTGATATGGACGCGGCCGGATTTAAGGTATAATACAGTTATGTCAGCCGACGCGCATAAACAGATATTTGAAAAAACCGTGGGAAGTTTGTCGCCTACGCCGCAGAGTATCCTCGATGCCGGCAGCGGCCATACCAGCATAACGATTCTTTGCGAAATGTTTCCAAACGCGGAAATAGACGCTATAATATTTCCAGGCGACGAACGTAAAAAAAGCTCTGTCGCCCGCGCGGAGCAATCCTGTAAGTACAAGCTTATCGAAGCCGACATCGCGACGACCGACTTCGCAAAAAAATACGATTTGACGATAGCGCACCTGTTGCTCGGAGAGGCCGCGAAGTGGGGCAATGACGTCCCCGTCCTTTTGAACAAGCTTTTTCCTATAACGAAAAAATATGTTATGATCGCCGATTTTCCCCAGGACCCGGAAATAGACTTTACGGCGATAGAACGGCTCGCTTTGGGAAACGGATTCAAAGCGTCCAAGACGATAGACGTTCCAAGCGATCCCCCATTTGCCGGAAAAACCTTCCAAGGAGATTTTTACAAAGCCGTATTGTTTGAACGGATATGACAATCAAAATGTAATGCGGCATTGGTCCGCAAGATCCGCCCGCCATTTATATCTTACGTTTCTTCTCTGCGTTCAAGAGGGCAAGTTTTTTCGCAACGCCGCCGCGGCCGGAATAGCCGCCGAGGCCGCCGTCGCTCCTGATTACCCTATGGCATGGAATCTCCGGCGCGCGCGGATTTTGTCCGACCGCGTTCGCGACCGCCCGTACAGCCGTGGGGCGTCCGATACGCCGCGCCAATTCCGCATAACTGATAGTGCTGCCGCGCGGGATATTCTGCAATTCCCGCCAAACGCTTCTTTGGAAATCCGTTCCCGTTAATGTATTGACGTCTATCATCGGTTTTTCTTTTGTTTTATACTACCGCCCCGCCCTTACGGCAAAAAGGCGACGCCGTTTTTATTATCGATCGCGGCCCATTTCATGCAGTTTTACTTTTACAAACCGACCTCTTGATTTCATAGCCTTTTTTATTTTTTCAGGATCGACTATTAGAAGTCTTGCATGGGGGCGGCTGGGTTCCATTGTATGACGGCCGTCGTCATAACAGAATCGCGCCCCCAATATACCGGTTTCGGGCTCCTCTTCATAGGCGATTGCATACAATTCATCAGGCGCATCGTCAAAGATAATAGCATCGCCGACTTCAAGCGTGATCGGCGTTTTCCCATCGGGGCCCATTACGGGCTCCGCAAGCATGTAGAATTCCGGTTTTTTGTTCGATTGTTTGTCCTGATCGCCCATTTTGCTTGTCCCTGTTTTGTTTTTCTTTGTCTAAAAACCTGTGGCTAACCTATGGCTAACTTTTACCGTAAAAATAGCGCGATCTTTTAGGCAAAAGCTGGTGCGAGTGAAGGGAATCGGACCCTCGTCTTCAGCTTGGGAAGCTGACGTGCTACCATTATACCACACTCGCGGACGGTTGTAATCTCAGCCATTTTACACAAAAATTATAATTTTTCAATATAATATTTGCCGACCAATGCCCCGTTTTTAAACCATGCGGCGCAAAGCCCCGCCCCTTGCGTAAGGCCGCGGACGGGCAAACCGCCTATTTTTTGCGATAAAAATTTTATTGACATATGCGCTTTTTTGTCCTATTATATATCTATGATAAAAAACGAACCGAAACAAGTTATCGATTGTCCGAATAACGAGGCGCAAATACGGCAGGTCCTGCACCGGATGTTTGACCACCAGGTCGTATCCGACGAAGAGATCGACATACGCATCAACGAGGACACGTCCCTAGTCGTAAGCAACCACACCAAAAACGTCTCCCTCGGCGGGGGCGAATTCGACGAAACGACGATGGGCGACGGAATGAAGCTTCAGAAGAAATACTCGTGCATTCTTCCGGCCGGATACAAAGCCGTGTCGTTCATAAACGCCGGGACGCAAAGCCTGTGCTTTTCGGTCGAATCCAACATGGGCAACGAATATATCCTGAAGAACGAAATATCGCCCGGCAAGTGGAACACCGACCATGTCATATACCGCGAATTCATCGGGCGGAAATTCATGCAGTATTTCGAAGGGAAAGTGTACGGGCCGGAAATCATCAAAATCGGCGCGAAGTATATAGTGGAAACGAATATTAACGAGGGTGGAGGGGGGGGGAGACTTCTAAAGAGGCGTGTGCTCAGCCGCCTGCCTCAAAAAGAGCAGGACGACATCCATTACGCCATTGCCGAGATGCTTTATTATATGCACTTCAATTACGGCAAGGCCGCCCGTTTTATCCCCTACCTGCTTACGGAGGGCTTTCACAAGCCGTTCAGGCGCTACGAATACGAACCCATTGTCGGAACCCACATCGCCGACAAGTTCGACGAGATGATGAAAGCCCCGAACATCAGCTTTTCGCAGGGCGATCCGCATGGGGAGAATTTCATATACAAGAACAAACAGCTTTATCTTATTGATTTCGGACGGTGCGGAAAAACCGACAGGCGGACGGACTTCGCGACGATTTACGATTTCTTCGGCAAAGACACCGCGGGCGCGATCATAGAAAATTACGTCTTGTTGCACGAATGCGGGGGAAGATAAAAGATCTCCGCCATAACCGGCGCGGCAAAGTCGGAATTACTCGGCCAGCAGTTTTTTTATGTGCGCCAGCTTTTCGGCGTGATATTTTATTTTTCCTATGACGTCGTTGTCCGCCATTTTCATCGCGTACCCGATCGCGTTGGAAAACGACAGCGCGTCCGACGCCCCGTGCGTCTTCACCACAAAGCCGTTTACGCCCATGAACACCGCGCCCGCATAGCTGCGCGGATCTATCTTGTTTCTCAGCCGCTTGAACACGTTCACCAGGAAGAACGCGCCGATTATCGCCAACACCGACTTTTTCAACGCGTCCATCAGGATTCGCTTTATCAGTTTCGCCGTGCCCTCGACGGTTTTCAGGACGATGTTTCCCGTAAATCCGTCCGTCACGACCACCTGGACGTTGCCGCCGCCGATATCGTTTCCCTCTATGAAGCCGATATATTCGTACGGCAGCTCTTTCTTATGCTCGTGTAAAAGTTTGCTCAGTCTTTGCAATACTTCCAATCCCTTTTGGTCCTCTTCGCCGATATTGAGCAATCCCAATTTCGGCCGCGCCTGCACGCCTATATTCTCGGCGTAGACGCATCCTAAAATCGCAAAGTCGAACAGCATTTCCTCGTTGCAATGAATGTTCGCGCCTAGATCGAGCATGACGACCCGCTGGTCTCCGCCGCCCGATGGCAGCATGGTGGTGATGGCCGGGCGGGAAATCCCGTCGATTGTTTTCAGCCCCAATTTCGCGAGCGCCATCAGAATGCCGGTGTTTCCGGCGGACACGACCGCGCAGGACTTGCCGTCGCGAACGTCCCTTACGGCCTTGAACATGGATGTTTCGGCGGCGCGCCGGATGACGTCCGCGACCTTGTCGGTCGCCTTGATCTTGTCGCGCGCGTGAATGATTTCGGAATTGCGGGCGACCCGCGGGTATCTTTTGAGTAGCGGGCGCAAATGTTCCTCGTCGCCGAAGACGCGGAAGAAGACGCCGTCCTCGCCGTTCAGGAATAAAAACTGATTCATGCCGCCAAAGACGGCCGCTGGTGCGCGATCGCCGCCAAATGCGTCAATTGCGATAATCTTTTTGTTTCTTTGCATTTTTTGGTGATGCGTTTACGGCTTTGCTATCACTTGTTTTGTCCGATAAGTCCCGCAGGCCGGGCATACGTGGTGCGGGCGCTTTTTCTCGCCGCATTTCGGGCATTTGGCGACCTGGCTTATCGCCAAGGCATCATGAGCGCGGTGTTGTTTGGACTTTGCCGCGGATTTTTTCTTTTTTGGAACGGCCATCTCGTTATCCTTTTATTTCCTCTTAATTGTCGAAAGGCATCTTAATATAGATTTTATCGTTTTGCAAGCAATCATTTTTATGATAAAATGCAAGTATTGAGAGAATATGAAAAGAATACTATTTATTATATGCTACTTGCTGTTGGCGCCGGGCGTCGCGCGGGCGTTGCAATACGGCCGGAACGTCCAGCAGGCCATGTCTTTGCAGGCGCTGGCGGAAGCGAACATGGTGTCTGCGGAGGTAATATCGGGCAATTTGCCGGTTCGCATAGAGGATCCGGAAATAGAAAAGCAGATACGATCGGGAACTTACGCCGTAACGGTTGCGGATTTGGACAGGTGCGCGTCGATTTGGCCGACGGGAAGTTTTGCGTGGGCCCGGGCGAACGCGGGGCAGCCCGGCTCCCAGCCGACTTGCGTGGCCGAGGTGTATATGAAAATGGCGCCACCGAACGCATTGCCGGGGGGCGCCAACGACAAGGTACTGGCGGTGGCTCATGTTCCGACGGGCGCGAGCATGAAGTGCAATATCAGCGAATTTCCCGAAAGCGGATACCTGGAAGCGGCATTCGATTCCACTGTGATTTTTCCCCCGGACAAAGAGCCTACCGAGGCCGACGTAGTGGCGGTTATGAACAAGGAAATGAAGCAGAACGCGGCAGTGAAGACGGTTGCGGCGGCGCTGGTCGGGGGCGCGGGGGCTTTTGTGGCCAGCGGCGGAATGGATAATAAGGGCGGCAGTAAAAAGCTGGCGGCGACGATTGGCGCGGCGGCGGCGGGCGCGGCGGGAATGGGCGGCCTGCAATACGCCAGCACGCAATCGGGAAAAGTTGTGGGGGAAACGATGATGGGCGCCGGAATGAACGCGGCGACGGGCGCGGTTATAGGCAACATGACGGCGGGAATGATCGGCGGCGGGGACGCCCTGCTGGTGATTAAGGACTGCGAGGTAAAGGACGCGTCGACGAAACAATGCCTGTGGGGAACCGTCATGACCGGCGGAGACCCTTACCCGCCTGCGCCGAAATGCTATTATAGTCCGAACAAGAAAAGCGTCCTATGCCCGAAGGAATCGGATGCGGATACTTATGAGCAGATATTCGGCCTTTCGAGCATAAATGTTAAAATTAAGGGCAAAGAAGTAAATGCGGCCACCGAGGACAAGCTTTTCGAGTCTATGGAGATGACAGTGTGCTTCGATAAAGATAACAAGACTAGGAAAAACCCCGACAATTCCCTGATAGATTTCAAGGGTTGCACAGACGATTATTGGGTTCCGATATCCTCGGCGAAAGTGAAAGCGACCGCATCTTTGGCCATGATTAAAAATTATGAGGACAAGGCCGTATTTGGAAAAAAGTTGAAAGATTTTAAAAAAGAAAAAGATGATGAGAAAGTCAAAGCGGATCAAATTATCCGGCGCAATCCCGACGGCACTGTGAACACGACCAATCCCGAGTTCGACAAGAGCATTACCATTAACGATTTTGTGCCCATGACGGTTGGGGCGGACGACGGTGAAGTAATCGATTTCCGCAACAAGGCGCGGCTGCAGGGCACGGCCTTGGGCGCGGCCACTGGCGGCGGACTTGGCGGCCTAGCGGCGTATCAGGGCGCGCAGGGGGAAATCCAGGATCGCTGGCAGGTCGAACTGGACAGATACGAGGGATCTCTACAGCGCTTCTACTGCGTCACCGGAGCCCGCCCGCTGGGGAAGTATAACGAGATGTTTGTTATCCCAGCAATGAAATGATTGATCCGATTTAGACCAATCTGTCGATTTTATTTTCTGCATGATTTCGCGAATTGGATTATTGCCGTGCATCTGATCTATGGGTCTTATATCGTGCGCGCCCAGGTTTGCGAAACGTAGCGTCCGCCTATTGTCCAGCGCCCAAATGAACGTCAGGTTTCTTACGGCTTTTTTGAACAACCAACCGGCCAGCCTCATCAATCTGTAATGCCAATCGGAAACGTCGGCGTTTATCAAAAAGCTGGGAATTTTCATTTTCTTCAGCCGCGCCAGCTGGTTCGGCCTCAGCTCCGCCCCCAGGCGCAGCGCGTACAAAGGCTCCCAAAAATTCAGGAATCTTTTTATGGTCAGATATTGATCGATAGGCGCCTGCTGGCATATCGCGCCGTAGAAAGGCTTTTTCATCGGCTTGTTATGCGTCAGCAATATGGTTGTGCCGGGCAGATTGCTGACAATGCTTCTGATAACGCCGATGTACGGGGCCACGTCGTCCACATGAATCCAAATCAGGTCCCCTTTTGGACGGCCCTCGGTCGGGCGGCCCATCTTCTCGTGGAAGATATGCAGCTGATGACGGTTTCTGATCCTCAGCGACAGCCAATAAAATGGCGAAATCAAAAATCTAGCTAAGCGGTATAAAAACATTGTTATTCCTATATGTTCGTCGATCTACCTGCATATTATAACATAAGGCGGCGCGGATGCAACCTCGTCTATGCCCAGCGGACATTCCGTGCAGTTGAATTTGCGGTTTTTGGAATGGGCGTCGTCCAGCGGAATTTCGACGTGCGATAAAACGGACAAATTTTTCTTGGCGTTCGCGACGTATCTTGCGTTTGGAAATCCGAAATAAAAGTTTTCGCAGGCGCCCGCATAGCACGACCTTTTGGCGATCGCCGCCGCGTCCGGAACGCATTCCGCGGTGCAATCGTCATGTACGATCATGGTCTCGCAATCGTTGCAGCTGATCAAGCTGAGGCGAAGCGGCGTAGAGCCGCCGCCGATCGCCCTGTCATAAATTTTATCGCATTTCTTGACTTTTGTTTCCGACAAATCCACGGCCGGCGAGCATTCCCATTCCATAGTGCCGTAGTTCAGCCGCGCCGTCAATCCGGCCGGGCATTCGCGCGCGGTCTCGGGATCGACGCAGTCCCACATTCCGTCAACCATTACGGCCGTTTGATTTGACCGGCACAAACGGCGTTTCGAGGCGTCCGGCACGCAGGCGGACTGCTCGGGGTCCCAAATAAAATCCCCGCTGCAGGTCGGCGCTATGTTTGTTTGGACGCAGGTCCATTTGTTTTGACGAAAAACCGGCGTCTCGTTTGCGTTGCATTTGGCCTTTTCGATTTTTTTCGCCTCGGCCGGGGCCTTTTTCCAATCGACGGCGTATTGGGTTATGTAAACCAATCGCCCGGGTTTGAAATCCGCCTCTTTTGAGATGGTCTTGGATATTTCGCGTCGCGCGCCGCTGGCCGACAATAGATATGGCGTTTTGTCCTGGCCGACGGATATGACGCCGAGGCTGGCCGCCTGGGTATAGTCTTCGTTCAGTATTTCAAGAATCTTTCCGTTGCCGGCGGTGACGGATGTTTCGGTTATGACATAGTTGGATACGGACTTTCCGACCCGGTCCGGGGCGCACGAGGCCGTAATCCTTTTGTCGTCCGCGCATAATTTCCGCGTCGCGACGCCATAGCGCGCGGCGCAGGGCAGCTCGGCCTTGAATGTCGCCTTTTGCGACAATGCGGCGGATTCGTCCTGCCTTAACGCGTCCGAGTGGGCGCGAAGAACGCAGGAAATGACGGATTTTAATTCGCTGATTTCGACTGTTTCCGAGCGGGAATCCGATTTTAACAATACGCTGGGCGCGTCCAGGAAATAGTATCCGGCCATGAAAAGCGCTACGATAAAGATAATAAATACATTCATCTCGTTTAGCAGTATAAGAAATATCCGCCGGATAATAAAGAAAAAAATAACATTTTAGGACCTGCCCGCCCCGGCGCCGGATTCTACTTTCCATTTTTTTTGACCCTTGCTTTATGATATAATACAAGGGATTGATGAGGGTAATGAGAAAGAGATTTTTCGGCTTTTTGGCGGTATTGTTCATACCCTTTGCGGCGCATGGCCGCGAAGGGACTCCCGTATATTACGACAACGCCTACCCCGCGCAGTACCAGCGCGCCCCCAGTGCATACATGAACCAAAACGTCTACGTTGGAACAATGCCGCAGCGTCAGATCATAGGGCAAAGGTCTTATACGTATCAAACTCCCCGCTCTAACAATCCCATAGCGAACGGAACCATGACAGCGAACGGCGTTTCATTGCCGCGCTCGGACGACTTGGTCATCACCGCCGAATTCCGGCGGAAATACGCGGATTTTCGATTTGAAACCGGCGTGCAGTCCATTTTGGAATGGGACGGAATGGTCGTGAACGAAATCGCCCTGCACATTGAAAAGGATTTCGTATTGCGCGATTACGACGTCTTCGCGTATGCCGAATACGCCACGGGAACGGTCGGCGGCGGCGGAATGTCGATGGACTACGACCTGCGCCCGTACAATAACAAAGAACCCGACAACGGCATCTTCACGATTTCGATGGGCGGCCAAAGCGGCAAGATACAGGACTTTAAAATCGGCGTAGGCGCGCGGCATATATGGGACGTGGAGGGCTGGAAATTCTCGCCCATCCTGGGGTATCAGGTTTTCAAGCACGACCTGAAAATGAATAATCACGTCTATCCCAATCCGGCGGTATATATTCCGCTGATGGATCAATACGGCGATTATATATTCGGGGATTTGAACGGCAATTATTACTCCGTGGGTCAAAACCAAACGGATATGGCGGCCGCCAACGGCTGGTACCAGGTATGCATGTCGCCCGAGGATTTGGCGCTTGCGGCGGTGGATCCGGGAACCAAGCAACCTATCGTGGGACCGGACGGCGAACTGATGACGGTCGGCTATAATCCGTTGTACGAGTACCTGCCGTGGGGCGTCGGCCCTGGCGAATGCATAGTCGTGGGCGGCGATGGAATGATTATGATCAACGGCGTCACGCATATATACAATACGACCTGGAGCGGGATTTTTCTAGGGTTGGAGATTGAAAAACAAATGACGTACACCGACGCGTTGCGGTTTTACGCCCAGGTATCGATGCCGCACTATCGGGCCGAGGGCACCTGGCCGAACCGCGACGACTGGCAGCAGAATCCCAGCTTTATAGACGAGGGCGACAACGGCGCGTTCCAATATCAAATGGAATTGGAATATACATACAAGGCCAGCGAGCGGGTGCAGGTATCGCTGAAAGCCAGCACGGAATATTTCTCAATCGGCAACATCGGCGGCGAATTATATGTTGCCGGACGTTCTTACCTTGCGCTGGACGAAGAGGGAAAACCTATTGTGGAAACCGACATGTCCAGCGGATTTCAAGTGCCTATACTCATAACTGAGGGGCCTTATACCGAGAAAATCACCGACTCGCTTAAAAGCGCGGTATGGCAGTCGTTCGGTCTGCACTTGGGTGTGAAATATGCGTTTTAACAAATCGACGATTAGCATTGCCGCCGCCTGCCTGCTGGCGATATTCCATTGTTCGCTTGGGTTCGGCGCGGACGAGCCCGAGATCGATTTGGGCCGCTGGTACGGAATTCTGCACAAAATCCAAAACGCCGCGCTGGAAAAAAATATCGGCGCGCGCACGATCAACGCGGTTATCCAAGAGGCCGAGCCTATTCCGGAAGTCATACGGCTGGATAATAGCCAGGCGGAATTTACGATGACTTTGGAAGAATATATTTCGCGCACGGTCTCCCAATCGCGCATTGTAGAGGGCGGAAAAAACGCAAAAAAATATCCGTCCCTGCTGTCGCGGATGGAGAAAAAATACGGCGTTCCGAAGAACGTGCTTTTGGCGCTGTGGGGCATGGAAAGCAACTACGGCGCGTCCAAAGGCCGGTTTAAGCTTAGCGATTCGTTTCTGACATTGATTTACGACGGCCGCAGAGGGGAATTCTTCACCGCCCAGCTGCTGGCGTTGATGAAAATCGCGGATAAGAATAATTTGAAGGTAGAGGATATGCGCGGCAGCTGGGCGGGCGCGATGGGGCATTATCAATTCATTCCGACCACGCTGGCGCAATACGGCGCGGACGGAAACGGGAACGGGCGGATAGATATTGTGAATTCTATTTCGGACGCGATGGCCAGCGCAGGAAATTATCTAAGCAAACTGGGCTGGAACAAGGGCGAAAGAATCGTCCGCAAAGTGATTCTGCCTGCGGACTTCGACCGGGGGCTGTGCGACGGACGGACGAAGAAGCATTTGACCGAATGGACGGCGATAGGCGTCTGGGGCGTGCCCAAGGCGAATAAGACGGCGGGCATGATATGCGGGGAAACGAACGCGGGATATTTGGCGTACGAGAACTTTTACAGGCTGAAAAAATGGAATAATTCCAACCACTACGCGGTGGCGGTCGCATTGTTGGCGGACAGGCTGAAATAGCCGCGCCCGCGCCCTTCCTCGGGCGAAAAAAACTTGATTTCTTCCGAATTGCCCTATACACTAGTATCGTTATGAGAATCAAAACAAACTTTTCAAGAAAAATAGCCCGCGGATTCCCGGGCGCGAAAGATTTGATGAAAACTTATGCCAAGGCTTACAGGGGCGAACCGCTTACATCGGAAAAGCTGAGTATATCTAGCGTTTTATTGCAAATAGATCTCAAGGATAAAATTTGCGCGCAAATACCGAGATTATATCAGAGGATCGACTCACACACGCTGGCGCAGCAGATAGAATTCGGTGATCAAGAAGATGCCAATGAAACAATATATTACAAATTTGAACGCGGCATAGGGCTTCGCCGCATAGAGCTGTTCACAACCTATATCCAAAATATTGATTGCGTCTTTCCAAGCGCCGATTACGTCCGCGCCGTCATCAAGACGCAAGTGGAAGAAAAATTTAGCCAAAGCCGCCGCCAATTGGCCGACAATCTTTACAACGACATGCTGATTATCAAGGAAAAATGGGGATACGGATTCGATGATACGATTAAATTCGCACTACAACATCACTCCGACGCGATTTCTGAATTGGAACTGGAAGTAGCGGCATGGCGGCAAGCCCCCGGAATAAGGCGAACATTTACATTAAAACAGTACCACGATTATCAAGTCAATGGCGAAAAAAGGCCGACCTTCAAATATACAACCGAATTAAAGGTCAAATCTCCCCCAAAACAGGCGGTGCAGGATATTTCAAGGGCGGAATTGATCGAATATACGCGCCTGTATAAAAGCCCCCTGCCGGAATTGGATCAAAAAATAATAGCCGTCGTCAAGGCGGAATCCCTGGCCGAGGCGTTTCGCGTTGCGGCGATGGATTTTATGGAAAACCAAATGCGGCAAAGCCCGTATTGAAAAGAATCCTATTTCCCTTTGGTTTTTTTACGATTTTTTGCTATAATCGTCAAAGGATGAAAAGGATAGCGTTGTTTATTTCGGCATTTGCGGCGTGCGTCGGTGCGGCGCGCGCGGACACGTGCGGTTGCGGCTCGTCGGGCCATAATCCTTTCTTCGGCCCGTACAGACACCAGGCGGGCCTTTACGGCGGCGCCGGAGTGAACAGCGGAATTATCGTTCCGATGTTCGAGAAATTCGTTCCGTTCACAGAAATTCACGGCCATTATTCCGTACCGTCCGAGGTGTTTTACTATCCGGCGCGTCTTTCGTTGAACCTGAGCCAAACAATCGGATTCGGCAATAAATACGGCTGGGAATGGACCCACTTTACGATTCCGATCATCTATGTAACCATGGACATAGCGATGTTTTACGGCCGCAATTGGTATTTCGGCATGGGCGGCGGCGGCGGATTTCAAATAACCGAGAACGAACGCATCAGTTCGAAGCTGGTGTTTCAGTTCAAGATATTCTCGGGCATCAAGATAACCAACAGAACGGGGCTGGAACTTTATGTAAAGCACTTTTCCAATGGAAACACGACTCCGGCCAACCATTCGTACGCCTTTTACGGCCTCGGCATGACTTACAGCTTTTAACGCGAAACCGCCGATTATTCGCCCTGAACCTAGGTATAGCCTCCTGTTGACAGGTAGAATTCCGCCCTATAATATCCCCTGACTACATCGGGAAGGGGAAGGTAATCATGGTGGGCGGAACGGGACAGGAAATAATTCAGGCGGGAAATTCGCGCGCTTGTAAGGACGGCGTAGAACTCACAGGCTGGATCTTTTCGCCTGCTTGAACGCGTCGGCGATAATCCCCAGGGTCCGCTTATCCACCGCGCCGATAAAATTGACGAGGTTTATATTGGTTTGCTTACAGGCCTCTTCCGACCCTCTTATGCATTTTTCGGCTTTTCTCAGTACGGCAAGGGCGGCCTTTGTTTCATCCTCTTCCTCGACTATGAACTGAAATCCGGGGGTCGTATAGATTGCCCAATGGGCGAAATCCTTGTCAAATTCGCGCCAGTCGGTCATAAGCACATACCCGGGGCCCAGGCTGCTGAAATTCCAACGACCGTCGCGGCTGTTTTTATTCGCCAACAGGCGGGTATATGAAGTGCCTTTGTATTCGATGTCGACCTTGTAGATTACAAAGTCGCCGCAATTTGAAGCCGTATCGACCAAAGCTTTCATAACGGAATCCTTTTACGGATAAAGTCCCTCTTCGCTAAAGCTTCGGGCGAACTGCCGCACGAAAGCTTTGGCGAAGGGTGGTGGAGCCAATCGGACTCGAACCGACGACCTATTGCATGCCATGCAAGCGCTCTACCAACTGAGCTATGGCCCCGTGCCGGACATGGTAATATACCGCCGGACAAATTTCAAGCCTTATTTGGGCAATTATACGGTTAGTCTACCCAAAGTTAAAAATGCATGACATTTCTGCTTTTTATGCAGTTTTCGCCACAGTTTTGATATTTGACACCATTGAGCTGTTCAAAAGCAAAAACATGATTCTCGCAACCGCCCATTTTGGCACAACTTTCAAATCTAGAATCAAATGAAAGGCAATTTCTAAATACTTTGAGTCATTAGTATGCCCCGGATATAATGTTTTCACGCCCCCAGTTTATTCCGCGCCGAACAATCTCCGCCGGATTTCCAGCAAGTATGCAATTTGATTCCGAAAACTTGCCCGATACAACCGCGCCCGCTCCAATTATACAGTTATCAGGAATTATTATGTTTTTAAGAAGTACCGCATTCATTCCTATCCACACATGATTCCCAATGCTAATATTCCCGCATCTGTTTATTACTTTTCCATTTGTATCTACTATCGGATGATGATCGCTGGCGGACAGTTGAATATTCCATGATGTCATGCAATTGTCGCCAATTTGTATAGATGATCCTTCAGGGCCGAAAAATATGGTCATGCCATTGCACTTTAAGTTATTGCCTATAACCAATGAGCTTTCTCTTCCATACCAATTCATTATAGATAGCTTCATATTACATTTATCTTTTACCAGTATGGTCGAACCTATTACTATTTTTGTATTACCACAAATACATATATAAAGCGAGTCTTTAGGAAAAGGTTCATGTATCTCAATATAATTGTTGGCGCCCGTCAATAACAATTTCCCATAAGGCCAAATTATCGGGTTTTCATATTTTTCCCCGAAGATGTTATTATTACCAGTCTATTATTATTGACATTATGTATAAAACGTCTTCAAATTCCGTGTCTTAATTTCCTTGATGGAATAAAGATGCAAATAAAATAAGCAATAAATTTTCTCATAACGCCCTGCCTTTGGTTGTGTAGAGGTCGCAAAACCTCAACATGAGCAACTCGCTCACATCGGAATAATTATAATGAAATATTTTAAGAAAGTAAACTCAATAACCGTATAATATTTGCCCAAATGATTTCACGAACAAATTTCGATTGACAAACGAATTTATAGGAATTAACATTGGCAATAAATACGATGGCGAAAAACAATATAAAAAGTTTAATCTCGATAACCGATTTCTCGAAAGAAGAAATTACGGACGTACTGGATTTGGCGGGCGATTTTAAGACCGAATATAATACGAAGCACCGCCATATGACAAAATCGCTGGCCGATACGATCATAGCCCTGCTCTTTTTCGAACCGTCGACTAGAACTCACAACAGCTTCGGAGCGGCCGCCCAGCGGCTGGGCGCCCAAACCAGGGAGATGTCGGGCACGGACGGCACAAGCGTAGCAAAAGGCGAATCCTTTCACGACACGATTATGACTTTCGCGCAGTACGTGGATCTTATCGTTATGAGAAATCCTTGGGATGGATCCGCCAGATACGCCGCCGAGCTACAGAACGAGGTGCCGGTTATAAACGCCGGGGACGGCGCGAACCAGCACCCGACCCAAACATTGCTGGATCTTTTCTCGATCAGGGAAACCCAGGGCGGATTGGACGGATTGCATATTATGATGGTGGGCGACCTGAAGTACGGGCGAACGGTGCATTCGCTGGTCCACGCCATGTCGGAATATAAAACAACTTTTACCTTTGTGTCGCCGCCGGAACTCAAACTCCCAGGCGAATACAAATCGATCTTATCCGACAAGGGGCTTGAGTTTTTCGAGGAAACGGACCTGGCGGCGAATATGGCCCGTGCGGATATAATCTACGCGACCCGCATTCAGCGCGAAAGATTTCCCGATATAATGGAATATGAAAAGGTAAAGAACGCGTACGTTATCACAAACGATACTCTCGGGGAATCGAAAGAAACCGCAAGGCTTCTGCACCCGTTGCCGCGCGTGAACGAAATCGCGCCCGAAGTGGACGAGAATCCCAAGGCCTATTACTTCCGGCAGGCGCAAAACGGAATGTTCGTGCGGATGGCGCTGATGACCCGGCTGGTGAACGGGAAACAAGGATAAAAAATGGCCGACAGTACCAATATTGAAAAAATTCGCGAAGTGCGGCTGATCAAAGAAGGAACCGTGCTTGATCACTTGCCGCCCGCTACGGTTATGAAAATAATCGAGACTTTGGAATTGGACAAACTTTCCGCGCCTTATATCATCGGCGGCAATTTTACAAGTCCTAAAATTACGACCAAGGCGTTTATCAAAATCACCGATTATTATTTTACCGAGGATCAGCTGAATTGGATTTCGCTTTTCGCGCCGCAGGCGACCATCAATATCATCATGGATTTTAAGATCGTGGAAAAATCCCAGGTCAAGCTACCGACGGAAGTGCGCGGGCTTATTAAGTGCGCGAATCCCAAATGCATAACGAACAAAGAAGGCGAGCCGATCTCGACGTTGTTCAAAGTCATAACCGATAAAG
>Ga0268262_10002873_pt1 | contig 19353 bp, 21 predicted proteins | sample TergutNc150P3_FD_190354 | JGI IMG/M metagenome (GOLD analysis project Ga0268262, IMG submission 190354) | Nasutitermes corniger P3 segment gut microbial community from laboratory colony in Florida, USA - Nc150 P3 (SPAdes) (version 2) | ecosystem: Host-associated > Arthropoda: Insects >...
GCTTTGGTAATTGCTGTTTTAGGATGCAGCGACGGCAAACTCAATTTATTGCTCGTTTTTTGGGGAGACCATGAGGAATCCAGTTCTAGCGGAATACCCCCAGAACCTAAACCCCCAAGCTCCAGCTTCAACTCAAGTGCCGCTCCAAAACCCAGCAGTTCAAGCACATATACACCCATATCCTCATCTTCCTCAGCAGAAGAATTGCCATCCTCCAGCTCCTCCGAAGAAAAGAGTTCCAGCTCTAGAGGGCCTAGGTCTAGCTCTGCAAAAACAGATATTAATGGTAATACATACGTGGATTATCCTACGCTTGAGCCAGGGGCAAAGGGTATTAAAAAAGGCGTGACCACGCGCTATTGGGATGGTTGCAGGCCTTCTTGCTCTTTTATAGGAAATATTGGAAAACCAGATCCTTGGGTTATTGGCAGAGCCTGCGATAGAAACGGCATCAATGAAATTCCGCTCCTTTACCTCAATCCGCGTTCCGACCAATGGGGGACATATTACACAGCGGTGCCATGTCACAAGGAGCCAGATCAAGTTTGGCCCAAAAGTCAAACTTACAAAGACTGGGTAAGTACCCATCCAGATTTTCCAAAAGAAAGCCACGCTTATACCTGTTTTGATATGTCTCCATTCGCAGTAAACGATACCTTAGCTTACGCATTTGCAGCCACGCTAGAAACAACTCTCCCGTGCGGCAAATGCGCTCAATTGCAATTCAATAATGAATGGACCTACGATAGCAAGCCAAGAGTGACTCATAGAGCACTTAAAGGCAAAACCTTGATTGTGATGGCAAACAATACCGGTACTGTCGGTGAAGATCATTTTGATATTATGATTCCAGGTGGTGGTTTAGGCGCATTTGACTGTTTTTCGAAGCAAATTGGTTCCTCTGAATCGGATTTAGGGCTTAGAATGGGTGGTTTGTTAAGCGAATGTATATTCCCAGCAGGCGCAGACGCGATAAAATATGGCACAACAAGTGATAGATTCACTTTAGAAACTTGGCAAAAATGCCTTAGCGATAAATGCCATAAAGCATTTGATAACAAATCAAAACTACTTTTGGATGGCTGCCTGTGGCATGCAGAATGGTTTATGGCAGCAGATAACCCCGAAGTGGAATGGACTGAGGTTCCTTGCCCTAAATACTTGGTGAATAAATACAACTCAACTGCCACCACTAAACTTCCAGACTGCTACACCTCAAATCCCAAAACATGTCAAATTGACGGGTTGACAAATTAATTTCTTTCAAAATAGTAAAGGGGAGTGTCGTACACATTCATTATTTCGGTAAGAGTTCCATATTTCCGCAAAACGGCTAAACCATTTTCAATTTCATTTTTTTTAAAATGGTAAAAGCGAGTGCTCATTTCAGTAAGAGTTTCATATTTTCGCAAAAAGGTTAAGCCATGTCTGATTTCTTCAGAGTGATGACAAAAAAGCAAGTAAGTTTTTTTGTTTTCAAGAATTGATTGCAGCTCATTTCCTAAAACATTTGTATCCCATTCTCTAGGGTCTTTTCCATATATTATATTGTTATCCGTAGCATTCCCGATTTTTGTTGCTTTGTAGCCATTCTTATAATGAAATTGAAATATTGCATTCGGGTAAACATATAGTTTTTCATCGTCTTTTATATTCTCTTGAACATAAGAAATCAGAGGGTTAATTTCCTCTGTTGGGTAATACATTCTATGCTTCGCGTGCTCTAAACAGTATACAGACAAATACAAAGTAAGGGCTGCAAGGAAAGAAAACCCAATTGCACTCATAATTTTTCTATTCTTTAATTTATTTAAAACAATATCGGCTCCAATTGGGGTGAAAATAAAAACTATTGCTGGTAAGAACATCCATAAACGAGCAGCTAGAGGCCACTTGCCTATTGATGAGGCCAAACAGACAAGCGATAAAGATAATGCCAAGGAACAGGCTATTTTATTTTTGGATTTACACAATGAATAGACACCAAATAATGCAAACGGTACAAAAAGCCAAATGAAAAGGCTAAGACGGTCTTTAGCTGAAAAGATTAACCCTATTCGAAGTATTATACTTCGGTCCCTAGCTTTGCTATCCCAACTTATCTTCATAGCTTCAGACACAGGCTGCAACCACCAATGGTAATACAGAGCAAATATCGCAAGAATGACTATTCCAGATATTGCAATATAAAGCATTTGTTTTTTGTTCTTATTTAAGATAGCAGAGACAAATTCAAATAATAATGCCCCTCCTATAAAAAACAGTGCTGGAGATGAAAAACCCAAAATCAAAATATATAAAACTGTTAATATCGGTAGCTTTATTTTACCTTGCGTATAATAAAAATACAGCAAAGTGATTAAAAGAGCAAAAAATGCATCGCTCATATATGGTTTTAATTCATTGGAATACCAGATATAACACGGAAATAATGCACTCATAACCACAACAAAAGCAATTCTACAATTATTAAAATTAAAAATCTTTTTCAAAAATATCATTTCGCAAATCAATAAGCCAATAAATGCAAAAAATGAGAATATTCTCAAAGACCCCTCTGAATATCCAAATATAGAACCTATTGCTTTTACAGCAATCACATACAAAACGGGTGAGGACTGAAGATTGATTAAAGGTGTTGCAAGCAGTTCAAGCCAATTTCGTGAGACTATGTTTTCTACAAACATGGCTTCGTCCAGCCATAGAGAACGGCATTTTATATACATGATTATTCTTACAATAACGCTTATCGCAACTATTGCGATTGAAGCGAATATAAGTAAATTTTTCAAGTTTATTGTTTTTGCCATAAAATCACAACTCCAAATGATCTATCAATCTAGTTTTGCCAAAATAGCAAGCTAATAAAATAACAGTATTTTTTGGAATTATTGTTTTAACAGGCATTAAATCGCTTTTGTTTACTATTTCAATGTATTGGACTTTCCCACCGGCTTGCTGTATTTTTTTCTGAATTATATTTTTCAATTCCGTGGGGGGCAGACACGTAGATCTGCCCCTACTACGTGTGCAAAATTTTTTCGCAGCCATCATTCCGGCGTAAATTGAACTGGCGGCTGCTTTTTCTTTTGGACTCATATATTCGTTTCTGCTGGATATTGCGAGGCCGCTTTTTTCTCTTATTGTTTTTGCGCCTATGATTTTAATTGGAAAATTTAAATCTTGAACCATTTTTTTTATTAAATGGAGTTGCTGAAAATCTTTTTCGCCAAAATATGCTTTGCTCGGTAGAGCTATGTTGAATAGTTTTGCCACAACGCTCAAAACGCCTGCGAAATGTACGGGGCGGTATTTTCCGCAATAGAGATGTTCAAGGCCTGGGTTATGCACAAAAGTTTGGAGCGGCAAAGGGTACATAGCTTGCGGCTCTGGCGCAAAAATAATGTTTGCACCTGCCTCGGCGCATAGCTTGGCATCTGCTTTAAGCCTGCGCGGATATATTGCAAAATCTTCGTTTGCACCGAATTGCGTTGGGTTCACAAAAATGCTCACAATGGTAATATCATTGTTTTTTGCAGACATTTCAATAAGAGAAGCATGCCCCTTGTGCAAAGCCCCCATAGTTGGAACCAAACCTATGCTTTTCCCCTGAGCTTGCATTTTTTTTGAAAATTTTTGCAAAGCCGCTGGACTTTTGATTATTTTGATTTCTTTTGGATTTTTTCGCATGTGCTTTCCAGAGGACAAAAAGATAAAATGGCCGCTGTGAAAAATGGCATCCATATAGCGTAGCAGATATATATGATTATTGAGTGCAGCAAACCTTCAGAAGCGAGCAAAGGCAATTTCATGAAATAATAAATTATATCCAGAATAATTAGCAGAATAATAGACAGCAAGCTAACCGGAATGGTTTTGCGAACGCTATGCACTATTGCACCCTTTAATGTTCTTTTGTGCTCTGCGCGGCGAATCTGGTAGCTAAGTGTAGAGATAAAATGAAAGGCATCTGCAAAAAATAATGAAATAAACCCAAACCAAGCCAAATTTGAAACATTCAAAAACAACAACCAAGCCGAAAGCGAATAAGCTAAAAGGATAAAAGGCAACATAGATTTTGCAACAAACCCGCGTATAAAAAATAAATTCGTAACAGCAATTACAAAGATGCAAGCTAAAAGAATTTCCGTTATATTTTTGAATTCTTCAACTACAAGGAGCAGCAGGCAATTGAAAAGCAAAAAGAAAAACCAAAGCAAAGAGCATTTGAAGCCAAAAAATTTCCATCTGAAAAGAAATAGGGCAAAAATGGCAAAAATAGCTCCGTAGTTATGAGTTAATAGGTGAAAATCACCTGCCACGAATTTATGCAAAACATCCAAGGTTTGCGTTGCCAGAATCACAAGCGAACCCAAAACTCCATCTATGCGTAGCAAAGCCACTAAACAAAGCACAACCGCAAAGAGAATCCATATAAGTCTAAAACGAATAGAATATTCCGATATTCTCTGAACGGGCGACAATTTCTCTCTCAAATCCATACGTGCAAAGAATATAGTAAATTAAAAAAATTACTATATTTGCAAAATGTTTTTAATTCCTTTTGTTTCACTCATAATTTGCTACCCTCTTCGGCAACCAACTATATTGCAAAGCTCTGCAATAGCCATTATATTACTCGTCACTTTAATTGTTGCCACGCTCAAAAAACACCTTAATCCCGATTTATCCATAGAAAACCTGCCTTATCTCGCAATGCCTGTAATACTATTTGCAAGCATAAACAGACATCTGGAACACTCCACAAACAACGCTATAATGTGTTTCTCAATGTTTGTTGCAACTCTAATAATATTCTCGCAAAAAGAGAGCCACGGCAAATGGCTCCCCAGAAGCATGGTAATATGCGCAAATATACATTTCGTGCTGCAAATATTTGGAATGATTACCCATGATGAAAAAATGGCAGTTAGCACCATTTTCCCACTGGCAAACGAAATGACATTCTTTTATATGGTCACTATATTCAGTTCAATCTTTATTTATTTCAAAGATCCCAGCACTTATTGGAAAAAATATTCTGCGGTTATAGGATTGCAGGTATTCATCTTAATTATCGTAGGACCAAGCATCCACACAAAAAAACTTGAAATAGGTGGCGAGCACGCCCTCGGAGTTTGGCTGGGCCTCGTATGCGGAATTCTGTTCACCATTACCTTGTTCCTGTGGAAAAAAATCAACTTGCCAAAAAAACCATTTCTCTCTCTCTCTGCATTGATTTTCTTAATAATAATATCTGTCCCTATAATAGTCGTCAACTCCAATATATTCAACTCAACATCCAGAGGTTATGAAGCATCAACTCGCATTGACAATTGGCGGGCAGGGTGGAAAATAGTCCAAGATAAACCCTTTGGCGTGGGCTTTGGGTCTTATGGTGCAAATGTTATGCAACGTTGGCCTGCTCTGAAAGAGTCTAAAATAAATGGATACGGTGCGGTAATGTTTTCCGATGCCCACAGTCAATATTTGCAAATTTTAACGGAAATAGGCTGGCTAGGTTGGCTCTATTACTGTGCCCTATTTGCAATCCCTTGGTTTGTATCTATTTTCCGTTATCTCAAAACCGGAGAACCACGCTTTATATGCATAGCAGGAGCGCTTGCCGCTATGCTCTCCACAATGGCTGTTGCGGAAGCGATATCCATGTTTGCCTTTATACAAATAATTCACTGGATATTTTTGATTTACTGCGTAAAAATTCTGATACCTTTGCGTGCTAAGGACGTTCGTGTGAAAATATTTGAAATACGCAATATGTTTTTAATAATTTCAATTCCTCTTATGGCTTTTTTGATCTACGACAGAGGCAAGCAAATTTATTCCAAGTACTTATTTTTGGAATACCCTCTTACACGGGCAATTGAAACTTATCCGAAAAATTCGGAAGCTTTGGGATTTGTATGGTCTTATTATGTGGGGCAAGGAAATTTTCAAGAGGCTCTAAAAACCCTAGACAAAATAGAAGAAATGGCTGGATATTCCTGGCCTGTTAGCCAAGCGCGCGCAGAAACCTACTATACAATGGGAGAGTTTGAAAAAGCCTGTGAGGTGGCAAAATTCCCCTTAAGCCATTACACTGATCCGTGGACATTGAATTTGAAAGAAATGCTAAAATGCGAATATAGGTAATGAAAATGGAAGAAGTAGTCATAGTAGGTTCTGGACCTGCGGGTCATACTGCGGCAATTTATTTGGGTAGGGCAAAGAGAGAGCCTCTTATGTTTGAGGGCTTTATGGCAGGAGGTATTGCCGCTGGCGGGCAACTCACAACCACCGAAACAATCGAGAATTTCCCAGGTTTTGCAAATGGAATTTTAGGCTCCGAACTTATGGAGCAAATGCGGAATCAGTCTTTGAAAAACTCTGTTCGCATAGTTACAGAAACTGTTGCTTCCGTTGATTTTTCAAAAAAGCCTTTTGTGCTTACTCTGGAAAGCGGCGAGCAAGTAGAGGCAAAAAGCGTTATAGTTGCAACAGGAGCAACTGCAAAAGTTTTGAACATTCCGGGCAGCAAGCAGTACTGGCAAAAGGGAATTTCTGCCTGCGCTGTGTGCGACGGGGCACTTCCAATATTCAGAAATAAAACCATAGCTGTTGTTGGCGGTGGAGATACCGCTATGGGAGAGGCAGAGCATCTCGCCAAATTCGCAAGCGAAGTGGTGATTATCCACCGCAGAGATGAATTCAGAGCAAGCCTTGTTTTGCAAGAGAGAATAAAGAGCAATCCAAAAATCAAAATTATGTGGAACAGCATTCCAGTTGAATTCAAGGGAGGCAAATTTTTGGAATCGGTGACTTTGCAAAATACTCTCACAAAAGAAAACACTGAACTCAAAATATCTGGATTTTTTTACGCCATTGGGCATAACCCAAACACGGAATTTTTGGGCGGGCAGTTAAAGCTAGATGAGCAGGGTTTTATAGTGACAAAACCTGGCAGCACAAAAACAAGCGTAGAAGGAGTTTTTGCAGCAGGCGATGTTCAAAACCCGCACCACAGGCAAGCCATAATAGCCGCAGGCTCAGGGTGCTTGGCCGCACTTGAATGCGAAGAGTTCATCAATCTTTATTGAGCACCTTCTTCAATTCCTTGCTCGGTTCAAATACCGGTTTTTTGCCAGCCTCTATCTCTATTGGCTCTCCGGTGCGAGGGTTGCGTGCTTTGTAGCCGTTTCTGTTGCGAATTTTGAAACGCCCAAAACCGCGAATCTCAATATTATTGCCATCAATCAAGGATCGGGCAACTGAGTCTAAAAAACATTCCACTATTTTTTTTGTTTCTATTTGTGGCAAACCTGTTCTAGACGAAATATCATTCACCAAATCTCTTTTTGTCACATTGACTATACCTTTCATATTTATTTTTATTCTCCATTCTTAATTATTTAATTTATTTAATCTTTTAAACTCACTTCCCGCCACTCTGTCAAAGGGATCTAACCGCAAAATATCATTCAAATAACCGATATATTTAGCAGTATCGCCTAGTTGCATATAAGCAGAACCGAGTTGCATCATAACAGAAGTGTTTTTTGGCATTTTTTCAGAAGCTATTGTCAAATGCCGTATAGCCTCTTTGTACCCGCCATTTACGTTTAATATAACGCCTATGCGATAATGCGCATTTGCGTGCGAAGAATCCAGTTCTATGGCTTTTAAATATGATTCCAAAGCATTTTTCGTTTTTTTGCGAACCTCTGATACACTGCCACTTTCGTTTGCCCTGCTGAGGTATAGTTCGCCAAGGTTGAACCAGGTGTGATAATCGTAAGGATTTATTTTCAAGGCTTTTTTGTAAAGATCTTCCGCATTTGAATCGCGTTTCAAATAGAACTCTGCCATTCCTAGCCGTGCTATATAGCGTGAATTGTACGGCTCAATTTTAACCGCTTTTTCCAGATATTCCTGCGACTTTTTAAAATCCCCTTTTTGCATTATAAAACGCCCGTACTGATAATTTGCTTCTGCCGATTCAGGATTTTTTCTCAGTATGGCTGTGAACATACTCTCTGCACCTCTCCTTTGAGTTGTATCTGGATTTTGCCCCGATATTGCGGCTTTCGCGGTTAGTAAATCTGCGTTGCCCGGATATCTACTTAGTGCGGTCTCTAACCCGCTTAATGCAGCTTCAAATCTTTTTGAGTAAAAATATCCATAAGCCAAATCCACCAAAACCGGAATAGGTGCCGAGTCCAGCGTGATCCCACGTTGGAAAATATAAACCGCCTCTGCTGGATAGCCAGCTTCCAAAAGCAAATGCCCCACTCGTGCGGCAAGTTTTGGATTTTCCAAAAACATTTTAGATATTCCTTGTATGGAAATTGGAATCTCCGGTTCAGGTGTTTTGAAATCCACATTTGCTTCATCGGTTTCATCTAATTCAGCCATTTCAGTTTTTTTAGCAAATCCAGTTGTATCGGAAATTCCAGTCGAGTCAGCATCAGTTAGGTTTTCCGCTTTTTCGTCTATATCTTCTGGAATATCTGGCGGAGGTGGCAGCTCAAAAGTCGTGGAATCTTTTTTGTCAATTAATTGCAGCCCCGTAATTTCTTGAATCTTCTCTTGAACTTTCTCAATCGTCTCTTTCCCAAAAGTTGAATAAATAACACTTGAATTAAAATATAACAAAGCACCGCTTCCAATGAGCAAAAGAACCAAAAAGACACCTATTTTCTTTATGAAACGTTTGTCTTCTGGCGCAAGCCGTGAAAAAAATATGCCTAATGGATTTGCCACAATGGAGAATATATAAAATACATTTTTTTACATTTCCATTATGGAAAAAAAATTCATAGCAGGGTTAATTGCCCCTGATGTTTTGCAAAATGCTATTGAAAATGGCTCAGGAATTGAATATACTTCAATAAAAAAGTGCGGAATTTTGGAAATACGATATGATTTATTTGAAAATATGGAAGACTGGCCAAATCTCTCGCAAAAAGTTTACGAGCTTAATCCAAAAGCTCTAAGACTTGGCACAATCAGGCTAGAAAAAGACGGCGGAAAATGGGAAAATATCAGGGCGGCAGAGAGAATTGGTTTATTTGACAAATCCTTGGACTGGATAGACTTGGAAAGAGGAATGATAACCGAAAAAAACAACCATAAAATAATTTGCTCTTGGCATTTATTTGACAGAGTTCCAAGCGAGAGTGAGTTAAGCGAATTTGCCGAGGAATGTTTAGAACTTGGGGTTCAAGGGTGCAAAGTAGCAGCTATGGCTCATTCAAAGCGTGATGCAGAACCTCTGTATAGTTTCGCAAAAAAATACGGAGAGAAATTTGAATTGTTTTCTGCCTTTGCAATGGGCGAGCAAGGAAAGGAAAGCCGTGTTCGTTCTTTGAAAGAAGGTGCTAATTTGACTTATGCCTCAATCGGAAATGCTCTTGCCCCTGGGCAATTAAGCGTAGAGGAGATAAATTATCAAACCAACGGAAGCTAGCAGTGCTATTGCTATCTGCGCTATCCAGATGATGCGGGAAATTTTATAGGCTTTTTGCCTTTTTATGCTCCAGAATGGTTCGTCTGAGTTTCGCATTATGCCTTCTTTTTTGTTTTGCCAGCGGCCACATTTTTGCCACCTTCAATTTCAAAAAATTCTGGAGTTAGAGTTGTACCTTTGCAAAACACCATAGCCCTCGCAACTGCGTTTTCCAGCTGGCGAATATTGCCGGGCCACATCTGTTCTTGAAGCATAGACACCGTTTCTTCACTCGCCTCTTCCACAGCACGGCCGTTCTCTTCGTTGAACTTACCGATAAAATAATTCAGCAAATCTGGAATATCATCCGTACGTTCCCTGAGTGGCGGAATATGCACAGGCACAACGCTAAGGCGGTAATATAAATCTTCTCTGAAATTTCCGTTTTCCACTTCTTTTTTCAAATCCCTATTGGTGGTGCAAATTATGCGAACATCAACTTTTATCTCATCGTCTCCGCCAATGCGTACAACTGCGCGTTCTTGCAAAACACGTAGCAGCTTGCTTTGAGCGGCAAGCGGCATTTCTCCTATTTCGTCTAGCAAAAGGGTGCCGCTGTCTGCAAGCTCAAATTTGCCGCGCCTAGTTTTCAAGGCTCCTGTGAAGGCTCCCTTCTCGTGCCCAAAAAGTTCGCTCTCTATCAAAGACTCTGGCAATGCGGCGCAATTTATTTTTACAAATGGGCCGCCAGCTCTTAAACTTTGGTAATGCAGGGCGCGGGCTAAAACCTCTTTTCCAACCCCAGATTCTCCTGTTATTAAAACAGAAGCGTTTGTGGGTGCAACTGTTTCTACAAATTTATTGAGCGCAACAAATTTTTCGCTATGCCCGATGAAATTTTTTTCGCAAAGGCGTTTTTTCAAAACGGTATTTTCCATTCTGTACTTGTATTTTTCAAGTACCATAGCAACAGCGTGTTCTATTATTTCTGCGTGCTCAAAATCTTTTTTTTCTATAAAATGGTCTGCCCCGTTTTGCAAAGCCTCCACTGCCATTTCAATGGAACCAAATGCGGTCATCATCAAAAAGGGTTGCGAAGGGCGGTCTTTTTTCACAGCTTTCAGCAAATCCAAACCTGTCATACCTGGCATTTTGTAGTCTGAAATTATCAAATCTGGATTCACAACCGAAATTTGCTCCAAAGCGATTTGCGGATTTGCCGCAACCGTGCAACGATGCCCATTTAGCTCAAGGCTATCTGCCACCATATCACGCATAATTTCTTCGTCATCAACTACAAGTATTTTTGCCATTGGGGGTAATATAGAAAATTTCTTACCATACACTTTGGCAATCTTGGCAATACCAAGTTCCATCTTTGCGTTCAATGTTAGAACTGCCGCATATAGGACAGCTAACATTAACATAATCACTCATAAATTTCAAAAATCTTGTTAGCATTTTAAACTCTCCTTGTTTTAGCTGAATATATGTGTAAATATAGTAAATTATTGCAATGTCACCATCTCCGCCAAATCTTGTGGAGCATAAGTGAAGAAACTGCTGGGGACATAGGGGGTAATATAGGAAATTTTACGCACCATATGCTTAAAAAAGACTTATAAACATTGTTGAGGTTTAGAAATATCTTGTGGATCGCTAAATCACTTGCTACAAACATAAATGAAAAAACAAAATATAAATGCAAAAATAAAAAATTTGATTAAGAAAACAATTTTTTTCTTTTTCTCTGCTGCTGCTGCTGCTTCATACGCCGCTTCATACATTTCACGCTCAGCAATTTCTTCCTTTCTCCTTTCCATATCATATATTTCAAGCTCATGTGATTTAGGATTCATTTTTCTCAATTCCTCAGCGTTCTGCCGTATAAGATTTTTAAGGTCAGATTTAACTTCTGGATTATCGATGATATATGAATCATAGAACTTCTTTAATAATTCAAATGCGATTTCGTTACATCGTATATTTATTGAGTTTGTAAATTCGTTTTCGCCAAATTCTGAAATTAACGTTTCCCCAAATACTACTAATATCTCTTGTGCAGAAAATTTAATGTTATTTTTATTCCTTTCTAACACGTCATACGTTTTTGAAGCAAGAGCATATATATCCGCACTTATTTGTTCTATTGCTTTATTTTGCTGAATACTATCATTTAATTTTTTAATATCCTTTAAAACGCTTATTATGCAATTTTTAACGGCAGAAACATTCGACGATAAGTATGCTTTAGAATAGATGCTATAAAAATTTGCTTCCCAATTTTCAGGGTCTTCCATTTGAACAATACTGTAGTATTTCTCCATTTGTTCATAATCTTTACATTCCCTTGCTTTGCGAGCATTTTTTAAAGCATTTTCCAACTTAGCGGAAGTATCAATTGTAACCATCATTTTTTTGGCTTCTTCAACTGAATACTTTGAACCACAGTTTTGGCAGGTAAATACGCTGTCTTGTTTGATTAAGTCTTTGCCACCGCACATTTCGCAAACTATTTGTTTCATATTAAATGAGTTTTGGGGTTAAGGGTCATAGCTTAAATATAGAAAATTAAATTTGCATAAAATCAATTTCTTTTCCATGCGGAGTTTTGAAAGAGAATGTCGTTCCGAGTTGCCCACTTGTTATTGCAAAATCCACTATAAAAATAATATCCATTCCAATTAAAACATCACAACCTATAGCTTCTGTAACACTTCATAGAATATGCCTGCTCACCTTCCATGCAAGGTTGTATTGAATAATTCCCATAGCCAAACATTTCTTTGCCTTTGTCCGATGCCTCTCTTAAACTATTGAAAGCATTTACAACCGAAGCATTTTGCAAAAGCAAAACAAGCCCTTTGTATTTTTTACAAAGTTCATTTTGGTTTTCCTTGAAATATTCAAGGTCTTTCAAATGCTTTTCCTTGCTGTATTCTTGCATAGATCGCCTCTATTTGTTAATATAGAAAATACCTCTTTTTTCATTTTGCAAAGTAATGCACATTCTCTAAATTCTCAAAATGTTTATCTTGGGTATAAATTTCTGCATTATAACTTTTAGCGGTTGCATAGATTATGCTATCTGCTGTAGGTAGCTTGTACTGCTTGCCTAATTTCATACTCTGTCTTCATCTCTTTCAATGGTTGTGTCCATTCCTTTTAAATCTCTAAAAATGCCGTGAGCATCTTCTATTGATATCCGTTTGGGTTTAGAAATTTCAAAAGATTTGTTTTTCAAAAAAGCAACAAAATCAAGAACCTCTATAACAGATTCTTCTGGTAAAGTTTCTATTTCTTGCATTAATACTGCGGTAGCTGCCATTTTTTTACTCCTTAGAAAAGAATATAGAAAATTAATTATTTCACCATCTCCGCCAAATCTTGTGGAGCATAAGTGAAAAAACCTGTTTCCTTGTCGCTTAGCAATTCGCAAACTTTTGAATTGTAAAATAAATCAAAGGCTGTTTCCAAAGGTATATTTTTCTGCTTTGCAATTTCGTCAATAGTCATTCTAACAAGCGAAGTAGTTTTCATTGGAATTCCTCGTATTTTACAAATTTCAGGTAATTAATAGATTGAGTGCTTTTAAAGGCATATTGATTGTTTGGATGAGCAAAAGAAAGTTCGTCTAGTAGTGCTAACTTCGTATTTTTTGTAGCCCTGCCTTTTGTTTCCAATTCAATATAATTATCTACGGCAACAATTACTTCGTCATCGGCAATATTTCCTATAACAATATCATAATCCATATTTTGCGGAATATTTCCGCTAGTTCTATTTAGAATTACAAAATCCAACCATTCTTCAGAATAACCATCAAATCGTTTGATTTTCAAATTTGAGTTCTCCGCATATTCATATATATTCAAAATTCCTTTTTTTCGCTGATTTGTTCTCTTTCTGCGATTAAGCCACCGAATAGCCTGCTCTTGCAAGTCGGTTAAATAAAAACCTTGCCCAAAATCTACGTTTTTTCTTCCGATAAAAGGATCGGGTTCTTTTATTACTTCCAAAGAGCCGTGATATAAAATCATACAATAATCCCGCATTCCGTAAATTTTTCTTTGATTTCTTCTAAAATATATTCCGAAGACAGGGTGTGTGATGTGTCGTAGGTGTCTTTGTAAAAGGCTAGTTGGTCTGTGTTTTTTAATTGGTTGTAAGCAATGGTTTTGCTACCACTGAAGTATCTTTCAGCGCAGAGTTCAATGACGTAAACTAAAAAGTCTTTAACTACTGGAGACATAGGGGAAAAAATAGAAAAACACAACCAGCCACCTAAATCCCCTCTGGCATCCAGTGCATAATCCTTTTATATTCCACGCTTTTTAGCTTATCTTTCCAAAAATCGTCTTTGGTCATTTTAGCTAAATTTGCAACCGCACACCAATAGCGAATGCTGCCCGGCGCTCTTCTGGCGTAAAGAGCTTCGCTCTCTTTGTATATGGAAACTGCCTCTTGAACCCTGCCGAGTTTAAAAAGCATATCGGCTCTGTTTTGCAAAATTATGGGATGCTTTGGGTAGCGTTTTAGCAAAGTATTTGCAATTTCCAAAGCCTCGGCGTATTTCTTTTTATCGTAAAGAATCCACATATAGGCGTTTCCTAAAATAGCAGAAAATAGAGAACTGTTCTCAAAGCCATTTTTCAAATCTTCCTGCTTGGACTTGGCAATGGGATTATAGTGGGTATAAACCGCATAAAATGCTTTTGAATCCAAGTCTCCGAGTTTTTCAAAAATGAGTGCGGCATTCCTCGCTTCCAAAACGCTCTTTAAGGTATTGCCCAAAGTAGCATTTACAAAACTTATCTCATAACGGCGAAGCGCATCCCAAAAACCACCAGTTTTGCAGTCTTTCAAAACAGTCAATGCAGAATCCAAATCCAAAGTATCGCCCAAATCGTCAAAACGACTAACATAAGCAATTCCCTTTAAAACGCACTTGCTGGAATCGTCTTTTGCCATTGAAGAAATGTAGGTGAACGCTCTACTGTAATTTGTTCTGTATATATTCTCCAAAACAATGCTCTCTGGCTCACCCGCAAAAACTATCTGAACCCCAACCAGAATTTCTAGAATTAACAGAACTTTAAAAACGCCCATATTCAAAATCTTTACCAAGCCACTAGCCCCCTATTAGCCAAGTACTAACAAATGATTCTCTATATTAAAACTAAATGTAGAAAAAAATGTTTTCAGTTTTGCTGAATTCTTTTCTTTTTCTGTTGGCACCCAACCGTCTATGTGTACTATTTTCCCTATTTTGCTTATTCTGATAAAACGCTCAGTTTCATTTATGGTTCTTATCACTTTTATATCGGAACGCATTTTTATATCCAAAATAACTTTTTTTATCGGAAATTTTGACAAAACTCTGTAAATTTTTTGCTGAGTGTCTTTTGCATAATAAAAACCAGAGATATGAATTTCCTGATTTTTAAATTCAACAAAGCAGCAACATAGATATATGCAATTTTTCACAAGTTCTTTGTATATGTCGCTTGAACTCATCTCAGATTTGGCTACCACAAAGTGCATAATAAAGCAACGAATTTGAGGAATGGAAGAAATTATTTTTTCCAGTTCGCAAATGGAACTCAAATTTGATACCCTGCAACTCACGCTCAAAACTTTTGAATTTGATGTTATCTGCATACTAAGAGAAAAATCAAAATCCTTGCATCGCCATTTTGCATTGTGTTCTAAAAAATCGTCTGTTAAATAACTCTCGTTGTTTTTGCAAGGACACTTTTCAATTTCTTTATTTTCAAATTCAATTACAATTTTTTGCTCATCGCCAAATTCCAAGCCTATAACTTTGCCAATGCTTTTTGTTTCTGTATTGTAAATGCGGTCGCCAACCCTTGCATTTTCGGCATCTTGCGGAAACAGCCTATAAAATTCGGTGGACTTATTTTCAGTGCCTTCAACTGCAGGCACTTCAATTTTTTCCCCGTTCTGCTGTTTAAGAACTATTTGCGGCAAGGAGTCGTGAACTCTGTTAATTCCATCTACATTGCATATTCCTATTTCTGGATGAAAAACATTATCTCCAGTTTCTAAATTTCCCATTCCCCAAATTTTGCAAAATCCAAAAGTTGGTTCTTCTTGCAGCTCCGCAAATTCGTTTGTTGCATAAATCACCGTATTCTCACAATCATCGCATTTGCAAAACAAGGGCTTGTTGGGTGGAATCTCGCTTTTTCCATAATTTTTATCGTATTTTTCTTGGGAAAATATTTTGAATTTTCTGAGTTGCGCACATTCTTCGCAAAATATTTCGCTATTAAAAAAATGAATTGGAAAAAGCGATGCGTCTTTTGACAAGATAACCTCTAATAACACCTAAAAATTTTTTGCCTTACCCATTCTGTAAATACACTCATTTTTACCGATGCACTCTATAATTTCCCAAAGCCCAGGGCCAGCACCAACCCCGCTAATCACAAGCCTCGCAGGTTGAGCGAGCAAGCCAAGCTTAAGACCATTGCTTTCGCAAACTTTCATAAACGCAGCCTCAATATTCTTTACGCAAAAATCTTCGCTAGTAATTTTTTCCAATTCTTTTGAAATCAAATCTATATGTTCTGGGCTTTGCTCTGTCCAGTATTTTGCTTTTGCCTTTTCGTCTTCGCATTTTTCGGGGGCTTCAAAAAAGTATTTAGACATTGAGGCGAGTTCCGTTGTGAATTTCAAGCGCGGTTTCAATAGTTCTGCTACTTTCGGGAATTTATTTTCGTCTTGGCAGTTCGGGTAAAGTTTTTTCAACTCATCTGCAAAAAAGGAATCTGGCAGTGCTCTTATGTGCATTCCGTTCATCCATTCCAATTTTTTTTCGTCAAATGCCACCGCCTTCGGGTGAATACGCTCCAGAGAAAAGGCATCTATCATTTCCTTTAAGCTCATAACCTCCCTATCGTCTCCGGGGCTCCAACCGAGAAGCGAGAGAAAATTCACAAGGGCATGAGGCAAATAACCCAAATCCCTAAAGTCTCCAACAGAGGCTGCACCTTTGCGTTTGGAGAGTTTGCCGCCACCTGGGGCAAGTATAACGGGCAAGTGGCAAAAGAGCGGAGCTTCCCAGCCAAAGGCATCATAGAGCAAAACGTGCTTTGGGGTGCTGCTTATCCATTCGTCTCCCCTTAGCACGTGGCTCGTTTGCATAGAGTGGTCGTCAACAACGCTTGCAAGGTGGTAGGTTGGAAATTTATCTCTTTTCAAAAGAACAAGGTCGTCTAAATCTTTATTAGGGGTTTCTATTTCGCCTCTCAGCAAATCGCTGAATTTTGTTGTTCCTTCCACAGGTGTTTTGAATCTTATCACGAATTTTTCGCCCGCCTCAATCCTCTTTTTTGCTTCTTCGGGTGGCAAATCTCGGCAATGGCGGTCGTAGCCGTGTTCCAAGGTTTGCAGCCTTTCTTCGGTGCAAAAACAGTAGTAGGCAAAACCCTTTTCTATTAGCTCCAATGCCGCTCTCCCGTAAATCTCCAAACGCTCGCTTTGAAAATATGGCCCTTCGTCCCAGTTTAAACCTAGCCATTTAAGGTCTCGCAACAAGTCTCTCAAGGCGTCTTCGTTGTATCTTTTGCGGTCGGTATCCTCTATCCGCAGGTAAAAGGTTCCGCCTGTGGCTTTTGCGAACAGGTAGTTGTAAATAGCGGTACGTGCGCCACCAACATGCAAATAACCGGTTGGGCTTGGCGCAAAGCGAATTCTAACGGGTTTTGTTTCTTGCACACTTATCCTCTTATGCGGTCGAAAGGACTTGAACCTTCATTCCCTTTCAGGAGTCAGCACCTCAAGCTGATGCGTCTACCAATTCCGCCACGACCGCTAAATCGTTCCTCTTTTGTTCTCTTCACCAGTTGTGGCGGTATACTTATTCCGCCACGACCGCTAAATCGTTCCTCATTTGTCTTCTTCACCAGACAATTCTATTGGTGAATGGAATATAGAAAAATAAAATTATAGTCAGAACCCCGATTACTGGATATATTTCTATATTTTTCAATATGGACAGCATAGATATTTTGAAAAAAGCCATTAGGCAGAGCGATCTGCTTAATAAGTATATGCTAAAGCAAATCGGTGTTTTTGGTTCTTTTGCACGTGGAGAGCCTGCAAATGATATAGATTTTTACGTAGATACAGATAATTGCAAATTGGCTGATTTGAAGAAACTCAAAAGAGATCTTGAAATTCTTACGAATAAGAAAATAGATATTATGATAAAAAAATACGCTAATCCTATTGTTTTGCATAGAGCTTTGAAGGATATGGTATATGTCTCCGCATAAGGAAAATGATTTGCTTTATCTGCTGAATATTTTGGAGTATTCTGGTAAAATATGGAAATATACGGAAAATATAACAAGTGCTGAAACTCTTTATGAATTTAATGAGCAGTTAAATTTAAATGGCTCTTTAACTTTGCTTGCGAATATCGGGGAAAATGTTGGTAAAATAAGTGAGGAATTAAAGAAAGAATATCAAGGTATTGAATGGCAGAGTATAAAGGATTTTCGCAATAAAGTGGTTCACGATTATGCAGGGATAGACATATATATTGTTTTTGAAATTATTACGGAAGATTTAAGAAAATTAAAACCAGAAATAGAGCAGATTATTGCTAAAAAGGTAGAGCAAAAAATATTCAATATAGACGAATTAAATTTGGCTAGAGAAAGTGAATTTTATAAACACGTTGATTTTTCTGCCTTCCTCTAGCGGTGGGCTACGCCTTAGTCCTTCACACAACGAACACTGAAAAAGACATCGTTATCTTCGCGTGCTGGGAAAGGATACACATCATTGCTGATTTCAGTCATTAACCAGGAGTTATAGTTGTTCCAAGAGGAACTCCACCAATAGCTCTGCTGATCGAATGAGCTGTCTTGAGCTTCCATGCCGACTGGTAGGGCGGAGAAACCGTAATCATCCGTGCAATAATAACCTAAAATGGAAAACCTACACCCAGCAGACTTCAACTTAGTTCCTGCACAAGCACAAGTCTCGCCATCGCTAGAACAGCTCGGATTGACGAATTTCAGCAAAATATTCCAATCCGCATTGCTAGAGATATGCCAGCCAGAGAGACATATTCCCCTATGCTTCTCGGATATTTGCGAAGCGCATTTGCTATGCGTACAGCTATCGGGCAATGCCATAACCGTATTCCAATTATACAACCTGCCATAATTCATACAGTTGGCAGGATCATTTTTGTAGCATTTTCCCAATGTATCTGGCTCAGTTCCGCGATAATTCAAATTCTCCGCCATCCAAGTCTGCTCGCCTATCTCAACCCATTTGTAAGTAGTATTATCACGGTTATCTACAAAAGTGCCACTTGCGCCCTTGCCCCAGTTTGGCAAAGACAAGCATTGATTAACAGACGAGCTAGAATTGCCCCAACCTTTGATAGACGAACTAGAACTGCCACTCCCATCGTCATCATCGTTGCCAGAGCAAGAAAATGTGAATGTCAAGGCAAATCCGAAAATTGCCGCCAATGCGAATTTTGAGAATATACTTCTCATATGTTACCTCCGTTTTAAGGGTGTGAATTTGAAAATTTTGATTCAGACGATAGGGGGGGGGGGGGGGGGGGGGGGGGGGGGCAATACTGAACATTTGTGCAGCAGTTTAGTGTGCAGATACACGAACTTGCACCGCAAGCCCTAGCGTTAAATGTTGTTTTATTGCCAAAAGACATATTTAAGGGTAAATATAGAAAAATTTGAGGGAAATAAAGCCAATAAATGAGGTTTTGTGATTTCTTACAAATATGGAATGTAATTCCATATTTGTAAAGATATTTTCTATATTGATAATATGGTAAAAAGAGAGATTATAAAGCAAATAAAAGCTATGGCAGAGAAAATGCCCATTATTTCCATAAC
>Ga0268262_10002874_pt1 | contig 19351 bp, 18 predicted proteins | sample TergutNc150P3_FD_190354 | JGI IMG/M metagenome (GOLD analysis project Ga0268262, IMG submission 190354) | Nasutitermes corniger P3 segment gut microbial community from laboratory colony in Florida, USA - Nc150 P3 (SPAdes) (version 2) | ecosystem: Host-associated > Arthropoda: Insects >...
AGCGCTTGGGATGATTGGCGTTGCTTAATACCCTCTGATACCGCTATTTTCTCAAAACCGGATGTCCCGATACGCTTGCGAAAATGTGAAAAATCACTCGAATCAAACGGAAAAATATGTTCAAAAAACGTCATCCCGCTAAAATACTGAAAATAAACGTCTCTAACCCAATATGCCGCCAAAGTATCATCCCCGAGATTATACAACTGCTTAAGCAACAGGCAAGCGACAATAAGGCGAATAGGAACGCTCGGAGCGCCATTATCTAACGTGTAAAGCGGGGCGAATTTTCTTTCAAAATAACCCCAATCTATTTCCTTGGACAACAATACAAGTTCGTGACTAGGATTGATGATATCAACAAGCATAGGGCGAAACAAATCACGCTGTGCTGTTTGAGGTAATTTTCCTACCATTTTCTACCGCCTTTCTGAATAAAAATACTATTTGCCGGCAGAAAAAAATAAGATTTTTCCTGTGTTTCTCTTCTATTGATGAGAGAAAACTGCGTTTTTAAGGAGCGATTATTTAAGCAAAAATTATTTTGTGTTGTTACAAGGAAATTGAATAAAAAGAAAGTATTTCCTTGTGCTTAACTAGGATTGAACCTTATTATTTAATCTTTTTACATACATTATTTACAGGGCATCCATTACATTTCGGATTATTTGAAGTGCACCAATTTCGTCCTATTTCCCAAATTGAAAAATCAATAATTCCCGGAAATTCAGGGTGCAATTCTCTTGCTTTATAAATTGCCATTTCGCGAGAAGCGTCTTTTGGAACATATCCCATACGACCCATTACACGCCTTACATGAACATCTGGAGATACATCTATTGAATGATAATCAGAAAATTCTATTTTATATTTCCGCGCCAATATATTTGTCGCCATTGTAGCAATTTTAATACCACAACCCTTAAACTCAAGAAATCTATAAACAACCAATGCGCTACTTGGTTTACCCTGCCATATTTCGGCAGCATTTCCATGATAGTTGGTTTTTATGACCTCTATTCCAGAGTGGAATACCCCTGCCATATTGTCATTAAACCTATGTAATTTATTGTCATTAAATATTTTTATAAATTTTTCGAGCGACAACTCTTTTAATTCATTAAAATCAGATGTACCCAAAATATCAAATACGACCTGTGGTATCATCCATGCTCGTTCTGCCTTTATTTGCTTATCCATTAAGCAACCAAGAACAAAAACGTGTGGATTTTTTGCAATATCATTTAATAAATTATTTGCATTTTCATCATCAACAAAATGAACCTGTCCGCGAACTTCTCTCCTGAACCGATCTATTCCGACTTTTACTATTTCTTCCATATTTTTCTCCTAAATCATTTATACCATCATCGCCCATTAACGTTTTTCGCTACTGACATATCGTGTCTTTTATTTCCAAAATTCATAATAAGAAACCTTTCGTTTTAGTCATCTATAAATATAATATATTTGCGCAAAAAGAATCAATACTAAATTTCATTTGTTAAAGGTCTAATTCCAGTTAAGCACGAGGAAATACTTTCTTTTTGTTCAATGTAAAGGGAAAGCGAAAAATTGTGAATTTTTGCAGCGGGTAAAATAAAAAAATACGTTAGTTTGAAAAAAAATTGCGTTTTGAATATGAACTAATGTATTTTACGGACGAAATTAACGGTTCAACGGCGAATCGTTAAACGAAAATCGGGATTTCCCGTTTTTCGCGGAGTTGAAAAGTATTTGGGTTACATAAACAGCAAAGGCGCTGTGGGCTAAAAAAGTCCGCGGCGTCTTTTTTACAATAGGGAGGTTATCTATGAAAGACATTCCGAATCTGTTCGGGTGTATGGTTTTCAGCGACACGGTGATGCAGGAGCGTTTGCCGAAAGGTATTTACAAGTCGCTGAAAAAAACGATGTCGCAGGGAACGCGCTTGGAAATCGACGTGGCTAACGTCGTGGCTAACGCTATGAAGGATTGGGCGGTCGAAAAAGGCGCTACCCACTTTACGCACTGGTTCCATCCGATGACGGGAGCGACCGCCGAAAAGCACGACAGCTTCATATCGCCTGTCGCCGACGGCAAAATCATTATGGAGTTTTCCGGTAAGGAGCTTGTTCGCGGCGAACCGGACGCGTCGAGTTTCCCGTCGGGCGGTCTGCGCGCGACTTTCGAGGCGAGGGGATATACGATTTGGGACATTACGTCTTACGCTTTCATCAAAGACGGCACTTTGTGCATTCCCACGGCTTTCTGTTCTTACAGCGGCGAAGCGCTCGACAAGAAGACACCGCTTCTTCGCTCGATGGAGGCTATCGACAAACAGGCTATGCGCATACTGAAACTGTTTGGAAACACCGACGCACGCCGCGTCAGCACGACCGTCGGACTCGAACAGGAATATTTTCTTATCGACAAGGAAATATTTCTTAAACGCCCCGACCTTATTTATACCGGAAGAACGCTTTTCGGCGCGCTTCCTCCGAAAGGTCAGGAGTTGGAAGACCATTATTTCGGCAGCATAAAGCCGCGCGTTTCCGCGTTTATGAAAGAACTCGACGAAGAATTGTGGAAACTCGGCATTTACGCAAAGACGAAACATAACGAGGTCGCTCCTTCGCAGCACGAACTTGCGCCGATATTTATGACGACCAACATTGCGACCGACCACAACCAGCTGACCATGGAACTTATGCGCAGTATCGCCAACAAACACAACCTCGCCTGCCTTTTGCACGAGAAACCTTTCGCGGGCGTAAACGGCAGCGGCAAGCACAACAACTGGTCAATAGGCACGGATACCGGATTAAATCTGCTCGAACCGGGCGAAACTCCTTATGAGAACGCGCAGTTCTTGCTGTTTCTGGTAGCGGTAATCAAAGCGGTGGACGAATATCAGGACTTGCTGCGCGTCGCCGCCGCAAGCGCGGGCAACGACCACAGGTTAGGAGCGAACGAAGCGCCTCCCGCGATAGTGTCTATGTTTCTCGGGGACGAACTTACGGACATCCTCGAAGCGCTTGAAAGCGGCAGCGTTTATAAAGGCAAAGAGAAAACGCAGGTAGAAATAGGCGTGACAACGCTTCCCTATTTCCCCAAAGACGCGACAGACCGCAACAGAACGTCTCCTTTCGCGTTCACGGGCAACAAGTTTGAGTTCAGAATGCTGGGTTCTATGTTCTCCGCGTCCGGTCCCAACGTCGTGCTTAACACGACGGTGGCTGAAATTCTGCGCCAGTTCGCCGATACCTTAGAGAAATCCAAGAATTTCAAGGAAGATATGGCTCAACTTGTCAAGAAGACGTTTCGCGAGCACAAAAGAATCGTATTTAACGGCAACAACTATTCGGGCGACTGGGTAACGGAAGCGGCTCGCCGCGGGTTGTCGAATCTTAAATCGACCGTGGATGCGCTTCCGGCTTTCGTTACGAAAAAAAGCGTCGATTTGTTCACGGAACATCACGTATTTACCGAACCGGAACTTCATTCCCGTTACGAAATACTTATGGAAAACTACTGCAAAATTCTGCACATAGAAGCGCTGACTATGACGGATATGACGAGGAAGTTAATAATTCCGTCGAGTTTCGACTACCAGAACGAGATAGCCAAACTTCTGGCGGTGAAAAAAGCGTGCGGTGCGTCGTTTGATACGTCGCTTGAAGAACGCTTTCTCAGCCGTATTTCGCAGTTGTCTTCTTCTCTGCTTAAAAAGTTGGACACGCTTGAAGACGCGATTATCAAAGCGAAGGCGGAAAAAGAAGTGTTGGAGTGTGCGACGTTTTACCGCGACAAAGTATTTACCGCGATGTCGGAACTTCGGGTGGTAGCGGACGAAATCGAAACGCTCACTGCGAGAAAGTACTGGTCGCTGCCAACTTATGGAGAAATACTTTTCAGTGTTATTTAATGCGGATTAAAAAGTTGGGGTTTAGTGTGTTTGCGCTAAATCCTAACTTTTTCTGAAAAATTTTGGATTTGCTAACATATTAGATATTTTTCCAAACATAGATTTAATCTTATTGCAGAAATTTATAATTCTTAAATAAACGTGTAACGATTTAGAAAGAGGTCTATTGAAAAATAAACCAAGTTCGTCCCGATTTTTATTTTTTACAAGTTTTTTCCGCTGAAATTACCGTTTGTTCCATGAGTAATGCGATAGTCATAGGTCCTACGCCGCCCGGAACGGGAGTATATGCGAACGAGCGGTTTTTGCAATTTTCCAAATCAATATCGCCGCATTTGTATTGAGGATGATAGCCGGCATCGACGATTACCGCGCCGTCGGCAATCCATTCGCCTTTTATGAATTTGGGTTTTCCTACCGCGCCTACGACTATTTCGGCGTTTTTTATTATTTGGGCGAGATTTTTCGTGTGAGAATGGCAAATCGTAACCGTCGCGTTTTTATTAAGAAGCATCATAGCCGCCGGTTTTCCCAAAATTGCGCTGCGCCCCACGACGACCGCGTTTTTCCCAACGCAGTCGATACCGTAATAATCCAAAAGCCGCATAATTCCGCTCGGCGTCGCGCTGCCGAAAACGTTTTCTCCCATGGACATTTTTCCAAATCCCAAATTTGTAACGCCGTCCACGTCTTTTTTGAGCGAAATTTTATCGAACGCCGCCCTTTCGTCGATTTGGTTGGGAACCGGATGCTGCAATAAAATTCCGAAAACGTTTTCGTTTTTATTTAACTCGTCTATTTTTTCAAGAAGTTGTTGGGTCGAGGTTTCTTGCGGCAATTCGATTTTCATCGGTTCAAGCCCGATTCGCAGACAGGCGTTTCCTTTCATTTTTACATATGTCGCGCTGGCAGGGTCGTTTCCCACCAGAATCGTCGCCAGTATCAAAGCGCCGTTTCCGCGTTTGCTTTTTATTTCCGAAACTCTTTCTTTCAGATTCTCTTCGATTTTTGCCGACAGAAATTTTCCGTCCAAAATTATAGGTTGCGCCATTTGTTATCCTTTTTTTGTGAAAATAATAAATTTTTACACGTTTTGCAAGAATTATTTGTTTTATATCGCATTGTCCTGTGGAAATATATTAAATTATCGACAAATAAAAATATTTTGGGGGACTTTTATGGACTTTTCAAAAAATAAAGACGTACTTCTCAAGCAGTTGTCGCAAAAGAAAATGGACCATGTGGCAGAGAGAAGAAGTATTGAGGCGAAAAACAGAATACAGGAAAAGGCGGCTGACGGGACGCGAAACATTAAGTTGGTGGAGGTGGAAAAAACAAACAAACCACCGCTTGCGATTTTCGGTGTGAAAGGGCTTTTTATTACTAACCTAAAAAGCATTTTGCAGCAGTATTGCGAGATTTACGAATTTAACGATATTGACAAAGCGACCGAATTTTTGCTGGGAAATTCCGTGCCTATCGCCATTATGGACATAGACGCACCCAACGACCTTGACCATTGCCGCGACTTTTTTACGACGGGAAAAACTGTAAATCCCGATATGGCGTATATCGCATACAGAACGGACGATAAGCCGTCGGAAATCGTAGAAGTTTTTCAAAAGCAGGGCGCGATTATTATGCAAAAACCGGTCGATAGAATGGAACTTATCGATTGGATAAAAAAAGTTATAGCGCAATGGCGGGAAAAAAGCGGAGCCGCCAAAGATGCCGCGACTTAACGAAATTACGACGTATCTCGACAATTTTCTGAATGTCGCAAAAATCGACGATTCGTCGTTTAACGGCTTGCAGGTTGAGGGAAATAAAGAGATTCGCAAAATCGCCTTTGCCGTCGATGCCGGCGCGGAAATTTTTGAAAAAGCAAAACAGGAAAACGCCGATATGCTGGTCGTGCATCACGGGCTTTTTTGGAATAGAGAAGACCCGCGTTTTGTCGGCGTGATGAAAGACCGCCTGAAAATTTTAATTTCGTCAAATATAAATTTATACGCCGTACATCTTCCGCTTGACATTCACGCCGAAGTGGGAAACAACGTCGAATTGATAAGAATTGCGGGCGCGGATATTTGCGGCAGATTTTTGTCGCACGGAAGCGATTTTGTCGGCGCGATAGGAAAATTTTCAACTCCTCGGCGCGTTTCACGGCTTGTAGAAATTCTTGAAAACAAGTTAGAAACCAAAACGCAGATTTTGGGTGCAGACCGCGAAATTTCGGTGGTTGCTGCGGCAAGCGGCGCTTGCGGCAGAGACGCGGTTTTTGAAGCGAAACGTGCGGGGGCGGATTTGCTTATCACGGGTGAAAAACGGGATTTTTATCATTTGGCGAACGATTTGGGAATTTGCGTAATTTTTGCGGGACATCACGCAAGCGAACAAGTAGGAATCTGGGCTTTGCAAAAACACGTCACACAAAAATTTTCAGACGTCGAATGCGTTTATCTTAAATGTCCGACGATGTTGTAAACAAAAGACACACAATAAAATTTTTGATTTTGAAAAAAACGTGCATTTCTTTTGTTTTTCGAGTAATGCGGCGATTTATTATTTTTAATTAAAGATTTTCAACGGAGTAAAGGTTTTGGAGAAAGAATATATCTATATAATTCAGGCGCTGCTGGAACCCTCAAAGTGCAAAATAGGCAAGACGGGCGACCTTGAACGCCGTTTAGACGAATACAACTCCATGACGGGCAAATCCAAAGAGAACCCTTACCGCTATCTGTTTACATGCGAGGTAAAAGATATGGGGCAGGTAGAAAACGATATTAAAAAAAAGTTCTCCACTCACAGAGAAACAAAAAGCAAAGAGATATATTTCTTAAACATTCCTTTGTTTGAAAATTATGTAAATTTTATTAAATCTCATCCGTTATTTGTTAAAGAAATATTTATCAAGACGGACGATACGAAAGAAACCAAAATCGTAAAAAAGACGCCTCCGTCGCTTGAAGAGCGGGGCGTAAGCAAAAAGGATATTCTGCAAAAAGCGCAAAGGGCGAAGAACGACGAGTTTTATACCAGATACGAAGACGTCGAGAAAGAGATTTCAATGTACGACAAAGACCTCTGGAAAGACAAAGTCGTGTTTTGCAACTGCGACGACGCGGTTGACGACGACGACAGAAACACTTCGGCGTTTGCGTTATACTTTATGAAAAACTTTAAGGAGTTGAATCTTAAAAAACTAATCTGCACGCACTACGGCGGCGGCTGGGACATATTTAATCAGGGGACGAAGGGATATGTGTTTACCTATATTTTTACGATGGACGGCTATCGCGAAATAAAAGATTATCCCGCAAATTATACCGGAAGTTTCGAGGACCCGCTTTCCGTTAAGATACTTAAAGAAGAGGCGGACATAGTATGTACTAATCCTCCCTTCTCCAAAATGGCGGACTATTGGAAACTCGTCGTCGGCAGCGGAAAAAAGTTTTTGATTATATCAAACATAGCCAACGTATTGACAACTGCGTATGTCCACTATTTCAAAGACGAAAAAATATGGGCTGGATATAATGAAATCGACTGGTTTTTGAATCCCAAAAAAGAACTTACAAGAGCGGCGGGACATTGGTATACAAATTTTCCTGTTGCAGACAGACCGAAATATAAGCAGTTAAAGATAGTTTCGCTTTCAAAAATTCCGGCAAAATATAAAAATTACGACGACAAAGGAATGCTTTTGGCAGATAACTGCTACGCTCCAAGCGATTACGATATGCCGTTTGCGGTATCCGCCCGCCCGATTCTTAACGGCTTGCTTGAAAAAGGATATAAAATTATCGATGCCAAAGAATATTACCCATACATAACCGGACAAAAGCAGTTTGCACGGGTTTTAGTGCAGAAAGTTTAATATGAAATACGATTTCGACAGCGTAATAGACAGAAGTAATTCTTACAGCATTAAATATGAACCGACTTGGCGCGGCAAGCCCGAAGACGTGTTGCCTTTATGGGTCGCCGATATGGATTTTGCTGCGCCGCCCTGTGTGCAGGAAGCGCTTGTTAACCGCGTAAAACACGGGATTTTCGGCTATTCCGAACCGGACGCACAATATTTTGACGTTATGTGCAAATGGTTTGAAGAACGTTTTAACTTCAACATTGAGCGCGATTGGCTTACGATTACTCCGGGGGTTGTGAACGCTTTGTTTATCGCCGTGCGCGCGTTAACAAAACCAGGCGGCAACGTAGTTATACAACAACCCGTTTATTATCCGTTTGAGTCCTGCATAATAAAAACAGGACGGCGCATGCTGGTTAACGAACTTGTCTTAAAAGACGGATATTACAGCATAGATTTTGATGATTTTGAAGAAAAAATCAAGCAGGCGGAATTATTTATTCTGTGCAATCCGCACAATCCGGTCGGTCGCGTCTGGACAAGCGACGAACTTATTCGTATGGGCGAAATATGTTTGCGCCACGGCGTTAAAGTTATCGCCGACGAGATTCACGAGGATTTTATTTTTCCCGAACACAAGCACCTTGTATTTTCGGCTCTTAACGCCGATTTTGCCGATATAACCCTTACCTGCACGTCGCCGTCAAAGACGTTTAATCTTGCGGGTTTGCTTCACGCAAATATTTTTATTTCAAATAAAATTTTGCGCGAGAAATTCAAAGAAGAATATGCGCAGTTAGGTATAGGACAGCCGAGCGTGATGGGACTTATATCCTGCAAAGCGGCGTATGAAAGCGGCGCGCAATGGCTTGACGAACTTTTGCAGTATCTCGCCCAAAATATGGAGTTTCTAAAAACATATCTTTCAGAACATATTCCCAAAATTAAACTTATTCAGCCGCAGGGAACATATCTTGCATGGCTTGATTGCAGAGAACTTGGACTTTCCGCTCAAAAGTTGGACGAAACGATTACGCATAAGGCGAAATTATGGCTTAATGCGGGTTATACGTTTGGAAAAGGCGGAAAAGGTTTTGAACGTATGAACGTCGCATGTCCGCGCTGCGTGTTAAACAACGCGCTTGAACGGTTGAAAAACGTAAATTGGGAAAGCGTGTAAAACGGGGAATTACTAATTTGTTTACACAAAAAAAGAGCGCAAATTTCTTTGCGCCCTTTTCTAAAAAAACGTAAAACTGAAATTTTACTTTTTCACTCCCACCTTTGCAGAATAAGCATAATTTCCGTTTACGCCTTTGGCTTCGACAATTATTCAAATACGTACCGCTCGCTACGTTTCTGCCAGCGTTGTTCGTCAAATTCCAAGAAACGCTTGCTCCGCGTTCGGTTTTCTCAAATGCCACGTTTCCGGTATTGTCGTAAATTGCGGGAATTTGTTAGCAACTCCTAAAACAGCACCGCGGTACTTTTCGTTTGCGCATTAACGTATTTTCATAAAAAAACTGCTTTCGGAGTAGAAAATTTGAAGAAGATTTGCCTTTTAATTTTTATCGCGGCGTTTGCGCTTTGGGCGAAAAAGAGCGAAACGAACGCTTCCGTTTATGAAGAAATCCTGCCGAACAAACTCAAACTGCTCGTTGTCAGCGATACGTCCGTTCCAGACGTGTCGTGCCGCTTGTATTATTTCGCCGGTTCGATGTTTGAAAGTTATTCCAACACGGGGCTTTCGCACTTTTACGAGCATCTTATGTTCAAAGGGACCAAGCGTCTCGGCACAACGAACTACGAGGCGGAAATTCCGATAATGAAGGCGATTGACAGCGTCGATAACGCGATTTTGTCGCTTACAAGAAGAGGAACTCCACAAAACGACGAACGTGTTTTACAGTTGAAAAGCAGATTAAACGACCTGCAAAACGAGCATCGCAAATACATAATAAAAGACGAAATCTGGTCGCTTTACGAAAAAAACGGCGCGACGGGGCTTAACGCCTGGACGAGCGACGATATTACCGCGTATATTGTGAGTTTGCCCGCCAACAAAGTCGAACTTTTTGCAAATATTGAGGCGGACAGAATGCAGAATTTGGTTTTGCGGGAGTTTGTAAGCGAGCGCGATGTCGTTTATGAAGAGCGCAGAATGCGCTATGAAAACCGTCCCGTAAATAATTATCGTATGATTTTGGAGGCGATGTTTTATTCGGCTCATCCATACCGAAATCCCACAATCGGCTGGGCGAGCGACATAGAAAATTATTCGTCTGCGGCGCTAAAAAACCACATCGCCAAATTTTATCGTCCCGGTAACGCGCTTATAGTTTTAGCGGGAAATATTACGCCGAAAGCCGCGTCGGCGCTTGTGAATAAATATTTTGCGCAAATAAAAAATCCGTCGGTCGAGATAGACGAAGTTAAAACACGCGAACCCAAACCGATTGGCGAAAAGAGGTTTATCGTCCGCGAAAAAAACGCCGAACCGCGTATCGACATCTTGTTTCACACGCCGGGTTATCCCGACTCTGCGCTTTTTGCGTTGGAAATTGTCGAAAATATGCTTTCGGGAAACAGCGGAATTTTGTACAAACGGCTTGTGGAGCAGGAAAAATTATGCGTAAGCGTCGGCGCGTCGAATTTCTGGCGGCATCACGACTCGAAATTTAGCGTTTATGCGACGCTTAAATCGGGCGTTTCGCACGAAAAGGTCGAAAAGATAATTTTGGAAGAAATTGAAAAATTGACAAAAGAAGAGCCAAAACCCGACGAACTTTTACGGGTAAAAAATACGCTCAAACTGCATAATTTGGAAAAATTTAAGGATTTGGAAGCGTTTTCGGACGAATTGGCGTTTTTCGCCAAATTCGGCGATTGGCGCGGACTTTTTGAGTATAAAGACAAAGTAGCCGAAATCAAATCCACAAAAGACGTAGTAAAAAAATATCTCGACCCGAATTTTAGAACCGTCGGCTGGCTTATAAACGAGTAAGCAAAACTAAAAAAAGATAAAAGCAAATAACGTATATTATACGCAGACGTAAATTTAGAAAAGGAAATAAAATGGAGAACGGTTTTGACAAAATAAAAGACGTAAACAATCAACCGCAAACACAGCAGGATTTTACAGTTTATTCCGACAGCACCAATCCCTTCACAGACACGCTGCACTGGGACGACGATATCGGCAGAATGTTATATTCGGACGAGGAAATAAAAGAAGTAAATGAAAATTTTAAGTCGTCGGTATTTACCGGGCGCGTACTGGATATGTTTTCTCGCCAGTCGGAGTTGAGCGACAGGGTAAAAAAAACGTTTCTAAAAGAAAGTTTTGAATGTTTGCGAAAGTTTTATAAAGAGCGTTGGGGGATTCCCGTCGTTCCTTACTATGAATAATTACAGGTTAAATAAAAGCGGGTAAAATTGTATATAGTCGGCATATATATCTTTATCCGGTTAAGCGCAAATAATATTTTTTACAAGAAAAAAACAGGGAGATTTCGGAGAAAATTATGAATTACGAAGAGTATTACGCGCCGATTTACGCGCGGACGGGCGCGCCGATGGATTACGGCAGAGGTGTTTATCTGTTTGATACCGAGGGGAAGAAATATTTGGACTGCGCCGCCGGTATAGCCGTAAACGCTTTGGGATACGCGAACAAAGCGCTCGAAGAAACTATTGAGAAACAGGCGAAAAAGTTAATCCATTCGTCTAACTGGTATTTTAGCGAGCCTAACATAAGCCTTGCAAAAGCGCTTATCGAAAGCAGTTTCGCCGACAGAGTGTTTTTTTGCAACAGCGGGACGGAGGCGAACGAGGCGGCGATTAAATTTTCGCGTAAATACGCCTGCGCAAAGAACGCGTCGAAAACGGCGGTCTTGTCTTTTTACGGAAGTTTCCACGGAAGAACGTACGCTTCGATGACCGCGAGCGGACAAAAATGTTTTCACGAGGGATTTCATCCGCTCCCGCAGGGTTTTTTTTATGCGCCGTTTAACGATATCAAAGCGACAAAAAGCGTTTTGGAAAGCGCGGATTTCGCGGCTATAATAGTCGAGCCGATTCAGGCGGAAGGCGGTGTCTGCGAGGCGACACAAGAATTTTTACGGTTTCTGCGAGGCTACTGCGACGAAAACGATACCGTGCTGATATACGACGAGATTCAATGCGGGATAGGACGCAGCGGAAAACTGTGGGCGTACGAGAATTACGGCGTAATACCAGACATACTTACCGCCGCCAAACCGCTGGGAGGCGGTATTCCGCTGGGCGCGGCGCTTGCGGGCGAAAAATTTGTTTCGACTTTGAAAGCGGGCGACCACGGAACGACTTTCGGCGGAAACCCCGTCGCCTGCGCGCTGGGAAACACCGTGTTTTCTATCGTAAATCAAAAGGATTTTTTGGAAGACATCGCAAGAAAAGGCGAGTATCTTAAACAAAAATTAAGCGAAATACAAAAAACTCACGGCGAAATTACGGGAATATTCGGACGCGGGCTTTTAATCGGCGTTCAAACTTCTTTCGAGCCGAAAAAAGTCGCGGCGAAAGCCAGAGAAAAAGGTCTGCTTCTTGGAAAAGCCGAAAAGAATATGGTTCGTTTTATCCCGCCGCTAATTATTTCCAACGGCGAACTGGACGAGGCGGTAAGTATTTTGGCATCGGTCTTGGACGAACTCAAAAACTGACTTATGCGCGACGTCGTTTTCAGGGGGGAACATCCCGAAATAGCCGAATTTGCGTTCGACGAGAGAGTAGCCGCCGTTTTTTCGGATATGCTAAAGCGCAGCGTCCCCGGCTACGGCACGATAATCTCGCTTATCGCGGTGCTGGCAAAAAAATATATACAAAAAAATACCGCTGTTTATGATTTGGGCTGTTCGCTGGGCGCGGTTTCTTTCGCGATTGCACAAAACGTCGCCGATTGCAGGATTCTGGGATTCGACGTGAGCGAGCCGATGATTGAAAAGGCGAAAAATCTGGCGCGGGAAACTCAAAACGAAAGCCGCGTTTCGTTTTTTTGCGAAGATATTACGAAAATAAATTTTGAAAACGCCTCTTTTGTCGTATTAAATCTGACTTTGCAGTTTATAAATCCCGAAGAAAGACCTGCGCTCTTGAAAAAAATATACGGTTCTCTCGTCGAAAACGGCGTTTTGATTCTAACCGAAAAGGTGAGTGGCGGAAACGAATTGTTTAGCGACGTTTATTACGACTTTAAGCGAGCCAACGGCTATGACGAAAACGAAATTTCCAAAAAACGCGCCGCGCTGGAAAACGTTTTGATAGCCGACTCCGAAGAAATTCACATCGTGCGTCTTAAAAACGCGGGGTTCGAACAGGTTTTACGATGGTTTCAGGCGCTAAATTTTTGTTCGTATATCGCCCGGAAGTGAGACGTTATCAATACGTTTCGTCGGTCATAATTTTATTTGTGGGCGGCATACGCCTTTGCCGCGTTTCCTGCGACCGACATTTTGGACAATTCTTCTTTAATCGAATCGCGTAAAACTTTTGACGCTTCCATAATAAGCGCCGAGTCCGACATTACCGACAAAATAATCGCTTTGATTTTTTTCTCGCGTTCGCTTATCTGCTGCGGCTCTGCTCCGAGCGGAAGCGTTTTTCGATGCTCTTGAAGAGAAATAACCTCGTCTAAAAGTTCCTGCCTGCGAATTAAAATACGCTCATGCTCGTCTTGCTTAACATCCAATTGCGAGGTAATTCGGAAAATCTCCGAATACAACTCCTCAATTTTTTTCAAGACATCTATTTGCGTCGCGTAATTCATATTTCGTCAAACCGCGTTGTAATTTCCCGTAGCCGACGCCATCTTGACGTTTTGCGCCGCGATTTTCCACGCTTCGCGAAGTTCGGTCAAATATCCCAAAATCTCGCGAATCGGCTGCGGGTCGTTGTGAACAATCGACTGACTTATGCGGTACTGCATATACTCGTAGAGCCGATAAAGGTTAGTCGCGATGTCGCCGCCAACGTCGAAGTTAAGCGAAGTAATCAATTCCGAAATCGCCTCGCTCATCCTGCGCAGATGCTTGTTTCTTTCTTCGACGTTTTTGTAATCCGTTGGCATTTCTGCGGCGATATTGCCGTGTTTAATCGCGACGTCATAACAAATTATCAACAACTTGCCTTTGTCGGCAGTATCGACGTTCGCGGTTTTGTAGGCGTTGTAGCCCTGATTCATATAAAAATTCCTTTCGTACAAACCCGGACGCTAAAATAAATTAGCGCCCGCGCACAATGCAAGTATTTATTAAGAACCCATTTGTGAAAACATAGCCGATTGCTGGCTTTTAAGCATACGCATAGTGTTTTCCATAGCCGCAAACTGCTTAACCAGACGTTCTCTGTAAGCGTCAACCCGTCTTTGTTCCATCTCTATCTGCGAATCAATATTTCTGGTTCTGGTTTGAAGCGCTTCTTTTTTTCTCGCGACAACGCCGTCTATCGGGTCGGTTAACTGCTTAATTTTTTCATCCATTCTTCCGGCTATGCCTTTGGAGAATGCAAACGTCGAGTTCCCGCTTCCTTCCGGCGCGGTTATCATCAAACCTTTTGCGGGACCGGCACCGAACGACACTATGTCTCCGCTCCTTGTTCCGACCGTCCAGTCGGTATCGCCTTTTTTACGTATCTTGTAAGTTCCGTTTTCTTCTTCTAACTCGTATTCGCCCTCCTGTGTGGCGGCGCTGCTTCTACCGTATTGAATCGAAGAATTGCTGCTCGTTCCTTTCGTTATGAAAACAGAGACCACTCCGTCGAAATCTTTTTCCATCGCCTCTTTGAGTTTGTCTTTGTCTAACACCAATTCTCCGGTCTTTTTGTCGGTAGTAATGCCCAACTGTGACAATGTGACAAAAGAACTGCCGTCGACTCCGCCTATTTGCGCTTGAAAAACGTTTCTCAAACTTTGTGTGACGTTTCTTACGGTAGAGTCGCCAAACAGCGTACCTCTTACGGGTGTATCGCCCGACGCGTCGAATTTTGTCTGCTCGTTTGAATATTTCAGCAAGAAATTGTACTGCTCTATGATGTCGTTAATTTTTTTGGCGACTCCGTCCGCGTCCCTGCCAACGGAAATTTGAACAGGCGTGTCGGTCGTTACTTTTTTGAGTTCGAAGTTAAGCCCCGCGACGACACCGTTAATCGTGTTTTTGCTCGAAGTCATATCAATTCCGTTAATGCTGAAAGCGGCATCTTGCCCCGGATTAAGAACGTTTGCCTTATCTCCGCTTGCGTTAATAAATCCCATATCCTGCAAGAAACTTCCGTCGATGTCTTCATACGTCGCGCCTGCCGCACCCGTTTCGTCGGATGTCAGTATCAGGCGGAAATTTCCTTCCGACGGACTAAGAACAGTCGCCGTAACGCCGATTTTTTTACCTTTGTCGTCGGTCGCGTTATTGATTTTTGCGCGTACGTCGTTAATGGTATCCGACGCGTTTATTTCTATTTCGGTTCCGTTGATTTTGAACTTTCCCGGATTTATTCCTTGTTGCGAAAGCGGTACGCTCATAGAAGAAATCGTCATGTCGTTGCTGACTAATTTTTCTTTTTCGGCAAGTTGCGTAACCGAGACGCTATAACTTCCCGCCTGCGCGCCGTAACTGGTGCTAACGCCTACGGTGTCGGCGTTTGAACTCGTCGTCTTGTAGATGTTAAAGTCGTCTTTGCTTTTTAACGCGGACGCTTTCGTCGAAAAATCGCTCAAATAAGTACCTAATTTCGTATAAGCGTCTATCTGCTTATTTACGGCGGTTTTTTTCTCTTGTTTTCTTGTAACTTCCATTTGTCTAAGTTGCGTGAGCTGTGAAATAAGCCCCGAAACGTCTATACCGGAAGTCCCCGTCATTGTTATTCCCATAATTTCCTCCCTTGTTTTACCCTATCGTTAAGGAAACGAACTATTTACATTATCACTTATCGGATTTTTCCCGATAAACTTTAATATAAAATTCGGCTTGAATGTTAAATAAAAATAATATTTGCCTAAAACCGACGAAACGGACAAAAGTAGATAACTTTTACAAAAAACAAAATTATTCTTGACAACGTCTCAAACTTGCATATTGCATATTATATTGAGTATATTTCACAGCGTTTCTCCTCCGCAGATAGTCGGAAAATTTTTTTGGCATAATATTTAAAGATAGGGCGGGGGAGAGGTTGCCTTGTCGCCGACATTTTTCCAAAAAAACGACACGTGGAATTATTGCTCCGCGTTTTTTTGAGATAAAGAATCGTTGACTAAATTCTTAAACGTTTTGCAGGGTTTCATAACTACGCTTTTGGTTTCCGCGACCTGAATTTTTTCGCCCGTACTCATATTCCTTGCGGCTCTGGACGACCTGTTGGCTACATAAAACGTGGCGAATCCTCGCAATTCCACGGTTTTTCCGTCGGCAAGCGCCTGAGAAAAAGCGTCAATTAATTCGTTGACCACTATTTTCGTATCGACTATCGTAAGTCCCGTTTCCGCGGCGATGGCAGAAACCAAATCGGATTTTTTTACAGATGACATAAAATCTCCTTTTTTACAATTTTACAAAACGGCAAAAAGTATTTTTTACACGTCGCTTGGGGAAATATAATTTTTTTCGCGTGAGAATTGCAAATGATTGACATAAATATTTCAGGTAAGACAAAAATTGCGGGGATTTTGGGAAATCCCGTCGCGCATTCGCTGTCGCCGAAAATTCACAATCATCTTTTTCAAATGTTAGGAGTCGACGCGGTTTACGTTCCGTTTCAAATTGAAAACGAGAGCGACGTAGAAAGTTTTGTCAAGACGTTTCGTGCGGCTAATTTTTTAGGGTGCAACATAACTATTCCGTACAAAAGTAGCGTTTTGCCGTTTGTCGATAAAATTGACGAGGTTTCAAAAATCGCAAAAGCGGCGAATACTTTATTTTGGAAAGACGGCGAACTTTGGGCGGACACTACGGATTTTTGGGGATTTATGGAAGCGTTGAAGCGCGATAATTTTGACTTGACAGATAAAAACGCCGTATTTTTGGGAAACGGCGGAGTCGCCCGAACGCTGGCTGCGGTTGCGGCGTCAAAAAGTTCTTCGGCGTTTAGAAATTATCCCAAAAGCATTTCGCTTGTCGGCAGAAACGTGCAAAAACTGGAAAATCTTGCCGACGAAATCGCGCAAAAAACGAAATTCGGCGTTTCGTATTTTCTATTTGAAGACGCAAAAGAAACTATCAAAAACGCCGACATAATAATAAATTGTACTTCGGTAGGAATGCATCCGTTTGTCGATGAGTCGCCGCTTGACATTTCGCTTGTAAGCCCGAAAACATACCTTTTCGATACGATTTACAGCCCATTGGAAACAAAATTTTTGCGGGACGGCAAGGCGAACGGAAACAAAACGCGGCACGGAATTTGCATGCTTATATATCAGGCGCTCGCATCGTTTTATTTTTGGACGCAAAAGGACTTGACCGGCGACTACGATTTGGTTTTGGAGTTAGAAAAATTACTTTTAGTGGAGGGTTTATAGATGAAAGACGTTTTCATTGTTTTGGCGGTTTCGGCGCTGGTTTTTGCGCACGAGCAGGCAACTTTCGTTCCCGAAGGGATACCGTTTTCCATACAGGAGCGGGTGGAGCCGGCGGACGAAATTTTAGTGGAGGGTTTAGCGGCGGATGAAATCAGGTCGGAAATTTTACTTTCGATTAGCGATTTCTCAAAAATTATCACTTGCGATTTCTCAAAAAACGAAGAAGAAAAAATCGTTGAAATAGTTTCTGTTTCGGGGTCTTTGGTTTTGGAAATTTCTGTGAATTCCGCGCAAAAAATCTTAAACATTCCGGCGGAAAAATTGAAAAAGGGTATTTACATTATTAGAATATTGTCGAAAGAAACCCAAAAATCAATTTTGAGCAAGGCGTTTGTGGTCGGGTAAGGTGCGGATTTCGACAGGAATTTGGCGCGCAAACGCGGAACAAATTTGCTTTTTGGATTCGTGCGGAATAATTTACAAAAAAATCAAAGACGAAGACGAAATCTGTGATTTTTCATACGTGTTTTTGTTTGAAAAAATTTCTCGCGACAGTTTCAAAAAAGGGCAGACGATTATAAATTGCTGCGAAAATTTGCATAAAAAATTTATTACAAGCGTAATGCTTCCCGACGAACAGATTGATATTTTCTCATTTTGCAACACCGCGAAAAACGGACTGTTCGGCGGGCTTTTTTACGTTGAAACAAAGAACGAGATAACGTTTGCTAATTGCTTTATTCCTATGAAGATAACTTCGCAATCTTTTGTACTGCGCAAAGGATTTTATTTTTCGCAAAAAAAACTTCCGGCGGAGGAAATTCCGTTGCGGGACGGCGGCGGTTCACAGCGGCTTTTTTTGTCGGCTATGATTTATTTGTTCAATTTGCAAAACATTCCGCTTGTGATAAAAAGTTTTTCGCCGATTGCCGGTAAAATTCCGTTTTTATTTAGAATCGACACCGATTTTTCCGATAAGAAAACGATAGAGACATACCGCGAAAATATAAAATCAAACACCATTTTTTCATGGTTTGTCCATTGCAAGGTTTTTGAAAATTCCGCAGAATTTTTTGACGCCGCCCCAAACGACGAATTCGCTTTGCATTGCTTTTCACACAAGGTAAAACCTGCAAACGAAAACCTGCAAAAAGGAATAAATTTACTTAAAAAATTCGGTAAAAATCCGCTTGGTTATAGCGCACCTTACGGAGTGCGAAGCAAAAGCGCCGATATTTTTTTGAAAGATAATTTCGGCTTTGAATATTCCTCCGACTTTTCTTTCGTGTCGGATTCTCTTGCGTTTTTCGTCGAAGAAACGGGGCTTTGGCAGATTCCTGTTTTTCCGCTGTGCATTGGTAGTTTCAACGGTTTAAACTGCGGCGAAAACGATATAATCGAGGTTTTTAAGCGGTATTTTGAGCGGCAGATGAGATACGAAATTCCGTTTGTTTTATACGACCATCCTAATCACAAAAAATTCGATTTGTTGAACAAAATTCTTGAAAAAGCCAACGAATATCCGACTTTGCCGATGACTTTTATCGATTATTGCCGGTTTCTGCAAAAGCGTAAAGAAAGCGAAATAGAAATAGACATAGACGGTTCGGGGAAGATTGTTTCAAGTTCCGATTTCCCTTTGACGATATTTTATCCGGGCAAAGATAGCCTGTCAAAACTTACGCCGATAAAAAAAATAAGCCGCTTTTCGCCGCGGCTTATTAAAAATACGATAATAAATCGTATCAAAAGAAAAAAACACGACAAGTAAAAAACATATTTGCAATTTTAACAAATCCTACAAAACTAAATATTTTCATAAATTTTCACTTTCCCCTTGACAGCATCTCGAACCATAAATTATATTATCCCCTATAGTTTTTAATTTGCACAAAAGGAGTAAAAACTTGGGACTTACAACAAAAATAAATTTAGTTGACGAAATCTACACAACTTTGTGTACGTCAATATTATTTTTACTCAATAAGAGTACAAAACAAGCAAAAATAGGTCCCCCCCCCCCCCC
>Ga0268262_10002875_pt1 | contig 19350 bp, 18 predicted proteins | sample TergutNc150P3_FD_190354 | JGI IMG/M metagenome (GOLD analysis project Ga0268262, IMG submission 190354) | Nasutitermes corniger P3 segment gut microbial community from laboratory colony in Florida, USA - Nc150 P3 (SPAdes) (version 2) | ecosystem: Host-associated > Arthropoda: Insects >...
GGCTACCGCATCGGCCCGTTCGAGGTGGAAAGCGCCCTTATGGAACACCCCTCGGTACTGGAATGCGCCGTAACCGCCGCCCCCGACGCTATGCGAGGGCAGGTCGTCAAAGCGACAATAGTTCTCGCCCGGGGCTTTACCGCAAGCGAAGAGTTAATCCGTGAGCTTCAAAACCATGTTAAGCGTGTAACCGCTCCGTATAAATATCCACGCATAGTGGAATTTGTGCCGGAGCTGCCGAAAACAATAAGCGGTAAAATACAGAGGAATATGATTCGTAAAAAAGACTTTAGTTAGACTACTCGGAAATTTTATATTTCTTCCTGAACCTTTCGATGCGTCCTGCTGTGTCTACCAGTTTCTGTTTGCCGGTAAAGAAGGGGTGGCAGGCTGAGCATATTTCAACCTTGATATCCTTAGTTGTGGAACGGGTTTCTATCACGTTACCGCAGGCGCAGGTTATCTTTGTCATTTCGTACTTTGGGTGAATTCCGTTTTTCATTCTAATCCTCCGAATATTGTCCAACTCCGCTATGCGGTTTAAGGACTTAATCCATGCCTCCGGTTCCCGTATTCATGGATTTTAGGAATGCTTCATTATTCTTGCTTTTCTTCATTCTGTCAATAAGCAATTCGATAATTTCGATGTCGTCCATAGGATTGATAACTTTCCGTAAAATCCAGATTTTTTGCAGTTCTTCCTCGGAAAGCAGTAATTCTTCCTTTCTTGTGCCGGATTTCTTGATATTAATCGACGGGAAGAGGCGGCGGTCGGAAATGCGCCTGTCAAGGTTGATTTCCATATTGCCGGTTCCCTTGAATTCTTCAAAAATTACTTCGTCCATTCGGCTTCCGGTCTCTACAAGGGCGGTGGAAATTATCGTAAGGCTTCCGCCTTCTTCTATATTACGCGCCGCTCCGAAGAAGCGTTTTGGTTTATGGAGAGCGTTGGAGTCAACGCCGCCCGACAGGATTTTTCCCGATGTTGGGACTGTCTGGTTATAGGCGCGGGCAAGACGGGTAATCGAGTCCAAAAGGATAACCACGTCTTTTTTATGTTCTACAAGGCGCTTTGCCTTTTCAAGAACCATCTCCGTAACCTGAACGTGGCGGCTTGCCTGTTCGTCAAATGTTGATGATATAACTTCTGCTCGCACTGTGCGTTCCATGTCGGTTACTTCTTCAGGGCGCTCGTCAATCAATAAGACTATAAGGTAAACCTCGGGGTGGTTTTTTGTAATGGCGTTCGCTATTTTTTGCATCATTATTGTCTTGCCTGTCCGGGGCGGGGCGACAATCATCGCACGCTGGCCTTTACCTATCGGGCAGAAAAGATTGATAATACGCTCGCTTATTCCTTCCGTTGAAAATTCAAGATCAAGTTTTCTGTTAGGGTATAACGCCGTAAGGTTGTCAAAAGGAATTCTGCTCTGTGCTACGGTCGGGTCATCGTAGTTGACCGTTTCCACTCTAAGCATGGCGAAGAAACGCTCGCCTTCCTTGGGGCTTCTGATCTGTCCGTAAACCGTGTCGCCTGTTTTAAGAGCGAAGAGGCGTATTTGGCTTGGGCTGATGTAAATATCATCGGGGCCGGGAAGGTATGAATTCTGCGGACTGCGCAGGAAGCCGTAACTGTCGGGAAGTATTTCCAAAGAACCGTAGGCGTAAATAATTCCGCCCCTTTCGGTATGCGCTTTAAGCAGGGCAAAAACAATTTCCTGTTTTTTTAGCGAGACCATATCGTCATGCGTGATGTTGTAACACGCCGCAAGGGCGCGCAAATCCATCATGTTAAGCCTGATTAGTTCATTTATAGTTAACCGCGGTTTGCCGTTGTCCTGATCCTGTCGCGGTATCGGTTTGCCGTAAAGGTCGGGCATGGAAGGAAGAGGGGGCAGGGACGGCAATGATTCGCCGTTTCCGTTCTGCTGGTCTGTATCGCCGGAAGACGAAGGGTTTCTTCTGGTTCCGGCACGGACAACTACACGGCTTGATCTTTCACCGTTAAATTCCCCGGAATTTTCCCCTGAGTTATCCGTTTCGTTGTCTTGTGAATGATCAGTATTCTGATCTTCCGGTTCCTGATTTTCGGCTTCGCCGTTTTCAGTTTCCTCATGTCTTCTGCTTTTTCGCACAATAGCCATTTTTACCACCTGTCAAAAGGAATTGATTTTATTTGGTTGATATTTTAAGGATACTCCCTTTATACCCTTTTTTTATTTTTTTGTCAATACGGTATGCAGCATTTCAAGTACCGCAATGGCGGCGCTCATACGGACCTCGTTTCTTGAGCCCGTAAAATGATGTTCTTTTGCCGCAATCTCCCCTATCCGCAAGGCGGCTGCCGTCCACACGGTCCCAATCTTTACATTGCTTCCGTCCCCCGAAGGCCCCGCAAGCCCTGTAACCGCCGCCGCAATTCCGGCGCCGCTTTTCCGCAAAGCCCCCGCCGCCATAGCGCAGGCGCACTCTTTACTTACAAGGCCGAAAGTTTCCGGTATTTTTTCTTCGATGCCAAGCAAGGAAATTTTTGCCTCTTTAGTATAAGTTACAAAAGAACCCCACAGTACTTCTGATGCTCCGGGAATTCCCGCAAGCAGAGTCGAAACAAGACCCGCCGTACAGGATTCGGCCAACGCCAAAGTAAGGGAGCGTTCTTTTATTTTATGTATCAACGCTTCTGCGGTTAACTCTGCTTTTTTAAGTAACTCTTTTTTATGCTCTTCCATTTACACGCTGTAAATCCGCTTTTATTTCCTCGATGGGGCGCTGGAAAATTTCCACGTCTTTTTCCACGCTTGTCATTTTGCATTTACCCTCAAAAAGAACGCCATCCGCAATGCGCAGTCTTGAAGCGCTTACATCGCCGTGAACTTTTGCCCCGCTCATCATGTCAACTTTATCCACTGCGTGAACGGTGCCGGATATGCTTCCGTAAACCGTAAGCGAGCTTACCGTGATGTGATCGGCTTCTACGACTGCGTCCTTGTCTACGATAAGGGCGCCTGACGCCTCAATTGTTCCCTTAAAACTTCCCTGAATACGCAATGTTGTTTCAAATTTAAGTATTCCGGTAAAACTTGTGGTTCTTCCCAAAACCACAACATTGGTATTATCGATCTTTTCTTTTTTTGGCATCTTTAATGCTGCTCCTGATGTAAATGTTTTCGTATTTTCTTTTCCAGAACGGAAAGGCCTATTTCGTCTTTTTTAAGGCTTTCCCACTCATTTATGGTTTTCTCGATTCTTGCGTCTAATGCGGCTATATGTTTTCTAACCGATAGAATTTTCTCGCTTACCTGTTTTACAAGATTTTGCGTTTCCTGATTTGTGTTTTCGCAGATTATTGAAATGGCTTTGTCAAGCTCATCAATACCGGCGACAAAGACGGAAAGATTGTCTTTTAAGTCATTATTTAATTCTTCGGCAAGGGCAAGGCGGGCTTCACGCACCGCTATCTGTTCAAACAGCTCATGGTTGCGTAAAACAGCGTTAATACGAGCGAGCACTTCGGAAAAATTAAAAGGTTTTGTTATATAATCGTCCACGCCCGCCTCAAAGCCTGCGACTTTGTCTTTTACGTCGTCAAGAACGGAAAGCATGATAATCGGGATTCTGTTGTAGGTTGGATCGCTTTTCAGCATTTTTGTTATTTCCCAGCCTGTTAATCCGGGCATTATATTGTCAAGGATAATTAAATCGGGGTAAAACTTTTTTACTTTTTCCATTACGTCATTGCCGTTATCGGTTTTCTCGACGACAAAACCGAGTTTAGACAGCATTACGTCAAAAAAATCGAGATTAATGACATCGTCATCGGCAATTAAAATTTTCTTTAGGCTGCTCATCGCTTTATTTTACTCCAAAGAAGGCCTAAGATCAACAGAGCGGCGGCGGCAAAAACAAAGATAATGGCGAGATAATCTCCGTATATAGTATAAAATGCGGTTTTTTTTACGATTGGAACAGCCGCATTGATCCGGGCCTCCGTAAAAGGAGCTGCCATAGCGGTTATCCTGCCGCTTGGTTCTATTACGCAGGTTTGCCCCGAAACCGTGGAACGCAGCAGGGGGCGGCAGTTTTCAACAGCCCTGAAAACCGCCGTTGAAAGGTGTTGGTTTTGAGAGGGCAGGCTCTTTGACCAGGCGTCGTTGGTAATATTGATAAGCACGTCCGCTCCGCCATTGACAAAATTTCTTGAAAGGTATCCAAAGGTGTCCTCAAAGCATATCGGGGCCGAAAAGGTAAAACCGGGTCCCTGAAAGACGGCCGCTTCTTCCCCTTTTTCCCAAAAATGCGTGTCCGCTTTTTCCAGTATGCGGTATAAACCGGGTAATGTCTTTTTATACGGAAAATGTTCTGTAAAGGGGACAAGGTGGAGTTTCCTGTAGATGCCGGAAATTTGCCCTTTTTCAAACAGAATGGCGGCGTTGTAATCAATGCGGAATCTTTCATCCTTGTTGGGATTTTTTGCTGGCTCCATTCGGGCGTCATCGTTGCCGATTAAAAAAGGCGTGTCCTTTGTTGAAAGATACTCCAAAAGTTCTTTAACAGGCAGCCAGAAATCCTGACTGTCCCGGTAGATCGTATGCCAGTGAATCCTGGGGACAAAGGCGGTCTCGGGCCACACGACAAGCGCTGGTTTAGGCTCCGCCGCAAGCGCTTCATTTGATAGCCTTTTAAGAATGGTAAGGTCTTTGCGGTACGCTTCCAGAATCAGAGTATGATTGGGGGCTTTTGACGCTTCCCACGGATCGGTGTTGTGCTGTATAAGGGCGATGTTTACCTGAGGATATGAAGAAAAATCCTTGTTAACGGCAATGCCGAAGACAAGGGCAGCGGCAAGAGCGGCAGTCCAAACGCAAGCGGAAATTTTTTCTTTGCCGAAAAATGATGATACGGCGTCAGAAATCCCTTTAATTCCTTCCTTTGCGGAAAAATCATTAAAAGCGGTCGCAAGCCAGAATGACGGGAATGTTACAAGGGCGCAGACTCCCCATACGCCCGTGACGCCCGCTATCTGTATTAACGGAATTACGCGCCATTGAGAATAACCCGAAAGCCCGAAAGAATATCCTACAAATCCTTTTGTCCGTAAATATTCATAGGAAAGCCAGATAAGCCATTGAACAATGTACGCTTTTTTCACAAACAGGACAGCCGCAAGTTTAAACAGTGTAAAAACAACGGCCATGTAAACAAGATAAATACAGTATACGATAGTGCCCGCAAGCGGATGAAAAGCTCCAAGCCAATAATTAAAAAGGCTGTAAGTCAAAACGCCGTAAACGGCGCCAAGCCCCGCGCAAACTAAGAATGAATTTTTATCTATTAAAACAAGGATTGGAATATAGGCAAACCACGCCAGAAAGGGCAGACCGTTTTCAAAAATAAGATTCGGAAAAGAAAGCGTGAAAAGAACCGCCGCCGCAAGCACAAGGAGGAGTTGGATGCCCCAGTGTATTTTTTTACTGTTGTTTTGCCGGTTTTTCGTCATCGGTAATGTTCCACACAGCCTGTTTTAAATCGCGGCCGGAACGGAAAGTAACCGCTCCGTGGGAACGAATAGTGATAGTCTCGCCGGTTCTTGGATTTCGCGCCCGGGGACGGGCTTTTCGCACCTTGACTTCAAATGTCCCAAGCCCCCTTAACTCAATAATCTGGCGGCGTATAAGAGCTTCTCTTATTTCGTCAATTAAATGGTCGATAGCGCCGCGAATTTCTGTGCGGCTCATTCCGGTTTTTTCATACAAAGCGTCAATAATATCCGCTTTTGTATATTTTTTGGCGACCATATACTCTCAAAACAAATTATTGTGCCGCTGTATTGCGGGCTTTCATTGTATTGTAAAAACGCTGCATCCTTGATTTCTTGCGCGCCGCCGCGTTTTTTTTGATTATGCCTTTTCCGGCGGCAGTATCAATTTTCTTTATCATTTCTTTTAATGCCGCTTGTAGCGCAGCTTCTGTCTGCGGGTCTTTTTTTTGCGCTAGAGTGATAAAATTCTTTACGCTTGTTTTTACAGCGCTTTTTGTTGATTTATTACGCAGACGGCGTTCTTCGCTTTTGCGGTGACGCTTTTCCGCTGAATTGCTTTTCTTTGCCAAAGGAAACCTCCAATATTTATGTTAACGCCCGAATAAACTAAAAAAAATCTGATTAACGGAAATCCGACGGACGTCTTTCCTTCCGTTTGCATTTTTCACATTCCGCGATATTTTTAACTTTACCGCTTTCAAAGAGAGTTTTCATTTTTATTTCACCGCCGCAGGAACACATAAACCTCTGTGTCGCGCTCGCGGTACGGCTGTTCTTACTTGCCTGACCCATAATATTATCTCCTAATTACAATATGAAAACAGGGTACTATAATTATAAAAAGAGTGTCAAGGGTTATACTACCCGTTTTGTTCGGCTTCTCCCGGTGGAAACAGGTACAGATCGGGCAGTTTAAAAGAACGGTTCAATGTCTGCGAATTCGGCCCCAAATTCCTGCTGATTGAATTAATGTCGAAATGATGGTTAAGCACTTCATAATTGGGAGAATTTACCTTAATTACATATTTTATATCCTTGGCGATATCGGTCGCTGTTGTTATTACCGGCGACGGCCAGAAACTGAAAACTCCCGGAGTGCTTGGCACTATGGTATAGGGATTCTGCCAGTTGCTGTTTCTGCCAGGGACAAGCTCGCCTTCGCTGTATAAAGCTACGTCGATATCTACAACAGGCTCAAAACTAACGCCGTCAAAAATACGGCCGGAAATGGTGGGTATGTCAAAAACCGGGAAGTTAAGTCTTGGTTTCTCGCTGCTTGTGCCGTCATGAGGCGCGGTGGGGCGCAGATTATGGTTTACCATCTTAATGCCTTTGTATATCAGCATAGTGATATCCGCCTCAATCTGCTGGCGTAATAAGCCTGATTGATCCAGTCTTGTAAGCCCCCTGTTTGACACTATGTAATAAGGCTCAATGCGGTTTAGAGTAAAACATATTGTATCAGCGCGGCATTGTTCACACAGGCAAAATTTTTCATGATTTCCGCTTTTTTTGATTTCCTCAAAAATTTGCTGCACTTTGTTAAAAACGATTTCTTCATTTGCGTTGTGAATATCCATATTCATGCCTCCCAGTTGGTTACATTCTTTACTATACTATATAAATCAGAAAATGTCTTTAGTTTTTGTTTAAATTTTTGATCACAAAATATTCTTACCGTATACAGGGTATTTATAAACGAATTAACCGTTTCCGTCTTAAAAGCGCTGGAGCTTTCGCTGAAATTACAAGCCTCGTCATACACAAAAAGACCTGTTTCAAAGGAAACAGGCTCGGGAATGTCTATTATCAAATCATTTTTAGTTACCTGTATTCCAACTTTAAAAAGTTCAGCGGCAAGCTGTTCTTCCAGTTTTGAACGGACGTTTATCTCTTTTATTCCGGTTTTATCTTTAAGATTAACGGGAATCTCGGCGGCTGTAGCGAAAATTCTACCTTCTTTTACTGATTCAACAAGAGGATTGCCTGTTTTTTTACCAAGAAGGGCAAAAAGACCGGTATCATCAAGGTTATAAAGCTCTTCGCCTTTGATTTTTCCGGATTCAAGCCCGTTTATAAGAGCTTTTTTGACCATTGCGGTAGCGGCGCGTACCTGATGATGCCAATAAACGGTTCTATACATCAAATATTTTGAAAAAAGTATGGCTTCGACGTTTGGAATTAAACGGGAATCTATATCTACGCCCCTTTCTTTATTGGGAGAAAGCCTTGAAAGAATAAAGTCAACGTCCTGTGAGCCGTAAGGAACCCCGCAGTACCTTGCGTCCCGGTTCAAGTAGTCTAGTTTATCCGGGTCAAGAGCGCCCGAAAGGAGTTTCCGGTAAAAAAGCAGTTCTGTCCCCGAACCGGATATTCCCTTGTCAATGATAGCGGCTGTAAGCTGAGGGTCGGCTCCCGTGTTCCCGACAAGGGTTTTAACCGGTTCGTTCAGGATTATTTCGCCTGTAAGCGCTTCATGGGAGGCTAGCGCAAGCTCTTTAAGCGAGTGGGTATATGGAAAATGCCCTAAATCGTGTAAAAGGCAGGCGGCAAGGAATGATTTTACCCCTTCCGGCGTAAGCCATTCGGAAGCGCCTCTTTCCGCCAGATTTTGCAGAAGCCGCCTGCCTATGTGGTAAACGCCGATTGAGTGGCTTGCCCTTGTATGGGTCGCACCTGGGTATGTAAGGTACACAGGTCCAAGTTGAAAGATACGGCTTAACCGGATAAAAGGGGCGCAGACGGTCAATTCCGCCTGTTTTTCCGTCATATAGATATGCCCCCAAAGTACGTCTCTTACAGGGTGGGTATAATCCCTGGTTAGGGAGGCCTCAATTGTTTTTTCCATAATAGAAGGCAAATTATAGAATTTATTTTTTATTTTTACTAGAATATATATAGATGCGTATTTTTTGTTTTATTTGCGTTTTCTTAAACCTTGCGGTTTTTTCTCAGGCTCAGGACCAGCTGTACAGAGGGTCAATCCCGGAAGAATTACTGCGCCCAAAACGGGGGGAAGCTCCTTGTTTTCCGGTAGATACCGTAATCGGCGAACTTGGGCAGGGGAAAGCGTCCGGCGCGGCATATACGTTTGCCAAATCAATTGCCGCCGGTCTTGTTTCCGCGAATATGAGCCATTCCGGATTAGCCGGTATTAACGCCGAATCACGGGAGAATTATTTGGTATCGTTGGAGAATGTTAACCCGCGAAGTTACAGGCTTGGCGGCGGAAGGGAAGAGGCGGACGGGGCAGTTTCTTTTATGATTAGATTGATTGGAAAAGAAAGCGGAATAACAGGAGAACTGTTTATAAGATATGTAACAAGACAGACACAGCCAAAAAATGAAGAAGAGGGAATAAGAACGACAGGAAGTTGGAAATTTGAAGATTTAATTCTGGAAGAAGCAAGAAGCCGCGAAGATGAACAGCGTGAAACTTCGCAGCGTTTTGATTTTTCACCCTATGAGAGGTTTTTTTAAAAGAAATTATGGCAGTACCCGCAGGACGAATAGAGTCGGAATTTTATTTTAAAGTATTATTCGATGAAAAATTGTTCTTAAAATATATAAAGGACAGGGTCGAATATCATTTAGTGCTTGATCAGCCTATTCTTGAGGAAATGATACTTCGTCCTGATAGGCCTATTGCGGGTCTTAAACCCCGTACAAAAATAGCCCTGTTGTTTAATTACAGGGGGCAGTCGATAGATTTTACAACCGAAATAATAAAGGTAAGCGAAGAATATGTTATCTGCAAAACGCCTGAAAAACTGCATAAAAATCTTGATCGTAATTACTTGCGCGTAGATATGCCGTCGGATATAAAAATTATGTTTGCTTTCCGTGGCGACCGCTACAATCTTGCCCTTCCTAAAGTTACGGAATATGAGAGTGTAACCGCAGGTGATTTATTCGGCGCCGATAATACCCGCAATCTTTCGGATCTAATTAAACAGTTGACGGGGCTTGTAAAGAATTTTGCGGACGGGTATAAAATTGTAAACTTTAAGGACAAGAAGCCTGAAACATTGGAAGAGAAAGTTGTTTCGGCAACCGGTAAAGCTCTTTTCCTGCCTTCTACGGTGGGGCGACTTCCGGCGGCGGATCCGTATCCTAAAAAACGCATTATTACCGAAGAAATATTCAAGCGTTATCTTGAAAGCACAGGGATTGGAGAGGAGTATCTTGCCGAAACCTGCGCGCGGTTTATGAAAAATAAATTTAACGACGGTATTTTCTCGGACGCATGGGTTCCGATTTTGTTTCATGAATATGTCGTCGGCTACATTCACATCTGGATCAATAAGGAAGGGCGTCTGCCTTTTGATTTTTCCATGCTTGATAATTTGTTTCAGTTTTCAAAAGTACTTGCCTTCTCGTTAAAAGAAAACGGTTACTTTGAGACCGGAAGAATTGAAAACGAGCCTTTTGAAAGCAGGGTTTTGGACATAAGCGCGTCCGGGCTGCTTTTTGCCTGCTCTCATAGTTTAAGCATTGCTTCTTTGCTTTTGGTAGATTCCGAGTTAACCGTAATCATAGAAGCGCCTAACCGCACGATTAATGTTATAGCGAGAATTGTACGCCGCTTTAAGGACAAGAACGCCGTGTACTTCGGCTGCCGCTTTTCAGGCATGGTTCCAGAAGACACTCGCTTCCTTTTTGAATACATCTACGGCAGGCAGATAGACGACTCCGACAGCGCCTTTTTATCGGGACAGGCTTAATTTTCCCGCTTTCTTCTGCGGCGTTCTCCTGTGTGTAAGAGTTTTATTGTCTCTTCCATGGTCGGCGAGTTGTGTATTGAGTTGCGGGTAAGCTCGTCTGTCAGGTGAGTGCCTATGGCGGCAAGGAATTCAAGATAGGGTGATGTGTATTTCTTCGGGGCAATCGAAAGAATAAAAAGCCATGTCTTTCCCTTATCGTCCGCGCCTAAATCAATGCCTTCTTTTTTAACGCCGATTGCCACCGACAGTTTGTCTGTTCCGTCGGTTCTCGCATGGGGCATGGCGATACCGTGATCCATGATTGTACTCATGGCTCTTTCCCTTTCCCAAATATCATTAAGAACAATACTCTTGTCTGAAATTCTGCCGTTAGCGGACAGCATATCCAATAGTTCGTTAATAATTTCTTCTTTGGTTTCGCCTTTAAGCTCTATAGTGGTGCATTCAGGGGTGATAAGCGACAGCAATTCCTCGCGGTTTCTGCCGATCTTCTCAAAATGAACCTTTTGCAAATCCTGAGGTTTGGAAGATTCCTTTAATTTCTGGATCGATTCATACAGCTCTATTACAACTTCATAAATCGTCTGATTTACAAACGGCATATCGTCTTTGGATGTTTCAATGGTTACCGCGTTATCGTTAACATTAATCGAAAGGACAATATCGTCTTTTCTTGCCTGTGAAATCCCCTCGTCAATATTCATAACCTGAATATAAAAGCCTTCGCTTCGAAGATCGTCAAGCAGTTTGTTTATAACAAGGTCTGTAATTTCTTCCGATGGAAAATCCCAGACTATTGACACCGAATCATCGCCCTTTACGGGGTTTCTCGTGCCTGAACCTGCAAGTTTCAATGAAGCGCTTAACATTGGGGGAGCCATTATTGTAGTGATTAATGTCATAAGGATAACCACTGCGAATAATTGATCGTTGATAATCCCCATCGCAAGCCCTATGCCGGCGATAATAAGAGCGACTTCTCCCCTTGGGATCATGCCCGCCCCTATACGCAGCGCTCCCTTGCCGTTAAAACCCATAAGCAGGGCCGGTCCGCCGCAGCCGATTACTTTTGATACGATAGCCACGCCTGTATATATCGCGCCGAAAATAAGCACGGGCGGGGATACAATCTCCTTTACATTTACCATCATGCCCATAACAGCGAAGAAAACCGGAACAAAGAATTCATATATTCCGCGGATACGCTCTTGAATCACTATAGCTATATCCGTTCTGGAAAGCGAAAGCCCTGCGATGTAAGCGCCTATGATCATGGCAAGTCCCTGTTTCTCAAAAATCCCCGCCAGTATCAAAGCGACGCCCAGAGCTAAAATTGAAAAATCGGAAGGGAGTTTAAATAATTTCAGAAACCCCGCCAGTTTTTTTGAAAAGATCAATCCAAGGGCGGTAAAGCCGAGCCAGATACCGAAAGCCTTTCCCGCTATAGCCAAAATCGCGTTGGCATGCAATCCACCCTCCGCATGTCCTGTAAGCAATGTTACAATTCCAAGCACAACCGCCAGGGCTATTATACCCAGCACGTCGTCAAAAACAGCAGCGGCAAGAATGGTTACCCCTTCCGGCGAATCCATCTTTTTGTGTTCAGAAAGAATACGCGCGGTTATGCCGACCGAAGTCGCTGTGGAAAGTATTCCCAAAAAGAGACAGCGAGGATCCATAAAGGAAGCGTTAAGCAGAAAAACTCCCGTTAAATCTCCCAGAGTAAAAGAGACAAGCACTCCGCCGATACCGATAATTCCGCCCGCTACGGAATAGCGCAGGAAAAGCCCTATGTCTGTTTCAAGCCCGGACGCAAATAGCAATATAATAGAAGCAATTGACGCAAAAGCGTATAACTCATTGCTTACAGCCAGGGTTCCCTCGCCTAAAGAAAAAATGCCGTGGGGAAATCCGGGAATTTGCATACTCCCAAAGGCGTAAGGCCCTATGACAATACCCGCTATAAGTTCTCCCAAAACCTGGGGTATTCCTATTTTTTTGGCAAGTCTGCCGAAAAACCGTACCGCGAATAAAATTATCCCTATCTGAAGGGCTAATACCGCCACTGTTGCGCTGATTGATTCTGCTTCCATTTTCCTCTACCTTTCCAATTTTCTGTATACATAACGATGCGGGCTGTCCGCCGCCGAGCCTAATTTCTCTCTGCGCCATTCGGCGTATTCCGACCAGTTGCCGTCGTACCAGACAACCTCGCCGTCTTCAAAGGCGAGAATGTGCGTAACGATTCTGTCCAAAAACCAGCGGTCGTGGCTGATTACAAGACTTACCCCCGCAAACGAGTCAAGCGCTTCCTCAAGGGCGCGCAATGTGTTCACGTCAAGATCATTTGTCGGTTCGTCAAGCAAAAGAACATTCGCACCTTCTTTGAGCATCATCGCAAGGTTCAAACGGTTGCGCTCTCCGCCTGAAAGCACTCCCACTTTTTTTGACTGATCCGCCCCCGAAAAATTGTACCATGCGCAATAGGCGCGGGAGTTCACTTCCCTTGCACCCTGACCGGAACCAAGTTTGATAAGATCAAGCCCATCTGAAAGTTGTTCCCAAACGGTTTTTTCGCTGTCAAGAGAAGCGCGCATTTGATCGGCGTAACCGAGTTTTACGGTGTCTCCCAAACGCAGAACTCCGGCGTCGGGCTTTTCAATTCCTGTTATCAATTTGAACAAAGTCGTCTTTCCCACGCCGTTAGGCCCGATAATGCCTACGCACGCTCCGGGCGGCACGTTAAAACTCATTTTGTCGAATAAAAGTTTTTCCCCAAAAGATTTTGACAATCCTTCGGCCTCGATAACCAGTTTGCCCAAGTGAGGTCCCGCAGGAATTGTAATTTTATTATTTTGAGCCGCCCCTTTGGAACGTTCCCTTTCATCATCCTGAAAAAGTTTTTCATATTGTGTGATACGCGCCTTGCTCTTTGCGTGCCGCCCCTTCGGGCTCATGCGTATCCATTCAAGCTCTCGTTGGAGAGTTTTCCGCCTGTCGCTCTCTCCCTTTTCTTCCTGTTCCATGCGCTTTTCTTTCTGTTCAAGCCAGCCTGAATAATTGCCTTTCCAGGGAATTCCCTCTCCCCGGTCAAGTTCCAGTATCCAGCCGGCGACATTATCCAAAAAGTAGCGGTCATGCGTAACCGCGATGACGGTTCCGGCGTAATCCCGCAAGTGCCGCTCAAGCCACGCTACGGTTTCTGCGTCCAGGTGGTTGGTCGGCTCGTCAAGCAGAAGAATGTCCGGCTTTTGCAAAAGCAGACGGCAGAGGGCGACACGCCGCCTCTCGCCGCCGGAAAGGTGATCGACAACCTCGCTTCCCGCAGGACAGCGCAGGGCTTCCATAGCAAGCTCAAGGCGGCTGTCCAAATTCCAACCGTCGGCGGCTTCGATTTTTTCCTGCAATTCCGCCTGTTTTGCCCCGAGTTTATCGTAATCGGCGTCGGGGTCTCCGAACGCCTCGCTTACCTTGTCAAATTCCGCAAGAAGGGCGACAAGCTCTTTTGCCCCTTCGGACACGATTTCTTTAACGGTTTTTCCCGGCGCCAGATAAGGCTCCTGTTCAAGAAACCCTATTGTGTAGCCGGGGCTTACATTGGTCTCGCCCGCGAATTCACTGTCCGTACCGGCGAGGATTTTTAACAGGCTCGATTTCCCCGACCCGTTAAGGCCGATTACGCCTATTTTCGCGCCGTAAAAGTAAGAAAGGCTGATGTCTTTCAATACCTGTTTGGTTCCATGTTTTTTGGAAACCTTGTACATGGAATATATAACTTTTTTATCATCCGTAGTTGTTGCCATTGGTTTATTATATCACTCTGAAAATTTAATAGGAAGATGGCGGCAGGCATCTCCCCTTGACAATAACGCCAGTATTTAATAAATTTATTTACTACTTTCGGAGGTTTTTTGATGCAGAATGAAGGGCAGGTGCGGATACCATCCGGCTGCGCCATATCGGGTATTATAGACAAATCGGGGCGGCGTATGAGCGGCGAGGCGATTATCAAATCGATCAGCGTCATGCACGACCGCTCGAACGGTCTTGGCGGCGGTTTTGCCGCTTACGGAATATACCCCGAGTACAAGGATTATTACGCCCTGCACTTGTTTTACGAATCGGTGTCAGCGAAAAGAGAGTGCGAAGAATTCCTTGAACGGCATTTTGACATTATCAACCTTTCCAAAATACCCACAAGAAAAATAAAAGAGATTACCGACGAGCCTTTAATCTGGCGTTATTTTGTAATTCCCCTTCCCACAAAACTTGCGGACAGTCAGCTTGACGAGCGTGAATTTACCGCGAAATGCGTGTTCAGAGTGAATACAAGAATTGACGGCGCTTATGTTTTTTCAAGCGGAAAAAATATGGGCGTGTTCAAGGCGGTAGGATTCCCCGAAGATGTCGGGCGTTTTTACAAACTGGAAGAATATGAGGGCTGGTGTTTTACAGCCCACGGCCGCTACCCGACAAATACGCCGGGTTGGTGGGGCGGCGCTCACCCTTTCGCGCTTCTTGATTATTCCGTTGTGCATAACGGCGAAATATCTTCCTACGATACAAACAGGCGCTCTATCGAAATGTACGGCTACAAATGTTCTCTCCAGACCGATACCGAAGTCATTACCTATATAATAGATTATCTGCACAGAAAACAAAAACTTTCTTTTGACGAAATCGCTTCGGTTATCGCCGCGTCTTTTTGGCAGACCATTGATAACCAACCGCCCAAAGAGCGGGAAACCCATGAGTATTTGCGTGTAATGTTCAGTGCGTATCTTGTAACAGGTCCTTTCTCAATCCTTGTAGGCTTTGAAGGCGGGCTTATGGCGTTAAACGACAGGCTTAAACTACGCAGTATGGTTGTCGGGGAAAAAGATGAGATGACATATATCGCCAGCGAAGAGGCGGCTATCCGTGTAATACAGCCCGACCTTGATAATGTGTGGGCTCCCAGAGGCGGCCAGCCTGTAATCGTCAATATAAACAAAGGAAAAGCGTAATGGCATTGAATTTTATATACCCCGAATATGAAATGATAAGGGACTACGACAAATGCATCTGCTGCCGTGTCTGCGAACGCCAGTGCGCCAACGAAGCCCATGAGTATCTTGCCGAAAAGGACAAGATGTTATGCGACGATTCAAAATGCGTAAACTGCCACCGCTGTGTCTCTCTTTGTCCCACACGTGCCCTTAAAGTCGTAAAAAGCGGCAACACCTTTAAGCAGAATTCAAACTGGAGCGGCAAAACCATAGAAGAGATTTACAAGCAGGCGGATTCGGGCGGCGTTCTGCTTTCCAGTATGGGAAACCCGGAGAATTATCCCGTCTACTTTGACAAGATACTCCTTAACGCCTCTCAGGTTACAAACCCGTCAATAGACCCTTTGCGTGAGCCGATGGAGACAAGAATATCTTTGGGAGCGAAACCCCGGAACATAGAACGAGATAAAAACGGCAGAATCATAAACAACCTGCCGCCGCAATTGCACCTGTCAATGCCTGTAATGTTTTCGGCGATGAGTTACGGTTCCATAAGCTACAACGCTCACGAAAGCCTTGCGCGCGCCGCTGAGGAACTTGGTATTCTTTACAACACGGGCGAGGGCGGTCTTCACGAGGATTTTTATAAATACGGAAAAAACACGATTGTGCAGGTTGCCTCCGGGCGTTTCGGCGTTCATCACGAATATTTAAATTCAGGAGCGGCAGTTGAAATTAAAATGGGGCAGGGAGCGAAACCCGGCATCGGGGGACATCTGCCGGGAACGAAAATCGTAGGCGACATTTCCCGCACAAGAATGATTCCGGAAGGCAGTGACGCTATTTCTCCCGCGCCGCACCACGACATATACTCTATAGAAGATTTGCGACAGCTTGTTTTTTCCTTAAAAGAGGCGACCGATTATAAAAAACCTGTAATTGTAAAAATAGCGGCCGTGCATAACGTTACCGCTATCGCCAGCGGCATAGCCAGAAGCGGCGCTGACATAATCGCCATCGACGGCTTCAGAGGCGGAACGGGAGCGGCTCCTACACGCATACGAGACCATGTCGGTATCCCCATAGAGCTTGCCCTTGCCGGAGTTGACAAGCGCCTGCGGGACGAAGGAATCCGGGACAGGGTTTCTATTGTAGTAGGCGGCAGTGTCCGTTCCAGCGCTGATGTTGTAAAGGCGATTGCTTTGGGCGCCGACTGCGTGTATGTCGCATCGGCGGCGCTTATCGCTCTCGGTTGCCACCTTTGCAGAAGCTGCCACGGCGGCAAGTGCAACTGGGGAATAGCCACTCAGGTTCCCGAACTGGTCAAGCGCCTGAACCCCGACATAGGGTACAAGCGGCTTATCAATTTAATGACGGCATGGCAGCATGAAATAAAAGAGATGATGGGCGGCATGGGAATTAACTCGATTGACGGCCTTAAAGGCAACAGGCTTATGTTGCGCGGCGTCGGATTAAACGAAAAAGAACTTGAAATCCTGGGTATAAAACACGCCGGAGAATAGAAAAGACATTGATGGAAAAACCCGGACTGCGTCAGGTTCTGTCTGTTTTTGTTTGCTTCTTCCTTGTCTGCGCCGCTCTTTACGCGCAGGATGATGAAGAAAAAACAGGCAGCAAGTACAAACCAAGAGAACAGAAACTCTATATTGATATTCCGCTTGCTTTCGGCGAAGTTATGCTGATCAATTTAGCGGGTAACGGATACTGGCGGCTTTGGGGTCCGGATTCGGAAGCGGCGTATTTTACCGCAAATTCAATACGCAGGAATTTAAATCCCAAAATATGGGGTTTTGAAATCGGTCAGGGGGGCGACACCTTCCTTACGAACCAGTTTATTCACCCTTATGCCGGGGCGCTTTATTTCGCTTCCGCCCGTTCCAACAACATTAATTTTTACTGGTCGATACTTTCTTCAGCTTTCGGCAGTATCTCATGGGAAGCGCTTGGAGAAACCGATACGCCTGCCGCAAGCGATTTGATTAATACAGCGTTTGGCGGGATTGTCATAGGCGAGATACTGCACAGGCTTTTCCTCGAAGCCGATAAAGGCGGACTCGGCGGTAAAATAGGTTCTTTTTTTATCAGTCCCACCGACAGGATAACAGCCGCCATCAGGGGATATGGGGCTGAAAACGAGCCAAGAAAAATATACAGTTCTTCATTGGCTTTTGGTTTTTCATGGATCAATGCCTTGTTTTTTGACAATGATGAAAAAATAACGTCGTGGAATACGCCTGCCGTTTTTCTTAACCTTGATCTTGTTTACGGCATCCCCTATACGGCGTACAGCAAAACGCCTTTTGATCAATTTGATCTTAATACTTCGCTTACTGTAGCCGTTCCTTTTATATATAATTTTAACTTCATTGCCGACGGATACCTGGCGGCATGGCTGCTTGCCGATGATGATACAAACATGGCAAGTAACGGTATTACACTTCATTTTGACGCTTTTATAACGGATAAAGGTTTATTGGATCTTAATAACGGCAGAGATAATCTTAGTTTCAACGCCATTTCGCTGGATTATTCGGTTAAGTGGCTCCGCCGGGAGGTCAGTATTTTTAATAAATCCTTTGATCTTTCCTTAAAAACCCATCTTGGTTTTTCACCCTGGGTGGTAACTGATTATAACGGCGGAATAAACAGGGACGATTATAATTTGTATCTATTGGGCGGTAATATCAAATTGTTTTTTGATATGATGCGGGCTAACGGGCATACTTTGTCCTTAAGTCTGTGTTTCTATGATATGTTGAATATCCCCAATACTCCCGGTTTTGATGTAAATACGCTTTTCCTTTTTTCAAAGATAGCCTATTCTTTTCCCCTTTCAGAAAGGCTTTCACTCTATGCGGCGGACAGCTTTATGCTTTTGCACTGCCGTCTGACGCATGGCGCAGGCGCGGAATTTCCCGATATTACCCGCTGGTACAACAGCGCCCAGTTAGGAGTAAAATTATCTTTCTAGTTATTATACCAAAACGCCGAATTTGAGCGTACCGGACGCCTTTTATGCGCTATTTTTGATTTTTTTCATGTATACTTGACAAAACTTGAATATTAGTTGAAAATTACTATAATAAGCGTAATAATAGCTGTTTTTGCGGGAGATGGGTTAATGAAGATCAAAATTAAACTGAGTATTATGATGATCGCCATAGTGTTGGTTGTTGCAGGCGGCATTGCCGTGATTGAATTACAAAAGGCAGGCACTATAACCATGGATCTTGCCAGCTCGAAAACCATGTATCTGGCGCGCCAGAGAGCCGAGTACTGGGACGGTCGTCTGAACGGCTATATAAATGTACTGCAAACATTGTCGAATATTTTTAACTTTTATGAAAGCATTCCGGTAGGGGACAGGCGACAGCAGTTTGAAGAAAATATACAAGGTGTTTTTGAGGACAATCCTGACATGATCCGGATGTTTACCGTCTGGAAGCCGAATGCCGTTGACGGGCAGGACGCTCGTAACATAAACAGGGTAGGCTCAACACCAACAGGACAGTTCGCTTTTGCCATGTCAAGGGAAACCGGGGAGATAAAGGCCGGGACCAGCGCCGTTGTTAATGAGACAATGGCATGGATTACAGGACCTAACGCTAAAGTAGTCGGTATGAGCGATCCCGCCCCCTTTAAGAATCAGGGAAAAGATACCTACGCCGTCAGAATCACAGTCCCTATTATCAACAAGCGCCTTAATGAAGCAGTCGGAGCCGTAGGCTGTCAGTTGGATATTGCCATGATACAGCCCAGAGTAGAGAAGACTATCAAAGAATATGATGAAGTTACCAGTATGGTCATTTACTCGGACAACGGGTTTATTTTAGCAAATTATCTGCCCGAAATGATAGGAAGGACAATTACCGAAGAAACACAATTCGGCAAATACTTAAAAGAGGTTACCGAAGCTATAAAAAACGCCCAGGAATATAAATGTTTTTCTTTCGACCCCGAATTGAAAGAAAACTTTCAAATAGCCATTGCCAATGTTCCCATCGGCGCTTCCCCGACAACATGGTCGGTAATGATCGGCTCAACTGAAACTTACATCATGAAAGATGTTAACGCTCTT
>Ga0268262_10002876_pt1 | contig 19347 bp, 16 predicted proteins | sample TergutNc150P3_FD_190354 | JGI IMG/M metagenome (GOLD analysis project Ga0268262, IMG submission 190354) | Nasutitermes corniger P3 segment gut microbial community from laboratory colony in Florida, USA - Nc150 P3 (SPAdes) (version 2) | ecosystem: Host-associated > Arthropoda: Insects >...
GTCGTTTTTTTTGCCGTAACGGTCTTTCAGGCTTTCCCAGTATTCCCGTTTAGGGGAGATCATGACTCCGCCGCCGACGCGGGACAGCTCAATGCCGGAATCCGCGAGGGCGTAACGTTCGCCGAGCCGCTCCAGCGCTTCCAGTACCAATTCTTTTGAAAGCCCGCAAATACGGCTGATGCCGGCCTCGTCTATGGCTTCTGATTCCATGAAAAGCACCGCTTCTACCAGGGCGGTTTCTTTTTCTAAATTTTCCGACACTCAATACTCCATTATTCCGCGGCAGCCCGCGGTTTGATTAGTATGTCGCCAAACATACGGTTTTGCAATATAATTATCATTCGTACCTTTACCGCTTCCAGAACGGCGAGGAACGCGCATACAATATCCATTGCCGAAGTAGTACGGATAACCAATTCGGTAAAAAAGCACTGGCCCTTGTTCTCCAGCAATTCGGAAAGCAGGGTAATTTTTTCGTTAACCGTAACTTCCTCGAACATGTCGAGAATCTGCTCGCCGGGAAGCTGCCGCATCAGGGAGGCAAATGTTTTCATCAGGCTCCAGATGTCGATTTGTTCCCAGATATCCGCGTCGGCAAAGGGTAAAGTATGCTGTAGTTTGCGCCGTTCAATCACCCACTCCGCCTCTTTTTCTTTTTCTTCCATCAGGTCGGACAGTTTTTTAAATTTCTGATATTCAATCAGTCGCTCGACCAGGTCCTGCCGCGGATCGGTCAGTTCGCCGTCATCTTCCATTTCGACCGGCAGCAGCGTCCGTGATTTTATGAGGAGGAGCATTGCCGCCATCGCGTGAAACTCGGTGACATCTTCAAGGTCCAGGATTTCGGCGCCGCGCAAAAAATCCAGATACTGCTCGGTAATTTCCGCTATGGGGATGTCGTAGATATTGACCTCGTTCTTGCGGATAAGGTACAGCAGCAGATCCAGGGGGCCTTCAAAATCATTCAGCTTAAACCTGCGAGCGCCCCCCGCGCCGGTTTCAGTGGGTTCCACGGGGTCATTATAGCGCGGATGGCGGTATAGGGGCAATACCTGGACAAATAACAAATAATAAATAACAGGTAACAAAGGGAAGAAAGCGAAGTTAGCCATCTGAGCGTATTGACAACCCGCAACGCCTACTAACCAACATCTTACTTTGTTATTTGTTACCTGTTACCTGTTATTTAGTTCTTTAACCTTTCCCGGCGGGTCGATTTGCCAAAAGCGGACGTCAAGCGGCTTTCCCGGGGGGCAGTTGATAACGGCGAAGGTTGAGCCGATGTTGCTGCGGGGTCTTCCGATGCTGCCGGGGTTGACCAGTACAAGGCCCGGCGCGTTTTCAAGAGACGGCACATGGGTGTGGCCGAAAAGCGCCGCGTCCGCTTCCATGTTGCGGGCGGCGGCAATAAGACGGTCGTTGCCGTTGTACAGGGTATAACGGTGTCCGTGGCAGAGAAAAAAGCGGTGTCCGCCGCAGTCAACAATGTCGGCTTCCGGTATGGAAGGCATATAGTCGTTGTTCCCCCGCACCATTTTCCATTCGCCGGCAAAACCCGTGAGCGCCGTCGCGCGGCGCAGGTCTTCTATGCCGTCGCCCAGAAAAACGGCGGCGTCAAATGTATCATCGCGGGCCCAGCGTAAAACCGCTTCCAGGAAGGGGCTGTTACCGTGGGTGTCGGAAAGAACCAGAAGCCTTTGACTTTCCATAATAGGGATATAATAGCATAATTTTTCAAGAAGATTTCACACAAAGAGCACAAAGATTATAAGAACACAAAGTTGTGATCTTCTTCTTTCTTCGTGTTCTTTGTGTGAAATCCCTTCCACTAATTACCCAAAACCGCTATACTCAACGTACCATGAATCTTGAGGCGTTTGTGCTGGGCTGCGGGGGAATGATGCCCCTGCCGAACCGGTATTTGACATCGGTGCTGCTACGGCGTGAAGGGGAATTGTTTCTGTTTGACGGCGGAGAGGGAACCCAGGTTGCCCTGCGCAAGCTCAACCTCCGCTGGAAAAAAATATCCGTCATTTTTGTCAGCCATACCCACGCGGATCATGTCACCGGCATACCGGGCCTGCTGATGCTTTCATCGCAGGTTGATCGGGACGATCCCCTCTACATAATCGGCCCGCCCCGCATCGCCGAGTATATCGAGACCAGCCGCCGCGTGCTGGATATGTACATCAATTACGAAGTTATCGTCAAGGAAATAACCGAACCGGGCATTGTGTACGAGGGAGACGGCTTCCACATACGCTGTTTCCCCCTGCGGCATACCAAGCCCTGCTTTGGCTATACGCTGGAGGAAGATACGCGGCCCGGCGAATTCCACCCGGAAAAAGCCATGGCTCTGGGCGTGCCGCGGGGGCCGCTGTGGTCGCGCTTACAGGACGGGGAAACCGTTAAAGCTACCGACGGGCGGGACGTGCGTCCCGATGAAGTTTTGGGCAGTCCCCGCAGCGGACGAAAATTTTCCTTTGTTACGGACAGCCTTGCCTTTCCGGAAATCGCGCCGGAGGTCGCCAATTCCGACCTTCTTGTCTGCGAAGGAATGTTCGAGAGGGAACTGGCGGAAGACGCCCACAGCAAAAAGCACATGACCGCCGAAGAAGCCGCCGGTATCGCGGCTTCAGCCGGCGGCGTCAAAAAACTGGCCCTTATCCACTACAGCCCCCGTTATACCGAATTTAACCTCAAACAACTGCTCAAAGAAGCCCAGGGCATCTTCCCCGACACCGTCCTGACCCGTGACCGTTCCGTGTTTCCTATTGACTATGTCGATTAAAATGCCTATACTAAAATTATTCAGCAATCATGTTATCTTAGTTCTTAAAAATATCATTCATTAACCAACAAGGAGTTTCCTCCATGATTGAGGTAAAAAATCTTACAAAAAACTACGGAAAAGTTGAGGCGGTGCGCGACGTTTCCTTTTCCGTGGGCAAGGATCAGGTGCTGGGTTTTCTCGGGCCGAACGGGGCGGGAAAAACCACCATTATGAAGATACTTACCGGGTATCATTTTCCTTCCGGCGGAACCGCCCTGATAGACGGCATTCCGGTGGATGAAGACCCGGTAGAAGTGAAAAAACGCATCGGCTATCTGCCGGAAAACATCCCCCTCTACGGGGATATGACCGTTGACGAGTACCTTGCCTTCATCGCCGAAGGGCGGCTTATCCCCTCAGGCGAACGGTCCCGCGTCATTGATAATTGTCTGGAAACCTGCGGCCTGTCCGCGTACCGTAGCCGGAAAATCGAAACCCTTTCCAAAGGCTACCGCCAGCGCGCCGGCCTTGCCCAGGCGATACTTCACGATCCGCCCATTTTAATTCTTGATGAGCCGACCAACGGCCTTGACCCGAATCAGATCATCGAAATACGCGCGTTGATACGGGAACTGGGGCGGCGCAAGACTGTTATCCTTTCTTCCCACATTTTGCAGGAAATCGAGGCGATCTGTTCCCAGGTGCTGATCATTAACGAGGGAAAAATCGCCGCGCAGGGAACCCCCGATGAAATTGCCGGAACCATGAAGGGCGGCGATACCTGGGAACTGACCTTAAAAGAAGCCGACGCTTCGGTTCCCTCGGCGCCTGAACCCATAAAAGGCAAACTGGCGCGGCTGGGCGAAGGCATCGCCTCTGTTTCGGCGGAGCCTCTGGAAGACGGCACGGTACTGGCAAGTTTCTTTATTCCCGAAGGAGATACTTCCACGGCCGCCGGGGAACGTATCTTTGACTGGGCGGTCGCCAATGGCCTGAAAATACTCGGCATGAGCCGGAAGAAGATCAGCCTGGAGGATATTTTCGTCAGCCTTACTTCGGAGGGGGGGAAATAATGAAACAGGATAAAATAATACAGAGTGGTTTACGCGTCGTTGCCCTGACGCGCAAGGAACTTTTTTCGTACCTTTACGCGCCGGCTTTTTACGGAGCGGCGGTTTTCTTTTTGTTGTTTTGCTCAATATGGCTGTTTTATTTTCAGCGGTACTTTACCCTGAATGTCGCGTCCCTGCGGCCCTACTTCAGTTTATTCCCCCTGGTTTTTATTCTGGTGATTCCGGTGCTGACCATGAAAAGCTGGGCGGAAGAACGGAAGACGGGCAGCATTGAACTGCTGCTGACCATGCCCTTCTCCGAATGGGACCTGGTGCTGGGAAAATTCTGCGCGGCCTTTGCCCTGCTGGTGATGATGCTGATTCTGACCATCCCCCTGCCCCTCACCCTGTCTCCGTTAGGCGAATTTGACAAGGGAGTGATTGTCTGCGAATACATCGGCGCGCTGTTAATGGGAGCGTCGGCGGTCGCCCTGGGCCTCCTGCTGTCCGCCCTTTCAAAAAATCAGGCGGGCAGTTTTCTGGGAAGCGCGGTGGCGCTGATGGCGGTAATGCTGCTCAGCCAGCTTACCATCTCCTTCAACCTCCCCTACTGGCTTACCCAGGTAATCAACTTTTTTTCCCTGTCATTCCATTTTGACAGCTTCTCCAAAGGGCTGCTTGATTCGCGGGACATGGTATACTATCTCGCCAGTACGGCGCTGTTTTTATTCATTACTACCCGTGTAATACTGTTCAGGAAGTGGAGTTAAAAACATGACCAAAAAACAAACAACAACATTAAGCGTATTGATACTGATTATTATCACCCTGTGCGTCATGGTCAGCAGGCGGCTCTGGTTCCGGGCAGACCTTACCAAAAACAAATCGTATACCATTTCGGCGGTTTCACGGAACCTTCACAACGATATTCCCGAGCAGGTACGGATAACCTACTACCTTTCCGATAAACTCAAATCAATTGATCCGAGGCCGGGTGAAATTGAAGACCTGTTACGGGAGTACGCCGGATTTTCACGGGGAAAAATCCAGGTGACGGTGCGAGACCCGGTAAAGGCAAAACTCACCAGCCAGGTAGAACAGCTTGGCATACAGCCCCATCAGATACAGACCGTGGAACAAGACCAAGCCAGCTACATCACCGTGTATACCGGCATCGTTATTGAATACCTTGATCAGACGGAAGTGCTGCCGGTGGTGATCTCCCTTGAGACGATTGAATATGATTTAACTTCGCGCATACGTTCAATGGTACGGGGATCGTCCCGCCAGTTAGGTGTCATTGTTGGCGGCAATCCCCAGCGCTGGAATAATGATTACCGTCAACTGCAAAACGCCTATACGCAGGCGGGCTACCAGTTCAGGCTTATCACGGACGGTCAGGACATTCCCGACACCATACCCGCCCTGCTGGTGCTCGACGGTGTTGAATCCCTGAATGAAACCGCCCTGTATCAGATAGACCGCTATATCCAGAACGGCGGGAAGGTTCTCTTTACCGTTAAAGGCGTCACGATAGATCTGGAAGGCAGTCTGGAGGCCAGACTGCTGTCTGACAGCGGGCTTCTGGGTATGCTTACCGCTTACGGCGTAACGGCGCTGCCCCAGATTGTGATGGACAAGTCTTCCTTGCTCATAGAGTACAATACCAACAACCCCAACGGTTTTACTATACGGTACAGAACCCTTTACCCTCAGTGGATTGATGTATTGCCTAAAAACGGTAATCCCGGCCATCCGGTCAGCGCCCGTTTCAACGGTCTTGACCTGTATTGGGCCAGCCCCCTTACGTTGAACGCCCCGCGGGGAGTGGAAGCGGATTACCTGTTTACCAGCACCGCCGACGCCTGGTCCATGAAGGAACCTTTTTATACCAACCCCCAACTCCCCCCCTATCTTTTTGAACGGGACGCCGCCGATACCAGGGGCAAAAAAATTCTGGGGGCAAGCCTTGCCGGAACATTCCCGTCGTGGTTTGCCGACAAACCCAAGCCGGAACCGGAGGGCGGATCGGAACTTGCCGATATGCCGTTCCAGGCGAAGCCCGCCCGAATCATAGTGATTGGCGATACGGAATTTGCCACTTTGCTTATTCATGGACGGCGTAACCTTGATTTTATGGTACAGGTCGCCGACTGGCTATGCAATGATGATGACATTATCGGCATACGCTCGCGGGCATCCGGTTCGGGCCGCCTTGATAAAATTATTGACCCGGCGAAAAAGGCTTCCGCCATGAAGTTTGTCCAGCTGATCAATGTGTATATAGTGCCGTTACTGGTAATTTTAGCCGGCGTCTTCCTTGCCCTCAGGCGCAGGGCCGGGGCCAACGCGAAAGCCCGTGAAAAAACCGGTTCCCTTTCCGGCGAACATAACAAGGAGCACTCCGATGATCTATAAGAAAAAACTCAGCGTCCTTTCAGGCATTATCGCGGCTCTGGCGCTTATTTATGTTTTGACCATCATATTTGATCCCGAACGCAGGGGCGCGCGATCCGCCGCCTATTCCTGGCTTGATCCCGCGGAAACGGGCAAAATCAGCGGAATCACCATCTCAAGCGATGGTGAAGTCATAAACCTCGCGCGTAACGGGGGAAAGTGGTTCGTGTCGCGTGACGGCAAGGACTATCCGGCAAAGACGGCGCGGGTGGAGGATTTTATCGCGGCGCTGGCAAAACGGGCCCCGTATCCGCTGCGCTCGTCAAGCGCCTCTTCCCATGAACGTTTTTCCCTGACCGAAAATCAAGCTGTCCGCGTCACCGTCGCGGCGGGGGCAGGCCTTCCCCTTCTGAACCTCCTCATCGGGCAGTCTGACCTTACCGGGCAGAACGTATACCTGCGCAAACAGGGACAGAATGAAATTCGTTCCGGCGAGGATATATTTTCGGCTTATACCAAAGCGGAAATCACCTCGTGGTATAACCTCCGCCTGTTCCCGGAAAGCGAGGGCGGCAAACTTGACGCCTCTTATGTTCAAAGGCTGACCGTATATCCTCCCTCCGCGGGTGAAGGCGGGGAAACCCATCCCCTGATTCTTACCCGAAAAGGCAAAGAATGGACATTTAACTTTGAACTTGCTCATCCCGATATTAAAAGGGTAGACAATTATGTTCGTGATATCATCAATACATCGGGGGATGATTTTGTCACTTCCGTCGCGTCGTCCGATTCCATGTTTAACAACAGCCGTATCGCGCTGGAACTGGGAAACGGCAGCACAATCACCGTCCGTCTGGGGCCGCCTGATGAGGACGGCAAATGTTACGCGGCGGTTTCCGGCTCTGACTGGGTATATTCGATTCCCGGCTGGGTAATCCAGCGGCTTTTCCCCGGCGTTGAAAGTTTTGAAATAGATTCAGGAAATGAGGAATAAATTAAGGAGAACTGTTATGAAGAAGATCACGTTAACAACATCATTAATCATCGGTATAATGTTGATGGTGTCCTGCGCGTCCCCCCCCAAAACAGACGCGTCGCCCGAAGAACCCCCTGTCGCCGCCCCTGCCCCTGTCGCTGTCCGTGCCCCTGCCCCTGTTCCCGCCGCCACTGAGCTTGATCTTACCGGAGCGGTCAAATACAGGGTAAAATGGGGTGATACATTGGTAAGTATTTCGAAGCGTTTCTATAGGGACGGTTTTTATTACCCCATCATTATACTCGCTTCACAGGACGTGGTTATAAGGAATCCTGACAAAATTTGGCCCGGCATGGTACTCACCATCCCCAATCTTGAAAGAAACAAAGCCAGCGATAATTACAGAGAAGCCGTAAAAAACTGCCTGAACGGATTCGCCGATGTTGAAAGAAACAAGGCAAAACCAAGGCGGGGTTTGATTAACGGCTTAAAGAGACGCGCCGACGCGCTTTAATTAGCTGTCCTGGTCTTTCGAATCCATAAAGGCCTTGTATTTTTCAGGGTCGCTCTTGAAGGCGACTATGTGCGATACCGGATCCATGAGGGCGCGTTCAAGGGCTTCTTCCGCCTCAAACATCAGCCGTTCGGCATTTATAGGTCTTTCCGTTCTGGCCGACAGCCCCATGCATAGATCGGTTTTTCCTTTAAAGAAATCGGGGTATTTGCCCATAATGCGGTTGTGGAATTCATCGGCGTTGAGAAAGCCGGTGTCCAGATTAAAACCGGGGCAGATAACCGATACGCCCTTCTCGCCTTTTTCGCAGACAAAATCCCTGGATGTAAAGAAACGCGCCGCGTCGGCGGCAAAGCGGGCGTAAAAAGTTTCGTCGGCGGCAGGTTTGTATTCTATGCTGATGAACGCCAGGTCCTGTCCCGCCGCCGCGCATCGCTGGAGTTCTTCGGTCAGCCTGGTTTCGGTATTTTCCTCTCTGACAACACGCCCCCGCACTGAATAACTTCCCCCGGCGGCGTAAGCGGCTGACGCGCCGGAAGGACGGGCGGACGCGCCCGCGGCCATATTATCCCGTTTGTCTTCGGCCTTTGGTTTGTTATACGCTACATTCCCCTTCTGTACCGACTCGGCGATCAGGGTAAAGAACGCCAGGATGAGGGCGGAGGCAATTAAAAACAAGGCCTGTTTGAGTATTTCGGTCAATTCCGCGTAATCCAGCGCCCCTGCCACCGCCTGAATGTTGACATTGCGCAAACCCTGTATCCGCAAGGGCTGGAACAACTGCTGGCGGGAAAAATCAAAACGGTTTCTGAAACGGGGCGAACCGTTTACATAATTGAGCGCCCTGCCCCGTTCCTTTTCAAAACCATATTCGCCGTTGGGGCCGGTGATAATAATCCCCTCAAGGGTTTTGCTGGCATCAAGGGATTTCTGGATAATTTCGATAAAGGTCTCATCCATAAAACTTAATACACCGGCGGAAGACGCCAAATCGGCAAGATCAAAAAATTCCTGTTCGGCGACAAGGCGGTATTGTTCCATGCTGGTGTTGATACGGACTATCACGGAGACCAGCGCGCCCAGGTACACGAGGATACAAATAGAGGCTATAATTATGCCCAAAACTGAATTTTTTCTTGAAGTATGTGCTTGACCCATAAAAATATTATATACGCTTTTTCCGGTTTCTGCTAGGATTATGAGCATGAATTTGCGAGAATCTTGCCTTCCCGCGGGCTGGTATCCCCGCGATTCCGGTGAAATCAGCCGTTTTTTGTCGGGATTTGGCGCGAATCGCGGCATGGCCCGCGCCGCCATAGCTCCCCACGCGGGCTGGTACTATTCGGGAAAAATCGCCGCGCGGGCGGTATCCTCCCTGGACAGCAAGACAGACACCCTGGTGGTAATCGGCGGTCATTTGCCCGCGGGTTATCCGCCGCTTTTCGCGCTGGAAGACGCCGTCAGTACGCCGCTGGGCGCTATGCCCATCAACACCGCCCTCCGCGCCTCCCTGTATAAAGAACTGGACGGCCATGAAGACCGTTTCCCCGATAACACCGTCGAAGTACTGCTGCCTATGGCGCGTTTTTTTCTTCCTGACGCGTCCCTGCTCTGGCTGCGCCTTCCCGCCGAATTGTCATCGTTTGACGCGGGCAAGGCCATTGCCGCCGCCGCGAAAAACGCGGGCTGCGCCATAGCGGTACTCGCCTCAACCGACTTAACCCACTACGGCCCCAATTACCGCTTTACCCCCCACGGCATCGGGCCGGAAGCCCTGCGCTGGACGCGGGATGTCAACGACCGCCGCTTTATTGACGCGGTGGAATCGGGCGACCCCGCCGCCGTTCTGGAAAGGGCGGAAACGGATTCTTCAAGCTGTTCCGCCGGCGCGGTCCTCGGCGCGATGGGTTTCGCTTCCGCGCAAGGTCTGGACCCCGCCCGCCTGCTCGAATACGGAACCAGCGCCGGTGACGGCGAAGAAATCCCCGATTCGTTCGTCGGCTACGCCGCCTGCGCGTTCGGCTAAAGGAACCTCCGATGTCAAATAACGGGCATGGCCTCCGTGGTTATATTCTTCTTCAATTATTGACAATCACCATGTTATTGTTCGCCGTTTCCTGTTCTTCCACTCCTATCCCCAAAAACAACTCCGCCGTAATTCCCGAAGATTTTTTCGGCATAGTACACGCGGGCAGAATCCGGACCAGCGAAGAATACCAGTTGCTCAATGAAATGGAAGTCAAATGGATACTCAACACGTTTTATTGGAGCAGGATTGAAAGAGAGCGGGGTAAATTCGACTTTACCAATTACGACGCTCTCGTTGATACCGCCAACAGTGAAGGCAAAAAAACCCTTGCCGTATTGGGTTATGAAACGGAATGGCTTTTCCCGAAAGGAAAAAGAACACGATATATATCTCCCGAAAACCTCCCCCTCTTTCTGAACTTTGTTGAAGAGACCGTGCGGCATTTCAAGGGCCGGGTTCATGTCTGGAATATATGGAATGAGCCTAATTTAATGTTCTCGTTCTGGAAAGGCCCGCGCAAGGATTACATTGAATTAACGAGGCTTGCCGCCCAAAGAATCCGGGAGGTCGATCCGGACGCGTATATATTGGGCGGAGCGTTCTGCCGGGTTCCCGCCGGGCTGATAAAAAAAATGCATAAGGCCGGCGCGATGGAAAATCTTGACGGGCTGGCCTTCCATCCTTACTCCCTTTCCCCACAGGGTTCCATGCAGTTACATGACAAATTCCTGAACATCCTTTCAACCATCAACTATTCAGTTCCGGTATGGATCACTGAAATGGGCTATCCTACGGGCGGATGGTATCCGACAAGAGTTTCCCTGCGTGAGCTTCCCGCCCATGTGGTGAAAACCATAACCGGCGCGGCGGCGCGGGGGGCGCGGGCGTTTCTGTGGTATGAATTTATAGACGACTACAATAAGGACGAAGTCCCGCCCGGAACTTTTAATTCGGAAGATTTTTTCGGCCTTGTCTACCCGAATTTTGAACGGAAGGACGGCGCGTGGGCGTATCAACTCTGCGCCCGGTATCTGCCCGGTTCGCGCTACACCGGGGAATTACCCCAAAGGGAAAATATACCCTCAAACATAGCCGCCTTCTGTTTCCTTGGCGGGACCGCGGGCAGCAATACCCTCATACTCTGGAATGACCGAAACAGCGTCCAAAAAATTAAACTTTCCCTTTCCGGCCCGGCCCTTCTCCATGATATTACTACCGGCAATAACAGCCCCCTGGCGGCGGAAACGGTCGTTGAAATCGGCAAAACACCCCTCTTCATCACCTGGCAGGGCGCGGGAATCCCGCGTCTCGCGAGGTAACCGTCACTTTCCTCTATACTTGACTTTTCCCCCTCTCTCTCATAGTCTGTAATTATGGGAGAACGTTCTTGACTGCCGGCTCCATCGCCAAAATTCTCATTACTTTTACCATTGTTTGCGCGATAATTATGGGTATTGGGCTGGGTTTTTCCCTGGCTGAAACGACCAATATCAAAAATCAGGAAAATTTTGTTGAATTTGCCCCCGCTTTGCCAAGCAAAATACTCGACATTAACGGAACCCTGATAACCGAATTTTCAGCGGAAGAGAAGCGGGAATTGGTGTCGCTGAGCGTACTGCCCCGCCACCTTATTCACGCGGCGCTGGCGCGGGAAGACCCTCAGTTTTATTCCCACCGGGGCTTTAGCGTCAGGGGCATAATCCGCGCCGCCTTCGGGAAGATTATCGGGAGAGAGCTTGGCGGCGGCTCAACCATTACCCAGCAGGTAGCGGGAACCCTGTACACGGACCGCACCGAAAAATCCATCCGCAGAAAAATAAAGGAATTATGGTGGGCGCTGCAAATGGAGCGGCGTTATACGAAAAACGAGATACTTGAAATTTACCTTAACTATATGTACATGGGGCCGGGAACCTACGGGGTGGAAGCGTCAAGCAAGTATTTCTTCGGCCACAGCGCCCGCGAAATAACGCTCGCCGAGGCCGCGCTGCTGGTTATCCAGCTTTCCAGCCCGTCGCGTTACAATCCTCTGGATAACCCCAATACCGCCATGAACCGCCAGCGCTATGTGCTGGACCGCATGATTGAATTCGGCTATACCACCCGGGAAGAAGCGGACGCGTCTTTTGCCGAATACTGGGACAACTACGATTATACCCGCGCTTCCATGTCGGCGTATTACCACCGCGAAGACAAGGCCCCCTGGTTCAGTGAATATGTGCGCCGCGAACTGGAAAGTATGTTGTACGGTTCCATGGATTATTACCGTGACGGCTATGTGGTTCATACCACGCTGGATCTGCGCCATCAGGAAGCCGCGGAAAAATTTATGGCGGAAGGGCTGGCGAAAGCAAACAAGGAATTTGCCCGAAACAGGGGAAAGAGCAACGTGCAGGCCGAACGAACCTATGTGCCTATCGTAGACCTCTTAACCCTGTGTTTCGATCTGAGGGACATTCATTCAACATCATCGGCGCAGAATGAGCAAAAATCCCTTTCCCGTTATACGAAAACAATAAACCCCATTGTGGATATGGCGGCTCTGGCCTTTGGCATCAATGACCTCAAGATAGCTACCAATATGGGCTTTGGCAACCTGAAGGTCAGCACCGAGCAGAATGTGGTTGAAGGGGCGCTGATCTCCATTGAAAACCAGACCGGTTATATCACCGCCATAGTCGGCGGTTCCCATTATGATGAATCCAACCAGTTGATACGGGCAACCCAGGGTAACATACAGCCGGGTTCGTCATTTAAGCCCCTGTACTATTCCGCGGCGATTGACAGCAAAAAACTTACCGCGGCGTCGCTCATTTATGACGTGCCCATCGTTTTCCATAATGAAGACGGCACTCCTTATATTCCCCTTAACTTCAGGGGTGAATGGAAAGGCTCGGTGCTGCTCTATGACGCGTTGTCACATTCCATGAACGTTCCCTCCCTGAGAGTGCTGGACACGATAGGTTTTGACGCGGCGATAGAACGGGCCGCGGCGTTACTGGGAATAACCAATCCGGAACAGATTCGCAATACCTTTCCCCGCGTGTACCCCCTGGGCCTGGGTATTATTTCTTCTTCGCCGCTGCGCATGGCGCGGGCCTTTGCCATATTCGGCAATCAGGGCCGCGAGGTAACGCCCATCGCCATACGCTCGGTGGAAGACCGGAACGGACGGGTGGTGCTGGATGTCGAACGGGACCTGCGCCTGCAGCAGCGGCGGGCGGGAAACGCCCAGGTAATCAGTCCGCAAAACGCCTATATAATGAGCAGGATTCTTGAGAAGACCGTAGAAGAAGGGAGTCTTGCCAACGGCGCGGGATGGGGGGCCAAATTTACTTTCAAAGACGAAAACGGAAAATCATTCAGAATGCCGGTGGCCGGCAAAACGGGAACTCCCCAGAACTGGTCGGACGCGTGGGCGGTGGGTTACAGTTCCTACTATACCACGGCGGTGTGGTTTGGTTTTGACAAACCGGGCAACTCACTGGGCGTAGAGCTTACCGGTTCCACGCTGGCAGGTCCGGTTTGGGGCAACTATATGCGGGAAATTCATCAGGGACTTGTCCGCCGGGATTTTGCCCGGCCCGCCTCCGGAATCATGGACGTGACCGTCTGCGCCAAGTCAGGATTGCTTAAAACCCACTCCTGTAACGAGGGTGAGGTTACCCTGCCTTTCCTGGCGGGAACCCAGCCCACGCAGACCTGTGACCAGCACGGCGGCAAGTCTACCATCGTACACGACCCCATGCGCCCAGATACGCTCGGAATAGATGATCGGGTTCTGCTCGGATCTCTGAAAATGCCCACTTTGCCGGCGGATCTTTTCCCCGATCTTCCGTCTTCCCGCAATCAAAACAACCGGAACAACAACTCCAATAACCGCAGAAGCGCCCAACCCGGCCGCAATTCCGCTTCAAACTCACCGGCTCAAAGTCCGCTTTCATGGTCTTTTAATAACCCCCATCTGGACGGAGATGATAACGCGAACGGATCGCGCGGGAACATCCCGTCCGCGGGCGCTTCCGCCGAATCTGAAGCGGTTACCCATAACGCTCCGGAAGAAATTCCCAACTATGGGCTGGAGCAGCCGTCATATAATCCCCTGTTGGAATAAAAAGATGCAGATACCCATAAAAGATATAATCGTCAGAAAACGGATACGCAAAGACATGGGAGACATTGAGGCTTTGGCGGAAAGCCTTAAACATTACGGGCAAATCAGCCCCATTGTGATCAGCCCGAAAAACGTGCTTATCGCCGGAGGACGGCGGCTTGAAGCGGCGAAATACCTGGGCTGGCGCAGCATCAACGCGGTCATTTCGGAAAGCTCAAGCGAACTTGCCCGCCTGGAACTGGAAGTAGAAGAAAACATGCAGCGCCGTGATTTCAATATGGAAGAAGTAGCGGAAGCCACGAAGAAAATCTACCGCTTGCAAAATCCGGGATTTCTCCGCCGTATTCTCAACGCGCTGATACGGTTCTTAAGGTGGCTTTTTAAGATAGAGGATGAATAGGCAGGAAAATACTACCCTTCCGTAAGCTTCTTCAAAACGCGGTCATTGTGCCGCCAGTCTTTGCCGGTTTTTACCCGCAGATCAAGATCAATTTTCCAGTCAAAAATATTACGCAGTTCTTTCAGGGCGGCAAGGCGGATGGCCTTGATCATGGTTCCGCCCTTGCCCACTACCATGCCTTTTTGGGATTCCCGTTCAACAACGATGAAGGCCCGCACCCAGAGTTTTGAGTTTTGCGGTTCATTCTCACGCGGCGTATCTTTCCCGTCAAATTCAACGTCGGCAATTTCAACGTAGAGGGCATGGGGCAGTTCCTGCCGCAGACGGTTGACGGCCTGTTCGCGGATAATTTCCGCTATGCGGAATTCAACTTCCTGATCGGTATAAAATTCTTCACTGTAGAACGGTTCGCCTTCGGGGGCAATGTCGTATAATGCGGCCAGCAGCGCGTCAATGCCGATGTTGTCTTTGGCGGAAACTTCAAAACAGCGGTCTTTGCCCATGCCGGGCAAAGCCTGCCCCAAAAATTCATAAATGTCACCGCAATGAGCGCCGGCAATGTCAATTTTATTGATGGCGGCTATGGTTCTGTCCGCGCGGGGGGCAAGGAGGGCGGCGACTTCCGCTTCTTCCGGACCGGGCAGGCGCGAAGCGTCCAGCACATACAGCATAATATCCGAATCGTCCACCGCCCTGCCGGATATGTCGGTCAGTTTTTTGTTGAATTTTTTTTCAGATTTATGGCGGCCCGGCGTATCAATAAACACCAACTGGCCCTGTTCACGGTTAATGATGCCGCGAATCGCGTTGCGCGTCGTCTGCGGAACCGCGCTGACAATGGATACCTTTTCGCCGCAGATTTGGTTTACCAACGTCGATTTTCCCGCCGACGGACGGCCCACTACCGCGACAAACGCCGCTTTTTTTTTCACTGATTACACCTAATTTTAAGTCCGCTGCCGCGATACCTGTTCCCCGGCAACGGTATAGACCGTGGTATTGGGCGGAACGGATTCGGTAATCCACACATTGCCGCCGATGATACTGCCCCGCCCGATAACCGTCTCCCCTCCCAAAATGGTCGCGTTGGAATAGATGGTAACATCGTCCTCAATAGTGGGGTGGCGTTTCCGGCTGCTTTCCTCTTTTTTTACCGAAAGCGCCCCCAGGGTAACACCCTGATAGAGTTTGACATTCTTGCCGATAACCGCCGTTTCGCCAATAACAATGCCGGTTCCGTGATCGATAAAAAACGATTCGCCGATATGAGCGCCGGGATGTATGTCGATGCCGGTGCTGCCATGAACCAGTTCACTCATCATGCGGGGGATAAGGGGAACCTGAGCCTCCCAGAAATAATGGGCAAGGCGGTGAATGGTGACGGCCTGAAAACCGGGATAGGAAAGTATGATTTCTTCAAAGCTCCGGGCGGCGGGGTCTCCCCGAAAACTGGCCTGCATATCCAGGGACAGGGCGTGGCGGATCGCCGGAAGTTCCTCAAAAAAATTTTCCACGATAAGTTCCGCCGCCGCGTGGCAGCCGTCATGGCCGCAGCCGAGAGTACCTGAACGGACGGAAAAGGCAAGGCTTTTTTCCACTTCGCGGATCAGTTCGCGGGCAAGGTTGTTTACTTTTTCCGTGGTAATGAGCCGCAAATTACTGTGATCCAGGCCCTGATTTTCCCAAAAACCGGGAAAGATAATCTCATCCAGCCCCCGCGCAATACGGGCGATATTCTCCCTGCCGGGAAGGCTCGCCTCTCCCGAATGGTTTACCATGCCGTAGGAGCCGTAGGTTTCCATGAGGGAATCGATGCTTTTGCCAATTCTGTCCATGGGGATAGTGTAGCGGAATAAAGACTTTACTACAAGATTTCACATATTGACTACATAAGCGCATTGATTACCGGACAGCACATCGATCAAGTTCTGTACCGACAGCGACGCCATGGCGGCGGTGGCTTCGGCGGTGTGGGCCGCGGTGTGGGGGGTAAAGATGACATTGTCCAAGTTGAATAGCGGCGAGTTGCGGGGCGGTTCGGTTTCGTATACGTCAAGGGCAAGGCCGCCCAAATGGCCGGATTTGAGCATATCGTAAGCGGCGGCTTCATCAAGCAGCCCGCCCCGCGCCGTATTGATCAGCAGCGCGCCTTTTTTCATTTTACGCATAACATCAGCGGAAATAATATGCCGTGTTTCCGCTTTGAGGGGCAGATGGAGGCTGAGAAAGTCAGATTCACTGACCAGTTCATTAAAACTCACCGGAGTAATCCCGTTTGCCCTGGCGTATTCCTTATCAATGTCGGGACTGCAGGCGAGAATCCGCATGGAAAAACCCGCCGCCCGCCGCGCTACCGCCTTGCCGACATAACCAAGCCCCAAAATACCGATGGTTTTTTGATACAGTTCAGCGCCGATAGATCGGTCCCATTGGCCTTCACGGGTGGTACGATCCAAAAGCGGCAGTCTGCGGACAAGGGAAAGCATAAAGCCAAAGGTCAGATCGGCGACCGCCTGGGCGTTAACGCCGGGGGTGTTGCATACGGCAATTTTTTTTTCGCTCGCCGCCGCCACATCGACATTATCCACGCCGGTTCCATAACGGGAAATAACCTTTAACGTTCCCGCGCTTTCAATAACCTTTCCGGTAAACGAATCAAGCCCCGCGACACAGCCGACACAGCCGTCCAGCAGGGGAATAAGCTCATCTTCGGTCAGGGGCCGCTTCTGCGGGTTAAACACCAAAGTACCGGCAAAGGAACGCAGCCGATCCATGGCAGGGCCGACGGTATCAGGCTTAAAAGAAGCCGGCGTTACAAGGATTTTCATGGCTGATTACCGCCCTGCGGCGCGCCCGTCGGCGCATCCACCAGCGAGGAAAGATCATTCCCGCCCTTAAACCGCAGCACGTTTACCATAAAAATGTTAAGTTTATTGACAATATTCGGCGGCAGTAAATTGCCGTCCACTTCTACCGACAGGATCGGGTAGTTGCGCTCCCGCGCCCAGGGGGTAAACAGGCCTTCAATAACCCGCCCGATAAGGCAGGCAAAGGGGCTGATGTTCACAATGCCGGAATAACCCGCTTCCATCGCCGCCGCCGCCGAACCGGAAGATACGGCAATTTCGGAATTGAGTTCCAGATTTACAAAATGTTCCTGAGTATACTCCATAATGTCGTGCATATCGTGGGGCGTTTCGGGGATAAGACCCGTGGGCAGCAGAATCGAAAGCACCTTTTTTTCGATATGGTGTTTCCACCATTCCTCAAGTTTCAGTTTTTTCAGGTCTTTCCAGGGCCGGGAGAAGAGCCGCGTGCCGGGTTTGCGGAGTTTAATCAATTTTTTCAAAGCGTATTCCCGCACAAAATCCAGGTAATGAATCCATTCGGAAATGCCCGCTACTTTGACCACAATGCCCCGTTCGCTCATCAAATCCGTCAACTCGCCCACGGCAAAATCATCGCGGCGCACATAAATTTCGCCGACAATCAACACCCGCGGGCAATCGGCAACTTTTCGCTTTAAGGGTATTTTTTTAACATCATTCGCGACGTGTTTGAGTTCTTTCCATAAATATTGGGGATTATGCTCCACGGCGTGCATGACCCTGCGCCACGAATGTTCAAAATCCGCCTGAGCCTTGACCGGATCGACGGCGCAGGCTTTCAGACTGCATTGAATATCCTTCAGGTAATCGGACAGCACCAGGCCCTTCCACATCTCCTGGGCAAAATGGGGACCCAGTTCATTGTAGGAATTGTCCGCGGATAATATAAAGATCACCACATTCTCAAGCTGTAAGTCGCGGAACAGATTTTCATAAAACACATAATACTGGCCCGTGCGGCAGGGGCCGGTGGTAATCGGCACAAAAAGCAAATATAATTCATCCTTGCGGTATTTCTCGCTGAAAAAGAATTCCAGCGCGCTGCCCAATACCAAATGGCTGGGAACACATTCCTTCCCCGACGCGTGGGCGCGGGCAATTTGAATCGTTTTGGCGGTCGCCACCGGCATGGCTTCCGCGCTAATCCCCAAACTCCGTACCGCCGCACCCATGTATTCGGTGGAAATCGCCCCCATGTTGGAAAGCAGCACTTTCACCCGCTTGTTACCCGCGATGGGAACTTTCTCGCCGGTTTTTACATTGTCTATCCGTAAATCAAATCCGCCTGAATCCTTCTTCTCGCTGATAAAACGCCAGCCGTTATCGTAACGCTCCGCTTCCAGTTCGTTTTTCTTCGCGCGGTATCCGTCAATGATGTCGAGAAACGCTTCAACCCGCGTATCCACCCCCGCGTCGGCTGAATGGGAATCCAGTTCCAGCACGAGGAAGGGCTTCTGCCCCATCACCCATTTGACGTAATGCAAAATAAACGAATCCGGCGCGCAGGAAAAGTTGCTAATAAAAGTAAGATAAATATTGTCTTCTTTTTTGAGGAGGTTCGCCGCCTTCACATCCTGCTGGCCGTAGTACCAGTACATATTGGGAAAAATTTCCTCATCGTGGAACGGCAAAATATCAAAAGGAACGATTGAATAACCCCGCGTGGTAAATTTGCGGGGAATGCCCATGTTCGCTTCCGGCGTAAAGGCGTTGTAAGGCCGGCCCAGCGTGGCGATAACCGGACGGTCGGATTTGCGGGCATCTTCCAGCGCCTCCTGACCCATCTTATGCACCGCATCAAAATAGGCCTGCTGTTTGGACATGGCGACCGTAAAGGCGGCTTTCGTCTCCGCCTCGCCAATGCCCAGCCGCTTCGTCATTTCGCAAAACAATTCCAGCGCCTTGCCGTCACCGAATTTAAAACTCACCACCAGCGGCAGCCAGCGTTTCTTGTCAATGTCAGGGAACGCCTTTTCGATATAATACGGCAAACTCTGCGTTATGGGACAAAAGTTCGCATGGACATTTTCTTCATAACTCGGCATATCCCGGAAATGGGGCAGAAACACATAATCGGCGTTCTTGTCCAGGCAGTCCTGCACCGCGCCGTGGGCGATCTCCGCCGGAAAACAGTAGGTCGATTCCGCGCGGGCGACACCGGCGTGGGCAACCTCGGTCGAAAGAAAAGTCTTGATGCCCAATTC
>Ga0268262_10002877_pt1 | contig 19345 bp, 13 predicted proteins | sample TergutNc150P3_FD_190354 | JGI IMG/M metagenome (GOLD analysis project Ga0268262, IMG submission 190354) | Nasutitermes corniger P3 segment gut microbial community from laboratory colony in Florida, USA - Nc150 P3 (SPAdes) (version 2) | ecosystem: Host-associated > Arthropoda: Insects >...
TTTATCCTCGTAACTTCTGCTTGTGTAGTTTGAGCAGGATTTCCAATTACTGCCGGACAGGCAATAATTTTCTTTCTGACTCCCGTCTTGGTATGTGCCGAATAAATTGCACTTTTTGTACTCCCTGTCGAAATAGGGACAATCTACTGTTGCCATGATTTACCTCCGTAAAATAAATGTTTATAGCCCGCCGGCTGTTTATTTTTCTGTCCAACGGACAGTATTGAAACATAGTTAACACAACGGTATTAGTTACCTTTTGCCGCCATTCTGTGATGTACGCAATTTCTCATAACGCATTTTCGTTACATTTCTCCTCAAATAAAAAAGCTGTAGGTTTTTTTACCATGAATCGCATTTAACCTCACACATTAACCATGGGGAGAGAATTTAAGCACCGCAATAAAAGACACAACCATAGCAATTGAACCACTAGTAACAAACACAGCCCCACCTGTTGAAGCCTCAACCCAACAAACATAATATATAACAATAAGAAAGAAACAAAAAACAATAATTGAGAGAACAAAAAGTTTCCTAAAATATATTAAGATTAAGGGTATTAATAAAAATGAAAGAATTAAAGAGTCAACTAAACAAGCAATTATGCTCTCTCCTCCGATAATGTCATTTAAGCAGTATAATACCATTCCAACAATAAACGGCACAAAGGTAAGTATTTTTTCTATTAGTTCTTTTCGATTCTTTTCTTTGTATTTTTGTTCCAAACGGACCATTTCAGCTTCTCGTTCTTCTGCAGCTTTTTTTTCTTCCTGCTGTTTTCGTTCCTTCCATTGTTCTTCAAACTCGTCGTCTATCCAGTTTCCTTCTTCAACTTTACCGTCAGGGTAGGTCATTTTTCCTTTACCGGTTCTCTCGCCATTGGAAAACTCTCCTACATAGACTCTGCCATCAGCCCATGTATATTTTCCTTTACCGTGGAACTTGCCATCAACGAAATCACCTTCGTAAAAACTGCCGTCATCAAATGTATTTTTCCCTTTACCGTGCTTTTTGTTGTCAACCCAATCGCCTTCGTAAGATCCACCGTCAGTCCATGTCTTTTTCCCTTTGCCGTGTTGGTTACCCTTAACAAAATCACCTTCGTATACAGTGCCGTCATCCCATGAATATTTCCCTTTGCCGTGGAATTCTTCATCAACAAAATCGCCTTCGTATACAGTGCCGTTAGCCCATGAAAATTTCCCTTTGCCGTGTTGTTTTCCGTTAACAAAATCGCCTTCGTATACAGCGCCGTCTGGGGAAGTCATTTTCCCTTTGCCATGGAAGTTGTTGTCAATAAAATCGCCTTCGTACACAGGACCGTTTGCAATTGTCAATTTCCCTTTGCCGTGCCACCTTCCATCAACAAAATCGCCTTCGTATACATCGCCTTCCAGCAATGTACTTTTCCCTTTACCGTGCATTTTCCCGTCAACAAAATCGCCTTCGTATACAGCACCGTTCGGAAACGTCATTTTCCCTTTGCCGTGTTGAAGGTTGTCAACATAATCACCTTCGTAAGCTACTACACCGTCTGGTAAAATTAGTTTCCCTTTGCCGTGTTGTTTGCCATTAACCCAATCGCCTTCGTATACATGGCCGTCCGGAAAATTCATTTTACCTTTACCATGAAACTTGTCATTAACCCAATCGCCTTCGTACACAGTACCGTTTGCAAGTGTTAATTTTTTTCTTCCTGAAAACCCCATAAAATCCTCCTTAATACGTAACCTCAATTCACTGTCAATTTAAGAATTCTCCGCCAATTCCAATATTTCTTTCCTGCCGCCAAAGGTAAATTCCAGTAATCTATATTTATTCGGATATATTTCTGTCTCAGAATAAACATAGGGAATACCGTCCTTCACAGTACCGCCGTATTCAATGAAGATTTTCCCTTCTTCCGAATACCCTTTAAGGGGTACTCTTTTTGGAAAATCTTTGAAAGGACGTTTATTTTCATCGCCGCTTAATAGGGTTAGCCAGTTCTCTCCGTAACCGTCTATAGTTATTGTGTTAGCGTCAATTTTTAAGGTTCCCGAATATAGACCAGTTTGTTCATTCGAGACCCATGTTCCCTGCAGGTCGTACTTAAAAGACTTGATATTGCTTGCAGGTATATTACACGAGTTTGTAAAAAGCGCGGATAACAAAACTATACAAACGGTAAAAAACTTATATTTTTTCATTGCTTATAATCCTTACGGAAATTTTTTACCTTTAAAATTCGTATTCCCATGAAAATATTACCAATCCTGTGCGAATTAGTTATATATCATCTTCTATGATGTTTGTTTCTTTGTCAAGCATAAAAGATGATACTTCTATCATTCAACAAGGATAGGTTATGGATAATACGGAGGTTCGTGCCGCTTTGGCAGGGAATATTAAGGCGTTTCGAGGCCGCAGAAACTGGTCTCAAGCCGATTTAGCCGAGAAATCCAAGCTTTCTATCGTTTATTTAAGCGATATTGAAAGGGGTAATAAATGGCCCTATCTGGATACTCTGGTAAAAATCGCCAAAGCGCTTAATGTCGAGGTTTATGAACTTCTCAAACCTGAAAATAAGCTGTCCCCTGCTAATGGAAAGATTTTTGCCAAATATAACGAAGAAGTAAATGCTATAATAGAAAAATCATTTGAAATTGCAAAAAAACTCACATTTCGGTCGCTGACTGCGATGCAAAAACAATATTTATCCAAATGACAATACCCCGCCGAAGAGCAGCGAACTTAACCAATAATAATTCAGTATTGCAGGCAAGTGTAAGGCAAGAAATAATAGAGAACAGTGCAGAATATTCGGACAAATAATAAATAAATCAAAAATTGTTATCTTCCCACAGAACGCTTACCCATGAGTTAAATCCTTCACTATGTGAGGAGGAGAAGCTAAAACCTGACTGCCGACCGATTTACAGGCAGAAAGCATTTTAGGTGAAGGCTTGAAAGCACTTTAGGTGAAGGCTTGAAAGCACTTTTAGTGAAGGCTTCACTGAATTCTTAGTCAAGCCTTCACTGAATTCTTAGTTAAGCCTTCACTGAATTCTTAGTCAAGGCTTGACTAAACTTTTAGTGAAGGCTTCACTAAAAGTCTAGTAATTGTACTTTTTTAATGATTGTACTTTTTTAAGAAAAAAACCTAATCTTCTTGCTCTAACTTCGCCTTATAATGTATATACATTCAGGTAGATTTTCGATAAAACATCAGTTATATTGATCCATGCATGAACTCAGTAGAGACAGTTCTTTTAAACAATATAGACAATCCTAATTCCCGTTTTATTTTCCCGACTGATATAGCGGCTTCACGCTGGGCGGATCATCTGCTCAGGCTTCGCGGCGGTTCTGTCGCTATGAGAAAATTTATCGCATGGGATGTCTTCAAGCAAAATTCAATAAAATCCAGAGTACAAAACAAAAAGAGCATTCCGTCCGCCCTAAGAAAAATTTTTGTAGGTCTCCTCCTTAAAGAAAATGCCGAAAAAAGTAAACAGGGCAAGGAGCCGTTATTTTCATCATTAATAAACATTCAATGGGCTGACAAGGCATCCGGATTTGTTCCATGGTTTACAAAAATACTTCCCCAGTTAGGAACATGGTTTGCCAAAACAACAGGGCTTTCAATAAAAACAATCTTCGGCGCGGATACGGAGAAGGAAACTGAGGCGCAGCTTAAAACATTCCGGTTTGAAAACGATGAAAGGGATATGTTTGTCCTTGCAAAACATTATGCGCAATTTCTTGAGAAACACGGTCTCTTTGAACCTGCGTGGGAAACGCCGCCTTTTGACGAGGAAGGAATGGACTGCTTTATTTTTTTTCCGCGTTCGCTTTCGGATTACGGTGAGTACAGGGAATTGCTTGCGTCAAGCGGTCATGTAAAAACAATAGATGCCGCCGGCGCTGAAACGCTGCCCTGCGATACTTTTTTTTACACCAACTCACGCAGGGAAATTACCGAAGCCGTCCTTTATATCCGGGCGTTACACGAAAAACAAGACATTGGCTGGGATTCAATAGCGGTTTGTATTGCGGATACGCAGGATTACGAACCCTATGTAATACGGGAATTTACAAACAGGAATATTCCCTTCGTCAAACGCATAAGTAAACCGCTTGCCGATTATCCTTCGGGTTCCCTTTTCCGCTCTGTGCTTGACTGCGTTTCACAGGATTTTTCATTTGCGTCGTTCATTTCGCTTATTCTGAACAAAAACCTCCCATGGAAGGATACTAACCACATAAATAATATTGTTACATTCGGGAAAAACAACAATTGTTTTTATTCATGGATTGAGAAAGACGGTATTGATGAACACTCTGTAAATGTTTGGGAAGACGCATTTAAAAAACCGCTTGGCGGAATTGAACCGGAAACAAGAAAATTCTTTGAACGCTTGAAGCAGCGGTTACAGATTATGCGCCATGCCGCTTCTTTTTCAGAGCTTCGCAGGCAGTATTTTATTTTCCGCGAACAATTCATGGATATGGAAAAATGCGGCGAAGAGGCTGATCTTGTTCTGTCCCGCTGCATTGCGGAATTGATGACGCTTGTACAGTTGGAAAAAGATTTCCCTGATGCGTCCGCAATTGACCCTTTTATGTTTTTTGCGGAACATTTAAGCGAAACCTATTACCTTGCTCAGCCGAAAACAAGCGGAGTTGCTATTCTTCCGTACAAAACAGCGGCGGCGGCTCCGTTTGACTGTCATATAATACTCGGTTCAGATCAGGAAAATCTGTCATTGGTTTATACTCATCTTGATTTTTTGCCGAAAAAGAAACGTGAACAGCTTGGTATTCCCGACGAAGACGCATCGGAGGTTTTTATAAACCTGCATAAATACAATTCTGTAAAGTATTCCGCCTTTTTTTGCAGTGAGCAGACATTTTCCGGTTTCACAATACCGCATTCAAAAACAGGTTCGCCTTCCGAACCTAAAGACCGTTATGCGACAGATTCGTTGTTTTATGATAAATTCTCGCTTGATCATTACAGTATAGAAAACTCATTTTGTTCTTCGCTTTTTGTTTCAGGCAGCCGGGAGCCGGTAAGACTTCATGAAAACCAAATAAAAGGGTTTACGGAATGGAAAAACCGCAGGAAGAAAGATTTAAGTCTTAACATGAGATGGAACGCCGGAGAAAAATTACAGGAATTAATAAATTTAAAATATACAAAAAACGGCAAAGTAAATATATCCGCGTCATCAATGCAGCCGTACTTTCAATGCTCGTTAAAATGGCTTTTTGAACGTGTTTTTTCTCTGGAGAATGTGCAGATCGAAACAAGTTTAATGGCGGAGAATATATCCGGTCTTGTATACCATGCCGTCTTGAATCATTTCTTTACGGAATTAAAAAACAAAGAAGAAAAACTTTTAGAGCCTGTAACTGCCGAACGCGGACTTGCGTTACCTGAAACTTATGTTAAACTGCTTGAACGAAGCGTTAATACTGTTTTTGACGGCTTCCCCTCATTGAATCAGGGAAAAGAAACAAATATGAGCGCGCTTACAAGCCGTCTTCTTCACGCAGAGAAGAAAGACTTTCAGTATCACCTTGAAAATTGCCTGTCTCAATTCATTTCATATTTTGCGGGATGCAGTGTCGCAGGAAGTGAAGCTGCGTATCAGGTAGAACGGGAATCTTTCACATTAAAGGGAATTGTAGACTGTATATTAAAAGACAATTCTGAAACAGACAACGGCAAGTATATTATTGTCGACTTTAAACTAAAAAAATTGCCAAAACGCGAGGACTGTACAGGAGAAGAAAACGGACTTCCCAATTTCCAGCTTCCGATGTACATAACGCTTACGGAAGAAAACAATAAATGTTCTGTTTACACCGCTCTGTTCTATAGCATTCTGGAATCACAGGCAGAAGTTCTTGTCGGAACAATTCGTGATATTAATACCGGAAATATGATTCCAAAAAAAGAAGAAGACAAAATAATTCGTGACAGTGAATGGTATAACAGCGTCTTTGATGAATTTAATAAAAAAACAGAACAATTTTCACAGGAAATATCAACCGGTAATCTGACAGTTTTTGAAACAAGAGTCAGCAATTGTTTTGAGTGCGCATATCATAGAATTTGCAGAACGGTTTATATTATCGACCGTGAGAATATGAAAAATATGGGGAAAGGTTGATGAATATAAAGACAAGCTGCACGGAATTAAATAGTGAGCAGAAAAAAGCCGCATACTGTACAGAAAATGCTGTTGTAGCCGCCGGAGCGGGTTCAGGCAAAACTATGGTACTTGCAAATCGTTTTGCCTGGCTTCTCACAGAGAAAGGTTATAAAGTAAATGAAATATTAACCCTTACATTTACAAAAAAAGCCGCCGCCCAAATGTTCAGACGTATTTATTCGCTGGTTTCGGAAATTGCCGGGAATGAAACGGGAATAAGGGCGGAAAGGGCGCGCCAGGCTTTAAATGATTTTGTCCATGCAAGAATACAAACGATTGATTCCTACAGCGCGTCAATTGTAAAACAGTGTGCGCTTCGTTACGGCATAAGTCCTGACTTTATAATTGATCAAGATCGCTGCCGAAAGCTGGCGCTTGAAGTGTCATATCCTTTTTTAATTACCCACCGGAATAATCCGGCAATAAAAATGCTTTATTCAACTAACAATCCGAACGGCATTGCCTGTAATATTTTTGCAGATACATTGTTCAATTACAGCCGGATTGACAAACAATGGGATTCCGCTTCAGACATAAAAAGACAATTCGATTCTCTTTGTACCGAATGGGAAAAATACTGTGATGAACTTAAAACAATATTAGCAGAAACAGAATCTCATCTTTGCGAAAATAAAGCGTTATTGCCGGCTCTTGTGCCTGTAATGGAAAAATACAAAAAGGAGGAAATTAATATCCCTGAATATTCCGATATACGGGAATATTTGGATCAAGCGCTTGCTTCTCCTCCTGAATCAGTTATTAAAAATACAGAATCTTCTCCTATCAGGGAAACAATGATTACCTTTTTGTATTTTCTCTCTTCCATAAATAACCTGAGCCTGAGAGAAGGAAAACGTTCCGATAATCCGGTAAAAGACAATATAAAAAAGCTCAGAGAGCTTTTTAATCCGCTTGCGTCGCTTGTCATTTCCTGCATGCAGGCCGGCTTTAGTATTTCAATAACGGCGCTGCTTGCGGAATTACAAAACACCTATCTGGATAAAAAAAGAACGGAAGGAGTTTTAACATTTCGCGATGTGGCAAATCTTTCAAGAACAATACTCATTGAACAAAGCGATATAAGACAAAGTGAAAAAGAATCTTTTAAGGCAATAATGATAGATGAGTTTCAGGACAACAACGAATTACAGAAAGACATGCTTTTCCTGCTTGCGGAAAAACCTGATATCCTAAACAAGGATATTCCTCCACCGGAAGCTCTCTGTCCGGGGAAACTTTTTTTTGTAGGTGATGAAAAACAATCCATATACCTTTTCAGGGGCGCGGATGTTTCAGTTTTTCGCAAATTAAAAGAAGAGATTAAAAGCGCTGATCTTTCATTGAAAATAAATTACCGTTCGGCTCCGGCTTTGATAAACGCATTTAACGCAATTTTCGGCAACGTTAAAGACGCTTCACCTTCGGTTTTTGCCCAGTCCGAATTACTGCCGTCTTACGAAGCGTCATATACTCCACTTGAAGCGGGGATAACCGGCAGAGGAAATTTTACAATATGCATACTCAACAAAAAAAATGCGGATGATGAAGGACTTGAAGAAGACAATACATTCTTATCTGCCGATGAAAATGAAGCCCGGTTTGTTGCGGAAAAAATCAGTAATTTGCTGAATGAAAAAACAGAATCAGGCGGGCAAAAATATCAGGGGAGTGATATTGCCGTTCTTTTGCGCACACGCTCCTCTCAGCATCTTTTTGAAAAACATCTGCGGCTGCTTGACATTCCTTACGCTTGCGAAGATATAAACAATTTATTCTATGGGGGGCTTGTAAATGACATCTTGTCTGTTATACGCCTTGCCGTTTATCCTGCGGACAGCGAATCGTATGCGGAGATGCTTCGCTCTCCGTTTGCAGGCCTTTCTCTTTCAGGAACTGCCGTCTGCCTTTCTTCATATTCGGAAGAAAAGGAGAACCCGCTCCCTTTTGACGATAAACCGTTCGATTATCTTGACAAGGAAGATCAAAAGAAATACCGTAACGGGCAAAAAATATATTTATCAATTTCAAAAAAAGCCGGAAACGAAAGCATCTGTTCACTGCTTAACGAATTATGGTACGAAGAAGGCTACCGTTACGAAACAGAATGGAATCCGCAAACCGGCGTATACCGTGAGTTATTCGATTATCTTTTTCATCTTGCCGCAAAAGCCGACTCTGAAAATCTGGGAGCGGCGTCTTTTGCGGATAATATGCGCACATTCATGGATTCAGGCGGACAGCTTTCCGAGATTGAAATTCCTAAAGAACGCCCCGGCGCTGTCCACCTGATGACAATACACAAAAGCAAGGGTCTGGAGTTTCCTGTTGTTTTTCTCTGCGGTTGCGGGAAAAAAAGCCAGACAGACTCATACGGCGCAGTTTATTTCTCAAAAGAAACAGGCATCGCGTTCAATTCTCCGGCGCCGCCGTCCTGCCGTCCTGTTTCAGGCAAACGGAGTAATTTTTTCTGGCAGCTTGCAAGCGATGAGATAAAACGAAAAAGAACCGCAGAACTGCGCAGGCTTCTCTATGTCGGGGCGACAAGGGCGGAAAAAGAGCTGTATATAACAGGTTCTCTTGAGATAAAGAATTCAAACATGAATGATGATTTCCCACGATTATTAAAAACCCACATAGAAAAAAAATATTCGGATAACGAAAGCAGTATAAACGGCGATACAATCCTTAACAACGATACATTTTTCGGACTTTTGCTGCCGTCAATTGTATGGCATATTCCTTCGGAAAATCCTAAAACCGGAACCGCTTCCGGCGGCAGTTTTTTTAATCTTGAAGAAATACCTGTTTATACGGAAGATTACCTGAAAAAACAGGAATCAAAAAACAGGGGCTTTGCGAATGATCAAAACGGCATAAATGAATTTATCGCAAAAGCTGAATCGTTTTATCAAAACGCTGAAGTTATAAATACGCCTGTTCTGTATGATAATCACAAAAGCCCCGTATCATTGCAAAACAGGGAAAAAGACGGAGCTGACATCTGCGCCGAAGACATGCTGCCGGGCAAGGGCTTTTTTATCAACAGAACATATTCCGGTAAAAAAGCCGACGATGTTTTTAAAAAAGTAGATACCATTCTGACAGGATTTTCACAATCAGAAGGGGAAAATACGGAAAGATTCAATTCCGGCAGTTTTGGAACAATTGCCCATATTTGCGTTGAAGCCATAATAAACCAAAAAGAACCTTTACTGCCGGCAAATATTTCCTGTTCATTAACCCCCTCACAAACGGATACTTTCCTTAAAGCAGGCATGGAGTTGGCGCGCCGTTTTATCGAATCTCCTATGGGAAAACTCGCCGGAAGTTCCAATTTAAGAGAAACTGAATTTTCTTTCAGGAGCATTATTAAGGACAAAGAAGGAAATGAAGTTTTTATCGGCGGCACTATAGACCTCTTTTTTGAAGACGGAAATTCCATTCATGTGGTGGATTTTAAAACCGACACCAGGGAAGCGCCAGGAATACATGTAGCACAGATGGCTTGTTATTATCACGCCGTTCTTTCTTTGTTTGCGTTACCCGCAAAAAAAGAATGCCGGGCATGGTTATACTACCTTCGTACAGGTCATGCTGTGGAATTGACAGAAAGGATAAAACAGTTCAATCTTGAACAAAAGCTGTTTTCGTAACATAATAGATTTTACAAGGAGTGAAAAATTATGAAGAAATTCAACGGGCATGAAATATCTGATTTTGCGCGGTTCTACGGTTTTCATTATGACAGCATCAATCCTGATGCTCTTGTTAAAGAAGTTATTATCGAAATGGAACGCGGGCTTTCAGGCGCTTCTTCCAGCCTTCCAATGATTCCTTCCTATATTACTCCTGTAACAAATATTCCTGCCGGAAAAACAGTGCTTGCGCTTGATGCGGGCGGAACAAACATGCGCGCAAGCCTTGTACAATTTAACGAAAACGGCGAAGCTGCCGCACATGGGACAACAAAGACTCCGATGCCCGGAACAAAAGGTCAAATGAACGCAAAACAGTTTTTTGATGCAATTGCCGATGTTACCATTCCGCTTTTAAAGGATACAAAGATAGAAGGAATTGGATTTACTTTTTCATACCCTATGGAAATAACTCCCGATTCAGACGGTATACTGTTGGGATTCAGCAAGGAAATTGACGCCCCTGATGTAATCGGAAAGGCAATCGGGAAAGGATTACGGGAGGCTATGGCGGCAAAAGGATGCAAATACGACGGTCCGATTGTAATGCTGAACGATACTGTAGCCACACTGCTCTCCGGCGTTGTGTCAATTTCACCGGACGGCGAAGCGGTGCGCACCCGCAATGATTTCGGAACACCTCCCGGCCCTGTCATTGGTTTTATCCTGGGCACAGGCTTTAACACAGCATATCCCGAGAGCGTTATTCCAAAAATAAATTTTAATTCAACTTCTTCTCCCCAGATTGTAGTATGTGAAACAGGCGGCTTTAATCTGCGTTACCGCGGACAACTTGACAGGGAATATGACAGCACAACAAAAAACCCAGGCGTATATCTACTGGAAAAAGCGTCTGCCGGCGCATATCTCGGCCCGTTAACCCTGCACATTTTAAAACAGGCGATAAAAGATAAATTACTAATGTTCAAGAAATCAGACGAGTTTTTGTCCATACCGTTTCTTGAAACAAGATACCTGAATGAATTTACACACGCCCCCCTCAGGGCGGAAGGTCCTCTTGGCTCGCTCTTTGCGCCTGATGAAAGCGATGCCATTGCAACAGTACAGTACATTACCTCTATAGTTACGGAACGCGGCGCATTATTTTCCGCCTCTGTGTTAGCCGCAACTATCAGGCATCTTAACAGAATTTATGAACCTTATTCGCCTGTCAGAATAGCCGTAGAGGGCACTACTTACATGATTTACAAGGGAATGCGCCGCGCCCTTGAATCTCAGCTTCACCAGATGTTATTAAAGAACAGACCGCGCCCTTATGTAATTTCTCCTGTGGAACAGGCAAGCCTGTTCGGAGCGGCGGTTGCGGCATTAAGCAAGAGGTAAAATATGTCAGATAACGAACAGAGCATTCCGTTACGCAGTGATATTCCGGTTTCCGATACATGGGATTTGTCAAAACTGTTTACAGACAATGAAGCGTGGAACAAAGCTCTTTGTGAATTTGAAAAGATGGCGGAAAAGATTCCCTCTTTCCGGGGAACGCTGGGAAAATCCGCAATAAACCTTGCGGATTATCTTGATTTTTCACGCGAGCTTAACATTCTAGGAGAACGCCTTGCCTATTACGCTGATCTCAGACAGTCCGAAGATGAGGGAGACAATGCGGGCAGAACAATGACCGGAAAAATTACGATTGTCCTGGCAAAAGCAAGAGCCGCCGCCGCATGGGAAAATCCTGAATTGCTCGCTATCCCTGAAAAGGACATGGAATCATTTCTTGCCCATGAGCGTATCAGCGATTACAGAATATATCTGCAAAGAACGCTCCGTTACAGACCGTATATTCTAAGCGATAAAGAAGAAAAAATTATCGCAATGCATTCGGAAGGCGAAGGGGCGGTCAGCGATGCTTTCTCGGTACTCACAAATGTAGATTTTGACTTCGGCTTAGTTGAAACGCATGAAGGAAAACGTCCTCTTACTCAATCTACCTTTTCCGTATTCATGGAAGACCCCGACCGTAATCTCCGGGAGAGCGCTTATAAAATGTTCTACAGTTGTTTCAGTTCGCATAAAACAACGCTTGCAGCCCTGTATTCAGGCTCCGTAAAACAGGACGTGATCAATGCCCGCATAAGGGGCTATTCATCGGCGCGCGCGGCTTCTCTTTTCCCTGACAATGTCAGCGAAACGGTTTACGACAATTTAATTGCCGCTGTAAGCGGAAAACTTGAATCCCTGCACCGTTACTACAAACTCCGCAAGCGCGCCCTAAAATTACATGAACTGCGCCATTACGACGTATACGCCCCTCTTGTTCCCGCCGCCAAAAAGAACACAAGCTGGAATGAAGCCGTTGATCTTGTCTGTAACGCCCTTCAACCGTTAGGTGATGAATATGTATCCGTTATGCGTTGCGGACTTTTGGGCAGATGGGCTGACCGTTACGAAAACAAGGGCAAACGGTCAGGAGCTTTTTCCGCAGGAAGCTTTACGGGAGACCCGTACATTCTGATGAATTACAAGGAAGATTCCATCCGCGATGTATTTACTCTTGCCCATGAAGGCGGACATTCAATGCACTCATGGTATTCGGCGCGCAGTAATCCCTTTATGCACTACAATTACACGATCTTTGAAGCGGAAGTAGCCAGCACATTCAATGAGGAACTGCTTTTCCGTTATCTTGAGAAAAAATCCGATAACAGGGATTTAACGCTGTACCTTGTCAATAAACACGCCGATGACCTTTTGGCTACTCTTTACAGGCAGACAATGTTCGCCGAGTTTGAAAAGATAACCCATGATCATGAGGAAAACGGTAATCCTCTGACGGTTGATCTTCTGCGTGCGGAATACCGTAAGCTTCTTGAGAAATATTTTGGTCCTGAAATGACGCTTGAAGATACAAGCGATCTGGAAGGATTGCGGATACCTCATTTTTACCGCGCCTTTTATGTTTATAAATACGCAACGGGAGTTTCAGCGGCTCTTGCTCTGGCTGATCGTGTCTTGAACGGCGGGAAAAAAGAAAGTGAAGATTATTTTACTTTCCTAAAGTCAGGCGGTTCGCGCTTTCCTGTTGAATCTCTTAAAGCAGCAGGCGTAGACATGAGCTCTCCCGATCCTGTAAATGCGGCATGTGATACTTTCGGTCATTTGGTAGATGAACTGGAAAAGATGCTTGAGAATTCACAATGACAAGAACATATTCTTAAACTGCCGGATGTTTATGGGCAGCTTCCGTTGACAGCTATTTTTTAGATTGTTATAATTTTAAGATTAAAGGAGTCAACATGACAATACTTAGAATGCTTGAGCAAAGCGGGATTTTAACCATCCTTGGCATGGGAGTTGTATTTGGGTTTTTGATCATAATGGTAATCGTCATTAGCGTGGCAGGGAAATTTATAAAAGAAAAAACCGCTTTACCCGGTCAGCCAAACGGCGCAAAGCCTGCTTTTAATTCTGTTTCTGACAATGGACAGGTAACTGCCGCTATTTCAGCCGCAGTCAACGAATATCGAAAATCGTCATAAATTATTTTAAGGAATGAAATATGCTTAACAAAAAAGACCCGGTTTTAATAACCAAAATATGCCTGCTTATTGTATGCGGCGCATTTGTTTTTTCCGTTGTCAGCGCCGCTTTTAATCCAAGAGCGCAGGCGCAGACATCCGCCTCAAGTGAAACGTCGTCATTCAAGAATATGGATGCTATTATCCCGAACAGCCAGGGAATTCCCCCTATCTCTTTAAGAAGTTTCCTGGATAAACTTGTTAGAACAACAGGCATTTATTCTTTTTTCAACGATAGTTTCGACAAAGAAACCACAAATTATAATGAGGCAACAGGTAAGAATGAGACAAAACCGGTTTTTGGATGGCAGGAACTGTTCATGATAATAGTAGGCTTCATTATTGTATATCTTGGAGCTGTAAAAGATTTTGAACCCCTGCTGCTTATCCCTATTGGTTTTGGTACAATCTTTGTAAATATACCTCTTGCCGGTATGGGTGATTCGCCGCACGGCTTCCTTCACATTATTTACGAAAGCGGAGTTGGAAACGAATTCTTCCCGTTGATAATCTTTATCGGTATCGGAGCGCTTACAGACTTCGGTCCGCTTATTGCCAATCCCAAAACTGCTTTGTTGGGCGCTGCTGCCCAATTCGGCGTATTCGGAACCTTGTTTTTTATAAGCCTTGCAAACCTGCTTCCCGATGTTCATTTTAACCTTCTGGAAGCATGCGCCGCTGCAATCATCGGCGGAGCGGATGGCCCCACAACAATCTACATTGCGTCAAAACTTGCCCCTCACCTGCTTGCAACAGTAGCTGTCGCTGCATATTCCTACATGGCTCTTGTTCCAATCATACAGCCGCCAATCATGAAACTGCTCACCACAAAGGAAGAGCGGCTTATCAAAATGAAACAATTAAGGTCTGTATCACAAAAAGAAAAATTTCTTTTCCCGATTATTGTATTTATACTCTGCCTGTTGCTCATACCTGCGGCAGCGCCTCTTATCGGCTGCTTAATGTTCGGTAACTTCCTGCGCGAGTGTAAAGTAGTAGACCGGCTTTCAAATACAGCCCAAAACGACCTTTTGAATATCGTATCATTGTTCCTCTCCCTAGGTGTAGGAAGCCAGATGACGCCTGAAAAATTCCTTAATTCTTCGTCTCTCATAATCGTTTTAATGGGTCTGATCGCCTTCTGTATCGCAACAGCCGCCGGTGTTATTGTAGCTAAGGTAATGAACCTTTTCCTGAAAGAGAAGATCAATCCTCTTATTGGTTCCGCAGGCGTTTCAGCAGTGCCGATGGCAGCCAGAGTCTCCAACAAGGTTGGTCAGGAATTCGATCCTTCAAACTTCCTGCTGATGCACGCAATGGGTCCAAACGTTGCCGGAGTTATAGGAACAGCAATTGCAGCAGGCGTAATGATCGCTGTTTACGGAGTCTAAGGATTTAATTTCTCTCGGGCAACCCGGATTTGAACCGGGGACCTCTTGGTCCCGAACCAAGCGCGCTACCAACTGCGCTACTGCCCGTTGAATTGTTCCTTATTCTACTTTTATCGGTTTTTAATGTCAATGTGATGAGGCAGCCAGTCTTTTCGGTTAGATTTTATTTTGAGGCATCACGCAGTTTCAGGCAGCTTCGGTAACTCAAGTATAATTATCCTCAGCAATTTTGTAAAGGAACTGTTTTCTTCGTTTCTTAACTCGTACACGTTAAAATATGAATCCTCTTCTTCCAGCAGGTTGTGGTCGCAGATTACGATGCTTATAGCCTGATGCAGGTTGTGATAATCGTCTCCCAGTTTTAGTTGATCTCCGATAAGCCGCGAACCATAGTAAAGTATTCTGTTTCTCATATTTGATCTTTTTTCCACTTGCAGTTCGATGTGGATAATCTTTCCTGATTTGGTGTTGAGTTTCAGGTCGACAACGCCTGCTTTTTCCGTTTTGAAAACCCTGCGTAATTTTGGGCTTATAACAGTAAGCCTGTCGTACTCGTCTCCCGGGGATATCAAGCAGAGTTTTGAGAAAGTTCCTTTTTCACACACTCCGCAGAACTCGGCTCCGCATACTGTTACCACCGTATCTTCTGACACAGGTACGATATTCCCACGGACGACATACGTTACGCATACGTTACGCATACGTTACGCATACGTTCATTACATTGCGTTTTTCAAAAATAACGTCTGTGGTACGTAGGCGTAACGTAGACATATCGTTCATGATGCGGAGTTGTCCCATAAATGGTCATTTACAAACCGCGCACCAGACGGAAGCCGATGTACTTGCCTATTACAAATCTTGTTTTGAACAGCGCAACGCACAACCAACCATTGAAAGGACAATAACACGAAAGGGTGTACTTTTATATGAGCGAAAATAATGATGAAACTATAGTACAAACCGCTATCAGTAAAGCGCAGCCGGTATATGATTTTTGTATATAAAAAAAACGCTTTCCGGCTTTCTGAGGAGTTTGTCTCCGTTGTACCGGCAGGAAAGCGCCACTCAAATTTGCAAACAGGCTGCCCGTTTGCAGGAGAACGGTGGTTCTGCGGTTGTCTAAGCTGTCCGCTCTTGGCGGCCAGCACACTCCGCAGGGCTCAGGAACGCACCAGCCGGAAGCCGATGTTGTTATTCCGGTTGTTCGGATTGTTGTTGTTCCGATACGCAGAACGCAGGTTCTTACCATCGTTGTTCCAGTTACCGCCGCGTTTCACACGGTTAGTGCCGGTAACCGCTCTCCTTCTTCAAATACTTTTTTTCTTAAATGATTTGTACGCGCAAGGTTAATAGCTGCACAAACACTTCTAGCCCTTTCCGCTGCTTTTTCTTCGTTTATGACACCGGAATAAAGCGAGGCGGTAATCTCCGCTATTCGGTTCTTAAACCTCCGTTTTGATTTTTGTAACAGATAAATTCCTTTTTCTTTTATCAAAAAACCGAGGAAAGGCAATCCTGCGACAGTTTTCCCAAATACAGGTCGTTTTACCGTAAGTTTCAAATTTTGAGTAACATACTCGTTAACTTGCATAAACATTGTTTTAAGTTCCGTCTGTGAAGACGACCAGAGGACAAAGTCATCCATATAACGGCAGTAGGCGGACGGACGCAGTTGTTCAAGAATGAAATGATCCATGTCGGCAAGATACAGGTTAGCAAAAAACTGGCTGGTCAAGTTTCCGATAGGAACACCCTTACCGGGTGCTGTTTCGTAGCTGTCAATAACGCCGTCCAATAAAAACAATACGCGAGTGTCTTTAATAAGCCTGCGAATATGCGTTTTAAGCGCTTCATGATCGATTGAGTCAAAATACTTACGAATATCAAGTTTCAGGAAAAACAGGGTTGCTTTACAACGTCCAAACGCATAACGTACGGCGGCATGAGTTCCCTTTCCCTTACGGCAGGCATAGCTGTGACAGACCATCGGGCGGTCAAAAACAGGTTCGAGCACATTCATTATAGCGTGGTGCATTATCCGCTGTTCAAACGGCGCGGTGCTTATTATGCGAAGTTTGGGGTCTTTTATCATGAAAGAACGGTAATTACCCCATTCGCAATCAAGCGAAATAATTTTATTGCGTACGGAGGTAAGGTTTTTTTCGATATTCTTGCAAAAGTTGACGGCGGAATGACTGTTGCGGTTTCCCCGCAGGGCTTTAAGAAAAGCAAGGCGGATATTGTTGTAATCTACAACTTGTTCAAAAAGCCGGTTTTGCCGTTTCATTGGACGCCGCTTCTTCTATTTGTTCTGACGTAAATAGACTCAAAAACGCCTCGCCATATTGTTTGACTCTCGCTTCACCGACACCGGATATTGAAAGCAAATCTTTTGCTGTTTTAGGGAACTTCTTGACCATACTCGCAAGCTGATCGTTGGTAAAAACAGCATAAACCGGTATACTTGATTTTTCCGCAAGTTCTTTGCGCAGATTACGCAGTTTGTCAAACAGTGCGTATTCATCGGCATTAAGAACTTCCCGATAATCTATGCGCTGTGATGTGTTAGACGTATTTTTATTACCGCCTTCGCTTCCGTATTCGATGATAAATACCCAGCCTGTCCCCCGTTCTCCGTCAATAAGCCTTTTTTCTACATTGACGATTCGGTGTGAACGTAAAAATACATTCAGTTCGTCTGTAACTGATTTTTCACCAAATGGGCTGATAAAAAAACTGGCATATTGGGTTAAAAGCGCCATACTACATTCACTTTAAAAAACCAATTTTTTTCGCCCTTCGGGCGAAAAAAAATTGTACATCCCTGCAATAAACAAAAATCTGCGTGATCCTCAAAGGGCTTGAGCGCATCACTTCCACCTGCTTAACGCAGGTGGGCGCTCTGCGCTTCATGCCCTTCTCGGAACGCAACTCAGGAACGCACCAGCCGGAAGCCGAGGCGGTTATACCGGTCGAACGGATAGTAGTAGTACCGATACGCAGAACGCAGGTACAAACCATCGATGTTCCAGCTACCGCCGCGAATCACACGGTAAGTGCCGGTATTAGGACCAGTCGGGTTACTTGATGGACTACCCAAATAATAACCTGAGTCATACCAGTCCCAGCACCATTCAAACACATTCCCGTGCATATCGTACAATCCCCACGCATTTACGGTCTTTAATCCTACCTGATGTGTTTTACTTCCGCTGTTTGCTGAATACCACCCAGTGTTATCGCTTATCGTAGCTCCTGTGTTGTACGCGGTCGTTGTCCCCGCACGGCAGGCGTACTCCCATTCCGCTTCGGTGGGTAAACGATAACCGGTAGAACCGGCAACGATTACTACTGCGTTCCATGTTGCATTACTACTCGTTGGCACTGTTCCCCATACTGTAGGATCGGTGCTTCCGCTAATGCTGTACGCAGGGCTTAATCCTTCCATCATGCTTAATTTATTGCAGAATACCAATGCATCATACCAACTTACTCTCTCTACCGGACGTTTACCCTGAGTTTCACCCGCTTGCGGGCTAGAACTAAAACTGCTGGGATTACTTCCCATCACCGCCTGATACTGCTCCTGCGTTACCTGATACTTGCCCATGTAAAATCCGCTCAGCGTTACCGAATGTTGCGGTCCTTCATTATCACCTCGACCCGATTCACCTGTAGGGCTACCCATAGTAAAGGTTCCTGCGTGTATCTGTACCATTTCTACCAGATTAACAGTCAGCGTGTATTCCTTTTGCGCATAAGCGTATACCGCATCAGCAGCTTTTTCGGCTTTAATAATGGCTGAACCTAAATTGCGAATAGTTACCTGTCCTTCATTGTTTACCGTAGCAACTGTCGTATTGCTGCTGGAATAGGTTATTGCCCCGCTTCCTTTGTATCCTGCCTTAATTGCGTTGGTAAAAGCCGCATCTCCGTAGGTTTTGGTTATATGCCCTTCAGTATTGAACGCTATGGGATCAAGTTCCAGATTGGTATGGTTAAATATGGCGGTAATAGTAATAATTCCGCTTGAGGAATCGGCGGCTTTTATGGTGTATATTCTATAACCGCTTCCCGCGTTTTCTACAGAGGCGATTGCGGAGGTAACGCCGCCGAAGTCCAGCAGATTGTGAAGCTTTGTATTCGCAACCGTATAGGTAAGCTTGACATTATCGCCTTCCTTGCCGTTATCAGGCGAAACCGTTAACGTATCGCCTGTTTCCTTGCCGCTTATATTAATTACAATCTTATACTGTCCGGCAGCCGGAACTTCGGCGGCGGGGAGAAGCGTGTTTTTGCAGGCGCTGACCAGTATCAGCGTCATTCCGGCGATAGCGAACAGTAAATTCCTTCGCATTTTCATGGTTTACCTCCTGTAAAACATGTTTTTGTTTAGAGTTAGGTTATCCGCGCGGTCTGATGCCGTGCGTTTTACGGTCTTGAGGGATATAATTTGCGCTGTATTATGCTGGGTTAATTCATTTATGCCCTGACGGGCGCCGCTAATAAAT
>Ga0268262_10002878_pt1 | contig 19342 bp, 24 predicted proteins | sample TergutNc150P3_FD_190354 | JGI IMG/M metagenome (GOLD analysis project Ga0268262, IMG submission 190354) | Nasutitermes corniger P3 segment gut microbial community from laboratory colony in Florida, USA - Nc150 P3 (SPAdes) (version 2) | ecosystem: Host-associated > Arthropoda: Insects >...
CGGCCTGATTCGGTAGCCCCGCTCCTCTGGCGGCAAGCATTCTTTCCGGTTTTGGCGGCGGCTCATTGTTGGCCTCCGCGAGTTCCATAATCCCGAATGGTCTTTGCCTTTCGGGGCCTACAGTGTCTGTCTGGCGTGTTCGCATTGGTCATAGCCATCTCCTAATGGGTACGCAAGGGAAGCCCTCGCATGTCCTTTAGGGTGAGTTATGCCCCAGAGCATTGCCGAGCGAAGAAACTGCTTCGGCGGCGCGCTTTCAGGCGGACGGGGTGTCGCCGTCCATGCACTTGCTATTGCAAGTCTGACAGGTACGTGTACTCTGGAATGTTGCGCCCCTTCGGCATGTCTTTGAATATGTCCTTCGCCCAGTCTTTGGAAAGCACATGGCTTGGCTGCTCGTCTCCCAAAAATTCATCGCCAACCGATTCCTCAGTCAGCGGGGCTTCCCCAAATAGTTGCTGCCTGACAATTCTGGCGATGGCGCGAGTGTCTTTAAGACAGTCTTCGGGGTCGGTGCCAATGCTGACTATGAATTTGTGCATGTTGAATATGAAATTGCGAAGCGGAGTGATGCCGACCCGCTTGTCGCCGGTGGCATCTCCCTTGAGCGATTCTTCGATGCCATCAAACAGCTTTTGCATCCATGCAAACTCAGCTATTTTTTTCTCTCTGAATTTCTCAATGTCGTCATCGGATTTGGCATTGAAAATAAAGTATTCATCTAGATTGGGACACTGTATTTCTTTTTTGGTGATTTCTGATACAATAATTTTTAGTATTGAAACATATTCATCACTTCTAAAAATATTCTTTAACTCCTCGAAGGCCATAGCAATTCTTCCCGCATCCTTGCGGATTTGTCGCAAATCTGGCTTTGGGAAACCCGAATGCTTGTATAGCTTGCCATCTGCATCCGCTTCGATTGCCTTTTCTTTTGAATGATATGTAGTGCAGATCACAATGAATCGGTCAAGCCGTGTTAAATCCTTGCGAATTTTTTCCCATGTCGCACCCACTGCTTCAGACTTGTTCAATGCCGATAGAACCAGATCAATCCTGATGCCTTTATTTTTCAAGGAATTAATGCGTTTATCTAGTTCTCCATCTATAATTCCTGCTGCCATGCGTTCAATGTGGCGCATCAAGAACCCGTGCTGTAGCTCTTTTAGCCGCAGCAATATGTCAGCTTCAGAGGCTTCGATTCCCCTTATTGAATCGCTTTCTATGATTTCTTGCCGCAGAAATTCTTCGCTTTCATTGACTCTTGCCAGTTGCAAGTTAATATAAGGCTTTAATTTTTCAGCAACCTCTGGTTTGCCCATCTCAGACAAAAAAGGCTCGTCCCTGATCCCATTTTTTCTAAGGAATTCAATGCACTGCTGTATTAGTCCATCTCCCCCGTCCATGCCCCCAAGCCTCCAAAGATGTGCGCGGCATCCGGCGGCGTAGCCATGCCCACCGCCTTGGCCGCATCGTACAACTATAGCACTACGGCGACATCCCTACACTCCCCCTCTCAGGCCCATTTACACGGCATTGCCCCATGAGCAGTTGAGAGGGGGAGGCGGGGGCCAGCGGCGTTACTGCTCGTTCCGTTTTCGCTGGGTTTCTTCCAGTGCATCGAGGGCCTTTTGCAGCCGCCGATACAGCGTAGGTGCAGGGTTGAGCCATGTGTCGCTCAGGGGCTTGCGCCATTCTTTGATTTCTTCTGGTGTCAGTGCCATTCTGTTTCTCCTTCATTGATGGTTACTGCTGAAATGAGAATTGGGCAGACCCCGCGCCCCCAGCGTCAATGCCAAGGGCGCGAAAGGTCGCCTGCTGCTTTGTTTTTTTTACTCGAAGCTCCAGCCCAAAAGCCGGAAGGAGACTTCGTTCCCCTCGCCGTCATCAGTGGAGGCAGGGAAAATGCTCTCAACTGCATCGCTTATCGCCACCAGAGCCGAATCCGTCAGCCTGTCCTTGCTGAGGCTGGATTCCTCGTCCTCTGGGGCCACGGTCAGCTTTATGGTGAAGGTCAGCTCGCACATTTGCGTCCCCTTCAAAACGGTATGCAGTCGCCTTCAACAGGCTCTGCCACGTTGGTGCTGTTCAGGGCGCAGCCCACGGGCTTCTCAGGCGCGGCATCGTCCGGGGCCTTCACAGGCAGCCACTCCTTTGCCGGCCCCTTGAAAGAGGCGTATGTAACTTGCAAGCCCCTGTCGGTGAATATCGGCTGGCCGCTGTCATCGGTCGCGCCCTTGATGGAGAATGCGAACAGCTTGCCAATGGCGTTATCGAACTTTGAAGGCTCGACCCACACCCCATCGCCCTCTTCCTCAAATGTAGCAATGTCGAAGGCTTTAAGGATTTTCAGCAGCTTCTCGGCGTTGCGCTGAATATGCGCTGTCTTGTCCTGCCCATAGTCGTGGGCGACATAGGCTGGGTCAAGCTGCGCCGATAGACGGATGCCATAGCAGTCGTTCACCCCCTTGACAACGAGGTAGTCGGTCAGCCGCCCATGCTGCAATTCGATGCTCGACACTTGGGCGACGTGGCTAATCCAGCGGTCGGTGGAAAATGGGAAGGTGCGGAACCTGACCCTTTCTGGGGCATCGAAGTCGCTCCTAGAAATCCCGGTTACAGGAATGCCCATAGTTCCCCCCTACGCCGTCTGCTTCAGGTTGTTGAGGTGCTGCACGAACTGGTTCCGGCTGCGCTCATGGGTGAACAGGGACTCGATGTAAGTGAACTGGTCGGCCTTAATATCGTCAAGGCCAAAATCGGCGACATCGGCTGTGGGCGCGATAAGGCCCTTGGAAGAAGCCCACCGCAGGAACGCTTGGAACTCCACTTTGTAAGTGTTGAGGTACAGTCGGATTTTGCCCTGCTGGTCTGGGGACAGGCATGGTACGTCATCATCTTTTTGGCTCGGTACTTGAGCTTCTGAGTCCTGCTGGATCGGTTCCTTGGGTTCTTGAACCTTGGAAGCATCGGTTTTGGACTTTTCGTTCTTTTTGGCACCCCTTTTCTGCGAGGATGTGGCCTCTATGGATTCGGGTTTGGCTTCGGGCGCACTGTTGGCACCGCCAGTGCCGCCCTCCAGCCAAGCCTTCAACTGCTTGCCTATCTGGGGGGTCAGGAACATGGCCTTGTTGCCGAACATGGCAGTTCTGTCCTTGGACGCTACCGCCATGTGCGTGGCACGGTCAATGTCGAACACGATGGAAAACTCGTAGTCTATGCCGTCACTGGAGATGGGCGCAAGCCCGACCTTGCGTGGGGCCTGGGTCTCCTTCCCAAACTTGTTTGTGGTGGTCTCCAGTATGTAGTCGGTCTTGCTCCGCAGTGTGGCGACAATGTGTATCGGGCTTTGGAGTAGCTGTTCAATGAAGGCGTTGTGGACTTGCTTGATGCCGTTCCAGTTGGTGTAGCTGTTGCCGCCCTTCATGTCCTTGGCTGCCTTTTCGTCTAGGATTCCACCAGATGCCGCCCATTCGTGGGTAAGCGAATCTATGATCACGATAGAGTAGCCAGCTTCAACTGCCGCCTCGACTGCCGCCATGTAGGACTGCGGCGTGAAGGGGGCCTTTAGGGGAATAACGTCGAAATCCCAAGCACCAGGTTCGTCAGTCGTGCCGGAGTAGAAGCTGGCGGAATTGTTTTCGCTGTCAATGACTACGACACGCCCATCGTCCGACAGGCCCTTTGCCAAGCCTATGGCGGCCCAAGTCTTTCCGGCTCCGCTGGGGCCAGTCAGGGCCAATTTCATGTAGGTCTTTTCTCTTACTGCTTTTACTATCCTCATGCTGCTTCTCCTTTGGTGCTGTTGCTGGTTTCGATGGATTCGGCGGTCTTGGTGGGCGTGGGGCGTTTGAGGCACACCGAGGTCGTTTCGGACTTGCTCACGGCTATCTGCTCTGGGAGCCTGTTGGCCTGCGCCATCTCTCTCAGGACTTGCCTGTTCAGTTCTGGGTCGCGCTGCCTCCATGCCTCGGCGGGGAGGTCAAAGAACTGCGCCCCCTCTTTCAGGGCGAATGTGTAGCTGGGGGTCTTTCTCAGGAAGGCTGTGCCAGCCGCTGTCTGGACTTTGCCAGTTATTTCGAGGACTGGGATCATGGCGGCGCCTATTTTGTTGGCGGCGTTCTCCCATGTTTCGGCTATGGCTTTGCAACGCTCGTATTCCTTCTGGAACAGTCTGGCTTGGGCCATCGCCTGTTCAGCGATGAACTCTAGGTTGCGCTTGGCGAGCACGGCGTCTTCGATTTTGCTCTTGCCGTGGTTGATGAGGGCGTAAATCTGGACGATGATGTCATCGGTCATTTCGCCATCGTTTTCGACAATCTTCTCCAAGATGATTTGCCAGTCGGCGGGGATTTGGTAGAGGTTTATCAGTCGTGCGTTCATGCTATGCGGCCTCCCAATTGAAGAGGGCTTCCTCGGCTGCGAGGCAGTCGCAGCAGAGTTCGCGGGGGTTGCGGTTGATGTCCAGTTCCTCTCTGGTTTCGAGAAGCTGGTAGCAGCGTCTGCACATGGGGATGGCTTCCTCGATGGGAACCGCCCTTGGGTGGAGGCGCGTGATGTTGCAGATGGTGTCGAGCATGGCTCTCCTTATGCGCTCATGGCGCGATGTACACGAAAATGCCCCGCCGGTGCGGGGCAGTCTGTGTGAGGTTATGGTTCAATGGTCAGGCAAGAACCTGCCGTGCCGCTGCTTCGGCGGCTCTATTTGAGACGATTTGAAGATGGGCACCAGTGCTGGGCGGAGTGGACTCTATTGGAAACAAATTGAAGGCGGGCCCCAGACTTGGGCCAGCGCACTTTGGCTGGGATTGGGGGTTCCCAAGGCTATTCTTCTGTAGTGTCGCCCTTGCCAGTTAGCTTCCACCATAGGAACCAGATGATGTCATAGCAGTACAGGCCAATCACATAGGCGAGTAGCACGATGTTGACGATGCGGGGGCCAAAGAGCCAGCGTCCGCGCTGGAAGCAACTGGAATAGTAGTACACAGCCGCGAAGTAGGCAAGGTTGTGGATTGTCGCTATGTTCTCCTTTAGCCAGAATGCGAATAGGTTGCGGTAGAGGTGCTTTGCCATTCCGCGCCTCATCTCTTCTTTCGCCGCTTGGTTTTCCGCCTTCTCCGTTTCTTTCGGTCTGGCGGAGGGGCCTTGGCTTCGGCCTTGCCCTCCCTCTGGGATGGGGGTGTCTTTCTCGTCAGCAGCCTCTCCAGACCTGCGACTATCGAGGGCCAAGCCACAGCGAACAGTCTCTGGAAGCCGCAGAGGGAGAGGTACAGCGTTATGGTTTTTATCAAGTTGGGCATATCATCTCCTTTGGAAATGCCGATGGATATTTGGTTTTTCATAGGGTTTATAACAAAAAGTATTGGATTTTTGCAGCGAGGCGGGTACAAGAAAAAGCCCCCGACTGTGCGGGGGCTTGCTGTGAGGACTATGGGTAAAAGTGCGGCTAGATGCCTCTATTCCCCATGCGGGAGTCAATGACCGCTATGATGTGCGCTTCGGTCTCTCCTAGCCAGAACAGTGCCTTGTAGCGTCCTTCAAACAGGCACTTCCTATAGGCATTCGGCGGCAGGTCTGGGGCATCCAAATCGTCTGCAAACGGGAACTGAAAAGGGTTGTCCGCAATCCTAGCGATTGATTTCTTGAAGCCCAGTTCCAACCTGTTTGCGGCTTCTGGGCTGACCTGCCACAAAAAGTCAGAATGTTCCGCAAGCATCCCGAATGCAGCAGGATCGACTGTAACGCTATATTTTTTTGGTGTGTTTGGCACGTATGCGCTCCAGCTCCTCAATCACTTCCTCTGCTGGCACCCCTGGGACGCCAGCCAATCGGTTTTCTTCCGCTAGGCGCAATGTTTCAAGTATTTCGTCAGGAGTGCTTGGCAGTCTGCCGTTGAGTTTTGCTAGGAGGTCGCTGCTTGGCGTTGTCAATGTTGTCATGTCGTCCCTCTGTTGGTAAGTGTAGCAGATTTCATGCTTGGCTCTACCTTGCTGATGCCTTTCAATGTTTCGACCATGCTGCCCCCTTCAGGTATTGGATAAATATTTTCCTTTCTTTCGCTTATTGATATTTTTTTGTTCTGGCGCAAGTGCCTCTAAGTCAACATCAGATAAATCATATTTTGTATTGAAATATGCTACAATTATAACGGCTGCGACCATAGCTGTATTGAACAGGATTTCGGCTGTGTCTTCCCAAATTAAATATATTGGACATGCAGATACAGCACAAATGATGCCTCCTATTTTTATGCTCCTTTTGCGTTCTCGCAATAACCCGACCACAATCAAAACTAACAGTGCCGTACGAAATATCACAAACGCGATCTTGCTTCCTGCCATGCTGCCCCTTTCAGTAACTTTCAAGTGAGTCAATTTTCTCGATAATCTCGTTGGTGTCAGTCGTTTTGGCATCGTCCTGCAAGGAGTGGACAACAACCCAAGCAAAAATTAAAACCATAAAAATTACGAGGAATATACTACAACAACCACAGTCTTTCAACTCCGACCAAAAAAATTTCCGATACAGATGCTTGAGTTTTGTCATAATTAGTTGCCTCTTATTCGATTTTTTGTTTTAGATATTCAAGCATGATGGCTCCTACCCAAAGAGTTTCCACAGCAGTGCCTTCCATACACCAGTTTTGCGCCTAAGCTCTTTGTAATACCCCAGCTTTTTGGCCTTTGCGAAGTCGGCCTTTGCTTTGGCGGCATCTCCCATTATTTCATGCACCAGCCCCCTGTTGTAATAAAAGCAGCATAAATCGGTCGTGCCTAAGTCCAGCTTGATGGCCTCGTCTAAATCCGCTATCGCTAGGGCGAAGTCGTCTCTCATGTAATGGACTAGGAACCCCCGGTTGCCACGGGGCGGGGCCATTTTTGGGTCTAGCCTTATGGCCTCGCTTAGGTCGGCTATTGCTCTCTCGTCGTCATCCAAATAGTAATAGACCCTGCCACGCATGTAATGGGCAACTGCCAATTCTGGGTTTAGTCTTATTGCCTTGCTGAAGTCGGCGATTGCTCTTTCATTATCATCCAAATTAAAATAGGCCCCGCCGCGCTCATGGTAAGCAACAGCATATTCTGGGTCTAGCCTAATCGCTTCGCTGAGGTCGGCTATTGCGCGGCTGTAGTCGCCCAAACGGTAATAGACCCTGCTTCGCTGGTAATAGGCAGCAGCATAATTTGCATCTAGCTCTATGGCCTTGGTGCATTCGGCTATCGCGCCATCAAAGTCGTCTTGGTCGAAAAGCTCATCGGCCCTCTCGTAATGCTCCTGCGCGGCTGGGTTCGTGGATTCTTTAAGGTCTTGCGTCAGAGTTTCATTTTGGGTAGTTTCTGTCATTTGTTCACCTTTGTTTCTATAAAGAACTGCCCGCATCCACTTTTGGCTCGTCCTTAGCCAGCCGCTTCATGGTGCTACTCCTGTAGAGTTGTTGCTATTCACAAGAAGGCAGTTTTTGGAAAAGCATCGAGGACAGCCCTTAATTCATTCTCATCGCCGCAATGCCCCAGCATCTCTGCCTCTGCGAGGTCTGCTTTGGCCCTTGCCGTGTTGCCTTTCTTTTCAAAGGCTTTGGCGCGATTGTAGAAGGCTGTGACGTAACTGGGGTAAAGTAGTTCTATGGCGCGTGTGTAATCCGAAATGGCATTGTCCAAGTTGCCCATGCCATAGTAAGTATTTCCGCGCTGCAAATAGGCATTGGCATTGTAGGGGTCAATGTCTATGGCTTGGGAAAAATCTGAAATGGCATTGTCTGGCTCTCCCCTATCTTGATAAGCAATGCCTCGGTTGACGCGGAAACCTACAAATTTGGGTTCCATGTCTATGGCATGGGTGTAATCCGAAATGGCACTGTCCAGGTCGCCCTTATCGTGATATGCAAGGCCACGATTATTGCAGTTTTCGGCATAATTTGGCTCAAGGTCTATGGCGCGAGTGAAATCTGAAATGGCGTTGTCTAGGTCGCCCTTAGCAGCATAGCTATTGCCTCTCTTGGCGTAGGCACTGACTTCGTTTAGGTCGAGGCCTATGGCATGAGTGTAATCCGAAATGGCACTGTCTAGGTCGCCCTTATCTTGATAGGTCAAGGCCCGATTGAAGTAGGCTGCGGCGTTATTTGGGTCAAGGTTTATAGCCTCTGTGTAATCCACAATGGAATTGTCCAGGCCACCCTTATTGTAATATGCAATGCCACGACTATTATGGTAAAAGGCGGCAAATTTTGGATCGAGCCGTATCGCTTCCGAGAACTCCTCGATTGCTTTGTCCCAATCCTTCTCTATCGCTTCCGAGACCTCCTTGATTGCTTTGACCAAATTCTTCTTTTTAAATTCATTGCCCCTCTCGTAATGCTCCTGCGCTGTTGGCACTTTCGATTCTGGCGTGACTTCTGGTTTTGATTCTTCAAGCATGGTTGCTCCCATTGAATGAACTGAAAAATTGCTACCTCACAAATATCCCCCTAGCCTCGGAAGTGCTGCCATCCAGGTTCACCCCCACGCCATTGACCCACATGATCGCATTGTCCTCGTCAAAGAAACTCCTTTGAGTCCCTGCTGCGAACACGTTGCCCCTGAGCACGGAGACAGAGCGGGCGAAGCACCCGTGGCTCAGGTCAAGGGTGAAGCCCAGCCTCTGCCCCTCGCCGTTCTTCCAGACCATCCCGTAGCCGTATCGGTTGTCTGGATAGATCAGGGCCTGGCCACTGACATAGACGTTGCCGCCCTCCACCGAGAGGCCGTGCGCCCTCGCCCGGTACTCATTGCCGCTCACCTTCTGGTATTTGCCGTCCGTCCACAGGACGGCGTTCTGTGTGCTGGGGGCCGTCATTTCGGTGCCGGCCACGTACACCCTGCCGTTGGCGACCACGACGGTTGACGCTGACGCGTTGGCCTCCTGGCTGCCGAGAACCCAAGACTCGCCGTTTTTCCAGACCACGGCCTGCTCCCTCGTGGCGTCGCTGGCCCAGCCGGCCACATATACGTCCGAGCCTGACACCGTGACGGAACTGGCGTGGCTGGAATAGGCCCCGTCTGCCAGATGCCTGGCCTTGCCATTCGTCCAGAGGGTCGCCACTGTGTCCCCTTGGTCGTTGTACTCTCTGCCAGCCACATAGACATTGTTGTTCGACACGCAGATGAAGTATGCGCCAGCGTCGTAGCTGTCGTCGTTCAGGCTTTGGTAGAGGCTGCCGTTCTTCCAGACCTTGGCGACGAATCTGCGGGACGCGCTCCGCTCGTAGCCAGCGACGTACACGTCCTGGCCTGACACATAGACTGACTCGGCCACCGCCTCGCTGCTCCCGTCGGTTAGGTCCTTGCGCCGCCCGTTTGTCCAGAGGGTGGCGACATTGTTCCCGCGATTGTTGATGTAGTACCCCGCCACATAGACATCGGCCACCGTCACGCTGCACGTGGCGTAGGCCCCGCCGTCCTGGGAGGCGGCTGTTATTGTGGCCGCGCCCCTGCCCTTTGCGGCGACCTGGCCGTCATTTGTGACCGTGGCCACGCTGCTGTCGCTGCTGGACCAGACGATTGTCTTGTTCGTGGGGTTGTACGGCTGGATGGTGGCTGTCAGCTTTTCGGTGTCGCCTATCTGGAAGGCGAGGGCGCTCTTGTTGAGGGACACTTCGGTGACTGGGACCGTGACGGTCACTTTGCAGCTTGCCGTGTGGTTCCCGCTGACCGTGGCGACCCTGATGGTTGTCGTGCCTGTGGTGTTGCCAGCCGTGACGACCCCGTAGCTCACTCTGGCTATATAGGCGGCGTCGCTGGACCAGATCACGTCCTTGTTGGTGGCGTTGGTTGGGTTTATGGTCGCCGTGAGCGTCTCCGACTTGCCTGCTCTGAGAGTGATGGAGGTTTTGTCCAGGTACACCCCTGTGACGGGGACATCGGCCACCGTGACCGAGCAGCTTGCGGAGTAGCCGCCGCTCGCTGTGGTGGCCCTGATGGTGGCTGTGCCGCGGCTGTGGGCCGTGACTGTGCCATTGTCCACCGTGGCTGAGTAGGTGTTGAAGCTTGACCAAATTACGTCCTTGTTGGTGGCGTTGTCCGGCCTGACGGTTGCGACAAGGGTTTCCGATGAGCCGACAGTCAGGGTCAACGTCGTTTTGTTGAGGGACACGCCAGTGACGGCCACAGTCCTCTTGCTGACAGTCACTTTGCAGGTGGCGGTTTTGCCGCCGTCCTGCGTTGTGGCGGTTATTGTGGCGGTGCCGGGTGCAACTGCCGTGACCATGCCATTGCTGACGGAGGCGATGGATGCGTCCGAGCTTGCCCACGACACGCTTTTGTTGGTGGCGTTGCTGGGCTGTATGGTGGGGACTAGGGTCTCCTGCGAGTCAACGTAGAGGGAGATGGAGGTTTTGTTGAGGGACAGCCCCGTGACGTGGACGGCGGGGGCTTGCCTCTGCACGACTTGGCCGTCCCCGCCGGAGCAGGAGAGGAAGGCGAGGGCTAGGGAGGCGGCTGTCAGGGGGATGATGATTCTTTTCATAAACCAAGCCTTTCTTGGGTAATTGCTATAATTTGAGGAGGTCGTTCAATTCTTCCGCTATAATCTGTCCGATTGACTTGCGCGCCTTCTTGATGTTGAACCAAACCGCAAAGACGCAATAGGCCGCGATGACCGCGCAGAACACTACGAAGGCAATTTTGTTTCCTGTCATGTTGACCCCCTTTCAGAAAATGTGGCGGGTTCGGGCGATTCGTCCGGCGTTTGGGGCATTTCTCTTTCGCGCTCTAGGGCGGCTTTGTCGCGTTTGAGTTCCGAGACTTTGCCAATTATGAATTTTTCAAGGTGCTGCGCTGTGGACAGAAGTTCCCTATATTCGGCGGCAGATATGTATCCGCGACTGGTGTAGCTGCCACCTGAGTTTTCCTTGTAGATGCTGATCTGTTCTTGCGTCATCTTTAGGGCAAGTTCGCAGTTGGGCAGCAGGGCATCTATGGCCCTGACCCTTTCTTCGGGCGAAGTGGCGGAATCCAAGGACGCTCGTTGCGTCTCAATTTTTTGGGCAAGGGCGTTGAGTTCGGCGAAGCCAGCCCACATGTCCTTGCTTGAGTGCTTGCCCCCTATCTCGGCAAGGCTTTCCTGAATGGCTGGCTTTGGCTCGTAGTCAGTGTCGGATTGGTAACTTGGGCTTGGCCGATATGAATTGGCTACTAGCACGAGTCCAACTACCAGCGCGATGACGGCGAGGGGCAGGAAGCAGCCAAGGCCAACTTTTCTGTGCCACTGATAGCCAGATATTAGACAGGCTATGACAACGACAGCGGACAAAGCACTGAACGTCAGCAGCAAGCCGCCTGATGAGGTGGAGAGGCTGACCCCAACAACTATCACCAGAATGGCGAGGGCGCATATAGCCAGACGCACAAGCACGCTGGGTCTTTTGGGCTTCTGGCCGCGCTTCCGCTCCTCCCTCTTGTCGAGCATCCACCAAGCCAATGCGCCAATAATCTGAGGTATCATTTAAGTGCCTCGTTGGTTGTTGGCATCTATCGCCTCGCCTTCCACCAAGCCAATGAGCCAAGAATCTGGTGCATCGTGTTGGTGCCTCGTTTGTCATTTACATCTGCCACACCGTTTTGCATGGACAAGACAGCCCTGCCACAAGTGGGGCAGGCGTTGGCGTTGTCGGCCAAAACCGAGTAGCAGTAAAGGCAATAGTGGGCGGGGGGAATCGTAGTGACGGGACTGGGGGCATTTGCCACGCCAAGCAGCCTTTGCCATTTTTGGATTTCCTTTATGTCATAATCGGCTTCGGCTTTTGAATTTTCAAGTTTGCGTTCTTCTTCTTTGTCGCGGCGATTCATGGATGTTAGTAATTGGCGATAATGGTTGTAGCATTTATTTATTTCTATTTCTAAATTGTCCTTTATTTGGTTGCGATGTTTTCCATAATTGTTCTCTATGGTAGCAAATAGCCGTTTGTAATCTCCAAGTATAGCTGGGGCGAGTTTTTCGTTCCATTTTTTTTCCAAAAATGAGTAATCGAAGGTGATGTAATCAATTAAATTATCCATAAAATCCCAGAACGCACCTTGAGATGGGTCGGCACTGTAATCTATGCCTTGGATTCCAATTTGTTTGATGTCAATATTGAAATCTATCTTAGCAGTGCTTGAGTCCAGTTTCTCTAGCTCAGAATATTCTTTCGAGAAATCTACCCAAAAGGCATCCGCCATCTGCTTTGTACTTGATTGGAGTTGTCTGAGGCATTCATGTGATATGTCGGCCATTTTTTTGGCATTGGCTTTCATAATTGTTGGATATTTGGTCTTGAGAAAGGCTTTAACTGCGTCTGGATCGAGTAATTTGAAAAATTGGTCTTCCAAGGCTTGCCATTGAGAATTGAAGAGGACAGCCAAGCGTTTGTCTATTGATTCCCATATTCCATTCTCTTTCTCAATTAATTTGTCTAAATATTCACTTTTCCTTTTTTTGATAAAGTCTTCAAAAACCATTTTCTGGTGCTTCAGCAGAATCTCATGCTTTTTCTGGTACTTTTCGCGCCGTTTGTCTATGGACGAATGTAAATATTGCAGCGTGTCTTTTAACACATTTGACAATTTCTGGGCTATAATATTTACACGCTGCTCTTTTAGCCTTTGGAATATCAGTTCTTCTGTCTTGTAGGATTCCGCTATGAGTTTCTGGCGGTCACTGTCACTTCCATCGTGGGGGTGTTTTCGCCCATAGTCTTCGTCCGCCTCGCCCAGCACGAGCCTCGACAAATAGGGCAGGACAACCAGATTACGCAACTCAAGTTCGCTAGAAATCTTTCGTTTTATGTAGGAAAGTGTTTCTTCACGCTCACATTCATCCACATCGTCCAATCTTGCCGCTATAAAAATGCAGTGACTAAGGATGTCCGAGAGGTTCTTCTTGACAAAATCCATCAGGGTTTTTTGCCATTGCTGTTTGCTATCAACAAAAATGATGGAAACATCGGACAGATCGCGGATTGCTTCCACAGTTATCTTCTCGTGTCCTTCTTTAACGAAATTTGTGCCGGGCGTGTCTATGATTGCCATGCCATTTTTTAGTATCTCTGCGGGATGCTCAATGGTCACTTCTTGAATGCGGCCTACGATTTCAGGGCTGGTCGTCAGATTCACAACGTATTGCCTAAACTCTGGCTGGTAAACATCCTTGTCTTTTGTGCCAAAGAAGTCCTTGCTGAATACCTCTCTTTCGCCATTCTTGAATTGCACTATCACATCGCGCTCTGGCGCGTATCGGATGACCGTCTTGGCTGCCGTTGTGCCTCCCGCATTGGCTGACTTGAGTAAATTCTCGCGCAGCAGGGCATTGATGAAGGTGCTTTTGCCAGAGGAAAACTCGCCGATGACGGACAGATATAGGTATTCGTCATTCATTTTCTTGGCGATAAAACTGAGGCCGGCTTCTATTGTGCTTCTTTCGGAATCTTCCCAGTCATACTTATTCAACAGGTCGTTGATGAATCCAACTGCGACTTCAATATTTCCGAAACGGCTGCCATCCAATCGCATTGAATATTCCATGACCTCTCCTCGCCATCGCTCAGTCTGGTTTCCGAATGAGGTCTAGGATTACCTTCTTGTGCGCCTGTAGCTGGGCGACGTAGGCATCAATGGCCCCTTGCTTGTTTTTGGGTGATGCTGGTTTCGCGGAACCCTTCAGCAACAAGTCAAGCATCGCCTTCAACGCTTCCACCAGCGGCGACAGCACGGAAGCCAGTCCCTCTGGGGGAGGGGCCGATTCCGCCTTCGATGATGCCTCTTGCTGCTGTCTGCCCTGTTCAGCCTCATCGCGCAGCCTCAGTTCGTGCTTTAGGATTGCGGTGATGGCTTCGGCTCGGTCGGGGCATTCCTTTGTGTAGTCACTTAGCCACCTGCCTTCTGCTCCATAGCCAGAAAACCAGTCAGCGGATGCCCCTTTGAGGGCAAGGTTCGCCAAGCTGAGTGTGAGCTTCTGCGTTTTTGATTGGGCAAGCAGCTTGCCCTTGAAGGTGGTTTCAAAGCGCGACCAAGCCTGTTCAAATTGACGTGCGGCCTGCTCCATGCCTACCTCCCGTCTATGTTTTCGGCGATGAACTTATCTGCCTTGGCCTTTATCTGCCTTACCCTTTCCTCTAGGGCGGCTAGTACGCTCTTTTGGTGCTGAACCTCCTGCTGCCCTTGCTCCATCTCTTCGATGACGCGGTTCACCTGAACTTCCACGCCCTCGGCCTCGGCATCCATACCCTTCAGGATGGACTCAAAGTACTTCCAAAGCTGGTTTTGCAGGTCTTCAATCATCTTTTCAAATGAATCAAGCCCTGAGTTGATGACTTGGTCTTGGATTTTCTCAATTAGCTGCGCCCTGACCTGCTCAATGCCTATTTTCGCGCTGCCGCCTGATGAACCCCGAAAGAATGAACCTATGGCCCCACCTAGAAACGCGCCAATTGGCCCCAGAAACATTCCCCCCGCCACCGCTAAACCTACAGGGAGCAGCAAATTTTTGATTTTGAAGCCAGCACCAGAATTGGCCACCGCGCTTTCAAACGACATGCTGGACAAGTCTATGTCGGAAAAACCGACACTCACGGCTTGCAGTTTCAGGTCTAGTGGCACATTTTCCTCTTCCAGTGCCTTCACCCCAGAAATCGTGCCTTTGACTTCCTTCAAATCTTGGAAAAAATCTTCAAGCGCGGAAGAATTTGACTCCCGTATGTATTGTATTTTTCCTTGTATAAACACGCGCAAGGTGTTATCTTGCCACTCCTTTTGCTCTATCTCCACTTGGTTTTTTACATGGTCGGAAATCTCATTTACAACTGATTGCATGTCCTCATCGCTGGCCATTGGTTCAAATTCATTTATCCAGACTGCGATATTGTTTCTAAAATCGGTAAGGAACTTCTCTATAAGTGTTCGGAACTCCCTTTCAGCCATCTCCAACTGTTTGTGGATGTTGTCCCAAGTGGCCGTCTGACGTTTCTTGATTCTTGCCAGTTTCGGCATTGCCTCATCGCGGCGGGCCTTCATGTCGGCAAGGCTTGTGTCGAGCATACCCCAAACCTGCGGGAAGGCTTCTTTTAACGCCTTTGTGTCTAAAATGCGGCGCAGTTCTTTGGCTGGCTGGGACAGCTTTACTCGGCCCCTGTCATTGGTTAAAAAATTCTCCAGTTCTTTTTCAAACTCAGGCATTCCCGAACTTTTTAATAGGTCGGGCTTCTTTTGTGTTTTGCCTATAAGTGCGTTGCGGGCTGAAACGAAATAGATACCAGATTCGCCGAAATCCGTAAACTCGCAAAAGGTTTCCTTTGCGCTTTTCATCGTATCGCGCCTGTCCTCTTCTGTATCCACCAAGTCCCATTGATTGAAGATAAAATATATGTGGTTGAATCTGTCTTTTAGGTGCAGCTTGATGAATTTATTTTCTGAGTCGCTGCCCACCTTTCTTGCCGAAACGACAAACAAAATTGCGTCAGCTTTGTCCAAATATTGCATTGTCACCGCTTCCCTTGTTTCCGCTTCGTTCAGGCCAGGGGAATCCACCAGTTCTATGTTGTTTTTCAGCAATTCCAAGTCCCAGAATAGCTCTATTTTTTCGTAGGGGCTTTCCTGCGCCATCTCTTTCTGGGTTTTGTCGGTTGGGATCGTGGCGTATTTTTTTATTTCGTCCGCTGGTATTTTGATTGGCGGCACTCCCTTGCCGCCGTGCTTTTTTACGAGTTCTTTCACTTCCTGTTTTGCATCGGATTTGGCGATGAAATCTTTTGCCAAGTCGCTGAGGGTGCTTTTGAAATACAGCTTCGCCTCGCGCTTTTCGCCATACCTGACTTCGCTGATGACCGCCGTGCAGGGAAGGTTCTGGGCGGGAAGCACAGCCTCGCCCAAAAATGAATTGATGAATGTGCTTTTGCCATTTTTGAAATCGCCGACCACCATCAGCTTGAATGAGTCTTTGTTCACTTTCTCTGCAAGCGACTTCAGCGAGTTTGCGTCCTTGGCCAATAAATCTATCGGGGCAATCGCCTCCGATGCCTCTTCCAGCAATGCGGCCAATTCCGACTGCTTTTCTTTGAAATCTGCGTATGTGTTTTGTTGCCTTGACATGGCTGTGCCTCCTTTGGGCATTAGTTGAATTGGATTGAGATGCCCGTGCCGCTGGGCTTCTTGCTTTCGGTGTCTGTAGGTTTGCTGCCATCGCCACCGAAGGCGACCTTGATTCCTGAACTGCCATCGCCGTCTTCATTCGTGTCGCTCGCTCCGGCCTTTCGGTTCACCAGTGCGCGGTAACTGCCAGACGCATTCCACCTGTCCAGTTCTCTGGCCCGCATGATTGGCCAAGGATGGCTTGAGTCAAAAATTTCCTCGAATTTTACAAACTGGTTGTATGGGTCATTGTCCAACTTTACAAACGCCCTAGCCTGTTTCAGGATGTCTTTGGGGCTGATGCTGTTGTAGTATTTCAGCGGGTAGCCAGCCATCTTGGTCAGCGTTGTGAACGCCGCATCCGGGTTTTGACAAGCCAGCAGCCCAGCCCTGTCCGCAGTCAGCTCCGACATGCGCCGCCACGCCATCAACGTGCCTTCCAATGTGAGTCCCGATGCGTTTGCGGCTAATTCGACGACCTTGCCCATGCCGGGGGCAAAAAGGTTTGCAGCAGAGGAAGCAAGGCTTACTATACCCTCTCCTATGTTCGCCATAGCGCGGGCCATCGTGTGATACTGGAAATGGCGGCTCTTGATGTGGCCTACCTCGTGGCCCAGAATGAACAGCAACTCGTCATGGCTCAATAGGCTGAGGCAGCCTGAATACAGGCAGATGATAGGGGTCTCCGTCCCTATGGTGCTTGCGTTGATGCCGCCAGACTCTATATAGAGCAAGGGGGTGTCCACGCCAAGAACCTCGCACACTTCTTCCAAGGCGTTGTGGACGTGCGGGAGGTTGTCCTTTGTCACTTGGTAGTTTGAGCCAGTCAGCCTGACAATCTCTGTCGCTTCATAGGCAAGCACGTTGTATTTTTTTACAAGGTCGCCGAAGGTAGATTGGCTTTCCATCAGCTTTATGCCATCCCTGTCCCATTTATGCTCGTACTCGGACGCTTTCAGGCCCTTCAGCACTTTCTTTTCGGTTGGCACGTCTGCGTAGGCCACGTCCTCTATCATCTTGGCGATGAAACCGTCCGGCTTGTTGAAGATTTCTGCATGGCTGCGGTGCTTCTCTTTGAACAGCTTGCGGATGTAGTCTATGCGCGGCTGGGTGATTGTTGACTCCAGATTGGCAGTGATGCCATTGGGTATGGACAGGGCTTTTTGGGCATGGCTCAGTGAATCCTGCCCTTGATGGTGGAGTTTTGAGTACAGGTATAGGTAGGCGAACAGGGCGATGCGCTGGTTCTGGGTGAGCGCGGTGGGCCTGATGTGAGCGATGGCATCCTCCCTGCTGGTGAAATGCAAGGAGTGGCTGTCCGCAAAGATTTTCTGGTGTTCCTCTGGCCCAACGACTAGGTAAACCGCCGCCGAGATGGTGTCGTTGATGGCTGGTTCGTTTTTCATGTCCGCCGCCTAGTATCTTGTGGTCACGCGTCCGCCGCCTGGAATGGGCATGCTGGTGGACGTTATTTTGCCGTTTGTGACGCGGGTGCTGCCGCCCCCAGGCATCCGGTAAGTGTGGGTGACGTGGGTGGACATCGCCAATGCGCCGTCAATGTCCAAATCGCCGTCCATCCCGAAGAGGGTGTTTTGGGCTTCTTTCTCCCTGCGCTCTTCTATGCGCTGGTCTATCTGCTGTAGGTGCTGTAGGAAGTTCATGGCTGCTCCTTTTGGGTGGAATGTTTTGCAAAAACCGTCATTGATTTACTCCTTTCAGATGCACCTACCTCTGTTCTGGCGAGGCAGTGGCAGGGGGGGCTTCAACCCTGACTTTGCACATTGCTGGCTTGTGGCCATATTCAGTTGAGACGACGATGGTGGCCGTACCCGCCATCACCCCTGTCACAAGGCCGTTGCTGGACACTGTCGCCACGCCTGTATCGGTGCTTGACCAAAAGACATTATTGTTGGCGTTGTTGTGGTAAATGGTGGCCACTAGTGTTTCCTGTGCGCCTACGCTGAGAGTGAGTTCACTTTTGTTTAGGGTCACACCTGACACAGCGACAACACAGGTTGCGGTCTTGCCGCCGTCTTGAGCCGTGACTGTGATTGTTGTTCTGCCAGCGGCAACGGCGGTCAGGAGTCCATCGCCATTCACAGTTGCCACATCATTGTCGCCACTAGACCACGACACGTTTTTGATCGTGGCATCGCTGGGTTGAACTGTTGCAACTAGCGTTTCTTGCGTACCCACGTCAAGCGCGATGTCAGCCTTGTTGATGCTTATATCTGTGACATTGACGACTCCGCCGCCACAGTGTTTGACAATTAAAACTGTCGCAACGATTAGCGCAATCAGCGTTGGCAGTCCGCAGCCCCAGGTGAACGCTGGAAAGAACCCCAGCAACCCCCACGAAAGTTTCAGGGCCAATAAATAGATGACTATCGCAATAATGCAGATGGTTAGAATGACAATCTGCGTTGTTGTCCAATTGGGTGAAGCAAGAAGCACCAATGTGGCTAAATTGTCTATTCCTAGAATTTTTTCCATTGTGAACCTCCTCGGTTACAGGAAAGATGAAATAGGAAAAGCCACGCCACTGGCGGCGGTTGTTGGCGATGGGTTAGCGTGACGTTTCATTCGCCGTACCCCAACTCCATTGCCTTTGCGTAATCCGCGAAGCATTTGTCTTCCAATTCCTTGCGCTCGGACTCAGACATCCGAGTTCGGCTGCACAGCTTTAACACGAGCGCATGGTACCTTCGATGATGAACAGTGGGGTCGTCTGGATCGAGCCTGATGGCTTCGGACAAATCAGAAATGGCCGTATCATATTCGGCGGTTAATTCATAACACCTTGCCCTTGATGTGTAGGCATAGGCATTATCTGGCTCCAGCTTTATCGCCGCACTGTAATCGTCTATGGGGCCGCGAAAACCTAGCAACAGCAATTCGGCAGTCGGCTCTGAAAAACCTTCGCGGACTTCACGAATGATTCTATTGATCTCTTCAGGGCTAATGACCCAAAAGCGGCCAAAGTGGTTGTTAGTGGGATGGGGCGGCTTTTTCATTTTCGCACGCATCGCACGCACCGAAAGCACCCCGGCAAGGAGGCCGAGTGAACGATAATTAGAAAAATGACTATCCAATTAGGTCATTATAAAGATAGACTGATGCAGGAGGTTTAGAGATGAACATGGTTGAATTCCAGGAGAAGTTCGGCACCGAGGAGCAATGCCGCGAGCATTTGTTTTCCATGCGCT
>Ga0268262_10002879_pt1 | contig 19333 bp, 20 predicted proteins | sample TergutNc150P3_FD_190354 | JGI IMG/M metagenome (GOLD analysis project Ga0268262, IMG submission 190354) | Nasutitermes corniger P3 segment gut microbial community from laboratory colony in Florida, USA - Nc150 P3 (SPAdes) (version 2) | ecosystem: Host-associated > Arthropoda: Insects >...
GGAAACTTGCGACAATCAGGAACACAAGAAAAATTACCGTGTAGATAGGCGTTACCATTTGCATTATCGCGACCCAGAAGTTGTCCCGCCAATCGGTTACCACATTGTCCTGTCCCATCAGGTTCTGTACCGCAGCGGTAATCGCGCCGCTTTGTTTCTCATCATTGGCGAAAATCACAAGGGACTGGGTTCCCTCATCCAGCACGAGGAGGCGCTGGAGCCGCTCAATATCGACGATGATGAACTGTTCGTCGTACTTGATATAATCGAAATTGAAAATTCCGGTGATGACGGGGCTCCAGATTTTATCGGAAAACTGGGCCGACACCGTTTTTAGCGGAATCCGGTCGCCGATAGTAAGGCCCGACTTGTGGGAAAAGACACGACCGACGGCGCACTCGTTGGTACCGGGAGCAGGCCAGCGACCTTCCAAAAGGCCGTCGCTGCGATCCGTCAGGTTGAAGTGATTCGCCGCCATCTCGTCTTTTATATCAAGACCCCACAATACGGCGTGCTTGATTGTGCTTTCCTGCAAGGTCGCGAGAGAAGAGATCCTCGGGAACACGGCGCGCACACCGGGTATTTTCTTAATGGAAGCGGCCAGTTCCTTCCAGCTTTTTCCATCGGCTACAGGGAACTGCACGGGCATATACTCGTTTTCCGCCTCGTACTGAGACGAAACAACTTTTACGTGCCCAAGCTCGTAGACCTTCACCACATCGTTGATGTTATTGGTCATTCCGTCAATCATTGCCGAATAAAGCACGATAAAAAACACCGCTATTCCGACTGCCGCAATGCAGAAGATCGTCCGCCGTTTGTTGCGCCAAATATTACGGTAGGCGATCTTTATAAGCGTGGCAGTGCCGCCTTTTTTATGTACAAAAGAATCAGACATATAGTTAGTCCTCCATCATTCTAATTTAGGGACTAGGGATCGGGGACTGGGGACTAGGGTTGTTGTTTATAAGCATTGCGTAATGCTATCAATATAAGATAACGAACAACGATCCCCATTCCCCATTCCCTATTCCCTATTCAAACCTTAAACTCTCCGTAATCGGCATCTTCAGCGCCCTGCGGACGGGGAAGTAAGCCATAAAAGACGAGATCAGTGTTGCCACAATGCCTGAACCGATAATCACCGGCACATTCCACATGCTACGAAAAAGCGATGTAACGCGGAAACCAATACCTTCACCGCCCATCACATCGACGAACGCGCTAAAGTCTATACCGTATTTCACCATCGGATAATTGATAGCGCAGCCCACAATCACCCCCAATACCGAGCCGATGAATCCCAGGAAGCCCGCCTCAAGCATATAGACCAGGATCATTTGCTGGTCGGTCATGCCCATCGCGCGCATCATGCCGGTTTCCTTGGTACGTTCCAGTATGGCAAGGAGGATCGTGTTTGAAATTCCCAGGAAAGACAGCAACAGCAACAGAGCGGCTACCATCTGCGGCATTGTGTTTTCCAGAGCTTCGTAACCCAGGTAGTCCCGCATATACTCCTCCCAGGTATGCACCGCCAGTTCCGCAGGCATGGTCTGCCCGTTCGCGGCAAGGCCCCGCTGCAGCGCGGCGCTGATCGCGGCGGCGCTCTCGCTTTTGCCGGGAAGCCTGGAATCCGGCGAATTTTTCTCGCGGATGACAAGCTCCGTTACCACGCCTTCCAGCATCATGCCGGCTTCGTCCTTTAAAACGTCCAGAGGGATATAGGCGGTATTGCCGTTGGGGAGAGGCGCCGGAGAATTGATCACGCCAACTACCTTCGCGTCTATAAGCTGGTTCACATGGCGCACCGCTCCTGAATAGCCGGAGCGGATCATGGCGGTAAGAATAGCGTCAAGCACATTTTCATCTTCTTCGACAAGAAGATAGCCGCCCACAAAATCTTCGTAACTGTAAGCGGCTTCTACCAGCAGCTTGTCCTCGTCGCGCAAGGCTGGAAGAAGCTCGCCTTCCCACTTGTCGCTTCGGATAGTCTCCGGCACGGCCTTGATGTCGATCACCGCATTGATCCGCACATCGTTGCGGCCTGAGGCGTCGAGTATATTCCAGTAACGGTCAAGATCGGAGCGGGATGCGTTCTTTTTTAGGATCATCCTTTCGTTGCCTTCCGTTGTTTTTTCCTCTACGTCCCAGAAAGACTTTTCCACGGAAGCATCATAAAGCGAGCGGATGAAATCGCCATCGCGGACAGAGTCCGCACCGGCACTGTTTCGGGCGGCAAGGGCGATAAGGGCTTCCAGTTCCAGCCTGTAAGGCCGGCTGGGAATGCCGACTTTGAGTTTTTCTGCCACCATCGTTCCAAGGGCAATTTCAAAATTGCCGTTTTGCACATAACGGCCAAAATCCACAAAGGGGACATAGCGCATTGTTTCCGCCTCATACGCCGGTTCCACCGCGTAGAAAGTAATGGGCGCGGAGCCAGATGTTGAGAACAGCGTGCCGGAAAACACATAGCGTGGGGCGCTTGCATAGCCTTCGCGGGAGAGCGCGTCACGGTACTTTTCCCAGCCTGAAAAATTTTCGTAGCTTGGCATTTCGTCCTTTTTTTCAAAGTAGAGCTTTGTTTGCAGCTTTGCCGCGCCTATCTCGTAATTGACGATATTCCTCCGCGAGTCTATTATCATGCCCCCAAGCCAGCCATTCAAAAAGATATACGTCGCGACGCTTACCATAATTGCCGCCGAGGTAAGAAGAGTCTTTACCTTGTGCCTTGCAAGGTTGCGCATGGCGATTTTTTTTAATTCCCAAATGCCAAGGATGGTCATCATGCGCCTCCCTTCACCTCGTCGCTTTCAACCTGACCGTCACGGAGGCGTACAATACGGCGGGCATAGTCCATGACCATTTGATCGTGGGTTGAAAAAATGAAAGTTGTCCCCTCAGACTTGTTCAGGGCAAGCATCAGTTCCAGAATCTCGCGGCCAATTTTGGAATCGAGATTTGCCGTGGGTTCGTCCGCCAGAATGAGGGCGGGTTTTTTCACCAGCGCGCGGGCAATCGCGACCCGCTGCTGCTGGCCGCCTGACATTTCCTTTGGCCGCCTTTTTTCCATGCCCTCAAGGCCAACATCCTTCAAGACCTGGGCAGTGCGCTCTTTGATTTCCTTCTTGTCCACTCCCAGAAGAGAAAGAGGAAAAGAAATGTTTTCTTCCACCGAAAGCACCGGGATAAGGTTATAGGCCTGAAAGATGAAACCGATGCTGTGCCGCCTTAAAATTGCGAGCTGCTGGCGCGACATTTGCGCTGTGTCCGCGCCTCCGACGTTTATGGTTCCGCCCGTCAGTACATCAAGGCAACCGGCCAGGTGGAGGAAGGTGGACTTGCCGCTTCCGGAAGGCCCGGCAATCGCGGAAAATTCCCCGCCGGAGAATTCGAGGTTCACTCCACGCAGGGCGTGTACCGTCTGGCCGTTAAGGCCGTAGTCCTTCACCACGTTTTCAGCTTTTACTACCGTCATTGTTTTCCCCTTCTTTTTTCTTTAGCTCGTTGAGCGCTACAAGTCCAAATATATCCTTCGTTTCTAATTCCTCCGCGATGGAATTCGGTATCAGCATCATGGAGTTCCCCGCTTTAAGGCCCTCGTTCAATATTGAAAGTATTTTGAGTTTCAACGCTCCTTCGCTTTTCGAGTAAATAGAAATCGCCTCTTCCAGTTTCCTGGCGATCTCAATTTCCGCTTCCGCCAGAAAAACGCGCGCTTTCTTTTCCCGTTCGGCCTGCGCCATGCGGGAAAGGGAATCCTGCAGGGCCTCGGGGATCTGTATGTCGGTAATTTCCACATACTGAACCGTTATGCCCCATTCGGTGGTTTGCTTCTCCACCTCCTCCTGAATCTGCTTCTCGATCAAATCCCCTCGGGACAGGAAGGTGGAAAGGTCGTTCTTGGACATCGCGTTGCGTAAAGCGGCCTTGGAAGCCAGCGCCACCGCTTCCTCGTAATTCTCAATCTCAAGGGCGGCTTTCTGGGGATCCCATACCAACCAAAAACAAAAGGCATCCACATTCACCGTCACCGAATCGCCGGTGAGGGTTTCCTGGGCGTAAAAATCCGTAACCCGAATCCTGATGTCAATCGTTTTGTAAACCTGATCGACAACTGGAATGATAAAGTAAAATCCCGGGCCTTTGACCTTGTGGAATTTGCCCAGCCTCAGTACCACGGCCCGTTCCCATTCCTTGGCTTTGCGGATTGAAAAAAGCAAAATCAGGGCCAGCAAAATAACTGCCGCGCGCCACGGTGGTTCTTCAGATATGACAAGAGAAAAACCCAACACCGCGATAATAGCGAGCAGGACAAGCCGTATAAAAAGAAGAGAAGAATCCGGCCCGTTCCTGCGAGGCGAAAACTTTGCCGCAGGCTGAACTGTAGTATTTGGTTTCTTAAATATCATCTTTTTTCCTCCTTATAGGCGGCAATTACCCTTGCCAATTCCTTTTTTTCAACGCCTAAATCCTGCATATCACGGATAAAGCGTCCCACCAACTCTTTTATCTTGTGATCCGGGCCTTCTCTTTCAGGCTCCGGCTTTTTATCAGAGATATAGGTACCGCTCCCGACCTGTGTCGCCAAAATGCCGCGTATCTCCAGCTCTCCATAGGCCTTGGCTATGGTGTTGGGGTTGGTCTTTAGCTCTACCGCAAGCGAGCGTATGGTCGGCAGCTTGTCCCCGCACTTTAGCCTGCCCGACAGAATCGCGTACTCGATCTGCTTGATTATTTGCCGGTAAATCGGCACGTCATCGCTCTGGTCGAGAGAAAACCGTACGGCTTTAGCCTGGGTTCCTGTCTGGCCGGGCTTGCTTTCCTTATGCCCGGAAATTGTACCATTCATCTAGTACAATACTAATTGAACTAGTACAATATGTCAAGAGAAAATTTGAAAAAAAGTGGTTTTTTATTTCCCAAAATATATACTTTACAATATATATAATAATAGCTATACTTGGTTGAAATGGGGAAAACAATAGTAAGCGAGGATAGCCGTTTTGAATGGGATGAAGATAAAGATCGCCAGAATAAAAAGACTCACGGATTTTCTTTTACCGAGATTCTGGAAATTTTTGACGATCCTGCTTTTTTGGAAGGCTATGACCGAGGTCATTCAAAAGAGGAGGATCGGTATTATGGCATTGGATGCATCAATAACATTCTCTACATAATTGCCTTTTACACTCTTAGGGAGCGGATAAGAATTATTTCCGCCCGTAAAGCCGATAACGATGAACAGGAGGAATACGATGGTTACTTCAAAAAAATTAAGTCCTGAACGGATAAGGGAAATAAAAAAAATTCCTATTGTTTACGATGAGGATAGTCCCAAATTAATGGCGGATCAGATTGCTCGTATGAAACCAGCTCACCCTGAGTACTGGAAAGTAGAACCGATAAAGGTATCCCTCTCCATTAAAATAGACGCCGATGTGTTAGCATGGTTTAAATCAAAGGGAAAAGGATATCAAACCCGTATCAACAAGGCCCTGCGGGATACTATGATGCGATCCTAAATATTTTGCTGAACACTTGAAGTCACCCAAAACCGGCACTATATTTGTAAATGATGGAAAACAAATACCGCAAATGGTTTGGCAGCCGGCAATGCGCTTTGGCGCTTAAAGTTTTTAGCGAAAAAGGATGGATCACCCATTACGCCGAAACCCGCGAAGAAGCCAAAAAACTGCTGTTTGATGCCATTGTCCCGAAAAACGTTTCCATCGGGCTTGGGGGCAGCGAGACTCTGGCAGCTATGGATATTCTTCCCGTATTGCGCGGCGGCGATTACAAATTGTTTGACCGCTATAATTGCGAAGATCATTTTGAAGTGTGCCGCGAAAGCCTCATGGCGGATTATTTCTTAACCGGCGCGAATGCCTTAACCATGAACGGCGAAATGGTTAATCTGGACTGTTCCGGCAGCCGTGTAGCGGCTATGGCCTACGGCCCCAGGCACATTGTTGTCGTCGCGGGCGTGAATAAACTCTGCGCGGATATCGATGAAGCCGTTAAACGCGCAAAGGCAATTGCCCCCATGAACTGCAAACGCAACAACCATGAAACACCCTGCGTAAAAGACAGCGTATGCAATGAATGTAACATTCCGGCAAGAATGTGCAATCACCTTTTAATCACTTTTAACGCGCAAAAATTCGCCGGAAAATATACTATAATATTAATTAATGAGGATTTGGGGTTTTAAAAAACAAATGAGGTTCAATGGAGGTCTCTATGCTCTTTATTAAAAACGCGATGATCAAGACAATGGCCGGGGAAGACATAAAAAACGGCTGTATTTTGGCGGACAACGGGAAAATTAAGGCGATAGGGCCTAACATCGCCCAGCCTGAAGGAGCCTCTTTAATCGATGCCGGAGGGCGGCTCACAACGCCGGGGCTGATTGACGGCCACAGCCATATAGGAATGTGGGGTGAGGGCTCTGGTTGGGAGACTTCCGACGGGAACGAATGTGTCGACCCCGTCACGCCACAGCTCAGGGCAATAGATTCGCTTAACCCAAGAGATGAAGCTTTCGCCAACGCGGTGAAGGGCGGCGTTACGACCGTGGGGACGGGACCTGGCAGCGCAAACACCATAGGCGGAACTTTTTCGGCAATAAAGCTCGTAGGGTCAAGAATTGACAACATGATTCTGAAGCAGGATTTCGCGATGAAGATCGCTTTTGGCGAAAATCCCAAGAGGGTCTACGACGATCAGCATAAATCGCCCACAACGAGAATGGCGATTGCGGCCTTAATCAGGGAAACGCTGTTCAAGGCGAAAAGGTACTCCGACGAGCTTCTGGAATACGAAAATTCAACCAAGGAAGATAAAAAGAAACCTTCCTTCGACATGAAGCTCGAGGCGCTCCTGCCTGTCATGAGAAAACAGATTCCGCTAAAGGCCCACGCGCACCGCGCCGATGACATCTTCACGGCCATACGCATAGCCAAGGAATTCGACCTGCTTCTAACGCTGGAACACTGCACCGAAGGCCATCTGATTGTTGACGAACTGGTAAAAGAGAACAGGTACATTTTCGTAGGCCCCACTTTCGGATCAAAATCAAAGCTGGAGCTTCAGAACCTTAGTTTTGAAACCGCGAAGGTTCTTTCCGACGCGGGCCTCAGGGTCTCCATCATCACCGACGCGCCTGTAATCCCCCAGCAGAGCCTTTCGCTTTGCGCCGGATTCGCGGTCAAAGCCGGAATGAACGAGGAAAAGGCCTGGAAAGCGATCACGATTACGCCCGCCGAAGCGATGGGCGTTGCTGACAGGGTAGGCAGTCTTGAAACCGGCAAGGACGCCGACATTGTCATCTTCAACGGCGACCCGCTTAAAGACATAGCCAGTACGGTCGCGTACACTATAATCGACGGGAAGGTGGTGTATAAGGGGGAATAAGAGCTACAGCGGATACATTGTGTACCCAATATCTCTGGCATTTACAACTTGCTAATCAGCCCTCTTTGAAATATATTATTATCGGGAGTGCAAATGGAAATCAGATATACTTATAAACAAGATGGGAAATTCCTGATTGGTCATATAGACGAATATCCCGAATATCCTACCCAAGCTTTCTGTATAAAAGAACTGGAAGCAAATTTACAGGATATCTATGAAATGATCCATAATGGAACACTTGAAGTGCACAATAAACACGGAGTTATGGAAATAGCGATATGAACCGTCGGGCATTTCTTAAAATGCTGGAACTTAACGGTGTCTATTTTGAACATCACGGAACAAGACATGATATCTATAAACATAAAGAAACCGGGAAAATTATACCTGTCCCACGCCACTCTGAATTTTCAAATGAATTCCTTAAAGACATTCTAAAAGAAATTCCAAATAAGTAACGAAACTTTGCGTCTCCGCGTGAGTGCCAGACAACTCCGTTGGTGCTTCGTCAGCAAGACATTAACGCAGGCCACCACCCCGCCCAAAACAGCCAGCGAAACAAAAAACAGCAAGCTCGATGCCAATTCACAATCGCAAAGCCGCTCCAGATGCGGATAAAACAAATCGCGGTTTATAAGGGCAAGCGAGGGAATATCCTGCCAGGGAAGGCAGATAGAAGCAAGGCGGAGAAAAAGGAAGAGAGCCAGGACAGGTAAGATAACAAGTCCCAGAGCGTATAACGCCGGCTTCAAAATTATTTTTCGGTCTTCACTTAGGATCTGCCCAGGATAACGGCGTTCCAGCTCTTCTTTAAAGACAATGAATTCCGTTTTGAATTTATGCGCAAGCGGACGGAGAAGGCTCAGAAAAAGCAGAGCGAAAAAAAGGAGGAGAATAACCGCAACCCGCTCCCACAAAAGATTGGCAATTGTTCCAAAGTAAAAAAAATTGTAGGCCGCTTCCTGAATTCCCAGAGCCTTCAGGCCGTTCTTCACATAGGTCTCATCAACGCCGCCGGAAGGGGCTGTCAAAGCCAGAAGCGCGTCCGCGCCGCCTCCCCGTACCGACGAAGGCACATAGACCCGGCAGTGATCTTCATCTCCGTCGTCAATGACCCCGGCAACCAGCCATATCGCATTACGAATCTTGAAACGGTTACCAACGACGCGGCTGCTCCCGAAAATATCAAAGGCGGCCTTTTCGTTAAAAACCGCCTGCCTTTGCTTGCCCTCCCAGTCCCTGGCTGAGAAAAAAAAGCCTTCAATCATTGGCAGACACAAAATGCGGGAGTAGCATGAATTGGTTCCTATCATGGTAACAGGGTATTCGCCGTTGGAAATGCTCACCCTGTCGAAGCCGGGAATTTCATAGGTTAAAAGAAATTCATCTTCAATGAAATCTTCTATCCTGTTTACGTCAATTCTGGGAGAATTAATTTCTATTGGAAGGATAAGGAGGAGACCCCCTGCCCGCTTAGCGAGGTAAGCCGGGACGCAGAGTCCTCCAAGGCAAAAGATGAAAACGATGCCAGTTACAATGAACAAAATAGGGATTGGGGATCGGGGACTAGGGACTGGGGTTTTTGTTCGAGAGCGTTGCGTTTGATAATCCCTATTCCCCATTCCCTGTTCCCCATTCCCTATAATATTAGCTTTCAAAAAAATCCTCAGGGTTTTTGAGGGACACCGTAACGCCATCAGACAGGGCCTTGCCGCTCACCAGAACAATCGGATCAAAAAAGGTAAGCCCCCGAAGAACCGCGGTATTCTGTCGGTCCGAATCGCCGATGAAAATGTTGAGCCGCGCCAGGTAATATTCATCCCCCATGATGCCTTTCCGCCGCTTAATCTGGTACAGAAAGTAGCCATCGTTGTCCTGGTTGACCGCGCTGTTTGGAACCAGCACAAAAGACGCGGCGCTGTTCTTTTCAAAGGTAACGTCAAAGGTCTCCCCGTCGCTGACCTCATCGGAGCTGATGGAAATGGTTATGGCTTTCCCCTGAATCGACGGCTTTATCCGCCTGACCGTACCGTTCAACACATGGCTGGCGTTACTAAGTTCGCAGGTGTCACCCGGGTTCACGAAATTGTTATCCAGAGAAATGTTGCATTCAACAAAAAACTCCCGACCCACACCGATTGACACAAGCAAGGCGTTCTCCGGAAAAAACCTCCCCCGCTCCACCGGCAGGTTAAGGACAATACCCGACGCCGGGGCCCTGATTACAGCGTTGTTCCGGTAATTCCTGAGCAGATCCCTAACTGCTTCTCTGGAAAGCTTGAGGTTCTCCATGTCCATAAGCTTTGAAGTCAGGCTGAGTTCCAGGTCGTCGGCTTCGGCGCTGTATTTGAAAAGCAGTGCCTTGAAATTATTTTCCACGTTGACGAGATCATATTTACTTGCGAAACCAAATTCAAAAGCCAATTGAGCGTCATTCAGTGCAATCTTGGCCTTGCTGATTTCCAGCGCGATAATGCCGGCCTGTCCGGTAAAGGCAGGCGGCACTGCGTTAGGTTCTTCCACATCGTCATTTGACTCGGTCGCCGTCAGGGCAGTACGAATATTGCCCAGCCTTGCACGAAGGCCGCTTATATCTACATCCAGTTTTCCGATGTTGTTACCGATTTCCGCGTAACGCCTTTCCGCAGCGGCAATGTCAAAATCCATTTCAAAGAGAACCTGATCCTTTTCCACCGCGTCTCCTTCCCTCGCAAAGACCCTGCCAACCGTACCGCCGCTTACCGCGTAGACCGCTTCGGTTTCAGCCCAACTCGCGATTCCGGAACTGATCTCCAGTTTTGAAAGACTGCCCCGCTTCGGTTTTGTCCCGGTAACTTCTGGCATATTGTAGGTGTAAATGGTTTTGGAAAAGAAAAGCAGGAGCAAAAGAGCAACGAAAATAATTGCCCCAGCGGTTTTTTTAGTCAATTTCATCAGCAATCCTTTACTTCACCCCCGATAACTCAATGCCCTTTTCCAAATCCTTCTGACCGGAAAATAAAAACCAAACAGGCAGAAACATATACACGCAGGATGCCGCGAAAACAAGCGCGGTCCTTCCGTCCGCTAAACGGGACAGATATATGGAAAGAGGTTCCAGCCTGTAATCGTCGATGAAGATCACCGCCTGTTCCACCAGGTTCCAGTATTCGATAAAGGTGAGCATGCACAGGGCCGCGATGGTGGACTTGAGCTGGGGGATGAGTATGTGAAAAAGTATGTACCAGTTTCCCGCCCCGTCGATTTTGGCGGCCTCGAAATATGCGGGCGGGATGGCCTTCATGCTCTGGCGTACCAGAAAGACTGCAAAGGGCGAAAAAATACCGGGCAGTATAATAGCCAGGTAACTTTTTTGAATTCCGAAAAGCGCGGCTATGATGTAGTTCGGCACGAGTACCGCCTGCAGGGGCATGAGCATCACCACGATAAAGCCTAGAAAAACCTGCTCCTTGTATTTCCACTGCCAAATGGTGAATCCGTAGGCCGTGAGGAGCCCGGTACACAGAGCGCCAAGGGTAACAGGCAGCGTGATCTTTATCGAGTTAAAAAGAAGGACAAGGAAAGAAGGCTGGTCAATCAGAACCCCGGCGTATTGTTCCACGCTTGCGGGGTTTGGTATAAGGAGAATGTTTTTGAATCGTTCCGTAAGCCCCGCGCTGAGATCAAAAGAAGTGATTCTGGAAGAATAGTTTAGGACTATGGCCTTCTCGGTCATAAAAGAACCTGAAATGGTAACCACAAGCGGAAAGAGAAAAAGCGCGCCAAGCATGACAAGAAAGAAAACTATACCTAAGCGATTTCTCATAACGCGACCTTCCGTTCAAGATGTAATAAAAACTGGGTAAAGAGAATTATTAACAGAACCAGTGTTGCTGTCGCCGAAGTCAGCCGGGGATAATTCATAGAAGCGAACATGTTGTTCATAAAATGCTGGAGGGTATAGATACTTTCTTGCGGGTAGTTTCCGGTTATGAGGTATATCTCCCGAAAAATCTTGAATGAATTAATGATGGACATGATAAGCGCCAGTACTGCAGTGGGAAGCAGGCAGGGAACGGTGATGTGACGGAAAACCTGGAAGGGCGAAGCGTTGTCCATCCAGGCGGCTTCGTAATAATCCCTGGGAATATTCGCCAGACCAGAAAGGAAAAGCACCATGTTGTAGCCGCAGTTCTTCCAGAGGAAGATGAGGATCATCACCGGCAGGGCAAGGAAAGAATCCAGCCAGTTGATCCTGGCGATTCCAATGGCGCATAACATTCCGTTCAGCGCGCCGTCATAGGAAAAGAGCGTCTTCCAGAAGAAAACCATTGAGCCTGAGGGAATCACCAGAGGAATGAGGAAGATAAGGGAAAACCATTCCCGGCCTTTGACGACCCGGATTACCAGCATAGCAAGTCCCAGGGAGATGCCTATGTTAAGCGGCATCGATATGCCGATAAACCGGAGCGTGTTCACAAGGCCCAAACGGTAGGCACGGTTCCTAAACAGCGAAATGAAATTCGCAAAGCCGATAAAGGAACCGCCTATGGGTTTGTCCATAAAGGCGTAGACCAGGGACAGGCAAAAGGGAACGATAAAGAAAACGCAGAAACCCAAAAGCCCTGGCAGTACAAATGCAAAGCCCTGATGAAGAAACCCGCGGCAAGCCGCAGGGTTTCTTCTTTGGAGAGGAAATTTATTATACTGGCGGGGGCCATACCCTGTAACATTTTTCTTAAAATTCATACAAAATGTTGTAAGATTAACTGCGACAAGCGCAGATTTTCGGTCCTACAGGGTATGGACCCCCGCATTCCAATCAAAGAAACCATTATCTTTCGATCTTCCGCGTCTGATTCCCATTCCCTTTCCTTTACTCATTCAAATAAAGATCAGCTTTGTTCTGTAAAACCCTGGCAACTTCATCCGCGTTTTTTGAACCGCCAAAGTAGTACTGCACTTCGGAGGCGATCATGTCGTTAAGGCTGGCGTCATATAGAACAAAACAGTTGATGCTGTCCGAAAGCCTTTCCACGGCTGCCTTATAATATTCTAAAGCCTTACGCTGTTGATCATTCAGAACGCCGTTTGAATTTCTGAACATTCCCGTAAAGGCAAGTTCGGCCGTTTCTTCCCTTGCTTTATTATTAATTGGGAAACTTGTAGCCATTATATTTCCGGAAGTCTGCATTTCAGTTGAAAGAAGGAACTTTAGAAACGCCCAGGCAGTTTCTTTGTTTTTTGACTGGTTGTTAATTCCAAAAGCCCGGCTGTATGTGAAAGGGACAGAACCGTCAGCATTGGCTTGTATACCGGCAATTTCATCATCGGTATCAATACTCATTGCCGTTCCACCTACCATCATTCTATTTACAATACCTAAGCTGCGTGTAAACTGAGAGAGCAAATTTAAGGTGTTGTTTTGTTTAAAATAAAACCTGTCCGTCGGGGCTCCCATGCCCTGCTGCCTGAGCTGTCCAACATTCTGTTGGCCAACATTCTGTTGGTTGGCATTTTGCTGGCCTGTAACTCCCTGGGGTATTAGGCCCTGCTGGCCGTAATTTTTTACCGAGTTAAGCATACCGGAAAAACTGCCGTCAACGAAATTTGGTTTCTTGTCCGATAGGTCTAGGTAAGACTGAATGTTTTCGCCCAGAAGTACGGCAAACATATTGCGGGAGTCGCGGGAATAGTCGTTAATATTAAAAATCTTGTAAGCGCCGTTGTATAAACCCATTCCAATTTTTAGCAGCTCCTCGGTACTAAAGGATTTGTCAGTACCAAACTTGCCTGCAATTTCCGTAGGAACAAGGGTGGTGTCATAAGAAAAATAATTAAAGCCGTAATTCAAAGGCAAGAACCATGTTCCGTTTTGGTAACGGACAGCATCCAGGATATTTTCCCGGTAGTCGCTCTTGTGAAAGTCCGGATCCATCACCATATAAGAACCCAGGTTCTCCAGCGTGCCGTTTTCTTTGAACTTGTGCAGGGGCAGGACATCCATTGCGTATATATCCGCCCCGGTACCGCTCATTAGATTCGTATTGATACGGCTGATATAATCCGCCCTGCCCTGTGGATCGTTCTGCATCTCCGTACGTGTTACCTGCATATTTCCCTGCCCGCCGGTTCTTACTTCAGGCATAGAGGAAAAAGTCTCCACATTCACTTTGGTTCCCGGATAAAGAGCTTCAAAAGCCTTTGCTGCTTCCTCAAGAAAACTCCTGTAAGCCATGGAATCGTAAGCCGAGACTGTAATTTCACCGTTGACGGCTTTGGTAAAAAAATCCGTGCTGATGCCGCTTTCTGTTGACTTTCCTTTTCCGCCGCAGCTCGCAAGAATTACAATCAGCACACACTGCAATAAAACAATTCGTTTCATGAATCGCCTCCGTTGAGTATATGCCTAATAAATGAACGAGCTGTCTGAACTGTTACTGAACTCTGCCTGAAGTTTTCCTGAAGAGAAGCGTTGAATCCCTACGGAAATAAAGAAAACCGCAGAATGAGCGCCGCAAATACAATGGAAACCATTGAAAGCAGTTTTATCAAAATATTAATTGACGGGCCGGAAGTATCCTTGAAGGGATCACCGACAGTGTCGCCGACAACCGCCGCCTTATGGGGATCAGACTTCTTGCCGCCGTGGTTTCCGGCTTCGATGTATTTCTTCGCGTTATCCCACGCGCCGCCGGAGGTGGCCATCATAATCGCAAGAACAAAGCCCGAGGCGGTAGCGCCTGCCAGCATACCGGCTACGCCGTTTACTCCAAAAATCAGTCCGACAATAATGGGCGAAACAATACCGGTTAGAGCGGGAATTACCATTTCTTTTTGCGCGTTGCGGGTGCAAATGTCCACGCAGGTGCTATAATCCGCTTCTGCTGTGCCTTCCATAAGGCCCTTGATTTCCTTGAATTGCCGTCGGACTTCTCTAACGATGCTCTGGGCGGCCCGGCCAACCGCGCTCATAGTCATGGACGAAAAAAGATAGGGAAGCATTACGCCGATAAACAGACCAATCAGTACCGGAGGGTTGGTAAGTTCAAGATTCAACGTAAAATCCGGCTTATACCTTGGTATATACAGTTTGATCTCATCAATATAAGCGACAATCAAAGCCAGAGCGGTAAGCGCCGCGGAACCAATTGCGAAGCCTTTGCCGGTGGCGGCGGTGGTATTGCCCAACGAGTCCAGAGCATCGGTACGATTCCTGACTTCGTGGGGCAGGCCCGACATTTCGGCAATGCCGCCGGCGTTATCCGCGACAGGGCCGTAAGCATCCGTGGCAAGGGTTATTCCAAGCGTGGAAAGCATTCCTACCGCGGAGATGCTAACACCGTAAAGCCCTGCGGAATAACTGGACGCACCGCCCGATGCAAAAAAGCTTACCATAACCGAAATACTGACAATGACTATCGGTAAAAGGGTAGAAAGCATACCCAGGGAAATTCCGCCGATAATAATCGTGGCAGGTCCGGTAAGGCTTGCCGAGGCGAGATTCTTCGTTGGGTTATAATTATCAGAAGTAAAATATTCGGTGATGAACCCGATAAGCACACCGGCGAGCAGTCCGGACAATACCGCAAAATAAACCCCAACGCGGCCCGGATTATTGGCGCAATCAAGGCAGTAGTAGATCACCGGGAAAGCGGCAAGGGCGATGATCGCGGAAGAAACATACGTTCCTTTTCGCAAAGCTCCCAACAGGGTTTTTTGCGACGCTTTGTCGCCGCAACGGACAAAGAAACTTCCGATAACAGAAGCTATTGTCCCAATGGTGGCCATGAGCATTGGAACTACCGCCCCGCCAAAGTCATAGTGCGCTGAAACGGCCAGGGCGATGGTAGCGACAATGGAACCGACATACGATTCATAAAGGTCGGCACCCATGCCCGCAACGTCACCTACGTTATCGCCAACGTTGTCGGCTATAACCGCCGGATTGCGGGGGTCGTCTTCGGGGATTCCCGCCTCAACCTTACCGACCAGGTCGGCGCCCACATCGGCAGCCTTGGTAAAGATGCCGCCTCCCACGCGGGCAAAGAGGGCCATGCTGGAAGCGCCCATACCGAAGGTCAGCATCGCCAAAGAAATGCGCTGTATCTGCGCGGCTTCAACGGTCAAACCGCTGGCGACCAATTCCAGAATCGCCGCCGAATCGGGCGTATAAAACACGTACTTCAATAAAAAGAACCAAATCGACAGATCCAAAAGCCCAAGCCCAACCACGGTAAAACCCATCACCGTGCCGGAAGAAAAGGCAACCCGCAGGCCTTTGTTCAGGCTTTCAGACGAGGCCTGCGCGGTCCTCGCGTTGGCGGAAGTGGCGATTTTCATTCCGATAAAACCGGAAAGGCCGGAAAAGAAGCCCCCGGTGATGAACGCGAAAGGAACAAAAGGCGTTAAAAACTTGGTAAGCGCCAGGACGCCCAGAACAAGAAACATCACGATAAAAAACAGTCCAACCCCAGTGTACTGCCGTTTCAGGTAGGCGTTTGCCCCCTTCCGTATAGAGGCGGATATTTTCTTCATAATATCGTTGCCCTCAGAAAATTTTAAAACCTTTCCGGCTTGATAAGCGGCAAAAAGCAAGGCCAAAATTGACCCTGCGGGTACCAAAAAAAACAGCGTGTCGATAGACAATAACTGATTCACCATGCACCTCCGATGGTTGGGTTGCTTTAAGAAAAACTGGCCGAATAAAAACGGCTCGGCAAAAAAGACTTAGTTAATTTAAATTTAACATACCGGTCGTAAAATTTCCAGTCAATAAGTGACTGTCACCATTTTTCTTCCTCAGTCATCAAAATTTTTCTAAAAATCAAAGCAAAACAAATCTCCGTGCAGTATATAGGGATAAAAATACTTTTTTTGGGAAGTCGTATGGGAAAAGAAAAGAAACCAAGAAAAGAGACAACCATGAAAGAAAACATGGGGAAATTACTGCTTGACTTGGGCAAGCTGGTAGTTGGGGGTATAATTATCGGCGGCATCTTGCGTGGCGCAATACCTCAGGTTATACTAATTGCAAGCGGGTCTGCAGCAGCGATAATATGCTTTATTTTTGGGCTACTATGGACAGTGAAAGAAATGAAAGAAAACAAGGAGCAACCATGAAAGACGCATTAATTTTATGGGGCGGAGTATTATTTATCGCGCTTCCCTTTATAATATGGGGAAGTGTTATCTCCTGGCGTGAATACAAAGACAAAAAATAGTGACTGTCACCGTTCAAAATCAACCCAAAAGACTACCCCTTCACTTGAGTTCTCCAAAGCGAAAGGAAAGCCCATGCGATCCAATGCCTTCTTCACAATTACCAAACCCAGGCCGCTTTGACTGCCATGCCGCGTCCTTGCAGTATCCAGCCGGTAAAAAGGCTCAAAGAGCCGCGGTATAACTTCTTCGGGAATTCGCGCTCCGGTGTTGGTGATTGAAAGGCGCAGGCTTTTCCCTTCCACAGCCTCAATGCGAATGGTTCCGCCTTCCTGAGTGTTTTGAACCGCGTTGGCTATCACGTTGGAAAGGACACGTTGCAAAAGATTTCGGTTAGCCTTAACAGCCACTGAAGGAAAATCTCCCTGGATTAAAAGACTCCGCTGTTCCGCCAGGGGCTTATACTCGGCAAGCACTGTTCTGCCCAAGTCCGCCAGGTCCAGAGAAGTTGCCTGCGATTCGGCATCCGCCAATTTAGCATCGGCATCCGAAAGTTTTACGATTTCCAGGATTTCCGAAACCAGATGGGCCTGTGAATCCAGCGTCTTTAAACATTCTCGTAAATACTTGGGATGATCCTTGTAATCTCCAACTCCGGCAATCATGCTTTCTACCAACGCTCTGGCCGCCGCAATGGGGGTCTTTAGTTCATGGGACGCGGCGGAAAAAAACAGCCTTTGGTTTTCTTCTATCGTTCTTTCCCTTATTATTTCGTCTTCAAGGGGCTTTGTTATTTTCCAGGCAAAAATGAACGCTCCAAAAACCGCAATCGCAAGCATAATTGAAACGCCCAGCAATGATCGCAAGACAAGGGCGCCGTAATCAATTTGCGGCCCATACCCGATAAGCACAAAACCGTTTCTTTCGTTTCCTCCTGGATTCCTTGAAATATTGAAAAGCCGTACCTTTATTCCACTAAAGGGACCGACAGGTTCCTCGTCCTTAAAATCGCCGGTAGAAAAAACAACATTGCCGCTTTCTTCCTGAATCTGAAACCTGAACGACTGGTTGTTATCCGCGAACGTACGCGCGATGTCCGCCATTTCTTCGGACGTCCCTGTTACTGTTATTGAGTTTAACATGGGCTGAAAAGACGCGGAAAGCTGACGCGCCTGCTCCGTACGGTAGAATGAAAGGAACTGACGTGAAAAAAGCAATACCGCCGTCAGGCAAATAAGCAAAACCAGAAACACGGTGTAGGCAAATATCTTTAAGAATATTCGCGGGCTTTTATTTTTCATTCCGCTTCCCCCAGGCAATATCCGACGCCACGGACGGTTTTAATAATATTCACCGGAAGTTTTGCCCGGAGATTCTTAATATGGGTATGAACCGTACCCTCGCTGCTGTAATAGTCGTAACCCCAGATTTTGTTGAGGAGAGTTTCGTGCGACACCACCCTGTTTTCGTTGTTGGCCAGAAGTGCAAGTATTTCAAATTCCTTAAGGGTAAGGGGCAGTTCCCCCTCTGCCCAAAAAGCCTTGAACGTTTCGCGGTTAAGGCAGAGGGAACCAAAGCGTATCTCTTTCTGCAGAGCGCCGCTCCGCCTCAAAAGGGCCTCTATCCGTTTCAGCAGTATCTGCATTGAAAATGGCTTCGCGATAAAATCGTCCGCCAGGTTGTCAAACGCCCGCAGTTCGTTTGAGTCCCCGGAAAGGGCGGTGATCATTATTACCGGAACGTCGCTGGACTTTCTTAACTTTTTGAGTATTTCCTGGCCGTCCATGCCTGGAAGCATAATGTCCAGAATCGCCAGTTGAAATTTTTTGTCGTACAAACGCTCGCAGGCGGCCTGTCCGTCGGCGCAGAGTTCAACGCTGTAACCGGCGTCCAGCAGAAACGCCTTAATCGCGTTCCCTATGTGTTCATCGTCTTCCGCGACAAAAATATGAATATCCATGGCGATTCAGCATATCACGCTTGTCTGAAGATTGCCTGAAGTGTGGTATAATAAAGCAAGAGGAGAAAAAAATGGCAACCAAATTACTGTATCAAGGGCACGGTAGCTACAGAATCACTGCGGCGGACGGCAGGGTCGTCTATATCGACCCTTACGTGGGGGACGGCTACGACAAACCCGCCGACATTCTGCTGGTATCGCACCAGCACGGCGACCACAACAAAACCGAGCTCGTAACGCAAAAACCCGGCTGTAAGGCGATCACGAACGTCGAGGCCCTCGCGGGCGGCAAGCACAACACCTTCGATTTCGGGGGTATTGTCGTCGAAGCGGTCGAGGCCAGCAACAAAAACCACGATCCAAAGGAATGCGTAGGCTTCATTCTCACCGTAGACGGCATCAAAATTTACATCGCGGCGGATACGTCCAAAACGAAATCGATGGAATCCTTTGCCAGCCGTAAGCTCGACTACGCTTTGCTGCCTATTGACGGTTACTACAACATGGACGCGAAAGAGGCCGCCGAATGTGCCCGGCTGATTGGCGCTCGGGTTAATATCCCCGTTCACATGAAACCGGGCGAACTGTTTGACAGGGAACGCGCTGAGGCCTTTGACGCGCCCGGCAAGCGCATCGTGGCCGCAGGCGAGGAGATTGAGCTGTAAGCGGCGCGAAATGCTTCCCGCCCACCGAAATGCCTCATTTCAAAATGTTACCGAAAGCAACGGATGCCTCATTTAGAAAATGTTACCAAAGCTAAAACTGCCTATTGGCCGTTATGCGGTTCGGCTGGGCGAGCCGCTGCCTAAGGCGGAC
>Ga0268262_10002880_pt1 | contig 19331 bp, 18 predicted proteins | sample TergutNc150P3_FD_190354 | JGI IMG/M metagenome (GOLD analysis project Ga0268262, IMG submission 190354) | Nasutitermes corniger P3 segment gut microbial community from laboratory colony in Florida, USA - Nc150 P3 (SPAdes) (version 2) | ecosystem: Host-associated > Arthropoda: Insects >...
GGGATGGGACGTCCGGCGCAGATTGTCATGCGGCCTCTCCATAAGGTTACACAATGTTCACATGAACAGGGATTTTTTTCCACACTTTTTTCAAAAGATATGGAACTTTTTTTGAATGTCGCAACTCATTGATTTGCAAATATGTTACAAGTCGAGTGCCAAAATTCGCTGGGTGGCCGGAGATCACAGGCGAAGCCAAAACTGCGCTCCAGGACACGAAATTCCCCCCACCCGTCCTTGAATCGCTTGGAAATCCTCTGAAATTCGCCTGAACCGGGCCAGAGACCGGCAGCCGGGAGCGAGTCCACGGTTTCCACGGCATGTCCACGAAATAAATTGTCCACAAATTGAAACGCGGCGGCCGCCGCGCCCAATGTTTTGGGCGTTCCACGCGCCAGGACCGCCGCAGGCCATCCCCTCCCGTTTTCGCCTGGCCACGGCGGAAACGGAGGGGATGCGTCTTCCTCCGCCCCCAGCCTAGCTATGGGCCACATTTGGCCATCCGCTCCAATGCCATCCGAGCCGTCTTTTCAGCTTTCCTCCCGCCGAGCGGGGGGGAGAACCAATCAACGATTTTTCATCCTTTTATAGGAGGTGCTTTGATGAAGGTTTACAGAATTTTTCGCGCCGGGGCAGCGGTTGCGCTGCTCGGCGCCCTAACCGGCGCGCCTGGCCTGCGGGCGCAGGGCAGTTCTTCGCCCTATTCATATCTTTTTAAGATACGCATGGGGCTGACCGCTGGGGATATCCAAAAAACTCACTTTGACAACAAGCTGGTGAGCTTCGGCGCCGAGGTCAAAAGGGAGATATTTGGCGGCGGGCAAGCACTGAAGTGCGAATTGGCTTGGGAATACGTCCCTGGTCGCCATCATGACATCTATCCGTGGGACACCAACCCATTGAACCTGCCCAATAGGGCGCGCTCCTACGAGGACCGCAAAGAGTACGGCCAGGGCATAAACCTGAGGCTGGCCTATTCCGCCCCATTGACCATTCCCTACATCGGCTTGGATTTCGAGTGGTTCGCTGGCCTGGGCCTGGACAGGTTCAAAGTCCGCAGCGAAGTTGAATATACGTTCAACTACAACAACACAAATAACCCAACGCGGCCAGACCTCGGCAATTACGACGGCAACAGCTTTGTGAAGGAAAGCAGCCAATTCTCGCCTGGCGCCTTTGCCGGCGTGAAATGCAAGATCACACCCGACTTCGGCCTTGAATTGTCATGTCGCAATTTTGGCATGTGGCACTACGAATACACGCCCATCAGTTACTACGACAAAACAAACTATGCCCTGTATGGCACGGGAATGTCCAAAACTGGGTCTTCCAGAGGCTGGGCGCTAGAGCTGGCCCTGACTGCAAAACTTTAATCGGATTAAGGAGACACAAATCATGCGCAAAACCATTGTATTTACCCCACTAGTGTCAATCCTTGCCATAGGCGGGCTGTCCGGCCTTAGCGCCCAGGACACTTCCAGCGCGGTCTTGGCAGGCAGGGTGACTTCACAGGACGACCAGCCGCTGCAGGGCGTGAACGTGCTGGTCGAATCCCCGTCCCTCCTTGGCACCCGCCAGGCGGTCACCGACGCCAGCGGGTACTTTCGCGTGTACCTGCTGCCCAACGGCGAATACACCATAACCTATAGGCTGAACGGCTATTTGACGCGCAAGCTGACGATGCGCCTAGTGGCCGGCCAGACGTCTAACGCAAGCACCAAGCTGACCAGCATAAACGTCCAAGAGGCGACTGTTGAAATAACAGCGGCCAAGAATGCCCAGGTTGACAAGACCGACACGGTTGTCCAGACCAGCTTTTCGTCAGAGTATTTGGAAGCCATTACGGGCAGAGGCCTGACCGCCCTCGGTAGGCTGACGCCCGGCCTCAGCACATACGATTTGACCACCAGCGGGAACCTGCGGATACGCGGCGGCACGGGGCACTCCACCAAAGCCCTCGTGGATGGGATGACTGTCACGGAGCAGTACGGAGGCTATATCTCCAACTCCTTCAACATGTCCGACCTCATCGAATCCGTCTCTGTCATACAGTCCCCGCTCAACTCGCGGTACGGGAACAGCGACGGCGGAATCATCACGATGGTCACGTCCAAGGGTTCCAACACATTCACTGGTACACTCAGGGCCAACGTGAGCCGCAACAACTGGGGCGTGAACGGTGTCACCAATTACCCCAGGCGCGACGGCACCACGGCAACTCCGACGGGATGGAGGACTACCGATGATCTGAGCAGAAGCTATGAGGTGACCATCAAGGGCCCCATCTGGAAAGACCATATCACTTTTGCGTACGGGGCGAACCTAAATCCAACAACCTACGGATCGAAAACTGCCTACACCCGATATTACGACATGGGCAACGGAATTTGGGGAAGACCTCAGGATAGTGTCGGCACGTACTTTATGCAACAGAACCCGAACCTGCCTGGCTATGGGGACGTGATCAGAAAAGCTGAAATGTACACTGGCAATGACCCCCTCGACCGCGTAATACCCACGTCTTCATACAGCAAAAACAACCAATTTTCTGCTATTGCCCAGATTACGCCTTCGCACCAGGTGGAATGGAACTATTCCCAGAGAGACGCCATAAGCACTAACGTATGGGCAGGTGGTGGCGGTGGTCTATCAACCGCTGGTGATGAGTGGGACAGGCAAATAAGTGGCACCCGCGCTTGGAGTATGGCGTATAAAGGCGTCATCGGCAGTTATGGTGTTTTGGAAGTCCGCTACGGCAAAACCTATATTTACAACGAAAATGGGTTCGGCATGGCCACTCCTCCACCAATCACCACTTTTACCACCAATACTTACATACCCATAGATCCCAACGGAAACCGCAACGATCCCAATAATTATTGGGCAAACGGGATGGTGGAGGCCGACGCCAGACAAACCCGCACTCAATGGTTGTATGATGCCGCCAATGTTTATAATTCGATGGCCGATTTCTATTTGTTTACACACAATGGCCTATTGGTTGCGCCATCCAGCAATGGCGCCGGCGGCAACACGGCGACTGTGCTAAATTACCAGCACTTTTTGAACACCAGCAAGGGCAGCCACATCATTGACCTTGGTTTTCAGCGCGACAGCTACGACTGGCAGAAATCGCCCGCTGGCCCCATGCTGCGGTATTATTCTCCTGGCCACATAGCCCGCGACTTGCGACAGGGCGACATTTGGAACAGCCGAGGCAACGCGTCGGCCGCCCCGTCGGCCTATGCAGATAAATTTATCGTGTATGATATGTCAAAAGCATGGCTCAGCGACATCAGCCCTTGGGGCGTTGAAAGATACAAAATTATAGACATGGCAGTGTACGACCCTACCAGATACAACTATGGGACGCATGAACTCTTAGGCTCTGACAACTACCCTCGCTACCCCATGGTGTTGGAGCGTTTTGGAAACTCTTCGGGCGAGTACACGACCAACATGACGTCGTACTATATAAACGACCTCTGGTCAATCAATGACCACCACAGCATCCAGGGCGGACTCCGCGTTGACAATTTTGCGCTGATTGACGGTGGGAACAAGATTTTTGGCTATACACAGCCGACGCTGAGGTTTGAATACAAATGGGACATCCACGGCGACCAGAGCCGACTAGTGAACGTATCTTGGGGGCAATTCCACTCCCAGGTGCCAACCGGCGTATTCAGGCCCTTGATAGAAACGCCTGGCGGCAACACCCGCAAGAGGTACTGGAACAAGCCCAACCCCGATGGATCAAGAGGCAATCAATATCTAGTGAGTCGGGAAGAAGTATTAGACATAAGAAATTATGGAATGAAAGGGCCGGATACCCTGTACGGCGGACTGTTGTACAACGTTGACCCAAGCTGGAAGGCGCCCATCTCCACAGAATACCAAGCAGGCTTCCGCCGCAATTTGAGCGGCGGGGGATACTGGAAGGCAACCCTTGTCTTTCGCACATGGATAAACGACTTTGATTTTTACCCAGAGCCAAGCGAAATATTTACGGCCCCCAACGGTCAGTTGAACCTCAAACGCTATCTGAGAAACAACGAGGGCTACACCAGGAATTACCACAGCGTCGAACTTGAATGGGACTATCCCATCCACAAAAGGTTTTCGTTTGGCGGCAGCTACACATTCAGCCGCCTGATGTCAAACGTGCCTGGCAACACTGACGCCGCAAGCGGCGTGGGCGACGCTCCACAGTTTAACCTGTCTTCTTTTTATGACTGGCTTTTTGATGGGTCTCGCGAGGCGTGGACGCCCGTTTCTTGGAGTGGCCCCGAGCACTTCATCAAGTCCTATCTGCTCTTTGACATCTCCTCCGGCAAAATCAAGTCCTCTGTTTCATTCACTATGAACTACGGTAGCGGGACGCCCACCAGTAGATCATTTAACTACAATTTCGGCTATCCGACTGAATTCGAACCAAGGTACAACCAGTTGCTATTCGGCACTTCCGGAGGCAGCAGGCCTGGTACTACAGGAACGTCCGGATTCAATGACGGCGTGAACAACAATCGGTACATTCCATTCGAAGTTATGAGAACGACGCAGGATAGTTGGGAATTTAATATGCGCTACCTGCTCACAGTGCCTTTGGCCAGAAATATCTCTTGGCTGTCAACCATAACCATCAGCAATCCCTTTAACCACCGGGGCATAGGCGCTTGGTTCAGCACATCTAACCCACAGGGGGTGACCGTGCCCACCCGGTTGACGGGATCCTCGACTGTGAATGTGACGTTCCCATACGGAGGGACTGGGCCGCAAAATCGAGGCGTCTGGCTGGCTTATTATGACACCGTGACCGGATTGAATGATCTGTATGTTTCTCGAATGAGCGGACGCGCTTTCGGCGTGCAAACTGGACTAAGGTTCTAGGATAGGAGCAAAACATGAAAACAATGAGACTTCTGGCAACCGCGCTATTTGTGTCTTCGCCGACGCTGCTTGCGGACGATGGCGAATACAACTATAAGTTCAACCTCGCTGCGGGCTTCAGCCTGGCCAGCGGACACGCCCACGACATGACCCAAAAGACTTGGGGCGGCCTGGGCGCATTCAACGGCGAGTTTGGCATTCTGTTCCAGCACCCCCAAGCGACAAAGGTGGCCGTCCGCCCCAATTTTGGCATGGTCAAAATCCTGGCCGACAAGCCCACGGAAGAACACCCCAAGATTTACGACCTGATGGGCATCTATGGCGGCTGCGACATTATATATACGCCGTTCAGGGGCCTGCCCGTGTCAATCTCGACTGGCCCCTCCATGCACGTCTGGAACGTGGATTTAGTCAACGCACCTGGCAACCCCAGCCAAGGAGAGAAGGGCGTCAAATTTGGCTGGCGCGTTGGGCTTCATTATAAATTCAATCCCAAGTGGCGCGCTGAGCTGACCTACGCGCTGACCGAGTGGCGCACTATCAGCAGCGAAATAAGTACAGTACTGGACGTTGGATTCAACCCCAGCCGGCCGGCATACTTTTGCGTGAGGGCAAGTTATAGTTTCTGATTTGGACTATTTTCCATATCAGACCGCAACCACCTGAGCCTCCTGCACCCCTTTTCAGAAGAGGGGGCAGGGGGCTTTGCGTCAGTTCAGGGTTGCAAATGGCTTCGAGGTTGGCTTTTCAAAAGCGGGAACAATGCCCGTCCGGTGCCAGATGCCCAATCCGCCACTGACCACTGATCACTGACCACTGAAACCTATCTTTCGTGCTCGGGTTCACGGCCCGGCAACTTGGTTCGTTTCCCACCGGGGCATGGAGCCCTTCCGAATGCTCTGCGGGGGGAGTCCTCCCTTCCGGCGTTGGTCGCTTACGCGCCCCCCGCCTCCCGGTCGAGCCCCCCGCCCCCCCGGCGACTTCGATGGGCGCGAGATTGTGTGGGAGCCAGAGGCGGGCTTTAATTGCTATAATGGGGCGCATGACCAGAAAGGAAATCATCGCCTTTTGTATGACCTTGCCGGAGGCTTACGAAGACTATCCATTTGATGGGATCACCGACCCCGGCGCGTGGACGGTGATGCGCCACAGGTCCAACAAAAAGTCATTCGCGCTGATTTTCGATATGGGCGGCAAACTCTGCGCCAACCTCAAGTGCGACCCATTCGAGGCGGACTTCCTGCGGCAGGTGTTCAAAGGGGTAACGCCCGCCTACCACATTAACAAGCAGCACTGGAACACGGTAGTCATCGGCTCGGACGTGCCGAAGGACGAACTGTTCAGGCAAATAGAAAACAGCTATGCGCTGATCAAACCGAAAGGCAGGAGACGAAAGTGAGATTTGAAAGCATTTTTGAACAGATAATGCCAGAAGAGATTCCAGACAACGTATTTATATTGGTGGGCAAGGTGTTTCCGGTAGTTACCGTGGGCGCGCCGGGCAGCCACAATTCGATGGTGGCCAGCGGGGGCGGAATGGGCATGCTGTTCAGAAAACCAGCGACGTGGTGCGTATTCCCGTCAAAGCGATATACACTTGAACTGATAGAGAAGAAACAATCGTACACGCTTTCCTATTTTTCAGACGAATACAGAGAACGGTTCATGCTTTTGGGAACGAAATCCGGCAGGGACGGCAACAAAATGGAAGAGGTCGAATTGACTGCGATTGAAACGCCTCTACACAACACGTCTTTCGAGGAAGCGCGCCTCGTTGTTGAATGTCGCCTTATGCAAATATCAGTACCACAAGTCAGCGATTTTTATTCTGAGGAAACCCAAAATTACCTTGCCGAAACGTACCAAGATCCAGGCGAGATACGCAAGTATGTCTTTGGGGGGATTGAGGCGGTTTGGACAAGGAGGAAATCAGGATGACCAATGAGAAGGGCAAACGCATGGGCAAAAAATTGGTAGCGTATTTTTCGGCGAGCGGTGTCACTCGCAAAGTGGCCGAAATGCTGGCGCAGACGGCCAATGCAGATCTGTATGAGATCAAGCCCAAAGTGCCATACACTAAAGCAGACTTGGATTGGCAAAACAAGCAATCCCGCAGCTCTATAGAGATGGCCGACAGATCCTCGCGCCCGGAGATGGCCGACAAAGACGCCAACATTGGTGCGTACGACGTCGTGTTCATCGGCTTTCCCATCTGGTGGTATGTTGCGCCGACCATTGTCAACACTTTCCTTGAAAGCTACGACTTCGCAGGGAAGACCATTGTAATCTTTGCCACTTCAGGCAGCAGCGGCATGGGCCAGACTGCTGCGAATCTGAAAGTGAGCGTTGACGCTTCTGCGACCATAATGGAAGGCAATGTGCTTCATAGGGGACAGACAAAAGAAAGCCTAGCGGATTGGGTCAACAGCCTTGGGCTTTGAAACATTGCGTGAGAAGAGAGCGATGACCGACCTATTGAAAATACCTGGCATTGGCAAGAATATGGCGCAACATTTGATTGCCGCGGGCTATCCAAACATAGCATCCCTGAAAGGTCAGAGTCCCGATGAAGTCTATGCAAGGGATTGCGCCGCGCAAGGCACTACCGTTGACCGATGCGCGCTTTATTGCTATCGCCTGGCTGTACATTACGCCGATTACGATGGGCAGTTGCCCGAAGGCAAACAGAAATGGTGGAACTGGAAGGATTGAATGTGGCTGTGCGGGGTTACGGTGGAGATAGTCTAACACGCCACCCTGACCGGCAAGGACATAGTCATGGGAGGTCAAGTACCAGCGGATTTCACAAGGATCAGCTTTGGGCTGGTATTCTATCCAATAGACAGAAAAAAGGAGCCACAGCCAGCAATGGATGAAATCACAAACGCCAAACAGCGTAGAACACTTGAAAAAATTAACAGAAAGGCTCTTCCAAAAAACTTACACTTAGATGAGGTGGTATCGCTTTTTGAACATTTAGAGTATAAGATATTTGAAGAAGGCGGCTCAAGCGTGACTTTCAGAAAGAAAGGAACACCGCCGTTCACGATCCACAAGCCACACCCATCCAGGCACATACCGCCAAAAAACGCGGCAAAAATCAGGAAGTACTTGAGAGAAACAGGAGTCATACCATGAACAAGGCCACAGACACAAAAACAATGGAATACAAAGGCTACACGGCCACCGTTGAATGGGACGACGAAGCAAAGCAGTGGTGCGGAGAGGTCCTAGACATCTGGGGCATGGTCATTTTCCAGGGCGACACATGGGAAGAAACGTACCAAGCCTTTAAGGAAACGCTAGATTCGCACATAAAGGTATGCGAAGGGGACGGCGAAGAGCCACGCATGTCCAACAGGGAACTGCTGGCCCACACAGTCTGACACAGGAAGGACAAAATGCCAGGTATGGCAACAACAGATGATATAGTGAACGCACTTGACCATCTGTACAAATTGGCATGCTTCGCCTACGCCTTCCTCGCGGCAAGTATGCCGACTCATTGGGTACCCGTCCACGGACTCATCTTGTCCTGATTTGGAAGTGCTGGGACTATAAATTAGTATGGTCGGCACCCAGCCCCACCTGGTTTGGAGTATGTTGTCGTTTACGTGTGGTTTTGTAACCAAGTTATAGCAGTTCAACTTTTCGTAGTTGAACTGCTATGCAAGGATTTACTTGTAAATCCTTGCCGCTTATTGTCCGTAGGCGGGCTTTGCCCGCCGTTAAGCGGACAATAAAAGCGCAAATTGCTATAATAGGTCTTCTGACGACATTGTTCCTGATGCCACTTCCAATATGGTTCTTTCGAGTTCTTCTTCTGTGTAGTTCGCGGTTATTCCATTAAATTCTAGGGTTGTGGTTATTGCGTGTGCGCCGATTCTCTTGTTGCCGTCTATGAATGGGTGATTTTTTATTAGGCCGTATCCGAGTCGTGCGGCTTTTGCGTGAATTGTTGGGTATGGCTCTTCGTCGGCAAACCCATGGTATGGAGCTGCCAATGCCGACTCGAATAGACCTTCGTCTCGGAGGCCGTGAGTGCCTCCATGTCTGTCGATTAGGTCTTTGTGATAGGCTAGGATTTGGTCTCTTGTTAGCCTTTTCATTGCGCCAGTGCCCTATAGCACTTTTCGAATTTCGCCATGATTCGGTCTGATATGATCTTAGCTTCTTCGTCTGGCAGGAAATTTCCATAGTATAAGCGCATAGAATCTTTGGTTATGACAATATTGCCGCGCTCGTTTTCTGACAAGCCTATGCGTGCGCTTTTCCACGGGTCTTCCGAGTGTGTTTGGTCGCTCAGTGTTTTGGCATCTTTGTTGCCGTATTGTTTGCGAACGCGTTCCAGGTTTTTTAGCTGGGTTTCGCTAAATGCTTTTGTGTCGCCCTCTGGCAACGAATCTTTGTTGATTACATAGTCGCCTTTGTGTGTCTGAAACAATTTTTGGCAAACTGGCCCTTCTGTCCACGCCTCAAAATCTTCTGGGAACAATTCGGTTTCGTTCCACGCTAATGTCCAGGCTTGTGCATAGTAGCAGAGTTTTTGCAGCTTCATTGTGGTCATTTGCCCCAGGGTTTCTAGGAAATATTTTGCTGTGTCGAATATTGTGGGCATTGCCGTCTCCTGTTGAAAGGTCTTGCTCTTTGAATTATCGTGTGTTCGAGGGAAAAAGTAAAAGAGTCCGTGTCTCCGAATTTCAAGGATGCCAACGCCAATGTTGAGGCATTCAGGCACCGAAGCCTCACGCCGCCTCCGGCTCTGCCACGAGGTTTCTGTACATCAGCCTCTTCCCGCGCACATCCCAAGCAGCGAGTCTATATAGCAGTTCAACCTATTGTAGGTTGAACTGCTATAGTAGGGAAAGTGGAACCTTTTTTGGGTGTTTGGCATTAAAATTATTGATAGGTAACAGGAGGTTCGCATGCCAGCCTTTCTCCCCCTACTTCTAGTTGCTGCCTTGGCCCAGGCGGTACCCCCAGAGTACAACGCCTCCGACCTGCCAAAGGTCAATGGGCCTAGGCCCCCCAAGTACCCCGACCCGGCCCCGCTCTATACCGGCACGGCCATGGACGCGTACATCCGCCGCATGGCGAGAAGGGGAGGCACGATTGACACTGTTGCGTTGCCGGAGGGCGACGCAATAATAAAAGACAGAATTGAGGACAATGCCGGCCGGAAAGCATACCAAGCAACGGTTTCGCCCGGGCAAACCGTGAAGGTTAGGTTGAAGGCAGTTCATGAGGCTTGGTTCGTGGTGAAAGCGGCCAACCGCCATGGCATTGCTGAAAAGGGCATGGTGCATCATTCGCTTCACACCTGCGACCCTCAGACCACGTACGTCAATTCCAGCAAGGAAGCCAAGACGGTTTTCTTCATCGTTGACACCACCGAGCTGGATGTCATCCATGAACCATATTCTCTGCACGTCACGTTTGGCGATGCGGCTGCACAGGGAAAATGATTCGACAGAATAGCCAAAAGCTGCAAGTATAGACCCTCCAAGGGCCATTTATACCAACATGCAATCAAACGATTGCATGTTGGTATAAGGCGGCGGGAACCGACGCCCGCAGAATGGAGCTGAAATTTGCAAACATCTGAAAAGCTACGGGAAGATGCTACTTCCGCAATGATCAAAAGGGCATCCTTGGTATCCGATGCAAATCGGATACCAAGATATTTTTGAAATAACTGGGTTTCCCAGTTATTCAAAAACTTTGGCGTATTGCGTTCAACGTCAGTTGAACGCAAATTGGTATTAGTCGAAAGCGCGGAACATAATTCCGGTGTTTGGCATTAATAATGTAATAGGTTACAGGAGGTTCGTATGCCAGCATTTCTCCCCCTACTTCTAACTGTCGCCTTGGCACAGGCGGCACCCCCTGAGTACAACGCTTCCGACTTGCCAAAGGTCAATGGGCCTAGGCCCCCCAAGTACCCCGACCCGGCCCCGCTCTATACCGGCACGGCCATGGACGCGTACATCCGCCGCATGGCAAGAAGGGGAGGCCTGATTGATGCCGTGGCTCTGCCGGAGGGCGACGCGATAATAAAAGACAAAATGGAGGGCGTCGCTGGCCGCAAAGCTTACCAAGCAACGGTTTCGCCCGGGCAGACAGTGAAAATCAGGCTGAGGTCAGACCACGAGGCTTGGTTCGTGGTAAAAGCGGCCAACCGCGTTGGCCTTGTCGAAAAGGGAATGGTGCATCATTCGATGCACACATGCGACCCTCAGACCACGTACGTCAACTCCAGCAAGGAAGCCAAGACAGTTTTCTTCATCGTTGACACCACAGAGTTGAACGCCAGCCATGTGCCATACTCTTTGCACGTCACGGTTGGCGATGTGGCTGCCTCGCAGGGCAAATGAGCGATGGCAAATGCCTGAAATCCGAAAAATAGATCGCCCAAAAGCCAGCACTGCAAAAAATGCAATTTTTTTTGGGGTGTTTGATGCTAATATGTTAACAAGCCAATAGGAGGTCACATGCTTGCACTTCTCCCCACAATTGTTGCCGTCGCCTTTATGCAGGGGGCGCCCCAAGAGTTCGACGCTTCAAAGCTGCCAAAAGTCAATGGGCCCAGGCCCCCCAGCTATGGCGACCCAGCCAGAAATGCCAGCGAATCACCCGACCGCAGCCAAGAAAGGCGGAAAAGCACGATTGAAGCCGTGGCGCTGCCAGAAGGCGATGTGGTCATCAAAGACAAAATGGATTCCGAGGCTGGCTGGAAAGCTTACCAAGCAAAGGTCCCGGAGGGCCAGACTGTTAAGGTCGTCCTGAGGTCATCCAACGACGATTGGTTTTTGGTGAGAACAGCCAACCGCCTCGGCCAGGCCGAAAAAGGCATGGTGCCACATTCTGTTCGCACCATTGAACCGCAGACCACATACACAAACTCCAGCAAGGAAGCCAAGACTGTTTATTTCATTGTTGACACCGCAGATCTGGACGCAGCTAAATTGCCATTTACCCTGTATGTCACGTTTGGCAAATGACGCACCGCCCGCTGGAAATCGTTAGATAGATAAATAGGACGCGGTAGCGTTCAAAGCCTGCCGAGCGCAACTTGGCGTTAGGTTATGGCATGTTTTGTTCGCTGGCGCAAAATTTGCACTTTTTTGCCCCGTAGCGAATCGTCTCAAGACAATATGGGCATGTCTTGTTGGTGGGTTCGTGCTTTCCTGTAAATTTATTGATCGTGCCAAGGCCCTTGACCAGCACAAGGAAAATCCCTAGGGAGATCAACAAAAAATCTACCACGGAGCCAAGCAGCATCCCCACCCGAAACGGCCCCACCGTCCAACTGTGCCACTCGTTGCCCGGCAGCATCAGGCTTAAGCCGGGCATGATTATTCCTTCAACCAGCGCCGAGACTATCTTGCCAAATGCGCCGCCGACCACGACGGCTATTGACAAGTCAACGACGTTCCCTCTAGTGATGAACGCTCTGAATTCGTCTTTGAATGACATGTCTGCCCCTAAATGTTAATTGTCCCTGTCTAAATACTGCCACATCATTGATGTTGCGCAAGCAAAAATGGCATTGGGCCTGTCTCCGTCCCAACGCATGGTACAATTTTCTTATGATCTATGCTCTATTGCTTGCAGCCACCACTCAACTCGCCGCGCCATTTTCTGTGGAAGCGGAAAGTGCCGTTGCCACAGAGATTTCTTCGCGTCCCCTTGCCGCCGCTTCCGACATAGAATCGTTGACGGGCACTACTTGAAACAGGATTGAAAGGTTTGCAAATGCTGAGAAGAACAAGAATAATCATTGCTTGCGTGACATTTGGCTTGTTGTCGCTATTGTTCCTCGACTTCACGGGAACATTGCACCCCTACTTTGGCTGGCTCGCCAAGAAGCAGCTTGTTCCGGCCATTTTGTCTATAAACGTGGCTCTTATTGTCGGCTTGGCACTGCTCGCGTTTCTCTTTGGGCGAATTTACTGCTCTGTGATATGCCCCTTTGGCATCTTTCAGGACTGCGTTTCCAACGTGGCAGGCAGAAGGAAGGGCAACAGTGCCCGCTTTGGGTTTTCTCCGCCAAAGACCTATGTGCGCTATGCGCTGTTGGGGTTATTCGTCGTTGCTATTATTTTTGGGATAAGCGCAGTAGTTTCTATCCTTGACCCATACGCCGCGTACGGGCGCATAGCGTCCAATTTTTTCGCCCCGCTTTACCGATGGGGCAACAACATGCTGGCATTTCTGGCTGAAGGTGTTAACAGCTATGCCTTCTATTCGACCGATATATGGATGAAAGGGTGGCCGACCTTTGGCATCGCCGCGATTACGCTTGTAGCTGTTGGAGTACTGGCGTGGCGCAACGGCAGGACTTACTGCAACGTCATTTGCCCCGTTGGGACGGCGTTGAGTTTCCTGTCTAGGATAGCTGTTTTCAGGCTAGTGTTTGATTCCAACAAATGTACAAAATGCAAAGTCTGCGAGCGCGGCTGCAAGGCATCGTGCATTGACTCCGAATCAATGAAAATAGACAACAGCCGCTGTGTCAACTGCTTTAATTGCATCGAAAACTGCAAATTTGGTGCAATACAATATAGTCTAAATGGTCTAACCAAACCCGCCGAAAAAAAGGAAGCCGCTACAAATAATGTCGCCAATCCCCCTAAAGCCAATCAAAACGGTGTCACGCGGCGCGATCTAATATCTGTATTTGGGGCTATGGCCGTGGCAGAAACTATCCAGGCCCCGCTGCTATACGTAGATGGCGGGCTGGCAAAGATTGAGGACAAAAAAATTCCAACCAGAAAAACCCCAGTAGTCCCGCCAGGAGCCCTAGGCGCCGAAAACTTGAAATCCCATTGCACTGCCTGCCAGCTCTGTGTATCCGCATGCCCAAATGGCGTTCTCAGGCCATCGAGTTCGCTAGCCACGTTCATGCAGCCCGAAATGTCATTTGAAAGGGGTTACTGCCGCCCTGAGTGTACCGAATGTTCACGGGTTTGCCCATCATCGGCCATAAAGCCCATCACCGCCGCCGATAAAACCGCCGTGTCAATTGGGACGGCAGTCTGGATCAATGACAACTGCGTCGTCAACAGGGATGGAGTTCAGTGCAGCAATTGCGAGCACCATTGCCCCACAGGCGCCATCCAGCTTATCGCCATAGACCCTGATGACAGCAAATCTCTCAAAACACCTGCGATTGACAAAGAGCTTTGCATTGGCTGCGGGGCCTGCGAATACGTGTGCCCTGCGCGTCCCTTCTCGGCAATCTATGTTGAAGGGAACATAAGGCACCATACGGTTCTAAAGGAGTTTGCATAAATGGAAAACTTTGATAAAAAAGAGACCATCAACCGCAGAAATTTTTTGAAGACTTTGGGGGCTGCCTCGGTAGCCACGACTGCGGGCCTGTACGGGTGCAGCCCGGACAATGCCGTCACGGCGGAAGGCGGCTCCATTGGGGAAGTCCCGACGGACAAAATGACGTATCGCACCAACCCAAACTCCGGCGACAAAGTTTCATTGCTCGGATATGGGTGCATGAGATGGCCATTGCGCCCAAAGCCCGACGGCAGCGGCGACGAAATAAACCAAGACGCGGTCAACGATTTAGTTGATTATGCAATAGCGCATGGCGTCAATTATTTTGACACGGCTCCCCCTTACGTGCGCGGCCTCTCTGAACGCGCAACGGGGATAGCATTGAAGCGCCATCCGCGAGACAAGTTTTTTGTCGCGACAAAGCTGTCCAACCAGCGAGATGACCCGCAACTTAGGTCATTCGCTGGCTCCAAGGCCCTTTACGAAAAATCAAAAGAAAATTTGCAGGTTGACTATCTTGATTATTACCTCCTGCATTCGGTGGGCAATGGGGGGATGAAAGACGCGATGGAGCGTTTTTACAATAATGGGATGGTGGATTTCTTGGTGAAAGAAAGAAACGCCGGACGCATTCGCAATCTGGGATGGTCATACCACGGCGACGTAGCGGTGTTCGATTATTTGTTGTCGCAGATGGACTTGGGCAAGGTCCATTGGGACTTCGCAATGATTCAATTGAACTATATCGATTGGCAACACGCAACGGACAGAAACGTCAACGCCGAATACCTTTTGGGAGAGCTTGAAAAGCGAAGCGTCCCCGCCATTGTGATGGAACCCCTTTTCGGCGGCCGGTTGTCAAGGATAAATGCCCAATCCTTCAAAATTCTGAAACAAATTCGCCCAAAAGACAGCGCGGCCACTTGGGCCTTCCGCTACGCCGGCACTCCCAAAAGCGTACTGACAGTGTTGAGCGGAATGGTGTACATGGAACACCTGCAAGAAAACATCCGCACATATTCTCCACTCGAGCCGCTGAACGAAATAGAGTACAGTGCGCTGGGCGAGGTCACCGAAATAACGCTGAATAGCGACTACGTGCAATGCACCGAATGTCAGTACTGCATGCCTTGCCCATACGGCGTGGACATCCCGGGCGTTTTTGGCCACTACAACCGCATCGTTGGAGCCGACCAAAGGCTAAAAAGTTCTAAGGACGAAAATTACAAGGCAGCCCGACGGGCATTCCTCGTGGGCTACGATAGGAGCGTTCCAAAACTTCGCCAAGCAAAACACTGCATCGGCTGTCCATCAATTTGCAAAAAAACATGCCCGCAGAACTTGGACATACCAAACGAAATGCGCCGCATAGACCAATATGTCGAATTGTTAAAGCAAAAGAGCGACTTTTGAACGACAGTTGGCGCACAATCCGAAAACGCTGGCTGTCATGTTCAAACCATCGATGAATGTACAATTCCCCATTTTGGGCGTCACAGGTGGCATCGCTGCCGGGAAGAGTACCGTTTCTGCCATATTGAAAGAGATGGGGTGGACAGTCATAGACGCGGACAGAGTGGCGCGGGACGTGGTGGCGCGTGGCACAGAGGGCTTGGACAGCCTCGCCCGAACATTTGGCAACGGAGTGCTCGATGGGGAAGGGGGCCTAAACAGGGCCTACTTGGCCAAAATGGTTTTCCCTGATGCCGAACTCAGGCGCAAGCTGGAGGGTTTGCTGCACCCCCTGATAGAGGCAGAAATCGAAAAACGCATTCGCGATCTGCCGTCCTCTACAAAGGGGACCGCGTTGGAAGCCGCACTGTGGATAGAGATAGGCAAAGGGCATACATTCGATGCGCTATGGGTTGTTGACGCGCCTGTGGAGATGAGGCTACAGAGGATCATGGACCGCGATGGGCTGGGCAGGGCGGAGGCAGAGGAAAGGCTGCTGTCCCAGTCCAGCGGCGCAGAGAAAGCCCTGCATGCCGATCTGCTGATAATCGCCGATGGACGCGACATCAAGAGCCAAGTTGGCAGTGGGGAAGCCATTGTCATGGCAAAATGGAAGATGAAGCGCGAATTCCGCAGGAGCCACCACATGACATGCCCATTTACCAATGAAGAACTGCAATCCATTTTATCTGCCCTTTTGGCCAAGGGCGGGAGCTACGCAGAAGTGTTTGTCGAAAAGAGGACGGCCTGCGGGCTGGGGATGGACGACGGCCGCATGGAGGACGTCCTTTCCACCGAAATTTTTGGCGTGGGCCTAAGACTGATGGAGGGAGAGACAACCAGGTTTGCGGATTTGATTGCCCCCAGCGTTTCGGAACTTCTCGCCGCAGCCTCAGAATTGGCCTCCCCCGGCATAGGTGCCCCAATAAAATGCCCGCCCTTGGATGTGATGGAATACCCCAATCCATGCCCTATTGAAATAGACCCCGCCAAAGTGCCCATCGCACAAAAGGCTGGCGTAGTGAGAGACGCCGAAGCGTTTGCCCGATCCTATTCGGAATCCTTGCGACCGGGTTCGCTGCGCCAAGTTGCTGTCGGCTATGGCGATAACACCCAATGTATCTGGAACGCATTCACGGAGAGGATGGCCGGGAAGGTGGATGGAGAAGGGGAATCGTGGAGGGCGCGGCTCGCGTCCGACTATCGGGTGCAGGGCGTTCTGAGGGCCAGCATAACAGCAGGGGAAGGGGAGCAACTGGAGACTGGATTTCGCGCCTTGGGCGAGGCGCGGGGGTTTGAACTATTCACCAAAGACGCAGTGGAAAATACAGTTAAAGATGCGGTGCGCCAGGCAATTCAGGCACTGGATGCTAAACCCGCGCTGGCCGGAACTTTCCCCGTCGTGCTATCCAGCAGTGCAGGTGGGACGATGATACACGAGGCATGCGGACATGGGCTGGAGGCAGACCTTGCTCTGGCCGGCATGAGCGCCTTTGCCAATAAGATGGGCCAGCAGGTCGCCGCCAAGGGCGTGACTATCATTGACGACGGCACCCTGCCCAACAAGCGCGGCTCCCAGTCAATAGACGACGAGGGCATTCCAGTCCAAAGAGTGGTGCTCATCGAGAATGGCGTCCTCAAAAATTATTTGCAGTCCCGCAAAACCGCCAGGCGAATGGGCGCGGCCCCAACGGGCAATGGTCGGCGGGAGAGCTACCGCTTTGAACCCATCCCAAGGATGAGAAACACCTTCCTCGCCCCAGGCAGGGAAAAGCCCGACGATATTTTGAGCGGCCTAAAAAAAGGGCTTTTCGTAAAGCGCATGGGCGGCGGGCAGGTTGACACGGTGACTGGTAACTTTGTCTTCCAAGTTGTTGAAGGCTATTGGGTTGAAGATGGGCGTATTTCCCACCAAGTGAAAAATGCCACGCTGGCCGGGTGTGGGCCGGAAGTGCTAAAACAACTGGAAAAAATTGGGGATGACTTGAAACATTTCGACATTGGCACATGTGGCAAAGACGGGCAGGGCGCACCAGTCTCTGACGCCCAGCCGACTATACTCTGCCCCGCGCTGGTGGTGGGTGGCACGGCCCATGCCACCGATGCTTCGGCCTAATCAGGCTTGGTCGCGTCCGGCGGCTCGTACCAAGATGGGACGGCAGACGTCCGCCAATCAAAGACATCTTTCAGCTTGCCCACGACCACCTTGGCGAGGGCCCTAGCTAACTCTGCATCTACTGCGCTTGGGTCGCCTATGCCATTGATGGGCGACAATGCGTCTATGACCCGTGAGCTTTTTATCCCTTCTATAAATATCGGCTTTTTGTAACCGCCATCAATATGGCCCAGCGTTACCATGCCGCTGATTCTTGGCGGGAAATACCCAAGGAGTACCGCTCTATATTGCTGTCTGGCCTCAATGTCGGACGCCACGTTTAGCCCAAATAGGATAGCGTCCAATATTGCAAAAAAGTCGCTGCTTCCCCTATATCCGCCGCTGGCCCTAGAGACAGCGTGCGCCGCGCCCATTGCCACTGCCGCCCCCGCGCCGACGGCAGCTGCGTCAATTTTTTTGCGCGACATCTTGTCAATTTCAACGCTTAGTCTGAACGCGCCCTTTGGCGGAGCCACGCCATCTGGCACCACGGTCGCGTAAGACGACAGCCTGGCCCTCAGCGCGGCTGCAAATTCTCTTTCCAGGTCTTGGGCGTCGTCGGCCTTGGCCGCGACAGTCACAACCACCTCCACCATTGGCGGCGACTGAGAAAGAGCGTTGAATTCGGGTGGACGGCAAGCCAGCGAAGCCACCGCCACAAGAACCGCCAAACATGGAACCACTCTCATAAGCGCACTCCTCATGATATATACAATACGGCAAGTTCGGGGAAAAGTTTAGCGATTTCCTTCGATGTAAATTCCCCAATCGGGAACAATACTCCGTTCAGTGCTATAGTCCCCGCCCTTCAAAACCAGAACAAGATGAATCCGTGGATAAGTGTTCAACGAGCTAATCAACTTGCCCAGATGAAGGCGCGAATGCGCTAGACTGTGCCGAAAATGGAGCGAGCTGCCAACTGGGGACGCTGGAAGTGGTTTGGAAGCGCAGACCTGTGTCCCGCAATGGGTTTACCGCACTCTTCCAAAAGGCGGGGAGCGGAATAAAAGGCGCAGGCGAAGCATGCCAATCTGTAACAATGGTTAAGGGCGTTGACTATAAATGCTCAATCCGCCACTGATCACTGACCACTGACACCCGACACATAACTTTCGCGCTCGGGGCGGACACTCACTGCAACTTGGTTCGCATTGCACCGGGTCATGGAGTCCTTCCGAAGGCTCGACCATAAGTCCGGCAACCCCATCGCGCCGAATGGACACGCGGCGAGGTCATTCGCCGCTTGATTGCGGGACAAAGGCCCTGCGGCCTGTCTCATTTCGCTCCGGGTCTTGGAAACCCTTCTGGATACTCACTGGGGGTCCGCTCGGGTCCCACTCGCATGCGAGCGGCCCCCCCTCGCTACCCCCCAGACCCCCATAGGCACTAACTTAACAATGGTATTTTTCACAAAGTCTTGCTATATTTCTCCTTTAGGGGAGGGACCGCATGCACAGGGACAACATCCGCCAACTGATGAGGCACCTGCCGGCCGGCTACGAGGACGCGAGCAGGGAGACTGGGGCCATGCGGCGGAGGG